>JAABUV010004283.1_pt1 | contig 17229 bp, 21 predicted proteins | sample 5559971 | NCBI WGS metagenome assembly JAABUV01 (sample SAMN10711881, study PRJNA513362) | rock metagenome | isolation source: Antarctica rocks | place: Antarctica: Victoria Land, Knobhead nord | collected 2015-12-19
CACGAAGTTGCACTGCGTCATACAATGTGCCTGGCATCTGTGCATCACACTCTGTACTTAGTCAAAAGGCATCACTCTCTGTGCTTGGTCAGAAGGCATCAGTAGATGAAGGCATGAGTAGATCATACAGCGGCAGCAGCAGTACACTGGTCGTGACAAGTTCATGCGCCCATTGCCAGTGCCCCACTGCGGTTCGACCTTTCTGCAGCAGCAGTGAGCTCTGTTGTGTGTCACATATGCTTTCCAATCTTGCACAACTGGCCTGTCCTGTGGCTTTGAAGAGAGCATGATGTGATGTCGCAACACCTGACGATAAAAGATTGCCAGCATATTCGCACATAGCAAGAATGCAGCAAGCTCATGGCAGCCAGTGCATACCTGTAGTACTGACCAGCAGATGCTTGTCGGTTGAAATGTCCTTTTGGCGCCCAAAAATAACAATGGTTATTTCGCTCTGCAGCCTTGCCTGTCGGACTGACCTTGCATTACCATACAATGGCTCACTGCTCTGCAGATCTCTGGCTGCATGTGAGCAGCTGTCCAGAGCTGGGTACGGTGACATTGCATGGATCAATGGTGGCTTTGACGCTGCACGTAAGGAGGACCTGCCAGTTGTGGGTGCTCCTGACCTACGCTATGGCGGCATTGGAGGCTTGTCTGAGTTCTTGGGCTGGACAGACGCACAGCGGCAGAACAGCCAGACAGAAGGATTTATCGGAGGGTTCCAGAATGTGCTGAAGCTGGTACGTGCAATGCCACATCTTGCATGTCTTGTGTTGTACTGTGTCTGCATGGTTTGAAGATGTGTGCAGTACTGTTGCATACTGACTGTCAGTCAAGACATGTTTGCAGTGTGGCATGTATCACATTATTTCACACACCTTTGTTGGGCATGGAGTTGTGTGCTCGCTGCTTTTTTGGCAGAAGTTGGGCAATTTGTGCCATGGGTGTTGATGTCTTACATGCATTGTGCAGGCCGCACTTGTTCTTCTCCTGGATGGCCTATGGTTTGGTTACGATCAACTGCAATACTACCTCAACAAGTGAAGCAACCAGAACTAACATCACAGCTGCTGGCAGCCTGGACCAGACTGAAGTTACTGGTACAGTAATGTTGGTGACTGTGCCTCTTCTTAGAGCAGCCATGATTGCCTCCATGTACAGATTATTGACAGCAGACTGTCTGGTTTTGTCCAGATCACTGACAGCAGCTCACTGGTTTCTTGTATAGTATGCAGCTTGATCCAGATTTTGATTCAAGGCTTCGGGGATTTGTAGACTCTTTCAGGTAGTGGAGACAATACCTCGATGTCACTCAGCCTTTGAGCATAATATGACAGTACAGGCTAGTGTGTTTCACCATCATCAAGCTTCATCAAATTTTGCTACCTGTAAAATCTTGAATTTTGCAACTGCATCTGAAAATTTAAGTTTAGGCATGGACCACACATCATAAGCACAACTACGATCTTTTGTGGTACTACAATCTACACGCCTTGTGGTGCTGCCTAGCACAAGATGCAGTGTGACAGGGCTACGCAGGACTTCTAATGTACACAAGCCTTCAGCTGTGGTGCTTCAGGCAAGAAACGCTGCAGCTGCCCACAGTCCAGTCAGCGCAAATTCACCAACAAATATCCCAGGCGAGCTGAAACCCTGCATGGTCAATGCTCAGATCAGGAGCCTACCATAGCCAGGTCAAACAGCAACAGTGACAATGACACTGGTTCCATAAACCTGATGACATCAGGCAAAGCGCAATTGCAAATCTCCAACAGTGCAGGCAGATTTTGCAGGCTGTGCAGCAATGTGTGCATGAATGCTGCAGTAAGACTGACCCCTATAGGTACTATGTCGACTCTGAGCCAACTTTGTGCTGCGCTGCCAATAGCAGCTCCAGCAATGAGGCCTGCAGCTGTGATTCCTCCAGCTCGCGCTGCAGTCAACCTTGGCTTCAGAAACACAGACATTCTGGAAGTGCAAGAAAGCGGCCGGGCTGGCAATGGGCATTGCTGCTCTGGACGCAACAGTATGAGTTTTGCCTCACTGACTTGCAAGTTGGCCACAAAGCTTGCTTGTTAACTAGATGCAAAGCAAGGGGAAGAAGGGCGGAAGGCTGACCTAAGCCGAGGCGCTTCTTGTCTCTAAAGATGTACAATGATATGATGACGGCAAGAGCTAGCTGCAGACCAGGTACGTCTGTCTGTGCAACCCCTGGAGGATCAGTCAAGCCCTGCAAGTGATGGGTGGTCAGTCAGGATATTTGTGCACACGCATTTGAGTCCTGCTATCTTGAGGAGGGAAGCACGTTTTTGGTTATGTCATTGTTCTGCAGCAGCTGACAGCCAGAGTTAAGGCAGTGTATGGAGGTTCTGGCTGTCAGCTGCTACACAGGCAACGTTGACCACTGAAGCAGACACCTGCCTGTACGAGAGCCCATGCTGCCAAGGCAGCAAAAGCCCCAGCTTGTTTCAGTGAGTCATCCCTTGAAAGCTTGCTGATTGTCAAACCTCCAGGGAGCTTTTGCATTGCTTGCTTTGCAACCTGAGTAACGACGAAGTCAGTGTACCTGTGTGAAGCTGGCAATGGCCTGACAGAATGCACGGGCTAGCATCTACCTGTCCAGCTGCCCTCCGCTTGGGCACATCAGCAAATCTGACACTCTGACCTGCTACTTCGCCGGCGATGCGCTTTTGCATAGCTTGCATGAGGAGCGTGTCATAAGCAGTCTCCAGCTGCAAGGTATGACAAGACTGTCAAGGCATTTGACTGCTGCCTGTAGAGCAGTTGAGCAAAGCAACAGTGCTGGGTTACTGCATACCTGACTTTTTCGGCCGGCATCGTTTCCAGCCTTGCTTACAAGCTTATTTTTGACACTCATGATCTGCTCAAATTTTGTATTCTCCTCAACCCCCAGCAACTCATATGCCTCTTGCGGACTCATAGCTGTCTGCGAGGATTCTTGAGGGCTATCGCCACTGCTTGCTCTGACCTGACAAGACCTTGACCGCGCAAGCGGTCTGTGTGACCGCTGTGGTCCTGATCCAAAAGCTTGAGGGGCATGTCTACCAGCAAGAACGTAAGCACAGGTCTGAGGCGGGTGATGAGAGCTATGGCAAGGTTGCGCAGAGCTGTTTGGTCGTAAGAAGCAAAAGTTAGGTGTGCGAGAGTGTAGCTCCGTCAACACAGGGTGACATTGGCAGGTAAACGCCATGTGCCTGAAGAGACGAGATCAGACTAAGCAAAAGTTTCCTCTGTGTTGCTGAGCAGTACGGAACCTTAGCCGACCTGGAGAAATTGCACTTCAGATGGGTAGCACATGCACGGTAGCTTGCTCTCTTGGGTCTTCGTGGTACAGGTCGAGCCTAAGCTCGAAAGAGGTTTGAAGCCAAAAGCAGCATCGTTCTTCTTCATCATCCAAGGACAACCTCAAGGAGCCAAAAACCTCGATACTCAGAGGACATGTGCAGGCTAGGGACTCCTTGTGTCTTGTAACTTTATGCTGTAAAATGCTTGACCAGGCAGTATTAAATGGGTCTGCTGCAAGTACGCAAATGCACACTGGATACTTACTGTACATGTGTGGGCTGAATGCAAAGACTCAGCCAATAGCGCTATTGGCTAGCCACAGCTACAGAAACGTCAGTCCTAGCTCGATGCATACACTGCCTTTGGCGAAGATAGCGCCATGACAGATGCGCTTACCACTGAGTGATCTTCAAGTTCAGACCACAACTTATCCAGAGCATAATTCAATTGAAAGCAGTGACTCCAACTAATCAGGTCAACAGGCAGACCACTGAAAGGGATCATGCCCGCAGATGCACACATGTGACACTGCTGGTTGTTATGGCCATTACGGCTGAACACCTTCACATGCAAGTACTGCGTAGGAGCACAGCTCTTGCTTGCTGATGCAATCTCACGGAAGTTATCAATAATATACATGAGGCGAATCTTGGACAGCATCAAGAGTATACTGAAGCATCAGCTCCTCTTGTGACCATCGGCCTTGTGACTCTTGGAGGGTGCTTGCTTGAGCACTTTCAACGCCCCAGTCACCATCTTATAGAACCAAAAGGCGTTCAGCGCATTGAGAGGCAAGTTCAGCCCTCTGTAGAGCCAGATTGCAGCTGTCGAGAGACCTCCAGGAGAGGGATGCTGCAGCTCTGCTGAGGTCTCTCTGAAGAAGTCTACTGAGCACACTGCAACATCAACACTACTTTGGTACCGCTTGCCTGACATGCAAAGTGAGGAAACAGTCTCAGCATTGCAACTGGCAGCTAAAATGCAAAGAAACTCTTGTACCTCTTGAACATGTTGGACATCTAACCATATGATAGAGAAACATGAACAACAAGGTAGAGACTGACATCTGAGGACATTTGTGACAAGGGACTGCTCACGAAGCCACTAGGAGACAAGCAAGTGCATCATTTGAATAGTACACAGTCTACATGTTTAGGCCGCCCAGTCTGTCAGACAGTTGAACATTGCAGATATGGGAGATGTCCAAAAAATGGGCTTGCGGTGCTGTGAAAGACTAATTTTCACCTAAGCCAGCAACATTCCTGCAGAGGAAGAAGACCAGCACCATGAGCACCCCATTGATCTTGTATGCTGTTGTACGTGACATGCCAGCTTTGTGCAGAAACCAGCGAGCATATACAAAAGGTGTTGATAGCTCCCACAGCAGAAACATGGCTCCTGCACAATTCATATAGGCGTTGTCGAAAGCAGACTGCAGTTTGAGGTCACTCATCTGCATGCTGCATGCATACACTGCTTGTGGCTTGGCATCCGTTTGCTTTGCACAGGAAAGGTCTGCCTTCAAGACTAACTGTACTCTGCTGATTGCCACTGATTTGGCTGTTGACTTCATGCAACATACCTGTGTCTCGAAGGTGTATTTATAGCTGAGAGCTGCATGCTGCAGTGTGATGCTTACCGTAGTAGTGAAGCACCTGGCTGAAGAAGCCGTAACAGTACAGCAAGCTGCAGAACAAAGCGTGGAACAGATATGCTGGGCCCCAGGTTTGCAGCTGGATGGCACATATGACTAGGTCATGTACAAAGTAGCCTGAGGCCACAGCCAGCATGGTGGTGGATGTTGATGTGGTACCATATAATCTGTCTCTGATCATTCTGGGGTCTAGCAGAACTGAGATTGCCAGCGGCACCTGCAAAGGATGCCACCATGTTTGAGACTTTACATGTGTTCAGATGTTGCACATCATCTGCCCCTGTGCATACATGGACAAGCAGAGTACTAGATCCAGACAGTGTCAGAGAGGAGCCATATGTGATAGATGTGCCACGCTTGGGGGCACGACACGCAGAGGCCAGATGACCTACCACAATGAAAACATGCAGCAAGCCAACCAGATTTGTGGCAGCCTGATGTACTGCAGGGCGGACTTGGCCAGCAGGAAGATCTTTGTTTGCCTTGAAAGTTGCTTCTAGATACCTTCCAGCGGGGCCCATAGTCAGTAGACGCTCCAGACATGTGAAGCCAAGACCTGCAACAAGTGCAGCCAGTTGCTGCATGAAGGTGACCACAAAACCTGGAACTCATGCAAGCGAGACTGTTGCTTGCAATGACGTGGGTCATGAGCCCAAGAGGCATTGTCCACCTGCCGACACTGCTTGCAGCAGATAGGTATTCATCTGGAACAGCAGCACAGAGGTGTCCGGCCGTGCGAACGGCCACGAGCAGGCCAACACACGGCGCACTCTCCTAGCGTATAAGTGAGACTGCACTGCCTGTTCTTACTTCCGCAATGAGCGGAGATCTGTTAGCTTCATCTGCTTCCGCATTGAGCGGAGATCTGTGCTATTCTGTCTGAGCAGGGTTTGAAACAAAGGATCAGCCACATGGCCATAAACACGTGCGAACACCTGGGGAAGCATGCCCGCGACCTTGTGAGGCTTGCTGAGGCTGTTGTTAGTGGTCTTGACTTCAGCACCATTGTGCAAACAGCTCAATCAGCATAGTGAGTGCTGCTGAAAAGGCATAGCTTGCATTCCTGCAACAATATTCATGATCATGCACCTTATGGTCTGTTCTGAACAAGAGCTGATGAGCTTGCAATTGCTATCATCATGTACATATGCATTACATGTATGCTGCGTCTATTTTACAAGGCGTCGGGTTGTGGCGAGTTAGAGTGCTGACCAACTGCAAGGGCGTATCCGGATTGTTGCACTTGTGCTCCGAAAATTTCATGCCAAAATACTTGAGGAGTCACATGGCTTCTCGATGTTGACTGTCGGGCATCTCTGCTTCTGAACCAAAATGAAATGAGACCACTAAGCAATCAAAGCTGCTCACTGGAGATGCACTGATATTATCTGTGGATGTTGTAGTCAGCTGCAGTGCTGTAGGAGAACTGTTGACTAGTTACTGAATCCACTGTTGTTGATAGTGCACTCTCAGCATGCTAGCAGACTACAAATTATGAACTGAACGGGCAAAGCCAGAGGCTTTATAGCAAAGGCTCGGTTTGTGTCCTTTTCAGGTATAAACGCGCATCACAACATGGGCACTTGTTTGGGTCTGGTAAGTCGTGGGCAGCAGCGTTCAGCTCAGACTTCTAGCATCCGGACTCAGCTAAACTCAGCACGGCACAGACAGGAGGAGGAGGAGGAGGAGGATTTTACATCTTCAGCCAACCAATTAGGTTGTACAGATGTGCCGGGGTTGTCAGTAACCTGGTCAAACACATCAGTACTAAGCGTTTATCATGTCTAAACAGTCTGAAATAAACTTGTAGACAATTATACGATCCTTCTGGGCAAAAAAGGATCGCATTGAAGAGGTTCGGGAATTGAAAAGGGTGTGATACTTGTCTCTGAGTGGCTGGAAAATTTCACTTAAAGACAATATTGATATTCATCCCCAACGCTAGATAGGGGACAATGTCGGCAAAGTCTAGATGATCTGGGAATAGGTGGTCTGTGATGTCTGCCTGTCTCAATTGGTAGTGAAAGACAGCTGAGTCTGAAACGTAGGAAATGCTTCATGCGCTTGTCAGAAACAGCTACAAGAAAATATGGGTTGGAGGTGTTGAAGGGGCAAAACCAATTATACCATGTACACAGTTTGGCATTCCTGGTGGGCGCTGTGCGTGGGTTGGATGACAGGTTGCTCCATGAAAGAGAGGCTTGATGTTCAAGTCCAGCTATGACTGTGTTGACATCTATGATAGGAATGCTTTGGACTTGAATAGGTACAGGCTTCACAGCTCAACCGTGGATTCACAATCTCGGAGCGTCAAGGCACGGGTTGGGGATTCGATGGCGAACTGTGAAACCATCAAATTTGAAACCTGCCAGCTGCAGTTGCAACTCTGCTTGACGGGAGAACGTTGAGCCCCACACTGTGGGTAAGTGCCTGAGCATGACCACACTTGCAGAGCGCTGTACGATTTGGGGCGCCTAGCTTAGTACGAAGTATCCAGAGCTAGCCTGATTCTGTGCCGCACACCTAAACAGTATGTTGATCTGCCAGTCCTGTGGTCCTGCGGACTCCGACGCCGCTGAATGACCAATATACTGCGTGCAACATGTCATTGTAGGCCACCGCTTCGCGCCCCATGACAGGCCGTAGGTCTGTTGTCCGACAGGTTTCAGCCTGTCGTGTTGCAGGATGACCTTAACAACCAGCACAGGTGCATTGTCTTTGCTGGCCCAGTTGGCGTTAGCGGATCCTTACACCGCTCTGGACAACAGCGATGCATCAGATTGCGATGACGTTCAGCGTTCGCTTGACGCAGCCGCCTCTATCAACGTTGCTACGGCAGGGGAGCCTAGGCATGTCACCGGCTCACAGAGCTCTGCTGCTACTCAGAGCCCTGTGTCCGCTCTGCAAATGTTGGAGCAGCTTACTGAAAGCCCTTCAAGCCACAGAACTAGCCAGAAGAACGGCACAGCCGTGTCTGGGTACCAGTCAGCTGCAGCTGCAGCTGCAAGAGTGGTTATTGAGCCTGCTTCAGACTGGCAGATCATTGGAGACTTCTGCAGCCGCACAGTTTCCAGGAAATGGCTGAGGCTAGTGCTGCACGGTTGGCATCAAGCCATCAAGTCCAAGATCAAGTGGCGCTGCATAGAACAGGTGTGTCCATGGTTGCAAGAGCTGCTAGCTGTAGGCATGAAGGTTGCTTGGTGTTCATTGCTGGCAGTCAACAATAGCTATCTTGCTTTGGAATTTTTATGCCATGGCAATCAGTCACCTGAATGACAAGCTGAAGATTTTGCAAACACAAGGCACACCTGTTCTTGTTGGGACTCTTTGCGTGCAGTAGTTCAGCTTGCTTGTGTATCAAAATGATGACTATGTAGTCAACTATCAAGCTGTGGGACTGGCCGTTAAAATTGCAATGCAGCTCTTGCATGACCCCCATCACACACTGTTACTTCACCGTCTTGCTGCAGGAGCTGCTGTTGAGGCAATGTAGAGCAGCTCTGCATGGTTGGCATCGCACAGCAACCTTGGAAAGCAAGCGTGCCCACATGCTGGCAGACCACATGAGAAAGGCGCATACACTGCAAACTGCAAGGTCAAGCTTTAGGGCCTGGCGCGAGGCCTCAGAGGTGGCCACCGCCCAGTCCTCCTTCATAATTCAGTCTCTACCTGCACCTGAGAGAGCTGTGCTGACTGCTGCTTTGAGAGGTTGGAAGGCCAGATGCCAACTGCGACATCGTGCCAATGCATTCAGGTGGATACAGTTTCTTCAAATGACTACTGAGTGCATAGAAGCAAATGTTCACATGAGCTGCTCTGAGTGGTGAAAAAGCCCGCCAGCCTATGTCACACCTGAAGCTTGTGAATAATCATACAAACAAAATTTGTAAATTTGTCATGTTTCAGGAAGCACAATAGGTCAATGCAGAGCCCACATCATGCCACACGCTGACTCAAGGCATCTTGTCTTTGCAGCAAGCAATGTTGTAACAGTCTGGCAGAGAACGCATGGTACAGCATATCCTGTTGTCCATAGCATGCACTATTATACGCAATGACAATCCTTTGGACAGTATTTGCAACATGAGAATTTGTTGCAGGGCTCGATGTCACATGCACAGAGCACAGCATGCTTTCCAGGCTTGGCAGCAGTGGTGTGTCTTCAAGCGCTATCAACAGGTTGCTGCTGCAGCATTGCACCGCAGCCACCTGACCCAGCATGCCCTGCACTGCTGGTATTCAGAATGGCTGCCCAGGGTCAGGAGCAAACAGCAGCTGGCCAGACAGCAAGCCTACAAGGTAAAGCAGGACGAACAACTTTGACAGCGATACATGCCAAACTGCACATGCTTGACCCTAAAGAGAACATTTGTGTCACGGCGTGACAACAAAACATAAAGGCCAAAAGTTATGATTGCCTCTGAGTGGGGGGATCAGACCTGCAGATCTGTTCTGTACAGGAACAGTTTTGATAGCAAATACTATGCTGATCACCAGATAGCGCTGCTTGTCTAGTCCAAAGCAATTTCTGTTGTACATTGCTGCTGGTCTGCTCAGAAGCTCCGCTGGCTGTTGAAAACATCTCTCTGAGTATCACAATTTGCTCTTGACTCTCCATACTGCTGTAGTACATACGCCTGGTTCAGTCACATAATCACTCACCAGAATAGTTTGGACGTACCCAGATGGCCGGCCATGCTCTTTACAGGTTGAGCTCCTGCAAGATAGGTGGGGGTTGCACATGCTCCATGCCATAGTCCCTGCTTGGCGCAGCTTGATTGCTGCACAAGCAGCTAGCAGGAGGCATTTGAGGCAGACAGTGCAGAGGGTGTACTTGCAGCGGCTGTTGCAGGCTTGGCACATGCGTGCCTCCAGGCGTGTCCAGCTGAAGAATGTTGCCTTCACCAGCTGGAAACAGGCTGTAGTTTGGCAGCAAAGGAAGCCTCTGCTGCTTTGCACAGCTTTGAGCCATTATGAGCGCAGGTATGAATGTTGTGCTGACAATCACAACCCTGCTGCTGCTGATGGCTGCACCACATGCCACACAGCTACATGTATCCATGTAAATGCTGGCAAGCTCTATGGTCGAGGCATGAGTGTTAACATCCATGATGCAGCTTTTACAATTGCAGCTTCAGGTTTTACAACCTGCTAAGCCGTGCTGAGTTCTTGAGTAGGACAGTTTTGCAACAAACGGCAGTGTGGGTTCTTTGATTGCACACATGAGGTGAGATGTGTACGCTGACTACAGGTTTCTGCACAAGGCAGTGAGGGGCTGGGTGCTTTGGTGGTACAGACAGGCCTCAGGCATGCTTATAGCTGCTCGCCACCGCCAGCTGCTGGCTGCCACTGCTGTGCACGCCCTTCAACAACACGCACAGCTGCGCAAGACCAAGTATGCCATGTGGAGAGCTGCAGCCAGGCAAAGGCTTCGCACAGTCTTCAGAGGGCTCCACAGGTCTGCGATCCTTTCATCATTCTGCACATGTGAAGCACCATATGCGCAGACAACCATCGAAGCCATTTTTCATTTGCAGAGTTGCCCAAAATCTTGGGGCAAGGCCCTGCTTTTTAAGCAATTGGCTTCAAAGCTGACTTGGTGAACATGTCATATGCTTGTTGGGTTAAGCTACCATTGCATCACATGCAACACATGGCAGGTCTGAGGCAGGAACATGGCAAGCCTGGAGCCTTTCAATACAGTGTGGTACTTCTGCAGTGATGCTGAGCACTGCAAGCTGGCAGTTCCTTGGTCAGCAAGCTGGCAACTTTTTGGTCAACAAGCTGATGCATTTGCAGCAACCTGCAGGGGCTGTGCTGTGTCCAAGCAGCAACAGTGCATGCATGAGCTGGCTGTCATGTTCCATTGGGCTAGCCTAGCCCGCACATGCCTCCGGGTGTGGCAGAAGTATGCAGAGTATTCAGCCACCAAGAAGGAGCAATGGGTAAGTCTTGCATTATCAGTCTTGTAAGAGTGCACCAGACAGGGTAAAGACTCACATGACAAATTTGGGAGAGATAGTGAGGGGATGAGTGTTGCCCAACAGCATTAGCACAGTGTCAGATGTGTGTATGCCTGCACAGCATGCAACAAGCATGAAGCAGCCATGGGCATACCTCACCTTGAACGCAAGGTCAATTGTACAGGCAAGTCAGCAAGGAGCAGCAAGGGGTGGACTCAAAAGCTGCAAATGCACCACTGCCAAGCTCCATCAGATTCTGGAATCTTTGCCATTTCTTGTGACGGCTGCTCCTTATCAGCGCAGATTCATCTCAAGTATCTGTGTCATGAGTGTGCATCTACCAAAACCTCTGATGTCTGTGTGCAGGCTGCTATTGTAGCTGCCTGCGTGCATGTTTGTGTTGGTCTTGTGCCTGACTAGCTGTGACAGTGCAAGGCATTGACATTTCTGCATTGACATTTCTGTTGATGGCTGTTGGCTGCTTTCAGGTCGCAGCTTGTGAGCATCACTGTACATGGGTAAGGGGGACAAGCCTTGTACATTGGGCCAGGTGGTCTTTGTGGCAGCAACGAAAGGCTCTCTCTCATGCATTAGGACGGCGCACTGTGCTGCAACGCTCTCTGGCACAGTGGAGGATGTCACTCATGCAGCATGACGCTGTGACGTCAACCTTTCAGGTGTGTGCCTATACGCTCTGCCCATAAGGGATCTGTGAACCAAAATAATGCCCTTGAAACGTAATGTGTGTGATGAAGCATATAGCATCCTGGAAAGTAACAGTTACAATATCCATGACAACAGCAATGCTGGTCATGTTGACAGGATTGCAAGTGTTTGTCCTCATCTATACATCCCGGCCATGAGCAGAAGCCGACGCCAAGCTCAAATTGTGTCCCTGATGCCTTTGCAGCAAAGTAGCTTGATTGCTGTTTTGCTTTTGATGCCCAATAAGCGCCTCAGACATGATCTGCAGGATGCCAGCATGATGCGCAAGATGCAGGCCATCTTACAAGGCTGGTATCAGCTGGTGCTGCACAAGCGTGAAGCTGATGCAGTACTGCTAAAACATTGCCTGGAGGCTTGGGCTGCTATGGCTAGGAAAGCAGGCCTGCTGAAGTTCTTGCTGATAGAGCATGCTGCTATAAGACAGGTGAGACTGGCGACAGTTACTGCTCAATGCGTCGGATTCTCTGTGGTCTCACAGACCTGCAAAGTATGCTGATTAGTATCACCTTTTGCCCTTCAGGATCAACAGAAAGGAGCTGTCCTTGATGCCTGGCGTCAGCTGTTGCTCAGCAGCAGGGCAGCAGTGGCTTTTCATGCGACTCAGGGCAACCATGCAGAAGCTTTGAGGAGGTGCAGTCTGGCCACAGTTCATCATCTGGATGGTACTCTCGTGCAGAAGGCGGTGCAGGGCTGGCATGCTGTCGTCATACATATGGCACGCCGCAGAGCGCATTTGCAGCAGGCTGCATTGGCGTCTGCTGAAAGAGCCATCAGAAAGGGCTGTCAAGCCGCCGCTGGCAACCTTTGTTGCGGGAAACCTTCTGACCAAGTTAGCAATGGTCAGCCTGTCGCCAAATTGCTTTGGCAAACCGATGCTGCCTACCAGCAAAGGCTTGAGAGCTGTGTACAGGACCTTGATGTGAGGTTGCTCACCCTCACTTCACACCAGCAGATACTCAGCCACAAACAGGCTGACCCTGTTGGCAGAGATGATCAGCAGACACCTCTTGAAAACAACGGCAGCTGCAGCTTGCCAAGGGATTGCGGCAAGGCACAGAAGATTGCTCAAGCTGCTACACAGTATGCTGCCAGCCTGCTGGCGAGGGCTGTGAAAGCCTGGCAGATGATGACCAGTCAAGCTGTGGCGCTGCTGTTTCAGCAGCATGAGCTCAAGGCTGCGGCCAATCAGCAGATCCTGCAGGTACGAGGCACATGTTGAGTTGCCGTCTTCGAGGGGCATTTTAAGCGCTCACATGCTTGCAATCTAAGACATGTTGCAAGCTATGCTTGTGATCAGACAAACTGGACTTTTTTCACATGAGGACTGACACAAACAGGGCTCCATTCTGGGGTGCAGTAGTGGAACACACACAAACATATGAGCTTCCTGTAAACATGAGCACAATCCTTTGCAGTGAGCACGACTGCCCATGCATTCAGCATGTCTGCATTTTCTTGAAGGCAAAACTTGTTTCACTGAGACAAGGTTGGTTGTGTTGTGGCAGGTGGTGGGGGCTCAGCAGCAAGCACATGAGCGTAGGGCCCGGCATCTGCTCATTTGCGCCTTCTATCCTTGGCTAGAGATGAGCCTGAAGCAAGCTCAGATGAGTTACAACAAGCCACAGCGGAGCGCTTCAGGACGTTCAGGACACCTAGGTGATGTTACTAACAGGTGAGAGTCACAGCACAGCCTGTTCCCATCTCAACCCATTGTAAATTGCCTGGAACTTCATAGCTGGTGTAAAGTGTCAGCAACCAACAACAATGTGCAACTACTCCTTCCTGGCCTGACTACTGGACCTTAGCATATGGTCTCTGACCACACCCATTTAGCTTGACACACGAATCTGTGGAGCCTGTTTGCAAACTGCCTGACCAACAGCTGCATTGTTGTCAGCCCATCACACAGCAGTCATAGTATTGGGCACTTGTTTTTTGGGAATGATCCCTTGGTTCTTGCTTGCTACTCAAGCATGACCTCATCTCTCAGCTTTGCTGCATCTTCTGAGCACGTTACAGGTCCTGATTGCTGATCTGCTTGGGTCACCTTGCACATGAAAGCTTGAGACAGACACACACAACCAGATCAGCAGCCCTATCAGACGATTTTCAATTGTGGACATGTTTGCAGGTCATTTTTGTTGCACAGCTTCTTGGATAGCTCCATACCTGACCTGGCAGCGGCTGCTGGTCCTTGTGAGTTGGCTCAGCACTTCCCCTTGACAAGAGCGGAGAATGTTGCAGTCCACCTTTCAGGCTCCAGGGCTGAGGGCTTGCAAGACCAAGAAAGCCCTGCAGCCTCCGCTACAGAGTGCTCAGAGAATGGCAACCCACTGGGCCGGATGCAAGCAAGGGCTGCTGACAGTGGCTGCTCCAGAAATGGCATCACAGGGCAGATGTGCCAAAACAGCTCTAACGGCTTCACTTCTGGTGAAGGCATTGGGCATCGGGTGGCCATGGGAAGCATGTCAGACAGGCAGTTCAGTATCAGAAGCAACAGCAGGTCTGCAGTGAAGAGAAGCAGCAGCCCAGCATGCTGCAGTGACACAGGCCAAAACCAGCTACAAGCAACCACAGCTGCAGACACACAGTCTGACAGACGCAACAGATGTAGCAAGAGCCAGCCTGCCTTCAGAGGTGCTGTGAGTGGTGCCTCGCTACCTGATGTTGGCGCCGCTGCTTTCCAACAAAACAATGCTGCTGCTGTTAGCACCAACATTGCAAGGGCTAGTCTAGCAGCCAGAGAAGGACAGAAGGCTGCCGGTCAGAAACAGCTGGCTGATGCAAGGCAGACTGCAGGGAGTGTGCAGGCCACTACCAACAGGCAGCTCGCCAATGAAGGGCAGGCTGGGAAGGGGTCGAAAGGCAGCAGTGACAGGCGCAAGTCTCTTATGAAGGCACTTGCTCGGACCACTCCTACAAGAGCGCCTATCATCCACACAAACCTGGCCCACTCTGAGCCCTGTGGGGTGACGACGCTTCTGCCTGGCTCAGTCCAGCTACCAAGCACTGGCATCACGTACCCTGTGCTGCCTACAACATCACCAAGAGCAGCAGCAACAGTGGCAATGGAGCCAGCACAAGCTGTTCGGGTGCTTCAGCCGCTGCCAGGTTGCACCAATCAGCCAGCCAGGTGCGACTCAGTGCCTGAGCTGTTCAGTCAGAACGCTTGGCCACAGCATGTTGTAGGCAGCAAGATGGTTGTGGCACAAGCTCAGCCAGCAGAGCAGGTGCTCTTTGGACCAGCATCTGTAGACCCTGTGCCTGCAGTTAGGATCAAGGCAGTGAAGAGATCCTTGTTGGTCCACCCAGAGTTCTGCTGAGCTTGGCAGCCAGAGAAGGCTGGCTGCAGCATCTGTACATGCTCCAGACTCAAACTGCTTTGCACAAAACAGGGCATCAAGGCTTGCACAGAAAGACATATGTCGACTGGCATGTTGGTACAACTGGCTGTGCACTGCTGTGGACACCACTGAGTTCTACCTAGAAGGCTGTCAGGTAAGGTCATGATCTCCATGTCCTGCACAGTGTTTGACTGCTGCTGCAGAGAATGAAATGACAGATGTTTATAGTGACTGTACCAGCTAGCTTGCCTGATGCATCATCCACAAGAGACACCAGATGTGCACACTGAGCTGCACCATGCAGTCATGGACTCCTTTTGGACTGAAGGACTCTGACTGGATGCTCTGTAGCTGTGCCCATTTAGTGTTACGGCGTATAGCTATTAGTGCAAACTGTTGGAGATTTGCGTTGGGAATTTGCATGCAGGTGCTCAAAGCTCACATGTGGATGCTGCATGTCAAATCACAAGTCCGACTGGACAGACGAAGGTGCAAATGGAGACATGAAAGTCTGATTCTGGGCATAAGCAGCTGTATGCTGGCCTGCTCTCATGGGCATGAAGGGTTCTGTGCATTGCTGGTGGTTGGAAGGGCAGTGCGCTGTATCTACCGGCTGGCAAGTCTGCTACAGCCCATCAATAAAGTCCAAGTAACGTCAACCGGTACGACAATGCTTATTTGAGTGTTATGCTGCAGCCATTGGCGTATTCGCATTCTTGTAGGCTCGGAGACATTGCAGGGGTTGTAGTCAATAGCAGGATGGATGATGCCAGTACATTTGCTGCAAAAGCAACTTGGCCTCGACTCTTTGATTGCTTGGATGATGCTTCATTATTGTCTCTAACTGCTTGTTACCCTTGCGTATTACTTATTACTGCACAGGTGATGAACAGAATGATGACAGACAGTCACTGCTTGTCATGTGCTCTATTGCACGCAATGTCATGCCAAGCAGCCTCATAGCTATTTGACATTCTACAAAGTGAAACATGTTTCATGTGCAGATAGCCTACATATGACATGCATGTTGCCACCGTGACATGTGCGCAATGACAGCTGTTGGCGCAAGCCTTCGCATCATGGCATGATGCACTTACACCTTGTATCTGCTGTTGTTATTTAACACGTGATGCACCTGAAATGAAATGTTGCTGCTCGAAAGTCTGGTAAAAGGGGTGCATTCCTGGCAACATTGTCAGCCTACAGTATCATGCAAAATGTCATGTCATTGACTGGTCAGGTGAATGGGCTGGATAGCTGCTCAAGTAAGGTACGAAGCTTGACTGTCCAGGCATTGCAACGCTCTGTGCGTACGTGTTGGCTGCTTCCGGGATGTCACGAAGGCTCAGAGCAGACTTGCCCGCTCAAGGCACCCCGGACTTATGATCAAGCCATTCTTGCGAGCCTGCGCAGTTGCTGCCACACAACAGTGTGCGACGTAGCATTGACCAAACCTGCGGCTTCTAGTTGCTGTCTCCTATGCAAAGAGACAGCACATCATCTGACTGCACGTAAAATCCCGCAGTTATGGCGCTGCGCAAGATGGTTCAATCCTTCGTGACGCTTCATATTCAGTTTTGCTCGGAACGCTGGCGGAGGTAGGTCAGGCAAGTACCCGGCGGAACAGTTATGTTGTCACAAAGTGACCACGTGGAGTATAGTCACAGACGTTGCGCGACACCTCCTGCACCGCGCCCGCGTCGTCAACCACAAGTGTGATCTGCGAAGAGATCTGACATGCCGATACTTGACAAAAAAGCATTAGACCACCTTGTTGTGGTGACTAGTAATGGCAACTGAGTCACAAGCACAAGCAAGATGGCTCTGGGGGTTCTTGGAAAAAAGGGGCTCACGGCCCACTACTTCTTCTGTTTCAGGTCAGCTTGCATGTTGTACACAAACAACAGTCAGGCTCACATCGGCTCACTAGCACTCTTCATGCCTCAACGTCGCTTGCCCTGTCGGAAAAGCATCAGCGCCTACCACCAACAGAGTGTCACAGCTAGCCTATGCAGTACATGGCGACTGTTGTCTGCAGTGTCAGTGAAGGAGTGACAGTAGGCTCAGCCTTGTCGCCATCAATGTCATCAAGCTTCACTAAAGCGCTAGGCTTGGGAAGGACAGCCTCTGAGTCTTCCAGTCCCAGAAGCTCAGATGCCAGCATGACCAGGAAGAACAAACTCTGGCCGTTTTCCAAGGTAAGACAGAGCCCTTTCTGTGGCAAATGCAGCCA
>JAABUV010004284.1_pt1 | contig 17225 bp, 14 predicted proteins | sample 5559971 | NCBI WGS metagenome assembly JAABUV01 (sample SAMN10711881, study PRJNA513362) | rock metagenome | isolation source: Antarctica rocks | place: Antarctica: Victoria Land, Knobhead nord | collected 2015-12-19
AGTCGATGCCGCCACGGAGGATGTCCAGCACGTTCTCCACGCCGGCCTGCCCGTTCGCCCCGAGGCCCCACAGATAGGCGCGGCCGATCATCACCGCCCGCGCCCCGAGCGCCAATGCCTTCACCACACGAATCGGCGCGGGCGTGCCGTCCAGGTTATTGCCTCCGTGGTTGGACACCGAGATCGCGCTGACCCCAGCGTCAACTGCACGCCTGGCGTCTAGGTTCGACCGCATGGCTGCCCCGGATTCGCCCACCGTCGACGAACTCAACGCCCTGCTGCCCGGCACCCTGCCCGGGCTCGTAGGGGTACGGGTCACCGAGCACGAGCGCGGGCGCCTCGTCGCCGAGCTTGACGTGGCGCCTGAGGTGCTGGCGCCCAATGGCTACCTGCACGCCGCGACGGTGATCGCCCTGGCCGACACCGCGTGCGGACTGGCCACCCGCGCGTTGCTGCCGCCAGGGTCGTCCGGGTTCACCACCATCGAGCTGAAGAGCAACTTCCTGGGCACCACCCGCGACGGCCGGATCGAGGCGGTCGCCACCGTGGCCCACGCCGGCCGCAGCACCCAAGTGTGGGACGCCACCGTCACCACCGCGGGTCGCACGCTGGCGCTGTTTCGCTGCACGCAGTCCGTGTTGTGGCCGCGCTGATCGGGTGGCCGCGCTGATCGGGCGGCCGCGCTGATCGGGTGCGCCAGCCCACACCGCGACGATGCGCCGCACGACGGCGTGATCGCGTACTGTTGCCCAGGGCCGCATTCGCGGCTGGTTCACCCCCTTGTGCACAGCCCCGCCCGTCCGGGCGGTGGTGCGCGTGCACCTGGCTCGTCTCATTGCGTGCTGCACGACAGCTCCGCACTCCGCGACGCGCCGATGTCCGGAGAGGTTTTCCGTGCTGTCTGCTCCACCCGATGTGCTCGACGACTCCACCTCCACCTTCGCCAGCCTGGGGCTGCCCCAGGCCCTGGTCATCGCCTTGGCCAAGGCCGGGATCACCATCCCGTCCGACATCCAGCACGCCGCGGTGCCCGACGCGCTCGCCGGCAAGAACATCCTGGGCCGGGCGCAGACCGGTTCGGGCAAGACGCTCGCCTTCGGCCTGCCCATGCTCGCCCGGCTCGCTTACGAGTCCACCACCGCCGGCCGCCGGCCGCCGGCCAAACGTCCGCGGTCGCTGGTGCTGGTGCCCACCCGCGAACTCGCGTTCCAGGTGGTTGACGCGCTGACCGGCTACGCCGACGCGCTGGGCCTGACGGTGCGTCCCGCGGTCGGTGGTACCCCGTTCGGCCGCCAGGCCGATCAGCTGCGCCGGGGCGTCGACGTGCTCGTCGCCACCCCCGGCCGGCTCGGCGACCATCTGCGTCAGGGCACCTGTGTGCTCGACGCCGTGGAGATCACCGTGCTGGACGAGGCCGACCAGATGGCCGACCTGGGCTTCCTGCCCGAGGTCAAGGCGCTGCTGGCCGAGACCCCGGCCGGCGGCCAACGTTTGCTGTTCTCCGCGACCCTCGACCGTGAGGTGCAGACCCTGGTCCGGCTGTTCTTGCCCGAGCACGTCGCGCACTCCACCCAGGACGCCACCGTCAGCGTCGACACGATGGCCCACCACGTGTTGCTCGTCGACCGTGGCCACAAGGACGCCGTGCTGGCCGAGATCGGCGCCCGCTCCGGTCGCACCATCATGTTCGCCCGCACCAAGCTCGGGGTGGAGGGCATCACCGACCGCCTCCGCGCTCAGGGCATCCCCGCCGAGTCACTGCACGGCGGCAAGGCCCAGAACCAGCGCACCCGGGTACTCGACCGCTTCAAGTCCGGCCGTACCCCCGTCCTGGTGGCCACGGACGTGGCAGCGCGCGGTATTCACGTCGACGGCATCAGCCTGGTCGTGCACGTCGATCCCCCGGCCGACGCCAAGGACTACCTGCACCGGGCCGGTCGCACGGCGCGGGCGGGCGAGTCGGGCACCGTCGTCACCATCGTGCTGCCCAACCAGCGGCGCACGGTGCGGAAGATGACCACCACCGCGGGCATCGACCCCCAGGCCACCGCCGTATCCCCCGGTTCGGTGCAACTCGCGTCGATCACCGGGGCCCGCGCCCCCAGCGGCGTCGCCGTCGCCCCGCAGGTGCGCGACATCGAGCGGCCCCGCGGCGGTGGCGGCTACCAGGGCAACAACCCCCGCCCGCCCCGCGGCGGTGGCGGTTACCAGGGCAACAACCCCCGCCCGCCCCGCGACGGGGGGTTCAACCAGGGTGGTCCGCGCCGCGAGCGGGCCCAACCCCGCCCGAGCAGCCAACCGTCCGCCCGGGGAGAACGCAGCGGCGGGTTCCGTAGCCGCACCGCCGCCCGCTCCTACGAGGGGTTCGCCGGACCGTTGCGGGAGCAGGCGTGACCCAGGCCATCTAGACTGGCAGTTCAACCAGAGGAGCACACCATGGCATCGTCGTTGTTCAGCAAGATCGCTCAGCTCGCGTCGAGCCCGCAGGGCAAGCGCGCCATCGACCAGGCGAAGGGTTTCGCGTCCAAGCCGGAGAACAAGCAGAAGATCGAGCAGATGCGGCAGCGCTTCACGAAGAAGCGTTGAGCCGCCCACCCGGAGCCTGACCGGCGCCGGCCATCACGGTCGCGCCGCGCCACCGCGCAGGCCAGAGTGGGAACCATGACTGACTCCGCAGCAGCACGGGCCCAGATCGGTGTGACCGGACTGGCCGTCATGGGCTCCAACCTCGCCCGCAACCTCGCCCATCACGGGCACACCGTCGCCGTGCACAACCGCAGCACGTCCAAGATCGACAGCCTCCTCCGCGAGCACGGCGACGACGGCAACTTCGTGCGCGCCGACACCCTGCAGGAGCTGGTCGCGGCACTGGAGAAGCCGCGCCGGGTGCTGATCATGGTCAAGGCAGGGGAGCCGACGGACGCCGTCGTCGACGCGTTGGTGCCCTTGCTGGAGGCAGGCGACATCGTCGTCGACGGCGGCAACGCGCTGTACACCGACACCATCCGGCGTGAGGCCGCGCTCAAGGAACAGGGCCTGAACTTTGTCGGGGCCGGGGTGTCCGGCGGCGAGGAGGGCGCGCTGCACGGCCCGTCGATCATGCCCGGGGGCTCCGTCGAGGCGTACCTGGCCCTCGGCCCGGTGCTGGAGTCGATCGCCGCCCAGGTGGACGGAACCCCGTGCTGCGTCCACGTGGGGCCCGACGGCGCCGGGCACTTCGTGAAGATGGTGCACAACGGCATCGAGTACGCCGACATGCAGCTCATCGGTGAGGCATACCACCTGCTGCGCTCCGGTCTGGGCCGCACGCCCGCCGAGATCGCCGACACCTTCCGTGAGTGGAACTCCGGTGAGCTGGAGAGCTACCTGGTGGAGATCACCGCCGAGGTACTGGCGCATACCGACGCGACCACCGGTGAGCCCTTCGTCGACGTGGTGGTAGACGCCGCGGAACAGAAGGGCACGGGTCGCTGGACGGTGAAGTCGGCGCTGGACCTCGGCATCCCGGTCAGCGGCATCGCCGAGGCCGTCTTCGCCCGGGCGCTGTCCGGGCACACCGAGCAACGGGCGGCGGCCAGGGGCCTGGGTGCCGGTTCGCTCTCCTGGAGCGCCGACGACGCCGCGCAGTTCACCGAAGACGTCCGCCTCGCGCTGTACGCCTCCAAGGTGGTCGCCTACGCGCAGGGTTTCGACCAGATCGCCGCGGGCAGCGCCGAATACGGCTGGGACATCGACCTGGGGGCGATGGCCACCATCTGGCGTGGTGGCTGCATCATCCGGGCGAGGTTCCTCGACCGGATACTCCAGGCGTATTCGGGTGCCGGGGACGACGCCGAGCGCCCCGCGAGCCTCATCGTGGCGCCGTTCTTCCGGGCGGCCGTCGAGCAGGCCCAGGACAGCTGGCGGCGGGTGGTGGTGGCCGCGACGCAGGCCGGGATCCCGGTCCCCGGCTTCGCCTCCGCGCTGGCCTACTACGACGGACTGCGGGCCGAGCGCCTGCCCGCAGCGCTCACCCAGGGCCTGCGGGACTTCTTCGGCGCGCACACCTACGCCCGGGTGGACGCCGAGGGCACCTTCCACACGCTCTGGGGTTCCGACCGCCGCGAGGTGCAGGCCTGACGGCGTCGCCGCTTGCGGACCCACGGCGTCACCGTTTCGGACCCACGGCGTCACCGCTTCGGACCCACGGCGTCGCGGCTGCGCTCACGAACGCGCCAGCACCTCCGTCGACCGGGTGGGCAGGCCCTTGCCGGGAGGGCCGCCGCGGAAGAACTCCGGGTTGTGCATCCGCATGCCCACCAACAGCGGCAGCCCCAGGACCATGGACCCGACACCGAGCAGGAACACGCCGCCGATCTGCCAGTGCGGGGCGAACGGCAGGGTCCACGACGTGTAACCGGCGTCGGGCGCCCACACCTTCACCGCCGTCCAGCCGACCGCGAAGAACAGGATCACCCCGCCGAGGAACGGGAACACCCCGCGCTGGAACAGGTTCCGCACGGAGGTCCCCAACGTCCGCCGGAACAGCCACGCGCACGCGAAGCCGGTGAGGCCGTAGTAGAAGCCGATGGCGATCCCGATGGCCGACACGGCGTCGTAGACCAGGTTGCCGTCGGAGAGGAAGTTGAACGCCACGTAGACCACCACCGACACCAGCCCCATTCCGACAGTCGACACGGTCGGGGTGAGGAAGCGGGGGTGCATGCGCGCGAAGCTGGCCGCAGCGCCTTGTACACCGCCATCGACAGCGTGGTGCGGGCCGTCGGCAGAATCGTCGTCTGGGTGGAGGCCGCCGCCGAGGTGAGCACCATGAGCAGCAACAGGTGGCTCAGCACGCTGCCCAGGGCGCCGGCGCCGAACACCGCCGCGCCCACCGAGCCCACCACGTCGCCGACGTTGTCGGGGTTCGCCAGCCCGACGCCGTCCGTGCCGACCCCCGCGAAGGACTGCGCCGCCACGGTGACCAGGACGTACACCGCCACCAGCAGGATCGTCGACAGCACGGCGGCCTTGCCGGGGGTGCGTTCCTTGTCGGCGGTCTCCTCGTTCACCGACACGGTGGAGTCCCAGCCCCAGTAGATGAAGATCATCAGCAACACTCCGGTGACCAGCGTGCCGAAGGAGTCGAGCGCGAACGGATTGAACCAGCTCACCGACGGCGTCAGGGAGCCCGGCGGTGCGTTGCCGGTGGCCACCCGCACGAGGGCCACGACGGCGAAGATCACCAGCATGACGAACTCGATGGTCAGCAGGACGCGCTGGACGGCAGCGGAGATCTCCAGGCCGCGGACGCAGAGATAGGTCATCAAGACCATGAACGCCACGCCAACCAGCGGCACCCATCCGCTGGTGGGATCGGTGCCGATGCCCCGCGCGTTGAACAGCAGGAACGTGTACTGGCCGGCGACCTGAGCGAGGCTGGCCACGACCAGGACGTCGGCCACGACGATCCCCCACCCACCCATCCACCCGACGTAGGGCCCGAACGCCCGGGTGCACCAGGTGAACGTCGTGCCGCAGTCGGGGTCGGCCTCGTTGAGCTCCTTGTATCCGATCGCGATGAACAGCATCGGGACGAAGGCGAGGACCACGATCACCGGCGACTGCAGGCCCACCGCGATGACGACCAGCCCGAGCGTCGCGGCCAGGCTGTAGGCCGGTGCGGCGGAGGCGACCCCGATCACCACGCTCGACAGCAGTCCCAGTGTCCCCGGGCGCAGCCCCTTGTCCACGGCTGCGGAGGAAACCGCCGGCGGCCGGTTGTTGTCGGATGCGGTGGTGGTCATGGCGACTCCCTGCTCCTGCTCCACAGCGTGGGGCGGGACCTCGTCTAGGTTGAGCTGGCCAGGTACGGGTCGATCGGCGTCACTCCGGTGCCGGGGTAGCGCGGTGATGACCAGCACAATGACAGAGTGACCGGGGTATGACAAGGGATTCCTTGTCACGTGCGGGTCTTCTCGACGGATTCCAGGTACAGGAGGTGTGGGATGAGTGACGGGACCCGACCAGTACGGCTCGCACCGCCGCGATCGACGCCGCCCCAGCGCACGTTGGATGCCACCGACAAGGCGATCGTCGCCGAGCTGCAGCTCGACGGCCGGGTGTCGTACGCGGCCATCGCCAAACGCATCGAGCTGTCCGACGCCGCGGTCCGGCAACGGGTGCAACGCCTGCTCGACGACGGGGTGGTGCAGATCGTCGGCGTCACCGATCCGACGGTGATGGGCTTCCAGCGTTGGGCGATGATCGGGATCGTCGTCGAGGGCGATGTCCGCGAGGTGAGCGACGCATTGGTCGCCGTCGCGGCGATCGACTACGTGGTGCTGACCGCCGGATCCTTCGACGTCCTGGTCGAGGTGGTGGCCGAGGACGACGAGCAATTGCTCGCCCTGCTCAACGACGTCATCCGCGCGATCCCCGGCGTCCGGTCCACCGAAACGTTCGTCTACCTCCGGTTGGCCAAACAGACCTACAGCTGGGGCACCCGCTAGACCTGCGGTAGCCGTGGTTCCGTGGCCGTTATGCGACGGAAACACTTGCGCAGATCCAGAAGTTCGACGAACATACTTGTCTATGCCCTCCCCACACCTCGACGTCCGAGACTCCGCCGCAGCCCGTGCCGCCCAGGACCACCTGTGGATGCACTTCTCGCGGCTGTCGTCCTACGACAGTGGCGACGTACCCGTCATCGTCCGTGGTGACGGTCCCTACGTGTGGGACTCGCGGGGCAAGCGGTACTTCGACGGGCTGTCGGGACTGTTCGTGGTGCAGGCCGGGCACGGACGGACCGAGCTGGCGGAGGCCGCGAGCAAGCAGGCCAGCGAACTGGCCTACTTCCCGCTGTGGTCCTACGTGCACCCGCAGGCGGCGCTGCTGGCCGAGCGACTGGCCAGCCACGCGCCGGGTGCCCTGAACCGGGTCTTCTTCACCACCGGCGGTGGTGAGGCGGTGGAGACGGCGTGGAAGCTGGCTCGCCAGTACTTCAAGGCCGTGGGCAAGCCCATGAAGCACAAGGCCATCAGCCGCACCATCGCCTACCACGGCACCACCATGGGCGCGCTGGCCCTGACCGGGATCCCCGAGGCCAAGCAACAGTTCGAGCCGCTGGTGCCCGGCGCGGTCAAGGTGGCCAACACCAACATCTACCGGGCCCCGGTGTTCGGCGACGACCCGGAGGCGTTCGGCCGGTGGGCCGCCGACGAGATCGAACGCGCCATCGAGATGGAGGGCCCGGAGACGGTCGCCGCGGTGTTCCTCGAGCCCGTGCAGAACGCCGGCGGGTGCTTCCCACCGCCGCCGGGCTACCTCGCCCGGGTGCGGGCGATCTGCGACCGGCACGACGTGTTGCTGGTCAGCGACGAAGTGATCTGTTCGTTCGGGCGCCTGGGTGAGACCTTCGCGGCCACCCGGTACGGCTACGAGCCCGACATGATCACCTGCGCCAAGGGCATGACCAGCGGCTACTCCCCGATCGGAGCGATGATCGCGAGCGAGCGGCTGGTGGAGCCGTTCCTGCGGGGCGACGCCAGCTTCGCGCACGGCTTCACCTTCGGGGGCCACCCGGTCTCGGCGGCGGTGGCCATGGCCAACCTCGACCTCTTCGACCGCGAGGACCTCAACGCGCATGTGCGGGCCAACGAGGCCGGACTGCGCGCGAGCTTGGAGCGGTTGCACGACCTGCCCATCGTCGGTGACGTGCGGGGGGCGGGCTTCTTCTACGGCATCGAGCTGGTCAAGGACAAGGCGACCAAGGAGACGTTCGACGAGGAGGAGTCCGAGCGGCTGTTGCGTGGCTTTCTTTCCCGTGCGTTGTTCGACGCGGGGTTGTACTGCCGGGCGGACGACCGGGGTGACCTCGTGATCCAGCTCGCCCCGCCGCTGATCAGCACCCAGCACCATTTCGACGAGATCGAACAGGTGCTGCGGTCGGTGCTCACCGAGGCGTGGGCGCGGTTGTAGGAGCGTGCGCAACGGAGCGGTGTCGTTCTGGTTCGACCAGGTCGGTCGAGCGTCGCCCAGGGCGGCGCTGCCGGGCGACATCGAAGCCGACGTGTGCGTGGTCGGGGCGGGCCTGACCGGGCTCTGGACCGCCTACTACCTCGCCGAGGCCGACCCCGCGCTGCGGATCGTGGTGTGCGAGCGACGTTTCGCCGGCTACGGCGCGTCCGGGCGCAACGGCGGCTGGCTCACCGGGGCGCTCGCCGGTACCCGCCGCCGTTTCGCCGCGACACACGGGCGGGTGGGGGTGCTTGCTCTGCAGGCGGCGATGCATCACGCGGTGAACGAGGTGGTTTCGGTGTGCGCCGCCCGCGGTATCGAGGCCGACGTGGTGCGGGGCGGTGAACTCGCGGTGGCCACCTCAGCGGCCCAGCTGCACCGGATACGCACCGCCGTAGCCGCCGACCATTCTTGGGGGGCGCCCGACACCGAGCTGCTGTCGCAGACTGCACTGGCCGAGCGGGTGCGGGTGGCTGGGGCACTGGGCGGGTCGTTCACCCCGCACTGCGCGCGGCTGCACCCGGCCAAGCTGGTGACGGGGCTGGCGCACGTGGTGGAGCAGGCCGGGGTGCGGATCTACGAGCAGACCCCGGTCACGGCGCTGGGACCGGGGCTGGTGCGAACCCCGCATGGCACGGTGCGCGCGCCGGTGGTGCTGCGGGCCACGGGGGGTTTCACCGCGGAGCTGCCCGGGCTGCGGCGGACGTGGCTGCCGATGAACTCCTCGCTGGTGGTGACCGAGCCCCTCGGTACGGATGTGTGGGAGGAGATCGGGTGGTCGGCCTGCGAAACCCTGGGTGACGCCGCCCACGGATACCGCTACGTCCAACGCACCGCGGACGGGCGGATCGCGCTGGGCGGGCGGGGCAAGCCCTACCGATTCGGCTCGCGAGTCGACGCCGACGGGGCCACCCCACAGTCTACTGTGGACTCGCTGGCGGTCCTGCTGCACCGGCTGTTCCCCGCGACCGACGACGTCCCCCTGGCCCACGCCTGGTCGGGGGTGCTCGGCGTCCCCCGCGACTGGTGCTCGACCGCCGGCTTCGATCCGCGCACGGGACTGGGATGGGCCGGCGGTTACGTCGGCCACGGGGTCGCCACCACCAACCTCGCGGGTCGTACGCTGCGCGACCTCGTGCTCGGCCGGAGTACCGAGCTCACCGCGCTGCCCTGGGTGCACCGCCGGGTGCGGGCCTGGGAGCCTGAGCCGCTGCGGTGGCTCGGAGTGACCGCGCTCTACGCCGCCTACCGCGCGGCCGACCGGCAGGAGTCCAGGACCGGAGCCGGATCACGCACAGCGGCCCTTGCCCGGTTGGCGAGTGCCATCGGGAACAATCGTCTAGACCGCGCCTGAAGACGCTTTCGACACTGGACGTCGTGAGGTTAGGCTCGCGTCATGACGCGCTACGGGGCGATGTTCGGGCCCGATATCACCCTGCTCGGGGTCCCGCCGTGCGACCTCGAGGATCCCGCTTCCTACGCTGGTGCCGACGTCGTGGTGCTCGGCGCTCCGTTCGACGGCGGCACGTCGCACCGCGCGGGCACCCGCTTCGGCCCCCAGGCCATCCGCGGCACCGACTACCTGCCGCACGACGGCTCCCGCCCCAGCCTCGCGCTACGCGTCGACCCGCTCACCGACCTGCGCGTCCTCGACGCCGGGGACGTGCTGATGCCGCCGGGAGACATCGAGACCAGCCTGACCGCGCTGCGCACCGCCGTGGCCACGGTTACCGCCGCCGGCGCGCTGCCGTGCGTGCTGGGTGGTGATCACTCCATCACCTACGCCGACGCCTCCGGAGTGGCCGACCACCTCGGGGCCGGCCGGGTGTCGCTGGTGCACTTCGACGCCCACGCCGACACCGGCGACATCGAGTTCGGCTCCCTGTGGGGCCATGGTCAGCCCATGCGCCGGCTGATCGAGTCGGGCGCGGTGCGCGGTGACCGTTTCGTGCAGATCGGCCTGCGCGGGTACTGGCCTGGGCCACCCACCCTGGACTGGATGGCCGCACAGCGAATGCGGTCCTACGAGATGACCGAGATCGTCCACAGCGGACTCGATCGGTGCCTGGACGAGGCATCGGAGATCGCCGTGGACGACTGTGACGGGGTATTCCTCAGCGTGGACATCGACGTGTGCGATCCGGGCCACGCCCCCGGAACGGGCACCCCAGAGCCGGGTGGGCTTACCGCACGTGAGCTGCTCGACGCGGTACGGCGGCTGTGCCGCACGCTGCCGGTGGTGGGCATCGACGTGGTGGAGGTGTCCCCGCCCTATGACCACGCCGACATCACCGCCGCGCTGGCCAACCGGGTGGTGCTGGAGGCGCTGGGCGGCATCGCGCACCGCCGCCAGGGGCTGAGCTGGGACCCGGCCCGGTCGCTGTTGGACGGTCGGGCCTGAGGCGGGTGGTGGCCGGCGGACGGGGAACAGCGCCGGTGCCTGTACGGTTGGAGCCGTTGGACCACCTGGTCCGCACGGCAGCACGTTCGCTGCCCACCCGGAGGGTGACGGCACCGCCACGAAGGCAGCCGCTCCGGACCATCCCGCTGCAGGGCCGCATGCATCACGCCCCGCGCGACGTCCTCGTGATCGCCACAGTGTTGTGTGCCACCGGGACGTGACCACGTACCGGAGGTACACCTGTGTCATCACCCACGCCCCGCACCAGAACAGCCCCCCGGCGCCACCGGGCGGGCACTGCCCGCCCCGCCGGCGCTCCCCGCGTCGCGGCCCACGTGGCCCCGGCCCCCTCGCCCAACGACTCCATCCCGCTGAGCGTCGCCCCCGAAAACGTCACCTTTGCCGAGCTGGGTCTGCCCACTACCCTGGTAGACGCGCTGCACGACCGCGGCCTGATGGCGCCGTTCGCCATCCAGACCGTCACCATCCCCGACTCGCTGGCCGGCCGGGACGTGCTGGGTCGTGCGCAGACCGGTTCGGGCAAGACGCTCGCGTTCGGTCTGCCGATGCTGGCCACCCTGGCGGGGGCCAAGAGTGCACCCCGGGCTCCGCGCGGGCTGGTCCTGGTGCCCACCCGCGAGCTGGCCGCGCAGGTCGATGCCGCGTTGGCCCCACTGGCCCACGCGCTCGACCTGCGGGTCGCCACGGTCGTCGGCGGTGTGTCGATGAGCCGCCAGGTCGACGAGCTGGCTCGCGGGGTCGACCTGCTCGTGGCCACCCCAGGACGCCTGTTCGATCATGTCCAGCAGCGCACGGTCGACCTGTCCCAGGTCACCATCACCACGTTGGACGAGGCGGACCACATGGCCGACATGGGTTTCCTGCCGCAGGTCACCAAGCTGTTAGACAAGACGCCCAAGGGCCAGCGGCTGCTGTTCTCGGCGACGCTTGACGGTGAGGTCGACAAGATCGTCAAGCGCTACCTGACCAACCCCGTCACGCACTCGACCGCACCGATGGCGGCGAGCATCACCACGATGGAGCACCACCTGCTGCTCGTCGACCCCGACGACAAGAAGAACGTGGTCGCGCACGTCGCCGCCCGTGCGGGCCGCACCATCATGTTCGTGCGGACCAAGCACGGTGTGGACCGCCTCGCCAAACAGCTGAGGGCCACCGGGGCCAAGGCGGGCGCGTTGCACGGGGGCAAGGCGCAGAACAACCGCACCCGAACTCTGGACGCGTTCAAGGACGGCACCACCCCGGTGCTGGTGGCCACGGACGTGGCGGCGCGCGGCATCCACGTCGACGACGTGAGCCTCGTGGTGCACGTCGACCCGCCGGCCGACCCTAAGGACTACCTGCACCGCGCCGGGCGTACGGCCCGTGCCGGGGACGACGGAATCGTCGTGACCCTGGTCACCCACCCCGAACGCCGCGAGGTCGAGGCGATGACGAAGAAGGCCGGCGTCAAGGCCGTGAGCACCCCGGTGCGCGCGGGCGACACCGAGCTTGCCCGCATCACGGGTGCCCGCTCCCCCAGTGGCACTCCGGTAATGTCCTCTGCGCCGCCGCAGGTCCAGGGTCCCCCGCGCCGATCCGGGCGTTCCGGCGGTGGGCGCAGTACGGCGGGATCCGCCGCAGCCGGCGGTCGCTCGGGTGGCGGTCGCTCGGGTGGGGGTCGCTCGGCCGGTGCGCGCTCCGGTGGGCCCCGCAGCGGTGGTGGCGGTGGGCGATCCGGTGGCGGTGGCGGTGGGCGATCCGGCGCCAGCACCGTGAAGTGGTCCTCCGGCGGTGGCTCCGGCCGCTGAGCGCGACGGCGACGACGGTGCGCCACGGGTGGACGCCACGGACGGGTGACGCTTCCACCTGGCGGGGCGGCCGACAGGGGTTAACGCGAGCGAACAAGGGTGCGGTCGGGTCGATACCCGCTGACCTGGTGCGCAGCTACCGAGGGGCAAGCCCGATGCCCACCGCGATCCGCCGAACTGGACACGATGGTGGGGCTCACCGAATCGCGCCAGCTAGGACCGTTCGGGTGAGCGATGAGCAACTGGAGGGCGCACCCACCCGCAGTTTGGCCGCTCGCGCACGTGCTTCGCCACGGAATGGTGGATTTGGGTGCCCCACGGGGTGAATGTGTAGCGCGCACCGTTCTGCGTGCGTCCGGCCGTGCGAGTCTCCCCTCGCCAGCCACTCCGTGCGACCGCACACCGACCAATCAGAGGCCACCATGTCAGCGATCAACAACACCCAGCCACCCCACCGTCGCCGGTTCTCGCCGCGGGTGTGGGCAGCGTGGTGGCCCTGTCCCTGTCGATGACCGGCACCCTGTCCGGATTCACCGCGAGCATCGCCAATAGCGTCAACACCGCCGCGTCGGGCACCCTGGTGATGCAGGAGCAGAACGCGGCGGGCACCGTGACGTGCTTGAGCACCGACGGTGGTTCGGTCAGCACGAACGCCGCCACCTGCGCCACGATCAACAAGTACGGCGGCAGCACCACCCTGGTGCCCGGAACGCCGGTGCCCACCTCGATCACGATCAAGAACGTCGGCACGGTGCCGGCGAGCACCTTCAGCCTGACCCCGGGAACGTGCACCCAGACCAACAACGGCACTCCGAACGGCAGTGCGCTGGACTTCTGCACCAAGCTCGCTGTGGTGATCAAGTCGGGGGCGACCTCGGTCTTCAGCGGCACCGCGACCAGCTTGGCCACCGGCGGCGCCATCACGCTCCCGGCGGGTATCGCTCCGGTTGCTCCCGGCGCGAGCGTGCCCTTTACCTTCACCGTCACCTTGGACGCCGCGGCAGGTAACCCTTACCAGGGATTGGCGGCGTCGCAGCCGCTCACGTGGGCGTTCGCTAGCTGACCCTGGTGCCACCACGGCACCGACAGTCCCGGGAGGGTGGATGACGTCGCATCGTCAACGTCCGGCCAGCCGCAGATACCTCGTCCGCGAGGTGTCCGCGGCTGGTTCGGCGACGATGTCGTCGCGCAGTACGCGCTACTACACTGGCGGCAGAGCATGACCGCCCTCCTGCGCGAACGGGGGGTCCAACGCAGGGCGCAACCGCACCCGGCCGACTCTGTAGCCCGTCAGCGCCGGTGGAGAACCCCACATGCGCGGACCTTACTGCTGATCTCCGCGCTGGTGCTGCTGGTCCTGGCGGTCGGCGCCGGAGCATTCCGGGCCACAGGCGGACGATGGATGATGGTCACCACCCCGTCGATGGGCCCCGCCGCCCCGGTCGGCACCCTCATCCTGACCCGCCCGGTCCGCATCGGGGACACGCGGGTGGGGGACATCATCGCCTTCCACCCGCCGACCGAGCCCCGGGAGACGTTCACCCACCGGGTGGTGACCGTCGACCCGGACGGGGGCCTGCGCACCCGCGGGGACATCAACGGGGCCACCGATCCCTGGGTGGTGCACTCGGCTGACCTGATCGGCGAGGTCACGTTCCGCGGTTGGGGACTCGGATGGCTGGTGAAGGCACTGCCCGTCCTGCTCCTCGGCTATCTCACCCTGTGGGGTTACACCCACTGGTACAGCAAGCCGTGGCGCCGGGCACCGGCCCGGATGTTCGGCGGCTCGCTGCTGTGGTCGCTGACCGCGGTGTTGGTCAAGCCGTTCGTGGGGATGACCGTCGTCGCCTCTACGGTCGTCACCGGGGTCGCTCAGGTGACGGTGGTGTCCACCGGCCTGCTCCCGATCCGCGTCCAGGCCGAGGACGGCGGTTACGTCGACCTCGCCAACGGGCAGCTCGGCACCGTCACCACCAGCGCGCTCGATGGCGGCGGCGCCTACCAGCTGGCGCCGAGCCTGCATCTGCCGCTGACGTGGTTGCTCGTACTCGGGCTGGTGTGCGCCAGCCCGCTGCTGTGGTGCCTGATCGTCGGAATGCCCGATGTGGATCCGGACTCGCCCGTGGACTCACCCGAGACGCGGCAGGACGACGGCGGGATTCAGCCGTGCTGAGGCGCTCGCATCACCGGAACCGGCCGCCCACGATCACCGTCAGCGGGTCCCGGGGGTGTCGACGCAGCCGTCGCAAGGCGTTGCTCAGCGGGTTCCTCGCGCTGCTGCTCGTCGGCCTGGGCCCACCACCGGCGTCGTTCGCGGCCACGCCGTTCACCGCCCGCATCACCAACTCCACCAACACCGTCGGCTCCGCGACCTACTTCACCTGCACCAATGCCGCGATCGGTGACCGGGCGTTCTTCGCCTATCCCCTCAGCGACACCGGCACCACAGCCGCCGACATCTCCGGCAATGGCCGCGCAGGCACCTACCAGGGCACCACCACCCGAACGGCTGCGAAGGCATGCGCTCGAGACACTGGTGGCTCGGCGCGGCTGAACGGAACCAACGCCTACATCTCCACCCCTGCCTTGGTGGCCAACCCGGCGGTCTTCACAGTGGAAGTGTGGTTCAACACCACCACCACGACCGGCGGTAAACTGATCGGCTTCGGCAACGCCCAGACTGGCACCTCCAACACCTACGACCGCCACGTCTACCTCACCAACTCCGGCCAGGTGGTCTTCGGCGTCTATCCGAACGCCGTGAGAACCGTCATCAGCCCCCGTTACTACAACGACGGTGCTTGGCATCACGCCGTCGCTACCCTGTCCACCGCCGGTATGGCCCTATACGTCGACGGCGCGCTGGCCGCCAGCGACCCCGCGGTCACCACCGCACAGGCCTACGCCGGGTTCTGGCGCGTCGGCTTCGACAACCTCAACGGCTGGACCTCTCGCCCTTCCAGCTTCTTCTTCGCGGGCAACCTCGCCTATGCGGCGGTGTACACCACCGCACTCACCGCCACGCAGGTCAAGAGCCACTACATCGCCGGCAGGTGAGCGACGCCCCAACAACGGGTGGTGTGATGGTGCGCGTGGCCGCTCTCATCACGGTCGTCGACGCGTTCACTACCGAGGCGTTTCGCGGCAACCCCGCTGCTGTGTGCCTGCTCGACACCACGGCGGACGAAGGCTGGATGCAGCACGTCGCCTTCGAGCTCAACCTCTCAGAGACGGCGTTCGCGGTCACCCGTCCCGACAGTGACGTGGACCTGCGCTGGTTCACGCCGTCGGTGGAGGTGGACCTGTGCGGGCACGCGACCTTGGCCACCACGCACGTCCTGGGACGCGACGTGGTGTTTCACACCCGCAGCGGCGAGCTTCGGTGTTCGGTGCGCACTGATGGGCAGGTAGAGCTGGACTTTCCCGCGTTGGAGCCGGTGCAGGCGACGACGCGCCACGGCCTCACCGCCGCGCTGGACACCGACGTCGTTTCGGTGCACCACAGCCGTTTCGACCTGCTCGTGGAGTTGGCGTCGGCGGCAGCGGTGCGGGGTCTGCGGCCCGACCCGGCGGCGCTCGCATCGTTGCCCCACCGCGGAGTCATCGTCACCGCCGCGGGTGATCGGGCGGGCATCGACTGCGTCAGCCGCTTCTTCGGCGTGGGGGTCGGGGTGGGCGAAGACCCGGTGACGGGCTCGGCGCACTGCGTGCTCGCACCGTTCTGGGCGGCCCGAATCGGCCGCAGCGAGCTGCGCGGGGAGCAGGCCAGCGCCCGCGGTGGCGAGGTGGCGAGGTGGCGAGGTGGCGAGGTGGCGACCGGGTGCACCTCGGCGGCAGCGCGGTCACCGTGTGGCGCGGCGACCTGCTGGTCTGAGCGTCACCCGTCGGTGCTGGATGACGTGTCACACGTCGGAGATGACGGAGAAGTCCTCGTCGCCGCGCTCGTCCTCCACCGCCGCCTCCAGGGCGTCGCGGGTGGCCTGCACCGCGTGCAGCCCGAGCGTGGCCGACAACACCAGGTCCATGTCCTTGAGCAGCGCGCTCGCGCTGAACTCGGCCTGCTCGTAGTCCCGCTCGGACAGCTGCCGCTTCTTGGCCGCCACCACGGCCCCGAGGACCGAACCGGAGAGCAGCGAGAGCGCCACGTCGCGGTCCAGGCCCGTGTCCGAGGCATAGGTGAGCGCCTCGGCGACGCCCTGGGTAGCGACCCCCAACGCCAGGTTGGCCACCAGCTTGCCGGCGGCGGCGCTGCGCGGGCTGTTCAGCTCACGGATCTTATCCTCGTCACCCCACAGCAGCGCGAGCTCCCTGGCCGCTGCCACATCATGCGGTGCGCCGCCGAGCAGCACGCCCAGCATTCCGGCCGCGGCCGGGGTCATCGAACCCAGCACCGGGGCCGCCACATAGCGCACCCCCTTCTCGGCAGCCACCGCGGCGAAAGAATCGGCGTCGTCCGGCCCGACGGTGGTCACGTCCAACCACAGGACGCCGGCGGCCAGCAGATCGGGGGCGAGCACCGTCTCGCGCACCGACGGGGGCCCGAACAGCACCGTCACCACCGCGTCGGCGCCCGCTACGGCCTCAGCCGGGGTGTCCACGGCCTTCGCGCCCGACACCACCAGGGCAGCGGTCTTGTCCGGCGTGCGGTTCCAGACCGTGAGTTCGTGACCGCCAGCGAGCAGGTGCCGGCCGAGGTGTGTCGCCATCCGTCCGGTTCCCAGGAGTGCGATGCGCATGGGTACGATCCTGCCCGGCGCGGCGTGCAGACGCGACGCCGACGCGCGCATGATCTGGGCGTGACCCACCCCACCCTGCTCCCCCGGCTGATCGGTCGGCGACTGCTCCTGCGTCCCGGCACCGTCGACGACGTACCCGCGCTACGTGACATGCTAGTGTAGTGTCTTGTAAATAAGTGTGGATTTCGGTAGGGTGGTGTATGCGCTTGCCTACCGCCCCGATGCCCTTGTCCGACAGCCAGCGAGAGGTGCTCGCGAAGCTGTCCAGATCACGAACGG
>JAABUV010004285.1_pt1 | contig 17224 bp, 21 predicted proteins | sample 5559971 | NCBI WGS metagenome assembly JAABUV01 (sample SAMN10711881, study PRJNA513362) | rock metagenome | isolation source: Antarctica rocks | place: Antarctica: Victoria Land, Knobhead nord | collected 2015-12-19
TGAACGACTTGAAGCTAGAAAAGCAGATGATATTGTCATTTGAATGAAAGAGCTACTGAGCTTCGATCGTCAACAATTGAAAAAGACGAAGCTGATCATCGAAGTTCAGATCAATAAACATAGACGAGACGTCATTTATGAAGTAGATGACTGAGTTTGACTATCTTTCAGAAACATCAAGACAACGAGACTCTGCAAAGATTTGAAAGACAAACAACTAGAATTGTATCAGATCACTGTCAAAGCGAAGATCTTCTATCATCTTCATCTATCAGTCAGCATAAAGCATCTGCATTTGATGTTCAGCTTGAAGCTACTGCAATCGTATTCAGAAGACTCTCTATCAGAACAGTATGCAGAACTTCTCAGACTCATCATTATTGATGACGACGACGATGAACACTGAAAGATAGATGACATTCTGAACTTCAGATGCTATCGAGATCAAATACAGTACAAGATCAAATGAAAAGATTCAGATAGAAACAATGAATGATACTATGTCAATAAAGATGAATTCGATGACTTCGAGAAAGTTTTGAACGAATTTCATGTGCTATACTCAAGAAAGCCACGCTAGTATCGAAATAACTCAATAAGAAAGCAAGCAAACGAGCGACATTCATGCAAACATGAATTTTCGAAGAGAAGAGTAATGTTACGAGCGTATCAAGACTGAATAAAACTAGTCAGTGTCTTTAGCTCAGATCTGACTCAGTCTCTATTTTCTTTCATTAACATCTTTTTGTTCAACATCATCTTTCTTTCTACATCACATTCTACTCGTGTCACAAACACATTTTCTTCAAGCTTAGCGCAGTCTCTGAATATTACTTAAATAGAAGCTTTTGTACTCATCTTCTTCTGTATTCTTAATATTCAGTTATAGCTATCTTTAAAGATCAAGCACTATTCAATTCTGACTTTCGCTGATTGACTCATTTAAGCACGATTCTGACACTTCTTGAGCTGACATCTGTGATGCATCAACGTTTTAGTGAGACTGCAGTCGCTCATGCTCAGAAGCTCAATGACTCGCTTGATATAAATGCTTTGATTGATTCAGAGAGTTCATTCAGCTCTATTATGAGTTATGTGCATTTCTAAATATCACTTAATTGAGTCAAGATCTTTCATTTGAAAGCGTTCTGCAGATTGCAGCTTCAAGATGTTGATATCAAATATGTTTAATTCTAGAATGAGTAAATTGTTCACATAGATAGCGATAATGATATTATTATCATGAATGAACATTGAATGATCAATTTCTATTCTTTGATAATCAATGAAGATGAGATAAATTTTCAGAATTGTGTATCATTCTCAAGATGCTTGTTTGAATTCTTATAGAATCTTGTTTAAGCGACAGATTAAAAAGATTTCATTTGATTTTTTTTGCTTAAATCTTGAAGATTGCTGCATTCAGATCTCTTCTTTTAAATGAGCTTCTAGAAAAATGATGATGATGTTCATCTGTTCAACTTCATAATCATATTTGATCATCAATGTTAGAAGCATTTTGATGATCATGACTGTGATCATCGAAGCAAAGATCTTATCATAATCAATTTTCTGTTTCTGATGAAATTCTTTACACACTCATTTAGCTTTGTATTTGATCATCTTTTCTTTTGATTCTTGCTTAATGATGATTACTCAGCGCGTCAACAGTATTCATTGATTTGATGAAGATGTTTTCAAAGTAAAGATGTCATTTTTGATGTGAGCATTAAATTCACTTCTGAATGCAAGCTTTCATTGTTCTCAATCAAAACTAACTTTAGCATGCTTCACTGTTTGTGAAATGTTTGATTCAATTTGAACTTAATTTGCTTTATTAACAAAGTCTTGACTATGATCTTTAATTCAAAGATTGTTTAATGCTTTGTAATCAACAAATTCAATGATGATTCATTTGAAATGTTTGCTTGAAACATCAAAATTGCTTGAATCATCTGATGATTTTAGTTCTAATGATTTGTTTTTAATTCTCTGTAAAGTGATTGATATTGTTGATTCAATTATTTATTTTGAAGTAATTGAAGTTCTTGTTTGATGTTTGTCAACAATTTTTGCAATCTTCGCATTTTTCGTGATTTTTATTGAGAAAGATTCATTGATTTATTCATTGATTTGATCATCGAAGCTTAGTATTGAAAAGTTTTCATATTTTTCGACTTTGATGACTATCTTATTTCATTGAATGTGACTAAATGTCAGAATCGTGTCTAGATGAGTCAATCAGCGAAAGTCAGAATTGAATAGTGCTTGATCTTTAAAGATAGCTATAACTGAATATTAAGAATACAGAAGAAGATGAGTACAAAAGCTTCTATTTAAGTAATATTCAGAGACTGCGTTAAGCTTGAAGAAAATGTGTTTGTGACACGAGTAGAATGTGATGTAGAAAGAAAGATAATGTTGAACAAAAAGATGTTGAGGAAAGAAAATAGAAACTGAGTCAGATTTGAGCCAGATCTGAGCTAGAGACACTGACTAGCCCTATTCAGCCTTGATACGCTCGTAACACTAAATATCAGTACATTCTTATTGTTTTACAAGTGAAACTGATTGACTTTCTTGTAGTTCAAGAACTGACATTTCAAGCTCTTATCATTGAGCTTTCAATGAACTTTCTTCACATGATGATAAACTATGCAATTAAACATATATAAATAGCTAAGGTCAGACTTTTTATTATGTTATGCTTCATAGAGAGTCATATGATTCAACGCAGTGATAGAACTTCTGTTTTTAAAATAAATGATGATCATTATCATTTTTTCTCATAGTTTTATTGACAATTTAACGCTAGTCAGTATAGCGCGAGTTCATTCAAAAAGAGTGTGAAAACATTATTCTGCTACTTCATTTTAACTTAAGTTATATGATGTCATTGACTTTCATTTGATCTTATGCTCTTTGAGCAATTCAATGATTTGATGATCAGCATACTCATTTTCATTATTTGAATGTAGTTGATGAATTAAAATGTCTTAAGTCTTCATCAATTTCAGATAGTTTCAAAGTATATTTTTTAGATTCAATTTTCATTTCAGTAAATATGTAATTATATATTGATTATAATCATCAATCATAGTAGCTATATATTTGAATTCTTCATCAATCAAAGATATTTTATCATCATTAATGAGATTCATATGTACTAGCTCATTTACTTTAATGACTTTGATGTGAAATATTCAACTTGAGAATTGATTTTACTTGTTTATGACACAGACTTCACATATTGATTCTGAAGATTCTTTCTCTTTTAAACTATTTGCAACATTCACATTGATGTTGATGTTCATGTTGATTAAATGCTTAATGTTTATCATATTCAGATGAGCTAATCATTTATATCATTGACATCATGACATCTTGACTGATTCTGTTCTGCTTGTCAGAATGATTGAATTTGAAAGATTGATTGAGGTGTTCATGAAGTAAACTTTCTCTTCACTTCTTGAATCAATGAGAGTGATAACATCTTTTGCATTCATGAATAGAAATTTGTCATTCTTTATACTACACATATATTCTTTGAATTTCATTTGATCAATTAACATCAAATTATAATGTAGTTTTAAACAATAATATACATTGATTAGTTGAATTTTGATTGATTAATCATTTAGTAAAACATCAATTATAACTGAATCTTTCTTAATTATAAATACTGTCTCATTGTTTGCAGTAACAATGCTGTTATCAATGATCTTTCAATATGACTGTTCATTGAACAAGTCTATGTCATAACAAACATGATTCTCAGCTTCGCTGTTTATTCATCAGACATCTGAATGACTGTCTGCTCAATGAGTGATGAAAATCTTCATTGTTCTGACTATTCTGACTTCAAGACTTTTCTCATCATTTTTTTTTATTTGATCATTTCATTTCTGAAAAAACTTTCATTCAATTGATTGAAGCTTTGAATGTAAAAGTCAACAGTTCTGATCATTATGATTTTTTTGCTTGCAATGAATGCAGTTTTTCAATTTTCTTTGAAATTCACTGTTGTTTTTGAATCTTCACTTCTTGTCTTCAAATTGAACTATCATACTTTTAAAACTGAAATTCTTTTCTGAGTTTAATCATTTGTCATGATCAATTAAAACAATAGTCATTTCATTAATTAATAGATTGAATTTGTTGATCTTGATACTCTAAATCAGTTCAAAGATGTATGATTCTAGATTTTCATTCAGATCTAAAAGAAAGAAATTACTCAACGTTCATGATTTTACTGTTTTTTCAATGTTTGAACATTTGATGATGATTTGCTTAAGTCAATCAGCATAGTTCTGAATGAATTTGAAATTCAATTGTTTTGATTAAATGAGTTCTTTGATTATCAGATATAAAGTAGTCAAATCTGACTGTTCATATTGAGTCTTCAAAATAGTTCATATTTTTCTGATGTTATTTATCTTGATAATATGTACTTTGAATTCTTTTTTGCAGCTGAAGCTAATCATATCAAATGTTTTGTCATTCTTATTCTTTCAATGATGAGTAGCAATGATGATGATGTTGAATGCAGCTGCTGTAAAGACATTAACTTTTGATTTCTTCAACTTTTTTGAAATGATCATTCAAAGATCTTTTGCTTTTAAGATGTTGATTATGTTTTTCTTTCATGACTCATAATTCTCGCTTCTTTTTAGCTTAAAAACTTAATAAATTTCTGAATCTTTCATTGTTGTATGATGATTAATGTGTGAGAATAGAAATTTGATTGAAATATGAGAAAGTTTCATCTTTTTGATGATGACTGATTTGATGCTTCTGTTCTTTATTTTATAGTAGTGATAAATAGCATTAACTTGAACTCATAATTTATTGATATATGAAAGTCAGAATGAGTATGTGCAGTAGATGTATTGACTATTTAGTAAATAAAGCATATGTATATGATATTGAGTATATCAAATAAAGAAAGAAGTGAAAAAAAGAATAAATATCTTTAGCATCAAGTTGCTTCAATCGAAGCAAAAATACTAATCATTGTTGTCACTCTCATTGATTTAAGAAGTGAAAAGAAAGTTTACTTCATGAATACATCAATTAACTTCTTAAATTCAATCATTCTGACAAGCAGAACAGAATCAGTCAAGATGTCATGATGTCAATGACATAAATTGTCAGAATCGTGCCTAAATGAATCAATCAGCGAAAGTCAGAATTGAATAGTGCTTGATCTTTAGAGATAGCTATAACTGAATATTAAGAATACAGAAGAAGATGAGTACAAGAGCTTTTATTTAAGTAATATTCAGAGACTGCGCTAAGCTTGAAGAGAATGTGTTTGTGACACGAGTAGAATGTGATGTAGAAAGAAAAATGATGTTGAACAAAGAGATGTTGATGAAAGAAAATAGAGACTAAGTCAGATCTGAGCTAGAGACACTGACTAGCTCTATTCAGCCTTGATACGCTCGTAACATAAATGATTAGTTCATCTGAATATGACAGATGTTAAGCATCTAATCAACATGAACATTAACATTGATGTAAATATCACAAATAGCTTAAAAGAGAAAGAATTCTCAGAATCAATATGTGAAGTCTGTATCATAAACAAGCAAAATCGATTTTCAAGTTGAATATTTCACATCAAAGTCATCAAAGTAAATGAGTTAGTACATATGAATCTCATTGATGATGATAAAATATCTTTGATTGATGAAGAATTCAAATATATAGCTACTATGATTGATGATTATAATCAATATATAATTACATATTTACTGAAATGAAAATTGAATCTAAAAGATATACTTTGAAACTATCTGAAATTGATGAAGACTTGAAACATTTCAATTTATTAACTACATTCAAATAATGAAGATGAGTATGCTGATCATTAAATCATTGAATTGTTCAAAGAGCATGAAATCAAATGAAAGTTGATGACATCATATAACTCAAGTTAAAATGAAGTAGCAGAACAATGTTTTTACACTCTTTTTAAACGAACTCGCGCTATATTGACTAACGTCAAATTGTCAATAAGATTATGAAGAAAGATGATAATGATCATCATTTATTTTAAAAACAGAAGTTTTATCACTGCATTGAATCATATGACTTTTTATGAAACATGATTTGACAAGAAGTTTGATCTTAATTATCTATATACATTTGATTGCATAGTTTATTATCATATGAAGAAAGTTCATTGAAAGTTTGATAACAAGAGCTTGAAATGTCAGTTCTTGAACTATAAGAAAGTCAATCAGTTTCGCTTGTGAAATGATAAGAATGTATTGATATTTAGTCATATTCAATGAAACGAGATAATCATCAAAGTCAAAAGATATGAAGACTTTTCAATACTAAGCTTTGATGATTAAATCAACAAACAAATCAATGAATCTTTTTCAATAAAAATCACAGAAAATGCAAAGATTATGAAAATTGTTGATGATCATTAAACAAGAACTTCAGCTACTTCAAAATAAACAATCAAATCAACAATATTAATCGCTTTACAGAGAATTAGAAACAAATTATTAAAACTAAAATCATCAGATGATTTAAATGATTCTGATGTTTCAAACAAACATCTCAATCAAGTCATCATTGAATTTGTTGATTACAAAGCATTAAATAATCTTTGAATCAAAGATTATAGTTGAAACTTTGTCAGTAAAGCAAATTGAGTTCAAATTGAATTGAACACTTCACAAACAATGAAGCATGCTAAAGCTAATTCTGATTAAAAACAATGAAAGTTTGCATTCAGAAGTGAACTTGATATTCACATCAAAAATGACATCTTTATTCTGAAGATATCTTTATCAAATTGATGAATATTGTTAATGTGCTGAATAATCATCATTAAACAAGAATTAAAAGAAAAGATGATCAAATACAAAGTTAGATGAATGTGTAAAGAATTTTGTCAGAAACAGAAAATTGACTATGATGAAATCTTTGCTTCAATGATCAGAATCATGATCATCAAAATGCTTCTAACATTGATGATCAAATATGATTATGAAGTTGAATAAATGAACATCATCATCGTTTTTCTAGAAACTCATCTAAAAGAAGAGATCTGAATGCAGCAATCTTTAAAATTTGAGTAAAAAGAATTAAATGAAATTTTTTTAATCTGTCACTTAAACAAGACTTTATATGAACTCAAACAAGCATTTTGAGAATGATATGCAACTCTGAAAATTTATCTCATCTTCATCAACTATCAAAGAATAGAAATTGATCATTCAATGTTCATTCATAATAATGATATTATTATCGCTATTTATGTGAATGATTTACTCATTCTAAAATCAAACATATTCAATATCAACATTTTGAAGCTGCAATTTGCAGAATGCTTTCAAATGAAAAATCTTGACTCAATCAAATGATATTGAGAAATGCACATAACTTGTAATAAAGCTGAATGAACTTTTTAAATCAATCAAAGCATTTATATCAAGCGAGTCATTGAGCTTCTGAGCATGAGCAACTGCAGTTTCACTAAAACATTGATGCATCACAGATGTCAGCTCAAGAAAAACATTTATTGAAAGACAAAGAAATGAGTAAAGTATCAAGCTACTTCTGAAGAAATAAAGAACTATTAATCAATCATCAAAACATTGATGTGAATAGTTTGTTAAACATGATCAAACATCATCTATGCAGTAAATAAATGCAGCAGATATTCAATGAATTCTATTTTTGATCATGATTTAGCTGTCAAATAAATCATTCAATATCTGACTGATACTGTTAAGCTGAGACTTTGATATGAATCTTTCAAAATGAAGAAAGTTGAGAAAGTTAAATTCTTTAAATATATCAATTCAATTCATGTGAATTGCTTGAATTCTTGAAAATTCATCTTCGACTATATGTTTTTTCTATAAAATGAATCAATTAGCTGAAGTTTCAAACATCAGCAATGCATTAATACATCATTTGTTGAAGTTGAATACATTGATAAATGCAATGCAGTTAAAGAATTAACTTTTCTGATTCAAGCATTAAAAAAGATGAAATATGAAGATTCAGATACAAATTCAACTATCATTTTAACTGACAATCAAGCGACTATAAAAATGAATAGCAATTTCATCAATCATTTTTGAGCTAAGCACATTGATACATTATATCACTATGTTTAAAATAAGATAGAAGAGAGAGCAATTGAATTGAAATACATACTCATTGATCAAATGATGACTGATGAACTTATCAAGCTTCTGAAGTCAGACAAATTTCTAAGATTCAGATCAGTTATGAGACTAGTCTCAAGACATGAAACTATCTCATCAAGCATGACATCAATGAGTAAAAGAGCAAGATATACATAAAAGATCTGAATAGCTTCATCTAAAGCTTCAATTTCTAAGAGAAAGTGTTGAAAATGAGATATGATACATAATGAAGTATGTATACACTTATTTTCTTTTGCATTCATGAATAGAAATTTGCTGTTCTTTATACTATACATATATTCGCTGAATTTCATCTGATTGATTGACATCAAATTATAGTGTATTTCTGAACAGTAATACACATTGATTAGTTGAATTTTGATTGATTGATCGTTTAGTAAAACATCAATTATAACTGAATCTTTCTTGATTATGAATACTGTCTCATTGTTTGCAATAACAATGCTGTTATCGATGATTTTTTGATATGATTGTTCATTGAACAAGTCTATGTCATAGCAAACATGATTCTCAGCTTCGCTGTTTATTCATCAGACATCTGAGTGATTGTCTGCTCAACAAGCGATGAAAATTTTCATTGTTCTGACTACTTTGACTTCAAGACTTTTCTCATCATCTTTTTTAATTTGATCATTTTATTTCTGAAAAGACTTTCATTCAATTGATTGAAGCTTTGAATGTAAAAGTCAGCAATTCTGATCGTTATAATCTCTTTGCTCGCAATGAGTGCAGTTTTTTGATTCTCTTCAAAATTCACTGTTGTTCTTGAATCTTCACTTCTTGTCTTCAAATTGAGCTATCATACTTTTGAAGCTGAGATTCTTCTCTGAGTTTGATCGTTTGTTATGATCGACTAAGACAATAGTCATTTTATCGATTAATAGATCAAATTTGTTGATCTTGACACTCTGAATCAGTTCAAAGATGTACGATTCTAAACTTTCATTCAGACCTAGAAGAAAGAGATTGCTCAGCATTCACGACTCTACTGTTTTTTCAATGTCTGAACATTTGATGACGATTCATTTGAGTCAGTCAGCATAGTTCTGAATGAATTTGAAATTCGATTGTTTTGATTGAGTGAGTTCTTTGGTTGCCAGATATAGAGTAGTCAAATCTGACTGTTCATATTGAGTCTTCAGAATAGTTCACATTTCCCTGACGTCGTCTATCTTGGTAATATGTACTCTGGGTTCTTTTTCGCAGCTGAAGCTAATCATACCAGATGCTCTGTCATTCTTATCCTTTCAATGGTGAGTAGCAGTGGTGATGACGTCGGATGCAGCTGCTGTAGAGGCATCGGCTTTCGGTTTCTCCAGCTTTCCTGAGGTGACCATTCAGAGACCTTTTGCTTTCAAGGCGTTGGTTATGTCTTCCTTCCATGACTCATAATTCTCGCTCCCCTTTAGCTTAGGGACCCGATAGGTCTCTGAACCTTCCATTGTTGTATGGTGGTTGATGTGTGAGGATAGGAATTTGGTCGAGGTATGGGGAAGTTTCGCCTTTTTGGTGACGGCTGGTTCGATGCTTCTGTTCTTTGTTTTGTAGTAGCGGTAAATAGCGCTAACCCGGGCTCATAACCTATTGGTATATAAGGGTTAGAGCGAGTATGTGCATGTAGATGTATTGACTATCTAGTAGGTAGAGCATATGTATATGGTATTGAGTATATCGGATAAAGGAAGAAGTGGGAGGAAGGATAAATACCCCTAGCGCCAAGCCGCTTCGGCCGGAGCGGAAATACTAACCGCCGGGGTAAGTGTATACGTACTCCATTACGTATCGTACCCCGTTTCCAACAGGGAAGAAGAGAACAAGCTGCCAAGTTGGCTCTTCTTCATTCGCAGTGGCTGTGAGTGATTAAGCTTTCGAAGCATCTTTGTTCTTTTTCCTGAGAGTTCAGAAGTCATGAAGTAATTACTCCTGCTCGAGAAACATTTAAAGCTTCAAGCCATCATTAATACTCTTGAAACCTAAGTAAAGAGACATCGCTAACTCGGCAATGTTGCAGATATCATGCTCTGCAATGTCTGAGGTCAAATCGGAACAGAGCCTGTCAGATACCTGACCGAGTCTTGAGAAAACCTAGTTGACATATTCAAATTCCCTGATGAGCCACTGCTCGATTATTTCCTGACGATTCCTCTCAACGACTGACCAGAACAGATGCAAGATTATCGGCCCGCCCCATTTAACCTCCGACTAGGGGTTAATATATATCGTACCAATCAAATCGAGGAACGGCACCCCCTGCAATGACAGACCAATTAGATAGAGGGACAGCACCGTTCGTTGCACCTCATCGTCTGACAAGCATGCTTCAATGAATCGACGCTCACCCCACATCCCATATTCATAGGTATGTATGTATTTTCAAGCTCCCTTTGTCAGCGGGCCCAATGCCGGAGCAATTCTCTAATTCCTAATTTCGAGGTTGAGGTGCTATCAAATGGAACGCAAGTCACATTTGGCCATTATGCCATTATATACGCTCCAACTCCGGGTTTCATTCCATTCTCCCCCAATGATTCTTTCTTCTTTCTTCTTTCTTCTTTCCATGCCCGGTCCTGACGAACTCGGCTACAACCCACCTCAGCAATGTCCTACACAAACACAGTCCTACTCACCGGTGGAACTGGCGGCCTAGGATACTACGCAGCCCTCAACATCGCCCAAAAACATCCCAAGTATATGGTAATCATCACCGGACGCAGTGACCCCAATTCCTCGGCGAAGAAATCAACACCAAACTCTCCCAAAAGAACGTCGCCTTCCTCCCCCTCGACCTCTCCTCTCTTACCCAAGTCCGCGCCTTCGCAGAATCATGGCGTTCAAAGAACTATCTACCTATCATCTCCCTGATCCTAAACGCCGGTACCCAACTCCTCGGCCCCATGGAAACCAACGAAGAAGGCTATGAAAAAACATTCACGATCAACCATCTCGATCACGCATTGCTCTTCCACCTCTTCACTCCCTATCTCACCCCGAACGCGTCAGGAACCCACGCCCCAATATTCACCCGCAAAAACGGTCTCCCAGACGCCGCCTTTACCACGGCCGAAGAACTAGCACACCCGAACCCGGAAACCGCACATCCCAAGGGAATGCAGCGCTATAACAGCAGTAAACTAGCCAATGTTCTCTGGACATAAGCATTGGCTCGGCATCTCGCCGACGCGAAATCAAGCATCACGGCGAACGTATTTAATCCCGGGCTCATGCCTGGCACCGGCCTGGCACGCGACTACAGCCCGGTTGCGAAATTCGTGTGGTCCATATTCTGCCGCAGATCGTACCGCTTCTGCGAATGGTGATTCCGTTCGTCCGCGCGACGGAGGGAAGTGGTGCGGATTTGGCGTGGGTTGCTCTTGGCCCGGAGGCAGCGGGGATAGCTGGGAAGTATTTTGACGCGAGGAAGGAGATTACGACTAGTGCTGCAAGCTATGAGGTTGGGAAGCAAGAGGATCTTCGGGAGTGGAGCGTTAAGACTACGGTTTGGGAGGCGGATGGGTTGGCGGGGCTAAGGAAGTAAGGTTTGGGATTGCCAGTAAAGTTAAGTAGTAAGATGTATAGAAATTCGAAGTAACAGGATAGACTAGTTAGTATTTAGCGAAGATAGCAGGAAGAGGGGAGTGGCTTGGGAGGTCCTTTCTGTCATGAGCATTCAAAGTTTCTACATACCTTAATATCACCACAAGATTCTTCACCCTTCAGCTGCCCCCGCGGGCCCTTGCTGGCGCCACCTACTTGTTGAAAGGTATGGCGCAGTCGCTCAACCACTCGACCATCTTCCAGAAGGTGTACAACCGTTCCCCTTCGCCCCATCGCATGAACTAGAGAAAATTCAAGTCGGGCGAAAGAGGCGAGGACTTCAGCCGGCCATCTGGAGGATTCAATCCGACCCGCCACTGGTGATTAGAAGTCTTGTGAATGACAGTAGAAATGAAGGTTGCTGTGGCTTAAGGACAACCCGAAGCACAAACCAATCAGCTCTGCCAAATCGACCTGTCTGTTCCCTGTTCTGGTTGGCAATCTCGCCTAGTCCTGTAGGACTGAGAATACAGAGTCTTCACCTCCTTCCTCCGTTCGTAGCTTCCTACTGTAGCTCATCCAATATATGTTGAAGCAATAGAAGCTGCAGTAGAAGAAATAGTAGGAGCAGGAGGAGTAGTCGTTCAATTAGGAATATAGTTCCTAGTTAGGAACATACGGTAGTTGTTGCAGTGCCATTACACTGCCCGCTAGCCTGGTTGGGGCTAGCGCCTATTGCGGTACAAAACCTGACGTGCCTGGATAGCTTTTACATGCTTCTCCTGCATCTCATATATCATCACAGGCTATGTTATGTAAGAAGTCTTTATTTACACTTTGCAGCAGACAGGCTATACAACGGCATGTAGTATTCTGTAACATAACGATGTTCCTCAGCCATAGAATAAAAGACTTAGATATGTCACGTCATCACGTGGTTGAAGAGAAGTACTTGTTGCCTAAAGTAAATGAACGCGACTGTAAGTTTTTAATTTTCTTTCCATAATATTATTCTGTATTTCTCATAATAAAATTAAACAAGAAACATTAACTGGTCAGAAAATCTTGGTTATTATTCATTGAAATTTTTGATACATAAGTTGTTGTCATAAATACTACAGCTTTGTCTCATTCTCACTCACGTTCGCTCGTATTCCACGCTGTCCAGAATTTCTTAGACTGCTGTAGCCTGTGCATGACTTGTGCGATATTTTTCGACTGTTGTTGCCTCGGAACCAGCTTCGCGTATTGGATGTCTGTCTCAGCCCACGTCTCGCACATGCTCATAGAGTCATAAAGAACACTCCTGGCAAAGCTCCTGTCTGCCTTGCGAATCAGGTAGACCTTGCGAATCAGGTAGACCTCTGTCACAAGTAAGCCTCGTGATGTACACAGTACATTCCATGCAGAGCCACTTTCACAGCTCATGTCTCATACACACTTTCTATCTACGGGCCTGTTCTTGAATACATATACCCTCAGCATTCCGGGGTTCTATCTTCGAGTCTCTTTACTGCTCTTGTCGACTTCCCTACTTACGTCAAAGCGAGAAAAAAATCACCTGTTATTTCCATTTGAATGGAAGATCTACAGTTGAAGATCGAGGTTTGACTGCCCATGTACTTTTCAGTAAAGTAATACTAATAAACATGGGCGCTAGGAGAAAATCTGCCCAGACTGGTCGCTCTGTTAAAAACACTAGATCTCGGACTCCTTGATGAAAGCAACTACGAAGCCTTCCTTCAAGAACCCAGCTCAGGTCCTTTTCCCGTCCTACACGATGCCGCATTTTGGGAGCCAAAATTGGACGAGGGACATCTACTTGCAGCGATGACAGTTGTTCAGATCTAATCTCAAACGACAAGACTGGCGCATATGGTTGTAAGCTTGGCTTACCACGACCAGATCGCGTCGCAGTGGGAGCCTGGGTTCGAACTCTCTCCGTTGGAAATTCCGTATCTATTATTGATAGCCCTTGGTATGGACGTGTTTCCAGTGGGCGCTTTGCGACCGTTTGAACCATGGGATGTGGTCGAGATGTAGCTCATTGGTTCATTATACGACATGCCAGACCGTACCCTGAGTCACGCAGAGCAGTCATCTTTGGCAACGAAGCTAGAACGCCAGCATCATAAACTTCGAAGTTCGTTATCAATTGTATGTCCTGAGGTTGACTTGGTGAGATGGCTCTGCCACTTGATATGGCTGGTTCTGACTTCCAGAAGTGTGTTGCATGCATTATTTTGCCAGATGTCAAACGAGCAGCAGGAGCGAGTCGTGATGAACATGTTTATCTGAAAGTCTCTTGAGAGCTGCAGTGTAAGTGACTGTAATAGTGGATATCTGCGCGAAAAGTTTCCCGTCCTTCGAAATCTCGATATCGGACTCCTTTCTTCCTTGTAACTTACCTGGAGGTCATCGACAATACGAGTAGACCTATCGCCGATTTTTTTCTGTGGGGGCTTGAACCGGTCGAAGCTCTCATGAAGCAGATCTTGATGGACCTATTCCAAGAACCAGATAGTGCGTCTACAGAGATGTGCATGGTCTTGGCAGCGCTCTTGGCGCTCTCTGACACCTTCTATCTTCGAATGTACCGAACAAGCCGACGCGGTGGATGTCTCATGCGCTCACCATACCAGCGTCCCCCTATATCGACATTCTTTCAATGGATGCAAGACCCTTCTCAAATCCATCTCGGCTGGGATGTTATTGAGACGTTGATCTGCTCATTTCAGGCTATGTATTGCCCCAGAATAGATGGTACTGCTGTCCCAGCGATGCATGCCTTTTCGGATAGCGTCAAGCCAGCGATTCAAGGCTCCTCGGTACCAGACCCATATTATCAGTACTGGAGACAACGTCAGAGGCGTCATTTATCGGTCAAAGCAGAGGAGGTATCGAATTCTGAGACCCACCGGACACAATAGCGATGGTGGACGTAGAGGAAGCGATAGGGACAGTGAACTCGACAGCGGTGGACACAAAGGACTTGATGAATGCGACAAAGCGCACGTGGTTCCCGCAAGGCCCAGATGGATCTCTGTCCCTTGTAGATATCAATTCCGACGAGCTGTCCTTAACAATAATAGAAAGCGTCCATGAGGAGCCTCCACCAGCTTACTTACCATCTAGTCCCTCCGAATCTCATGATAAGCGTCGCACGCAGGTCTCGAAGGCGGATGTCGGGCAAATTCCTTCGGAAAACCCGATGGAAGAGTCATCACAGACGCTCGCTCGAGGGAATGCTCAATGCGACTCTATTGGGCAAAATCCAAATGCTCCAAGAAAAACTTGGCTACGAAGATTTCTCGGATTTTATCGATTGAGCCTCTGGCTTCTGATTTTGGCATCAGCCGATTGCTGAACAACTCGGCAACTTATTGTATAGGACGTCAAGAAAAATTGTCCCTCGCTTCAAGAGAGTTTGCAGACTATATCACAATTGGGGAGATTGATGACTACGCGTAGATTAAGAGTTGAATTAGGACTATCGTGGTTTTGTTACACAAAGGAGGGGCAGAAGAGTACATTCGTGTAGTCAAAAGACAGAGAATTTGAGATAATATCATATGGGTATCGATAAAAGCGAAAGCACCAGCACGGAACGTTCAATCAATTTCGCTTTTCATCAGTACGTCGCCTTTATGATGCACACGTGACACTCAGCAGTGCGCCCAAAATGGCTTACTTGTAGAAAACCAGTAATGGCCCCCAGAGAACTTCAGAAGTCGCTTCCTCAGGAGGCATAGGTTCTTATATGAAGATGAACAGACCTCAAAGACATTGGCAAAGAGCTTGAGCGCAGAGGATGCAAGAAACAGGCATATGATAAGCAGACTTCAGGTATGAGAGCATTCTTAAGGTGCAAGGCGGCTCAGATCGTATCTGGATTTCGACAGATTGAACACTATCTTCTACGCCATGAGGATACCGCAGACAAACGGCACTCAATTTACACCGATCCCCCTGTCATCAACGATACTGCGTCAGCAAGACGAGAACATTGCGGATGAATTGCAGAGTACGTTGCAGAAATTCGCTGTCTCTGGTCGAGAGAACCTGCGCCCCTACTATCACGTTTTTTCACGAGAGAAAGATAAGGCAATGCCGAAAGCGAGGGTGACGTAGTTCTCGCACATTCGCACTGTTCTGGGAATTTTCCGTCCTGTACGCCATCTCCACGTACGGATTTCAGTTGGACTTGGGACCAAGCGAGCGGTATCCACGGGGAGACTGGGAGAGCCAAAGCGGATGCTGTCGAAGTCGTTAATGCTAAGTGATGTAGAATTGATCGCTTGAAGAAAAAGTGAATCTGAAGAGTAATATAATTCAAGCAAGAGAAAGAAAGGAAGGCCGTCGCTCAAGCGGACCAAGTCCAGCAGAAAGAGCCTGGATAGGGAGGAAGACGATAACGAAGGGACATGGGCATAAGGCTTCTTATGGAATCCTCAAGCAATTTAGCGTTGAGACTCATGGACCGAGGGACCAGTGCTAGACATTTAGTAGCAACTTGTTTCTATTGACCGCATCCGATCAACAGGTTTTACAGCGGCGCCAATGATAGTACAGGCACAGCATCAGATTTGTTCGCAGTCCATGAGATAGAATAGACGTTGGCCCAAAAGCCGCCAGATTTAAGCTTATCAAATGGCTAAACAATCCCATTCACTTCTCATCTCCCAGACCTATCCCCAAATTCTGGAAAGATTAAGCTGGTGATGTCGTCCGTCTGGACAGTACAAAGCATGTCCAGAGGGAGAGGTAATTTTGCCTTCTGCGCGTATAGTGAGTGTTGCTTGACACTCGCGTCTGCCAAGTAGGGGGTGCATGCTTTGCAAAACTCCTAGTTCGATTCTTGCTGGCAAATTAGCTCTGTTTGATTGAATCAGTCTCGATACGCGATTCGAGCTGTCCAAATGCAGCTTGAAACATGCAGTGAGCCATGCTCCTGCTTATGCCCTATACTCCCGCCGCTTGTGAACCCGTGCCCCTGTCAAGACGTGAATGATAGCTCTGGTTGAGATGCCTCATCAGGGGTCTCAGTATAATATATGTCATTAGTGAATTGCAAGAGGGACGTCGCGTTTGTGATTGATTCATTCCCCGCCATTGAATCTGAACCGGAGGTGATGTTCATCACATTAGAGATGGGTAGAATCGGCGTCGGTCCATCCGATAGAATCGTTGTATTCGTTTCGAGGAGGCCCACCCTGTTGTGAAATACTAGCCGGGGAAAGTTCAAGCATTTTTGATAGATACCTGGACAGCATTAGATACCTTCGGCGAGGTAATGAAAGTGATAAGAGAAGAGCGTATGATCTGGCGAATCTGGCGTTTCATGAAGGATACAGAAAGGAAATATCCCAAAACAGGACCGACAAGATGGCAAGAAGACTTACTGAAAACATAATAGACGTAACTACTCGGATTCGTGAGCGCTGTTGTGGTATCCAGAAGCAGGCAGTCATTCACTAGGTAGTGTTCCT
>JAABUV010004286.1_pt1 | contig 17223 bp, 14 predicted proteins | sample 5559971 | NCBI WGS metagenome assembly JAABUV01 (sample SAMN10711881, study PRJNA513362) | rock metagenome | isolation source: Antarctica rocks | place: Antarctica: Victoria Land, Knobhead nord | collected 2015-12-19
GGGAGCTCGCCCTCGCCCTCGCTTTCGTCCTTTGTCTTTCGTCTTGTACATTACCTGGTGTATGTCTTGTACCTAGATCCTATCATTAATACCATACCATCCTTCAATTGATAGTTCCTAGCCTAGTCCCTGACACATATGTAGATTAGCGGGATTGCTTATTAGCAGGCTTCCCCCCAGTGGCCCCATCTTAACTCTACACCTCTTCTACCTCTGACGATCGGATCCTACCATAATAAAGATTCTTGTGGTTGTATCCTGTTCTCTCTTAGGATCTATCTTTCCCGACAACGTAATCTTTAATCAATTGCCTGAGCCTTATACTACAGTGCAAATGCTTTGCAAGGCTTTAGCGGCACCTCTGTGGGGCAAAATCTACGTACACGTGGGTGTGTAGATAGCAGAAAGGAGCCACCTTGGCTCAGCGCAGTCTAGTTAGTGCCGCCCAAAAGTAATTGATTTCCGTTCTCGGTACTAGATCCGGGTCCAACCACCAATGTAAGCAGCCATTTTGCCTTGATTCCTAAGCTACCCAGCCAACTAAATTGCAGATTTTAGGTTTCTTAGTACTAGTTCTACTCGTCGTTATTGTTTATTTCTTAATTTTTATAGAAATATAGGAGCGTTTCTCTCTAGTAAGCCACTAAACCACCAAAAAAAATAGATTAAATATAAGCCAAATATATTTATACGTTTAAAGAAATACTCTTAAAAAGGTTAAATAGCTAATTTAATCGTAGTCTACTCTAACAAATTCCTTTGAGCCTATCGCTCTCCCTCCCTAGTAAATAATTGAGTAGCTATCCACGGCCTAAAATTAGATATTACTACGGAGCTTAGTACATATGAAGCACTGAGTATAGTACATATGAAGCACAGGAGAAAGCAGTGAAGTTGATTTTACAACTCTGATTCTTATTTTGCAGATTCATCACTAATTTTGATGAGACTCTCGGTGAATTCAAAAAAAACGGCACAGGTTTCGCATACAACGATAGATCGACTCTGAGAGTCATCTCAAGGCTCTCAAGGTCAAATTACTTTTCCCGCGCCGGTTTCTAATCTGTTGATGTAGAACTAGCACACGCAGACAAGAATCATGACAAAGGTTGCAGTTATCATATATTTGAAGTTTGAGAAGATCTTCACTATATCTAAAATACCTCGCAGTAAGTGAGTGTGCACTGACAAATTTCGCGCAGTCAACATATATTGTCGATCAATAATCAGAGATCGAGAGAACCCTCTGGGAATTCCCCTTGAGCCGTGAGTCAATCTTCGTCAAACGTAGCCAGCCTGTATGCGAACGTCGAACTTGCAAGAACTACGGAGCCGTGCTCGAAGGGAGGGTGATAGGATCGCCTGCCTTCCACACCGGAGATGAATTCCCAGTATTCGCTGAATCGACTCGAACAACCTGAGTGATCATCGTATTGCGCTGCAACGGGGGATCTCGGAGTGACAGGAATCCCACCGGGTTGGTCTGAGAGTCAGCGTGCTAATAGGAGCTATCAGAAATTCGACACATGATCTTGTACCGTAGGTGAGAAAGGATGTTGTTGTTTCAAGCGTCTTTGGAATTGTCATGAAGCTGAATGATTTTAGAAGCGTCGCTAAGAATATCAATTCCTTTGGTTACGTGTTCATATCAGACGACAGAATGGGAAAGATGGGGGTGAAGATGAATATAAAAGACTGCCTTGCTCCCCCTTTCTCAGCATCAGAAACCATTCCGCAATCAGAATAGTACAGTGCCTGCAATCTCAACTGAGTATTCAACCTCGATCACAAAGACCATACTTGTTCGACAGACTATCGAAAGTCCAAACACTCAAACCTTCTACTCCTCATCAAACCTTTATCCCATACAGTTAGCATTCTTCCACGATGCATTGTAAGCTCATATCTTCCTACAGATGATTTCATACTAATTCATAATACAGACAGTACCTTGACACTTTGCGCCCTTGCTGCCTGCTCCAGTCTAGTCACAGGGGGATTAGCATCACCAGCGGTTAGACGTGATGCTTCTCGTTCTATTCAAGACAAGGTCGTAGAGCATCTTCAGAGCAACAACAAAGTCACCTGGCAGCCAGCAGGGAGTGGCCATTATGTCGATATACCCGACGAGACTTACAACAAGGCACTAGACGCTGTAGGAGAGAGCAAGAGCAACAAAGACAGAAGAGGAGCCCCCAACGATGGCACTGTAGCCGGCTACGCAGTCACCAATGCAGTGTGCTACAACCGCGGCGCATTGGCAACAGACAACGGCATCACGCAATTCGCTGTGACCGCATGTGACGGGCTCGTTAACAACGCCTTACCACCACTCGCAGCAAATGTACTTCGAATCTGGCAGTCGGCGACGCAGAACGATGTCCAGGGTCTGGCTGCCTACATCAGGTTCGGCGTCAAGATCTTGCAACCGAACAGTATCTCCAATCCGTCGCTTTGTCAAGCGGCCGTCGACGCGTTCAACAGCTATTGCCAGAATGGCAACGGTGACAGTCAAGGAGGAGAGCTGGACGTGGGCGGAGTAGTCAGGTTCAGCGCTGATCCCACCGAAGTGGCTACCGGCTATTGATAGCGGGCTGTGCCTGGCGGCGTGGAGTTTGATCTTTAATCGCGTGATTGTTGAACTTTGCGGTGGGATTGCAACTCAAGCATTTCTGTTTTCAGTAAGATAGACTGTCATTATTGTACAAGAACGACGGAGCAGAGCATGTATCAACGTGAAGCAAATTTGGGCTTATGTACTGTACTTACGTCACCGTTTTTAATCGGGTTAGCTCCTAAGGCTGAGCCCCGAACAACAACAGAATCTCCCTTCATCCTACCTTTCACTCAGCTGCAAATCCTTCGCAAGGAGGGTCCGCAGATAGTGGCTGTGAGATCGAATCCTCATGTTTCATAGCTTTATGTATTGCTAATCACCAACACCTGCCTTTGTTATATATGGTAGACTGTCCTGCTAAGGTCTCTCCTTAGACATCTTCTTCTTTTGAATTTCGAAGTTTCTCCTCAACAGCAACTTACTCAGTACAACGAGATCAAAAATCCTTGTCTTTGTACATTTCAACGCTCAACCTCTTCAAGCATCGTCTGCCTATTATCATTCGAAGGATTGCATCAATGATTTCGACGCTTAGTACGTCTACGCAGCGCGAGGCTCTTCTTCAAACATGCGCAATTGGGAGAACCTCAAAGTTGCAGGAATTACTTCACACCTCTCAAGAACATGGTCAAGATCACGACGCCCAACCTTCCGCATCGTTGGAATCTTCCCTCATCACCGCCATGTTGACCAAAGCAACCCAAAACAACCACCCTGATACTGTCCGCTACATCCTAACACTCCTCCCTAGGATGAAAATTCCCGAGGAAATAGTCCGCTGGGCACTTCTATCATGCTCGATTGAGATGTACAAAACACTATTCACGCACGACCCAAGCATCATACACATGATCATCAGGGATGGCCGTGAGACCCAATTAGGCAAGGCACTGAGCATTCCGGCATCACCCGAGCACATTGCATTTCTCATCTCCTGCGGACTCAAGCCCAGCAACGACCCCTTCGACGCGAGTCCACTCGGGCTCGCATGCGGAAGATGGCAAACGAGATCCGTGGAGCTCTGCACGATCCTACTCCAGCACGGCGCCTCGCTGCTGCATTCCGGGGCTTTGGCAGCAGCGGCGAAGATCGGGCGGATAGAAGTGGTGAGCTGGCTGCTGGAGCAGGGTGCTGATGTGAATGATATTGTCACAAAGGCTGCATTGATCACACATCCTTGCAAGGGTCACCCTTGGCCGGCCTTGCACGCGGCCATTGAGAGCGGGCATTTAGAAGTTGTGCGGTTGTTGCTAGATCGAGGCGCTGATCCTGAGCTTCTGGATGAGAAGGGGCGGACGGCTTATGCAGTGGCTAAGGCGGGTAGGGACCAGCAGATGATTAGTCTTCTTGGAGTTGCAGTTCGTGGAAAAGCTGAGCCAGGGTCGGAAAACACTCTTGGCATCAGGCCGGACTTTGTAATTACATAGCATGAGCCCCGCATATGCGAGACTTGACGTCGGGTTGGAATTATTCCAGCTCGATGCGAAGCATATGTCGATGTCAAATCCCAATCAAGCGAGGCCACAAAATTTAAACGTGCAATTATATTCATCACTCAAGAGAGCATCAGCTGTGCATATGCGCATGCGCAGCATCGACTGAGCTTATAGAGACATCGATGAACGAAGAAAACATTACCGTGGAAAATCGTGCAGACAAGATATCTGCGTGGCTAAACGAATTAGAGGTGAGAGATGAAGCACAGTGAAGCTTCGCATATATAAGGTATGCACTGCTAACGCACTTCACATTTTTCGCTGCCGTCACATGTCGCTCTGAACGCATTGCGGCAAAGTAGAATGGGATTCATGCTTTGCATGTGCTTCTCATATGCTATGTTTCCAATCTTGATCGGATAGACATGTGTCTGGTTACTCATCTTTTAGCTTCTGATTTCCATCTTCGATCATGATCACAAACCCATTGCATTTCTACGATTATGCGAAGAACTCTGATTTGCAATGCAGAAGGCATGCTGCTCTTATTCGGCTGTGAAGCACGAAGTAGGCTGGACGTAGCTGGTTGAGATCAGTAATCGAGGATTGACAAAGCCTTTTGCGCTTGGTCTGCTGAGAGGCGAAATGAGAAGGGAAGGTGTATTTAAAAGGTGCTGCATCTCTGCTTATGAGATGCGCAGAACACATTCTCGTTCAACTTCACTCTCAATCTCTCGAAAAACACTTGTTTCCCAGATTCTTGCCTTTCTCCTTGAAATCCTCTTAATCCCCGACACCAACGCTTATTCATTCCAACCTCAACACGCACTAATTGCCCCAACAACCAAACAGAATTCAGCAGCAATGGAATTCCCCTCCATGACCCTGGCACAATAAGACCTACCCTGCGATAAACCCTAGCAACCCCTCCCTGTCCGCCGCTGGCAAAACAATTTTCATCACAGGCGCGTGAGCGCGCAGTCCACTACCCCTTCCATCAACTAGCAGTTGGTCCAGCAGTCTAGCTAACCTTGGCATTGAACCTCAGGCGGCGGCACCGGCATTGGCGTTGAGATCACTCGTAGCTTTGCAGTGGCGCACGCCTCGACGATTGCCATTTCAGGGCGAACGGAGAAGACTCTCTCGGCTACCAAGAAAGCAATCGAGTCCTCCTTCCCAGAGAGCAAAGTCCTCACCTTTGTCGCCGACAGCACGGATGAGAAGGCCGTCGACGCAGCGTTTCAAACGGTTGGCCACGTCGATGTGCTTGTAAACAATGCAGGCTTCATGGCGGAGCTCGTTCCTATATCTGAATCGGAGCCCGCGAATTGGTGGAAGGCGTTCGAGGTCAATGTCCTTGGCGGGTATCTTGTTACCCGCGCTTTCCTTCGTGTTGCAGCGCCGAAAGATGCCGTGCTCATCAACGTCACCACGGCCGCGGCCCATCTCTCGTCCTATCCCAATTATAGCTCATATCAGGCTAGTAAGCTCGCGGGGACGAAGTTCTTCGAAGGGGTCGCTGTTGAGAACCCCGGAATCAGAGTGGTGAATGTGCATCCGGGTGTTATAGAGACGTTGATGGGAAGGAAGGGCTTGGATGCTGGGTCGCCGTTTCCGATCGACGAGGGTGAGTCTCTTGTCTTTGCCATCTCCTTTCCAATCCTCCTTCCCGTATTTTGCGCCCAACTCTTATCCTTTTCGTCTCTTTCCATACTTCTTGGTTATACAACCTAAGGTACTCATCGCGCATTGCTGATGTTTGGCGGTTCTGCTAGTGTCACTGCCTGCGGATTTCCTAGTCTGGGCAGCGAGTCCTGTAGCCGAGTTCTTGAAAGGAAGGCTTGTGTGGAGTAATTGGGATGTCGAAGAGTTGACGGCTCGCGCAAAGGAGCTTGAAGAGGGGAGTGCGTTGACATTGGGATTGAATGGGTGGCCGTATTTAAATTATACGTCCATGTCGAATGGGGCTGTCAAGACAAATGGTGCAAATGGCCATTAGTCGAGCAAAAGGTTGCTTGAGGGAGAATCTCTTCGTCTATGGAGTCAACTTACATCTCCTGATAGACTGCTAATCTTAAAGTATGGGGACGGAGCTCGAAGAATGACAGAGATTCTTGTTTCGTTGTCAAGCGTGACATGAAATGTCCTTGAAATACTGTACTCTCGTAGGTGGGGCAAAGGGTGCCCCGCGTCGTAGTGGTGGCCATGATTAGAATATTCTAGGTGGTTTGATTAATAATCTTGGCCTTATAGGGCTAAGCATCCCTGTGAATACCTCTTTACTGTATTTCCTTCCACACGCTCCGGTCTACCCTCGCCGAAGCACATGTCGCGGCGGGGCCCCGCTTCCACCCTCGTGGCTATCCAGAGGATCAGGTAAATCCAGGAGGGTGGCCCGCTCCATCGTTCCCGCTCTAAGTAAAGCCATCATGATTCATGATGCTTGTTGCTCTGCACCCATTCCATATGCAGGGGCGTGAGAACGACTGGCTCAGAGATGTCGGGCCTGAGCACGGTCGCATGGTGGGGTCAAGTAGATAAGCGCCTTGCTCATAATCTCTTCTCTGCGAGCTGAAAAGCCCTTTCTTAATTTCTTTGACGTCGCTTTTATATGGGCTTTCACCTCTACGTTTTCGAGCTGACGCTGGCTGATACTCTACAATGGTATGCCGGAATGTTCAATGTTTGGGCTCGAGAACCGCTTGCTGACCGTCTTAGCCTTTGCGGGAGTTGAAGCCTGGTACAGGTCCCGGACACAACGAGGAGGCTAAAGTCGAGTTTGTCAAAGTATCTCTGCTCGTCAACGGATCGCTGATTTAGAATACTAGCATCGTTGCTGTGCACGGACTGAATCCGTTCAATCGCGACAGCACAGAAAATCATGCCTGGAACACGTGGAGGAAACCCGGGACCGCTGATGGAAATCTATGGCTGAGGGATAAACTACCAGAGGTCGCTCCAAATGCTCGGATTTTCCTTTACGCCTACAACGCGAACCCCGTATTTAGTGCATCCAAGGAAAGACTGGTTCATCAGGCTGATGACCTGCTCGAAACGCTACACTTGAAGCGTACCAAGGATTCAACAAGGCCTATCATCTTTGTGGGACATAGTCTTGGTGGTATAGTCATTAAACAGGTGATTTTTCCATAGTAACCATTCGTGGCTCTTGTTGACCACGAGGCTATAAGGCGCTAGTCAATGCTCACAATAACCGTCGGTATACTGCCATACGAGAGTCGACGTAAGTCTATCGGCTTACATGTTCTGGTCTCGTTGTAACTCAAAGCAGCTTTGGACTTGCTTTCTTCGGAACCCCTCATGATGGAGGGAACGACGTGGTTGTAAAGTTGGGGAGAACTTCCATGGCTATCGTCCGGGGGATATTCCGTGATCCTCCTAATGATATGATGCAGGCTCTTTCCCATGGCTCGCTGTTCGCCGATGTGCTTCAAGCGAATTGGAGACACCAACTCAACCTCTATAAAATCGTTTCTTTTTACGAAAAAGAGGATGAGCATCACGTAAGTTTTGATTATAGCTTCCTTCAAATTGATCGGACTGAAACTTTACAGGTTCGTATTGTGCCGAGAGCGTCTGCTGTAATCGGACTCCCTGGAGACATTGAAAATCAGGTTGGTATTGATGCAAGCCACAGCGACATCTGCCGGTTTGATCCTTCAATCATGATAGACATGGACAATTACGAGAAAGTGCAGGGCAATTTTCAAGAGTTGTACGAGGGTGCGCTCGAAAGGCAGGGTGAGATGCTCCCTAATGCTTCCGAAGGGGACCTTGAGACCAGACTGGCAGCCTTGAGAGGAGCGCAGGCTTCTAAGTCCTTAGAGGGTATATAACGATTGTCCTCTTGAAGCTTGTGAACTTGAATCAGCATTTTACTATATTCCGTATTGTGGCAAGAACTCATGGTGATCGAAACCAATGCTGATTATGCAAACTGTGTCCGTAGGGAAAGACCGCTTCTCGCCATCATCAATTCGGGAGCAGCTCTACTACGAGGTCCCCAACCGCCGGATCCACTCCTTCGTAGGGCGTGAGGATATTATAAGTAGGATTGACCAAGCGTTCTCTGCCGGACAAGGCCCTCGCATCGCAGTCCTGCAGGGAATGGGCGGTCAGGGCAAGAGTCAGGTAGCATTGGAATACTGTCACAGAAAGAAGAACTCGCCATACTCGGCCATCTTCTGGGTCGACGCGACAAATGAAAACACGACAGTTGGAAGCTTTCAGTCTATCTCCGAGCGCCTGAAGAGCCCAACAGATCATCTTCCGGACTCCGACACAAGAGTTGCTTTCGTACTTCGAGCTTTGACATCGAGGTTCACTAGCTGGCTTGTGATCTTTGACAACTACGATGATCCCACCGCGTTCCCAAACATCCGGGACTTCTTTCCCGAAAACGACCTTGGAGCAATATTAGTCACTGGCAGACATGCAGATGCTGGTGCGTTGGTGATCGGACGTGGTATTGGTTTTATCGAATTGCCTGGTCTGGACAAAGAGGCGGCCTTGGCCTTGCTTATCGGACAGAGTGAGATCAATGATCCTAGCTCTCAAGATGCGGAAACCATCGTAGAGAGACTTGGGTACCACCCACTCGCCCTCACACAGGCTGGTGCTTATATAAGAAAGCGGAAAACTACGCTTAGCAGGTTCTTGAATGACTACGAGTGTCGTAGGGAATCGATTCTAAAGAATACGCCACAACTATCCCAGTACAGGAAAAAGCTAGGTGATGCCGAAAAGGAGACTTCATTGAACGTATTTACAACCTGGGAATTATCGTTTCATCAGCTTCAGTCACACTCTACTGAAGAAAGTCTGGAGATCAGAATCTTAACACTATTTGCGTTTTTCGACCCCAAGGACATATCTGAGAGATTCCTTGCAGACTACGTCGATAATCACCTTGTAAATGTTGGCGATAAAGAATTATTTACAGAAAATGTCGAGATATTTGATTGGCTTAAAGACTTTACCGATGATCAATGTCAATGGAACAGTGATATATTTAAAGATGTCTTGGTAAATTTGAAAGACTTCTCGCTGTTGCAATCGTTTAGTCACGGATCAGACGGATTCTATCATTCAACGTTGCACCCCCTTGTTAAAGACTGGATTCAAATACGAGTAGAGAAGTCTGTCTATCAGGAAAATACTTTAGCAGCAGCTTTACTTCTTGGTCAAACAATTGCAGCTTCTTGCTGTCACGACAAGTTTTGCCTACCCCTCCCACTTAAACAGGCTATTCTAGTTCACATCATAACACAAGAGGAGAATTATAAAATTCACACGCGATTGCAATCTACGATGCCTTTGAGTCAAGAACACCTCAATAATTACTTAATCGTGCGATCCTGGTTCGCGGACTTCCTCCTAAGTATGGCCTCATACAAATCCGCAGAGAGGATTTACCAACGAGTAAAAGCGGAGAGTGAGATTCGACTTGGGCCAGAACATTCTTATACGCTGAGAATTGGAAGTGGTCTAGCAACAACGTATGCGAAACAACGAAGACTGGCAGACGCGGAAAAGCTGGGGATGCAGGTCTATGAGGCGAGAATGAGAGTGTCGGGAGTAGAACACCCATTGACGCTGAGCAGCATGGGTGATCTGGCAACGTTTTACTCCGAGCAAGAAAGATGGGCAGAGGCCATAGAACTGCATCTGCAAGTTCTAGAGACGGAAAAAAGATTGCTGGGGTTAGAGCATTCGAAAACGCTGATCAGCATGAGCAATCTAGCATTAACGTATACCTATCAACAAAGTTATGCGAAGGCGATAAAACTGAATCTGCAAGTTCTAGAAAAAAGAAAAAGAGTGCTGGGGGCAGAGCATTCGGAAACGCTGATCAGCATGGACAATCTGGCAACGATTTACTTCAAGCAAGAAAGATGGCCAGAGGCGAAGGAACTGCAGATGCAGGTTGTTGAGATGAAAAAAAAAGTGCTGGGGACAGAGCATCCGAACACGCTGATCAGTATGAATAATCTAGCATTAACGTATATGTATCAACAAGAATATGCGAAGGCGGTAGAACTGAATCTGCAAGTTCTAGAGATGAGAAAAAGAGTGCTGGGGGCAGAGCATTCGGACACGCTGAAAAGCGCAGACATTCTGGCATCGATTTACTTCAGGCAACAAAGATGGCCAGAGGCGAAGGAAGTGCAGATGCAGGCTGTTGAGATGAAAAAAACAGTGCTGGGGATAGAGCATCCGGACACGCTGAGTAGCATGAGTAATCTTGCATTGACGTATATGTATCAGCAAAAAAATACGAAGGCGATAGAACTGATTCTGCAAGTTCTAGAGATGAAAAAAGAGTGCTGGGGATAGAGCATCCGAACACGCTGAAGAGCATGCACATGCTGGCAACGGCTTACTCTGAGCAAGGGAGATGGGCAGAGGCGGAGGAACTGCAGATGCAGGTCATTGAGGCGAGAAACCGAGTGCTGGGGGTAGAGCATCCGGACACGCTGCTCAGCATGCCCCTCCTTGCACATATTTATAAGAGCCAAGGTTGGAACGATGAGGCAATTGAATTGATGAAAGACGTAGTAGAGCGTCGTACCAGAGTGTTCGGGGCTGACCACCCCTTCACATGAGAAACAGCTGAATATTTGAGCGACTGGACGCAGGCTTCAGATAGCTCTGAATGTCGTCCTTGAATTTACTCGTCTTGACAAGGTCAATTGAGTCATAGAGACTTCCCATTAAACAAAACTCCATCACCCAGCCAATTGTCACCAAAGCTCTCGATTTCCCCTGACTTTTTTGTCACAACTCATTCAAAATCGCCTGCTACGCTTGCTACATCTACGAGGACGGGGGAAAGGCTGTAGCGGCATCTCAAATACTTCCATCACTCAAGACACCTTCTCGAGTCCATGTCGCCGCAGGCCACAAACCCCGCGGCCTACGAACCAGCCCCGTTCCTTTACCTTCACTTCTCGGCATACTATACGCATCTTCCCTTGAGACCTAAAGCGTAAAGTGCATCTCCGCGCTGCTTCATTCGACGTCAATCATCTCGCAGCAGTCATTCGGCGTTCAGCGCATCAGGATGGAATTTGCAAGGAAATAGCTTAGTGATTTGTGAGAATAGGGTTCTACAAGGCCACTTTTGAGCACAGACTGGTTACGGTACTTATTTAGCGTGCGAGAATATGATATAACTCACCACCATCCCATCGACCACCACAGAAACGCGGCCCTTGCGTCGCTGTTTGTCTACAATCTATCAAAAAAAGGTCGAGAGGCTGGCAAGGGAGCGAGAACCCGGATGGAAGGTTTACTTGCTATTTCGGAGTGTTTATGTCAAAGTGCTGGAGCCGAAGGAATGGACAGCAGCAGGAGGCTCACACATGTTCTCTGTTATGTATCTCATAGACTTCATATTAGAAAGCGCCGCATGCCCACCAATCTACCGTCGACCCGTTACTTAGAGAGGAGCAATCTCCAATATCTGAGAGTAACCTTTTACGTCTCTCCAAGCCTGCAGAATGGTCTACGTTACCCTTACTTATCACCACCTACCCGCCATTTCCAGTACGAAGCTCTCCACCAACATCCCTAATTCAAAGCCATTACACATCACGCAACGGGACATGAGAATTCAACGCTCAGCTGAATCGAGTGAGACGGGGAGATTGGCTGAGGTATTAGATCTTAGCGTTCTAAATTCTACGATTTGAGGTTAGTGAGATGTCTCTGGTAGTGGGATACTGGATTGGTGAGAGCTGTGGAGTGGGACAGGATCTGTGGTTGTGAGCATGAATCATGATTGTGAATAATGATGTAGATTCGTTAGATATGGCGCCGATAATAGTGGGTGTGGAGCAGGGGGTGGCGGATGTTATGAGGTCTATGTGAAGGGTTGGGTTTTGGTTTTACCATGAATGCACACACTTGATATGGTTTTGTTTTGTTTTTAGTACATTACTGCAGCCACATGACAATTAAATCTCCCACCAGAATTTGATATGAAATCCTGAAACGCCGAAAATGGCTCGGTTGCCAATCTATGCTCCAAAATGGGTTTGAACGGTATGATTCGATATCGAAGAAGCTTCAATGACAAGTTCTTCTACTGACACATCACTTCATTTCTTGCGCTACACCCCCTGAAACACGAAACCCCCTCTAACACCTCTTCCCCCTCTCTTCAACCTACTTCTCACATCAACTCTCGTTGTCGTCGAGTTGAACAGCACATCGTCTGGCATAAGAGAATGTGGGTAATGGCGACAGACGACGTTGACAAAAGGCCAAGAATCCACACTGCGGGAATTTTCGTTGTTTGTGATACGGATTAATGGAGATGTGTTGGGAGTAAAATGGGGTAGGGCCGGCAAAAGAATCTACGCGGATGATGAAAGGGATGGGGATGTGGATGGGGATGGAGCTTCGGAGGCGAACGGCGAAGCAGAATAAATAGGGGAAAAGTGATTTTTGATTCTAATGTACATATTTATCAACCAATCTCCTTAAATCTCGTGGCTAGATCAAGGAAAGAAAAGGGTACCTTTTCAAAACGGAGTGAGGGAAACGCGCGTATGTGTCGCGGAGTTGAGGGATGAAATCTCATATAAAATTCATATAGATACTACTGTACTCAAGACTCGAGACTCGACAGATAGTAAGTTACTGAATCAATCAAGTCCAACCTACTTCGCTATTCGCAACTGATTTCGTGACCCTTTATACAATCAATCCAACAGCTCAATCTATAATCCAGCCTAATCAAACCTTTTTACCCGCTCACGGCCAAATACCCAATGAGTCTCAAGGCGGTTGCAGCCCAATACGCAGCAAACTAAAATGAATTCCTATTTTTGACAAAGATTTTCTCGCCTATCGCGATCAGTGTCAAAGTGACCATGTATAAGAAACTCGTTGATAACCAGCTTATGTTTCTTTCTGACGGCTAAACCCAAAGCGGTCTCATGGTCACTCTTCTTGGTTTCGATGCTTGCCCCTCTGTCAAGCAGCGCTTTCGCAACGGCAGGATAGCCGTGAAAGCTCGCTTCGACCAGAGAAGTTCAGTCGTCGTGATTCGTGACATTGATGTTAGCCTTTCCTATGTCCAACAAAAGGATTATAAGTGACAGTGGCCCCGCTTGCGCAGCTCTATTCAGCGATGTGAATTTCAGGTTATCTCGGCTTTCTGTGTTGACTAAGAAGAGCCTCGGCAACCTTGAAATGACCGTGGTGGCTGGCTTCTGATAAAGGAGTCCAGTTGTGACAATTTGACGCGTAAACATTTGCATTGGCCAGTAGCAGTTTCTCGACAATGGCAAATCGACCGCTTTGGGCAGCTCTGCATAGCGGTGTAGATTGCATGGAATCTTGAATCTCTGTATTAGCATCTCTGTCGAGTAATGCTTCGACAGTTCCAGCTTGTTCTTCAAGAGTTGCGTGAAACGGAGCCGTTCTACCCTCCTTATCGACGCCCTCAATATTAGCCTTATCATGATCTAATATTTGAACGACGATAGAAGTGTGTCCTTTTATTGCAGCTCTTATCAACCACGTACAAAGAAACCCATAGTCATGAGTTTCGGTAAGGGTACCTCTAGAGAGTAAGACTTGCACGACTTCTATGTGACCATGCCGGCAAGCTTCGGCAAGTGCAGTCCAGTAAGCCCAATTGTTGCTGCCATCAACCTTTGCACCATGATCGAGTAGATCGCAAACGGTACTGGTATAACCATTCTGGGCTGCTTGGTGCAGTGGCGCATAGCCGTCTGTGGTATGTCTCAATCTCAGCCCCCCGTTGGAGTAGCCTTCGAGCCATTTCCTCGTGACCATGACTGCAGGTCTCGGCCAAGGCCGTGTAGACGTACTGGTTCTGCGCGTAAATTTTAGCACCATTATCTCCATTATCTAGTAGCTGCTCAGCAACACGGGTATGCCCATGCCACCCAGCTAAGATAATAGCAGTCCCTTTATGATCATCCGTTTTTTCACTGATGGCACCACGAGCCAGTAAAAGCTTCACCACCTCAACGTGGCCATGATCGGATGCCTCCATTAGTGGAGTCCGCTCCCAGTATCCTACGGCTTCAATATCTGCATTCTGCCAAAGAAGCGAGCGTACAGCTTCAAGATCACCATTGAAGGCAAAATCATACAGCGCCGTGTATCTCTTGCCATTTCTAGCTTCCAGATGAGCTCCGAACGCAAGAGTCCACTCAAGGAGAGATGAAGGGTTCGTGTAGTCCTTTGGTGTCCAGCCATATACGTCCTTCGCTCGCACGTCTGCCCCCTTGCTGACCAGTGCCCGTACGATTACCTCATTTCCACAGAGTTCAGCGCAGTGCAATGGAGTTTTACCGCCATTGTCGTCAGGATTCAGCTTCGCTCTATTTCTTATGAGGTATGCAACGAGCTCCGGATTCCTCTTTGCAGCCGCAATGTGCAGAGCGGTTTGTCCGGAGTCATCGAATGCGAATATAGCGGACGGATCTTGTCTCAGGATAGCCCGTAGACTTGGTATAGATTCTTCTTCAGCCGCATCGAAGATAGATACAGCTAGCTGACTTCTTGCTGGCGATATCTCCCTTGGCAGCGCTGATATCGGCCGTGGAGAGATTCCACGTGTTCTCGATGCTTCCGTGTTACCGGCAATGAGCTTACGGGTTTGATCATGCTGAGAAGCAATGAATCGCGTGAATTATTGCGTCTGAATCTCTTGGCTAGTGTTCAGATGTATAATGCTCCCCCCGAGATTGTTTGATATCTCTCTGGTGGTTTGATCCAGGTCATTGAAACGACTTGACCCTTCGGCCTGCAGTACGTCTAGACGCTCTCTGACAGGGCCATCGTATTAGTAATGGATCAAGGGTGAAATTGTGCGAAAGTGAGGCTCGGGGGGTTTCAGAAATACTTTGAAACGTTGATTCATACCTCAAAGACAATAGGATTCTTGTATTTAATTGAAATCGATATGCTTGTAGCCGTGCAGCGATCTCATCCAACGTGCTTTCGATCCACACAGACTTTGAAGCTTACCTTATACTCTTTCAATTTCGATTTCTATTGCCGACTTTGAGCAAGTCGAGCCGTGCCACCAGCTCCCCAGCAATCTTATTGCAAGATAGGCAGAGTGTGCGAAGATCCTTATCCTCTTCGCTAAGCTCACTCTCTTTATCGGCTTGGTGCAAAAAGACCAGTAGCCTTGAATTAACCTGTTGAAGATCAAGGGTGATAGTCTCTGAATCTCTGTGTTCCGGCAGAGCTCCGTTCTTGTAGATCTCGCGGCTCTTCGAAACGACCCTGCAGGAAACATCCACCAGTTGGACAACATTCTTTGCCAACCCAAGTGCCGTAATAGGATCTTTAGCAATGACTGTAGCAGTAATTTTTAATCTATGAAACAGGGCAGGAGTGCAACAACGCTAGGATGAGAAACTCTTCAGTGCAATGATGAATGATGGTTGAGCCTTGAGACAGCTGAGGAAGGCGCACTCTTTATCGGCCCCTAGAACATGTAGAAACTTCAGAAGCCGCCCAATATTGTGCATGTAGCTTCACTTTTTCAGCGACTGAGTTTATGAAGTGAATGGTGAGATAGGAGCGTATCTAGCAGAGTTGAAAAGGACGAAGGGCAGAAACAGATGGCTGAGCCCTCTAAATAGGCCCCAGCTTCCAGCCTGTGAGTCCGCTGGTATGATAGGGTCCTCGACTGCTACTATCACAGCTTTCTTGAGCACATCTGAGCGATTCCCACGACAAAAACATTCAGTAGTGTTGGCCATCACGCAATTCTTCTCCACCGTCTTAGGCTAAGCTCGTTCTCCTTAATAGAACTGTAACCCTTTGCTTATGACTGCCGGTTTCTCTCGGTGACGAACGCATTCGAGACAATTCTGTGAGAACAATTCCACTGTTGTGAAGGCCTGAAAGCGGAGAAGGACGGCCTAGCAAAGACAGCTGATAGTGATACTGCCGGCAATATATGCGGTGAGAGAGACCGCGATAAACAAGGCTTATATCATTCAATTAGTTCCATCAGCCTCTCAAATCCGTCAGGGAAGTCCATGTTCCACAGCGCTCTGCCACTGCTGTGTAGCGAGTGATTCTTGCTCCTTAGCCTCATGCACCGCTTCCCGAAGAGTGAGACTCTTTAATTTGGCCCTTGTTCGGCGGCGATCTTTTTTGAAGTTACACGCGGTCTTCTCGCCAAAGGCGAGTGCTAATCGATAAGCCCATTCTGCCTTTGTCCATTTTTCGTTACGTGTATAGATAGATGCCAACCTCTTTATCCACCTAAGTATTGTTCCGTCTTGCGTGTGGATGTAGTTTTGCATTTTTTCAAAGAAATTGGTAGCCAAAGGCGTGCGATCTTTATACTTCCAGTTCTTTGAAATTTTAGACATCGCCCGCTCTTGATGTGTTTCCGCTTGCAGGAAATATTTCAGCTCATATCTGTAATCAGCTGCCCAAGCATCAACTTCTGGAAGATAGTGTTCTTCATGTTGCTGGGTATACTTTTCGCACTCAAGGTGTATTAGAGATCTCGCTGCACACGAGTGATGGTCTTCGTAAAAGCGGAGCAGGTTCTGCATGCTGCCTACAGAGCGCGAATCTGCAAAGCCGTACATCCTACGCGAAAGATCAAGGTGTTCTCGATAGAATTGATCAGCCATCTCGTAGTGTAGTGATCTTTCATAATCCCTACCGAGCGATCGAACACTTGCAAGGGTGCCAGCGTGCTCTGTGCCATATATGTGCATCTTGAGAGCGTAGTTTCTTCGCGCTACAATCAGCTCTTCATCTAGCCCTAAACTATCACATGGGGAGGCCCAGTGCGACAAGAAAGTTAAAAGAACAGCGGTGCACTTTGCACATATAATGTTGTCTTCCGCGCATTCCCCACTATCTTGCGCAGCAAATATATCTGGCAAGCCGGCCGCATTATCTGCAGGTAGTAGAACTGGTTCTTGGATTAGTGCATTGATGTGTGGTACCAATACGATAGGTGGGCTTGAATAAAATATGCCGGGGCTGTCATTTAGGTTCTTATCCGTTTGCATGCATTCTATAGCAGCTTTTTTGATCGCCTTCGCTGTCCACAAGTCAAAGACGCCATTCATTTTGAGCCAATTGCGTGTAGCAAGTCGCACTAAGCGATGAAGATTGAATAGT
>JAABUV010004287.1_pt1 | contig 17223 bp, 12 predicted proteins | sample 5559971 | NCBI WGS metagenome assembly JAABUV01 (sample SAMN10711881, study PRJNA513362) | rock metagenome | isolation source: Antarctica rocks | place: Antarctica: Victoria Land, Knobhead nord | collected 2015-12-19
TTGATAGAATATGAACTTGTAAAGAATTTGAAAAAGTAAGAGATATAACATCAAGTGAGATGAATTAATTTTCACGAAGAATTATTTCTGAACTGTCAAACAGAGTGAAAAGTATCTGTTAAAGTCAACATTGTTCTCTTGATGATGCATTTGAGTAATGCAATAGTATCAATAGAATTTGAGTAGTTTGATAAAATATGAACAGATAGAGAATTTTGAAAAGTGAGGGAAAAACTCATCAAGTGAGATGAATTTGATTTTGAATGCAATGAGAAAAAATTAATTATTAAAACTAACACTTATTTAATATTTAGAACAATTTGTTTTTCACTTTTTCATTTTCATTTTTCAAACTATTTCTTGAATAATGCTTTAAGAAATAACACATTTAAATTTCAATAAAACATTTAAAAAATTAATTCTTGAATTTTAATATCTTGATAAACATCATACATCAATACTATGACATGCAGCAAGCATAAAATTGATAATGCATACTGATAATGTAATATGACTTGTTTATTGCTGACAAGTTGATTTTTAACACATGCATCAGCACGTAAGAAATTGATGAATTCAACTGACAGTTATGTTATCAAAGAAACTATTTTAGTCTTTGCATCTACTAAAAAGATAATGCACATGAGTAATGCATTATTGATCAACATGCTAATGCTTTGCAACAGAAAACTAAAAGACGCTACAAATCAGAAATGTTTGCATTGTGCAAGATTTGAAAATATCAAAAGTCAGTTGAAAATCTCATTCTTAAAATGATCTTTGAACGACTTGTGAGAAAGATTGTGCACGACTGTGTTTGCACAAATATGCTATCATATGACTATTGCATTCAGCGCTCTGTCTTGAGTGCTCTTTAAGAAGTCATTGAAGACTTTATGTGCTTCTTTATGAAAAGTAAATGCATTACTCTTTTGCATTATCACTCTTGTTGTAGAATTTTCATTGACATTTTGCTCTATGCAAACATCAACTTGACAACAATTCATGTTAAACACGTCATCATTCAAGATAGAAATATGAGATTTATTAAGAATCTCATGATGAATCTTGATGTCATGTTTTTCAAGACAGACTAGAAAATGTCTGTCTTCATCAGTTAGATAAACAGTGTAATTCTTAAAATCACATTCACATTACTCTTGTGCATTACTTTTATGCATTGACTCAACTGTACTTCTAATAAGTACTTGCTTTAAATGCAAGACTTTTAATAAATGAGACAATATTGCAGATTTATGAATAAATCTGCATCAAAACAGTCTTTAAAGATACTTGAAATGAATCAGCAGACTTGTTGATCTTTTGATCATCATTCTTTTCTCTGTGATAAATATCTCAGAGCTCAGTAATAGTCTTGTCTGAATTCAAATTCATAGTTTGATTGTAATACTTCATCAACATTATTTGTTTCATCGTTTTTGAACTCATCTGTGATTGTCATGATGTCAGATCATCATCTCAGCTCAGAGCATAAAATATGTTATCAACTCAATTTAATATCATTGATATTTTAAAAAGTCTTGATTCATTGAATTAAATTATTAATTTAATCATCATCATCTTAGTTTAATCACATTAAAATCTGTTTCATGTCTTTGCAATCTTAAGTCATAAAACTGCTGCTTAGTTTTGACATTACTCAATTCATGTATATAAAAGTTGAATTTTCATTCTTTTCTTTCATTTCTTGTCTTTCATCTTGTACATTATCTGATGTATTGTTTTGTATCTAGTTCAAGTAATATAATAATCAATTCTTTATATTAATAAAATTTCTAGTTTAGTCTAGTTTCTGACATTATGAAAGATTTACACTTCTTGCAATGTTTTCATACATTGAAATCTCGTTTAGTTATCTTCTTGCTTAAATGAAGCAATCTCATCATTTCTTGATTGATGATGAGCATGCTGTTGAACAGTTCACTCAAAGTATGATCGAAAACTCAGTTGAAGTTTTTCATGCAATGCGCAAGCTTCAAAATCAAGTTCAACAACATGATGTCATTATTTTATTTTCATTCATCGCTTCTAGTTCTTCAGTTTATCAAGAATTGAATTCTCAGTTTCTTGCAATGATAACTCAGATTATTGCACAAACTCTGCATAATCAATCTCTCTTTAACATTCAAGTCTTTGCAAACTTTGTTGCTGTTTTAATCTTCATTAAATTCAAAAAGCTTCTCAACATATTTGAGTATGAAAGAGACAAAGATCATTTGAATGTCTGAAAGCAGAGTTTGATACAGCGCATGAATGTGAACGATGATCATTATCTCTTTCATCAAGCTAAGATTATTTATGTCGAGTCACAACTCATCATAGATAAGAAGACTCACAATTTAATGAATCAATATTGAGTCAATGATCTTTGTATCATTTTCATCTTTGCAGATTGACAACACAAATTGCATCATTGCTGTGACAATTTTTTCAAAACAGAAAATGCTCATCTATATCTTTATGAAACTCTGAAGCAAGACATGAATAACTTTGTTAACTATTACAATCTCTTTTATCAAAAAAAGAATGTTCTTTGATGAAAGATTTCTTGTTGATTGACTGTCTGAAGCGCAATGTCAATTATTTCACTTAAATCATCACTCTCTTCTGATGAAATCTTGATGAAACTCAATCATTCATTTTTCATCAATAAATTCAAGCATTCTTTAACATCAATAAAGAGCTTCAGCAGCTTAAGCATCATCAATCTCACTTTATCTTCATCATTGTTTCATTTGTCAAAGTCAAGAACATCTCTGCATTGACTAGTAACTTTTTGAATTTAAAGATCATCACTTCTGTGACTATTGTCTCAACAGTATCTTCGTCTCTTTCTTTCTTGTTTTTCAATGAGTTAATGAATTTAAGCTTCATCATTGTCATTGTTCAAGATAAGATTCTGATCATTTTTGAGATCAAGAAAATCTGCAACAAGTGAAAGCTGTGCTACTATTGCAAATTGCAACATTTGAGCAAAATCGCTAAAGAATGCTCAAATAAGAAGCTCTTCACTCTGCATATCATAAACATTTACGACAGTGATGTCATCAGTATAAATGAAGAAATCTCACTGTCTGCGAGAAAAGTTTAGTTTCTGAGCTAAGTCACGCTCAGAGATCTGTATACATATCATCTTGTTTACTAGTCTCAATCTTCTCACTTTCACTTCAATCATATAGAAAGTTTTCTGCTAAATTTGTCTTAAAACTCTTTGAATTTGATTTGACATTCAAAGATAGTCACATGATAGTATTCTGTATTTTACATCAAGCTTAATCTAAAGTTTTTGCTCTTGCTTTGATTGATAATGAAGTCTTCACTTATGTCTTTATGAATAAATTCTTCGCGCAACAACATCATCTTCTCTTGCATCAATTAATTTACTCTTGCAGACTTCAAGAATTTAATGATTAAGTCGCTTTAATCAATAACATTATTCATGTCGTTGAAATCACAATGATTCTCAATGAACATATCAAAAGACTATTCTTTTATGTCACTGAGTTAAATCAATATTTCATCATCATGAGTTTGTCATGACTTCATCATCACGTCATTGATGTCAATTTTGAGCACAATATTCTTATCTTGTTTTTCTTTTTCTGTTTTAATCATTATTGCTCATTTTTCGTCAAGATTTATGATCTTAATCAACAAGAAGAAAATTTCTCATTTAAAGTTAACAAAGTAGCTTTCTTTCAATCTCGCTTTTAATTCGCTCACAAGAAGCAACTCAGTTCACAAATCACTCACAAGAAGCAATTCAGCACTCAGTTTGCTTGCAAAAAGCAATCTAGTTCTTCATTCATTTGAAAGAAGTAACTTAGTTTTCAATTTACTTGCAAGAAGCAACTCAATCTTTCATTTGCTCAAAAGAAGCAACTCAATTTTCAGTTCACTCACAAGAAGCAATTCAGTTCTCAATTCACTTGTAAGAAGCAACTCAGTTTTTCATCTGCTCACAAGAAGCAATTTAATCTCTCGTTTGCTTATGAGAAGTTAACTAATACTTAGCTCATTTACAAGAAATAAATCTTGTTCAGTCTTGTCTCTCATTTGAAACAAGAAACTTCTAGTTGTATTCTTCAAGTCATTCAAAAAAAATACTCATCAAAAATCAAGTGTCAAAATTCTTTCTTCTTTAAAACTTCTGTTGTTTCTTGAGCAGATTAATTCAATCAATCTTTTATACAACTTGATATAGTTGAGTTAAAAGCTTGAAGCTTTGATCATGCTGCTTGTGTCAAAGACATTGAAGTGTTTAGCATTATTCTAAAAGAAATCAATGTCTTCTTGAATCTTAAGTCAATCTCATTTTCTAATCTAAACTTTGATGAGTCAAAATCGCGTCACACGACTTTGACTGTTCATTCAAAAAACAGTTCAACTCTTGCTCAGTTTTCATCTTGCTTTCAAGACAGTATGTATGATAAGAATCATCATCTGAATCTTCATTAAATGAAAAAGAAATTTCATTTGACTGCATTCACAACACAAGAAGATCTTGAAGTTTATCAACAAAGTAAGAATGTTGATTCAGTCACAATTTTATCATTCAGATATTTTGAGTTTCTAATTGTTTTCTTCAAGAAGAATGTTGATATCTTGTCTTTGCATTGAGTTCATGATTATGTCATACATTTTAAAGAAGATGCTCAATTCTCAGTCTTCACTTTGTACAACATGAGTCGTGACAAAATTCTAGAACTTCGTTGTTATTTGAATGAAAATCTGAGCAAAGATTTCATTCAAGTCAGTCACTTTCAGACAATCATCTTTGTTTTCTTCATCAAGAAACTTAAAGAAGAACTTTGCTTCTGCGTGAACTATCGAGATCTGAACGCTATCACAGTCAAGAATTAATATTCTCTGTTTCTGATCTCAGAAACGCTGAATCATCTAAATCAAGCTAAAATCTTTATCAAGCTGAATATCATTTCTGCGTTCAATCGACTTCAAATCAAAGAAGAAGATGAAGCTTTCATCATCTTTCACACTTGATTTGAATTATTCAAGTATTTAGTCATGCTCTTCAATTTATGTAATGAGTCTATCTCATTTCAAAAGTACATTAACAATATTCTTCATGAACATTTAAATAAGTTCTGTACAGCTTATCTGAATGACATCTTGATTTATTTTGACAATGAACTTGAGCATGAGATTCATGTCAAGCTCATTCTGTGAAAGCTGCAAGAAGCAGATCTTCAGATGAATATAATCAAATGTAAGTTTTACATCACTCAAGTCTTGTATTTAAAATTGATAGTCATCATTGAAGAGATTAAGATGAACTCTTTTAAGATAAACATCATTGTTAACTGATTCATTCTGATCAATGTTAAAGACATTCAAAGTTTTCTAGATTTTGCAAACTTTTATAGAAGATTCATCTATGACTATAGTAGAATAACTATCTCGCTCACTCGTCTCATCAGAAAAGATGTACTCTTTGTCTGATTTCAGAAATGTCAGATTGCATTCAACACTCTTAAGAAAGTCTTCACTTTCAAGATTATTCTTCATTACTATAATTCAGATCACAAAATTGTGATAGAAATTAATACTTTGAACTATGTGTTCAAAGACATTTTCTTTCAGTATGATGAGAATGAGATTCTTCATTCAGTTGCTTACTTTTCAAAGAAGCATAACTCAGTCGAGTGTAACTACAAGATTTATGATAAAGAACTTATGATCATTGTTTATGCTTTTGAGAAATGATGATCAAAGCTTGAAGACTCTATCTACTTTGTTGAGATGATCACGAATCACAAAAATCTTAAGTATTTCATGTCAATTAAGCAGTTGAGTCATCATCAAGCTCGTTGAAGTGAGTTTCTGTTTAGATTCAACTATTGCATTGCTTATCATCTCAACAAGATCGATGATAAGTTGAATGCTTTGACACGTTGCTCAAAAGATCTTTTTAAAGAGAGAAATACATTTGATTCTTGACATCAATATCAACATCAAACAATTCTGAAAATTCATGTTTTAGATTTCAATATTGTTAAAAATCTTGTTCTTGACATCTTTGACATCAAAGTCATGAAGCTTCAGTCACAAATCTTTGTTTTAAGTTCAGTTCAGTTACATCTGTTCTCAGTTATTTCAGCATCTTTGCAAATTTTAGTTTTCATGAATCTAGAAATTGAAGAATTCAATATTAAAGATGTTAAGTTTCAGCTAAATCAAGACATTCTGAATCTTGATGAAAATTCTGCTGACACTTTCACTCAGACATTGTGAAAGCAAGTTGAAATCAATGACAAATTCGCAGCTCAAATAATCAAAGTGCTTTGCAATGAAGCACAACATCACAACAAGATCTCTCTAGTTGAGTATGAAGAACATGAGAATCATTTGTACTTTCAAAAAAGAAAGTATGTGCTCAACTCAAATAAACTACGTCTTCGTATCATTCAGCTCACTCATGATAGTGTCGTTGATGATTACTCAGAAAGAGCAAAAAGCTATGAACTGATCAGTCAAGTCTACTGATGATCAAACATTTATAAGTATGTTCAATGCTTCATACGAAACTATCACATGTGCACACACTTCAAGCTCTTTAAACAATAAACTCAAGAATGATTGTGTTCTCTTTCAATCTTCAAACATTGTTGACGTGATGTCTTCATGAATTATGTAGATTCTTTATTGCTCAGTATCTTTATGAATATCACATATAAATATGTTCTAGTCTTCATTGATCATCTTATCAAAATGAGACATTTAATTCTCATCATTTTTATGAAAGTTGAAGAAGCTATTAATTGCTTTTATGCTTATGTTTAAAAACTTCATGATTTACTTGAGTTTTTCATGTCTGATCGAGATACACAATTCATCTTCAATGTCTAAAAGCATATGTGTAAAATGCTGAAGATAAATGCTAAGTTATCAATGATGTATCACTCTGAAATTGATAATCAAATCGAGAGAATCAATGCTGTCATAAAGCATTATCTTTGAGTCTTTGTCAACTATATGCAGAATGATTGAGTTAAGTGACTTTCTGAAGTTGAATTCATCATCAATAACACATCATCATTAATCACTTTAACATTACTTTTCTTGATCAATTTGAGTCAGAATTCACGTTTAAACTTTAAGTTTTTTGAGTCTTTGTTCAAAAATTTTACATCTTAAGTTCAAGACAAGTTAATCAATGTTGAAGAGTTCATCAAGAAGATGAAGAAATTAACTGAGCATTTACATGATGAGATGCTTATAGCTCAGATCATTTACAAATTCAATGTTAATCTCTCTCGTCGTTCTTGTTTTAAATACTTCGTTGAAGATGAAGTCTGACTGAATGCTTGCAATCTCAGCATCACTCACTTCATTATCAAGTTAGATGATCATAACGTTAAATTCTTCAAGATTAAGCAAGTGTTATGAGCGTATCAAGATTGAATAAAGCTAGTCAATGTCTCTAGCTCAGATCTGACTCAGTCTCTATTTTCTTTCATCAACATCTCTTTGTTCAACATCATCTTTCTTTCTACATCACATTCTACTCGTGTCATAAACACATCTTCTTCAAGCTTAACGCAGTCTCTGAATATTACTTAAATAAAAGCTTTTGTACTCATCTTTTTCTGTATTCTTAATATTCAGTTATAGTTATCTTTAAAGATCAAGCACTATTCAACTCTGACTTTCGCTGATTGACTCATCTAGACACGATTCTGACATTATATTAAGAAATTCGTTAATCACATGATACTGATCTCATTATTCATTCAACATACTCGTACAGACAGAACGAGTTTAAAGAAATTTATTTACCTGATGATCGACGCAATTGAAAGACTGAACAACATTAGAGAGTTTGATAGAATCAACAACAAGACTGTTTGAATCGCTAGACAACTTATCACTCACTAAGTATGCACAGTTCAAATCGATCAAGAGAATCAATTCATTCTCATGAAACAGATGAGTGAAAATAAGCTGTTTAACTCGATTAAGAGAATTGACGATAAAGAATCTTCGTGAATTGCTCAAGAATTAAATCAATCAACAAACAAATTTCATCTTCTTTGTTGAAAATTAAACATCATTTTATACATCTTTCTTCTTCAATCATCAAGCATCATCATTCGTTCGATTCTCTTTTCAAACAAATCTCATTATGTTTAGTTGTTCATCTACTGAAAAGTGTTTTAAAGAATTTCAAAATCATTTCTCTTAAATCTCTGATGCTGATTCATCGAAACTCTCTAGTGCTGAATCATTCATCAGTGAAAATGACAAGTCATTCGCTGAAACAGTAATATCTTCTGTTTCTATCGAAAACTGAAAGACTCAATGCATGATTCTCGACAGAGAAATAAATCAACTCAACAAGCTGAGTAATCAACGAGATGACGAAATCAAAGAGTTGAAGACTAGACTTTAAACTAAAGAAATCACTTCTTCTGATTTCATCTACTTTAAGCGTTCTAGATCTCAGAAAATATCTGATTCTCTCTGATTTACTGACAAAAAGAATTCTACTTGAGAAAACTGATACGACAAAATTCAGAATAAACTAAAGATCAACGTCGATCTCTTTTCAAATGAATGAGTCAAACTGAGCTATGTACATTTCAGATTATTTAATGACACAGTTGATGTCGTTTAATCTAGATGCGAACGTGACTGTGTCAATCTCTATAAGATCATCAATGATCTTTTGAAAGAACTAGCTGAGTTGTTCAATGATTCAGATAAGAAAGTTAACTTTCATAAAGAATACTACAACTTGATTCAAGAATCAAAGAAGTTCAATGAGTTTTACACTTAGTTTCAACGATTATCTTTCTATCTGAAGTATCACGAAAAGCAACTGATCGTTGATCTGAAAGATAAAATAAACTCTCGTCTTCGATTCATTTGAGTAGATTAATTAGTTCAATTCAATTCTCTTAAAGAGATTCATTTCTATCTGATTCATTTGAATAATGATCAGCGAGTCATTTGAGAAATCAAGAACAAAGTCAATCTCATCAAACATGTTGATGATCTGTCAAAGATCATCTTTCATAAAGCTGTTGTTACTCAGTCAGTTGATCATTCAAAATCTGATCATTTAAAGTCGTGCAATGCGATTTTGACTAGCGTCAAGAAAGCAGATGTTCTAGTTGAAATCTGTTTCATATATCATAAATCAGATCATAGCTCTGAAGAATGTCTCAATTGATTTACTAGAATCAATGCAGTGAACGATGAATATGATCGCTTCAATTTCAATTTGAATTTCGATTCAAAAAACTAGTCATTTCTTCAAAAATCATTGAAGAAATAGAGATTATATCTTTGTGCAAACTAGATGAAATTCTATTGAAAGAAAATTACTTTGAAAAGTCGTTTTTAATTGATGCTTATCTCATCTTGCAGAATCAATTCTTCAGTCTTTGTTCGCTAATAGACAGTGATTCAGTCACTCATACGCTCATACATGCTAATCTAGTCAATAGAGTATGCAAGAAACTAGAAATTCAATCTATATCTTTGACAAAAGAGAAGTTAATAAGAGATTATGATGAGAAGATATTTAAGAAGATCATCACTCATAAAATTCTATTCAATCTCATCATTGAAAGTGTTACGAGTGTGTCGAGATTGAATAGAGTTTTCTAGTCAACAAGCTCTAGAAGTTTTGACTCATGTTGAATCTCTAGCCTCAACACTCTATTCTAGCGCTTTCGATACTCGAGCAAATCTGCTTCGCTCTCTTTGTTTTGCTCTACTATAGATACAGCTCGAAACTCTCTTTGATTTCTTCTGTATTCTTAATATTCTAGTTAGAGCTATCTCTATTGATCAAACATTCTATTCAGCTACGCACTATCTCGCTGCAGTGTGATTAGATTCTAGACATGATCTCAACATTATATTAAGAATTCGTTTATCACATGATATCAATTTCATTACTCATTCAAGCTACTTGACGAACAACGAAACGAGTATAAAGAAATTTGTTTTACCTGGTGATCGACGCAATCGAAAGACAGAACAACATCAGAGAGTCAATAGAATCAACGACAAGGCTGTTTGAATTGCTAGAGAATCTATCGCTCATTAAGTACGCACAGTTCACTCGATTAAGAGAATCACGATAAAGAATCTTCGTGAATTGCTTTAGAATCAACTCATTCTCGTGAAGCAGACGAGTGAAAATAAGCTGTTCAACTCATCTCTTTCCCTCTTCGCCTCGAATCAAGCTCGTGAATCAGACGAGTCAAAACAATCTGTGCCGTCAGATCAAATTAGTGAGTCTGCTACTACAAATGACGTTCTCATAGTGAGTCTGCTACAATGACACTCTTCGTCAATGCAATGATCTATCTACTCTCATCGTCTTATCTATCAGTGAACCTGATTCTACGTTCACATGCAAATAGTGAGCCTGCTACAATGACAAGTCGAAAGTTGATCTCTTCGATGAGCAAGTCGACTAGTGAGTCTGCTTCAATGACACTCTTCGTCAATGCAATGATCTATCTACCTTCATCGTCTTACCTATCAGTGAACCTGATTCTACGTTCACATGCAAATAGTGAGCCTGCTACAATGACAAGCCGAAAGTTGATCTCTTCAATGAGCAAGTCGACTAGTGAGTCTGCTTCAATGACACTCTTCGTCAATGCAATGACTCATCTACTCTCATCGCTCGATCTATCAGTGAATCGATCTATCTCGCGTTCACGTGCAACTAGTGAGTCTGCTTCAATGATCACTCTATTTCACATAGTGAGTCTGCTACAATAGACATTTGACGAGTTGGTTTGAATCAATAGAAAGGTTGATAGAAAGACAGGCATCAAGACTCTACGTCAGTGCTATGAACTACACTACAAGTCATAGAGACATGACTTTTAAAGAGAAGAAGATAATGTTACGAGTGTGTCGAAATTGAATAGAGTTTTCTAGTCAACAAGTTCTAGAAGTTTTGACCTATGTTGAACTTCTAGCCTCAACACTCTATTCTAGCGCTTTCGATATTCGAGCAAATCTGCTTCGTTCTCTTTGTTTTGCCCTACTATAAATACAGCTCGAAACTCTCTTTGATTTCTTCTGTATTCTTAATATTCTAGTTAGAGCTACCTCTATTGATCAAACATTCTATTCAGCTACGCACTATCTCGCTGCAGTGTGATTAGATTCTAGGCATGATTTCAACAGAAAGTCATAAGAAATTAACTGTATCAATGCTGATAGTTGATATCGATCATCATGAAGTCATATTGAGTAAGCTCTGAATGAATAAAAACGAAATATTATTGAATATGCAGAATGACGTCATTGTTTTTTCGAATCAATTAAATACTTCTATTTCGATTTTTTCAATTTCTCTCAATTCAAAGCACTCAAGTTGACTGCGATCAACTTCGCTCTCTTCTATCATTCAGACTAAGACTTCTATTATGCTCAAATGATCTGTTTCAACTACGACTAAGAAAGAATCATTCTCGATTCAAAGCATAGATGCAGCTTTGTTTAAAACTCTACTGAATTGATCAAAGAAGAATCAGACTAAAGTTTTTGTTCTATTCATGACTGATATTGATAGAGAAATCACGTACAATACTCAGTGCAATTTGAACGCTTTAAACGTTTTTTCAATTGATGAAACAACTCAGAATTTGAAAAATATTAAAGCAAAGCTGTCATCGAAATATCATGAGTTTCTAGATGTTTTTGATCAAGCTCAATTGAATAAACTGTTTTCTCATCGCTTCTATGATCATAAAATTGAACTCATCAGTGATTCAACGCTTTTTTACTGTTAAGTTTATTAAATGTCTTCTGTCAAACTTCTGAAGATAAAGAAGTACTTAAATGAGAATCTGTTGAAGAGATTCATCACTTCTAGTCAGACTTTCTATTTCTTTCTCGTTTTATTCGCTCTCAAAGCAAATGAAGATCTTTGATTCTGCATGAACTATCAAAAGCTAAATGTCATTTTCAAAAGAAATAAATATTCTCTATTGCTAATAGATGAGATCATTAAAAAGATAGTGAGTTGCAAGCATCTGATAAGATTGAATATCATATCAACATTCAACAAACTTTGAATGCATCTTGATAACGAGAATTACATCACTTTTATCACTGCTTTAGAAGCATATAAATATAAAATGTTACTCTTTGAACTGATTAATAAATCAACCTCATTTCAGCAATATATGAATGATGTTCTATGAGACTTTCTGAACAACTTTTGTCAAGTCTATCTAGATGACATTCTCATTTATAGCAAAACGAAAAAGAAACATAAAGATCACGTCAAACTAGTATTGAGTTGACTACGTGAAGCTGAACTGCAGATGAATATTCAAAAGTGCAAATTCAATGTAGAAGAGACTGTCTTTCTAAAAGTCATTGTATCAAAACTAGATCTTCGTATGAATCTCAGCAAAGTGACAGTCATAGTCAGCTGAATCACTTTAATCAATCTAAAAGAAATTCAGAACTTCATGAGATTTGTTAACTTTTATCGTCGTTTCATTAAGAACTTCTCGAAGCTAGTCAAATTGTTCACTCAGTTGACTAGAAAGAACACATCTTTTGTTTGAAACAATGTCTGTGTTCAAGTCTTTGACAATCTAAAGAAACAAGTCAGCTCAATCTCAGTACTTCATCACTTTGATTTCAAACAACAAGCTATTCTAAAGATTGATGCTTTGAACTATGTAAAAGATGAAATACTATCTCAGTATGATGACAAGAAAGTTCTTCATTCAATGATCTTCTACAGCAAAAGCATGAATCTTGCTGAAATCAATTATCACATCTATGACAAGAAATTGCTAGTCATTATTCGATGCTTTGAACACTGACGACTTGAGCTGAAATGCACTGAACTACTCATTCAGATGTTCATTGATCATCAGACTTTGAAGATCTTCATGAAAAACAAACAGTTGAGTCGATGACAAGTCAACTATCTGAACGTTCTATTGAAGTTCAACTTTCAGATCATCTTTAAATCAGACAAAATGAACATTAAAGTCAATGCTTTAATCAGAATGTCTCTAGCGAACGTCTCTGAATCAGCTCAGCGTCTTAAAGATTATTTTCAAACTATTCTGATTCTCAATAAAGTTGATGTTCTACCTGTTGAATCAAAAGCAAATCTCTATCAACGAGTATGTATGATCAATCAAATTGATGAGTTCTGCAGCAAATATAAACAAGCTATGAATGAAAACAAGCTCAAATTTCATATCACTAAATTGAAAGACTGCGAAATCATTGATGACGTTTTATTTAGAAAAGACTTACTGTGAGTCTTTGAGAATATGCATACGAAACTGCTGCAGAAAATTCATGATTAGCTCTCAATCTTTCATCTCGACAATAAACAAACTATTGATCTAATTCAACGATTCTACTATTGATCAGATCATCAAGTCACAGTCAGACAGTACATTTGAAACTGTCATGCCTGTCAGCGAAGCAAAGTCTCTAGAGATAACATCAATGAACTTCATCATTTTCTACTCATTTCACAAGAACACTGAAAAGATATAGCTATAAACTTCATTACTGAGCTATCTCTATCAGAAGACTATAACGTCATTTGCATAATCATATGTCATCTCATCAAAGAATGTCACTATGTTTTCTGTCATTGAGAAGATGATGACATCTCAGTTGAAGAAACGGTTTGAATCATGCTATGAAACGTTTATCGACTGCATGATCTACTCAGTTCTATTGTTTCAAACAGAGACTCTCAATTTATATCAACTATGTGAAAGAGTCTTTGCAGACGACTGAGAATCACAGCTAGTTTATTCATAATCTATCATTCTGAGATCAACAATCAATTGAAACGAGTCAATCAAGACGTTGAACGCGAACTTAGAATCTACTGCAATTACATGCAGAACGACTGAGTTAAATAAATATCTATGATGAAATTCAGCGACAATTTCAATATCTTCTCAATCACTTCAATGACTCTCTTTTACTTCAATAAAGAATTTCATTCTTGAATGAGTTTCAATTCAAATACAATTGACTACGAAACAACTTGTGAACAACTTGAAGCTAGAAAAGCAGATGATATTGTCATTCAAATGAAAGAGTTACTGAGCTTTGATCATCAACAATTGAAAAAGACGAAGCTGATCATTGAAGTTCAGATCAATAAACATAAATGAAACGTCATTTATGAAGTAGATGACTGAGTTTGACTATCTTTCAGAAACGTTAAGACAACGAGACTCTGCAAAGATTTGAAAGACAAACAGCTGAGTCTTTATCAAATCACTGCGAAAGTGAGTATTTTCTATCATCTTTGTCTATCAGTCAGCATGAAGCATCTGCATTTGATGTTCAGCTTAAAGCTACTGCAATTGTATTCAAAAAACTCTCTATCAGAACAGCATTCAGAATCACTCAAATCAATCACTATTGAAGATGATGAACATTGAGAGATAGACAATATATTGAACTTCAGATGCTATCGAGATCGAATACAGTACAAAGTCAAATGAACAGATTTAGATAAAGATGATGAATGATGCTATGTTAATAAAGAAAAATTCAATGACTCAGAGAAAGTTTTGAATGAATTTCATAAGCTATATTCAAACAAATCGCGCTAAATATCAAAATAACTATTAACAAAAGTGAGTAAAGAAACTACATTCATGCAAACATGAATTTTCAAAGAGAGAGATAATGTTACGAGCGTATCAAGACTGAACAAGGCTGAAGTTTTAATCAATTCGCAGTAAACGCTAGCGAGTTCTCTGCGTAATGATTAGAACTAATCAGCGAGCTAGTCAGATATGACTCAGATATGACTCAGATATGACTCAACACTTTTTTTCTTTCTCAACATTCTTTTCTTTCACCAACATTTTGTTCATCTACATCACATTCTTTTCATGTCACAAACACATTTCTTTCGAGCCTAACGCAGTCTCTGAACATTACATAAATAGAAGCTTTTGTATCAATCTTCTTCTATATTCTTAATATTCAGTTATAGCTACCTCTAAAGATCAAGCACTATTCAACTCTGACTTTCGCTGATTGACTCATCTAGACATGATTCTGACAGTCTGCTACTGCGAAATCAGTGTCAAAAGACTGCACAGCATCATCATAAACTTCAAATTCATAAATAGCGAATGATACTGAAGAAATGTCTTCAAACACAATGCTTCATAAATATGATTATTCTCAGACTGATAAAACATCTTCTGTACATTTCTTACTAGTGTGATTCTTATATTTATACTTTACACATAGCAATTCATCTTTTGAACGAATGTAATTCTTGATGTCATTGATGTAAAGATTTTTGAAGAAGATATGATTTGACAAGTCTCTAGATTCAAATCATGATTAATTTGCTTTATTAGAATTTGATAACAATGATCTAAATGAATATGCTTTGCTAGTATAATAAATAGAACTAGATTCTTTAGTACGAGACTTTGATGAAGAATCTTCATGAAACAATCAATTGATAGAAGAATTTTTCTTAAAGAAGTGATATGATATCAACAAGACATTTATCTGAACTTTGAACATGTTCTTTTAAATCAGTTTCTTATAAAAGATTAACTTTTTTGACTTTACTTTCTCATTGAATAGTTTCTGAATCTTTAGATTCATTCATCTTGCTTTCTCAGCTAAATTGTAAATAGATTTCAATGATTTATTTATTGCAGTCATGCTTCTTATGACTTCTCTCTGTACAATGTGATTCGATATTTTCTTTATGAACACTCGTAGAATGATATTCAGCATAGCTGATTTCAATAGTGTAAAAGTAGTGAATGAGCTGAATGCTGATTTATCTTTTGCTTCTACATGTTGCATCAAGCTTGTGACTCGCTTATAAAAGATGACTAGAGCTTCATCAGAGCGTTGTCGTAATTCAAATAGTTTTACATCAAATGATATAAAAGATATTTCAATTGCTTTAGAAGAAAATCTCTTGCATAGCAAGAATTTAAAACTAGTCAGATTCTGAGCTGTGAGATTCTTGATTGATAGCAGATGTATAACATCTGAATGAGACTTTGCTCATTCAACAATGTTGTTTGTAAGCAACATATTGAGTGAGTTCAGATAGATGATGAGATTAATGACTTCATTGATCTTATATTCTGAGAGCTTGTGTTTTAATCGTTTCAGTCAGTGAGCTGCGAAAACATGATTGATATCTGAAAAGATATCACAGAAAGAGAAGATCGAGTCTGTCTGCTGATACAACATTTTAGTCAGCGTCTGTGAAACAGACGTGTTGAGTGTGATTGATAGAAGTGTAGATGCTTGAGACGAAGAAGAGCTATTCAAAAGAAATCAGAAACTAGAATATTGCTTGAACTCATTTAGATGATAATATTTATCTAGCTCACTGAGCAGATTTGTTGAAGTGCCTAGTAGAAGATCTGAACAACTAGATGAGGCTTATTATCTTCTGATTTATCAGAAGAGAACGAGGAAGTAGGAAAAAAATCTCTTCAGCGAGATCAGATGCGAGGTAGAACAGTGACAATTGACACGAAATCGAACAGGAACAGGTACTATCACTAACAAAACACTTCCTGAATGCAAGGCTTCTTTCGAATCCCGTGCACGTTCATCAGAAGAACAACTCAGCACTAAAGACTCGGTTCTAGAAGGTAGCAAAGGAGTGGAATTTCTAAGAACAGAGCTGAAGCTCTGTGGAACTAAATAGTTCTGGGGGGGGCCAGCTGACTAATTAGGCCCCCACTCCACCCGGAAGGAACATCCGGGCTAAACCAGCCATCGAAGGAACAGTGATTCACACCTTTGAGATCCAACCCCCCCCGCGCCCTTCGAAACGTGCACTATGACTTTTAATTTTTTGTCCACCCCTTCCGAGCTTCTCAAAAAATTTGTTCTTCCGTTAACTTCAAGATGGCAGAAGCAAATATTGTCGTTGTGGGGTAAGCAGGCAATGCATGCGAAGATGACGCATCATGCTAATTTGCTTCACCAGTGCCGGTGTCACAGGTCTCACGACTGCGCTGTTGCTGTCCAAAAACCCCAAATATAGAATTACAGTTGCTGCCAAATACATGCCGGGAGATTACAATGCAGCCGAATATGCAAGTCCATGGGCAGGTGCCAACTATCTCCCGTCAGTCAATTTTGCATTGAAGCTCGAGTGTTGTTCTTGTTCTTTCAGTGTCTATCTTAGGCGGCTCTACT
>JAABUV010004288.1_pt1 | contig 17223 bp, 12 predicted proteins | sample 5559971 | NCBI WGS metagenome assembly JAABUV01 (sample SAMN10711881, study PRJNA513362) | rock metagenome | isolation source: Antarctica rocks | place: Antarctica: Victoria Land, Knobhead nord | collected 2015-12-19
CATCACAATAACGCAGTATTACAAAGATCAATGAAATCAATGATGAGAAAAGTACAGAGAACATGTTGCAAACATTAACATAATCTCAGCACAAAGATTGCATCTGAGCAATAAGATGATAAAGATGTGTGATAATCTTCAGAAAGCAGAAAGCATTCTTGCAATGCACATCAGAATTGAACGCATAGATCTGAATGCTTATTTGCACTCTAGAAACGTTTCAGACATGAATAGCTTGCGATGTAACTGCAAATAAAGTCATCAAACGATGAAGCATGTACTTATGCACTGCTCGAACTGATCGCATCTGCGATCAAGAATGTTACAAGATGCTGACTTCTCAAACTATCAAATAATCGTCGTCATCACGAAGAGTTTCAAAGCAGTAGCGAAGATGATGATGAAAACGAAGCTCTTGAAGCAATTTAGAGTGACTAAAACATTCTTTCTCTAACATGCAATTAACGTGAACAAATTTGATACATAGTTTCAAAACTCACTGTTTCAACTGCGTGAAGCAGTTGTATAGACTGCAAGTGATTTTCTACCTCTGAGAGTTTTGTTTACTCGATACAAATAGCATAGAGTTTCTCATAAATTGATCTAATTGATGTCACAAGAATGTATGAATTTATTATTATTATTTGACATGCATCACATTTATTAATGATTATGACGTCGAAATATGATGAAATAATCAAAAAAGTTACTTAGTCAAATTTCGCAAACTGCAAAACGCTGCATTATGAAAAATTCTGAGTGCATTTCAAACATCATCAATAGATGCTATGCAAATAGAAGTTGAAATCTCGTCAATGAAGATATGATTAAATCAAAAGTGTAAGAACTATGCAATTTGAATAGTTGAATTATTGAAAAAACACTCTATCAGAAAAAGAACATTTATTATGTACTCATTTCAATACTCTATTGAATTGAATCTAAATCTGAACGCATCGAAATATCTGAACGAAAACAAAATGAAGATGAATGTATCTTGAAAAGTTAAGAAGTGCAAAGACAGACTCATGCAGATATATCAAATATTAAACAAAGTGCAAAAAACATTGAATTCAATAAAAGAAATCGAAATTTCTCACTTCAAGAAATCATGAGAGCAAGAAATTGAGCATTTAGCAAAACTTCAAATTGAGTTTGCAAAAGACGAAACTTGTGACATGATCAATACATACTATAGAGAATTAGAAAGAATTATCAAAAAGGCGAAAAACATAGTGATGTACACAAATGCATCACAAATTCGAAAAAAGATAGCAGAAGTTGAAACAGAAATCGAAATAACAGTGATATTTATGCATGAACTCATTAAATGCAGCAAAGCGACAAGCATTTCAGACAAAATCATCATAACGAAAGCGAAACTGCAAGCTATTAGTCATGCAATCGCAATGTGCAGCGAAAAAGCACTCAAAAACAGCGAAATTTGAGTGTATATGAACAGTCAAATGACTTTGCAAAGACTAAATGCAAAGAGCAACGTCAATGTGAGATTATTCAATGACATACGACAAAATTTGATCAATTTACGTCAGAAACAATGTCAAATTTGCATACAGTGAATATCGAGTTGCAAGAGCATTATTGAGAATGAAAAAGCAGATCAATTGATCAAAATTGTTGCTTAAGAAGTATCAAATATCGATAACATGAAAGCAATCATCATAAGTTTCATCAAAAAGCAAATTTGCAAAAAGATGAAATTACAATGATTAGAGATCTGAAAAAGCAGTATCAAAAAGAAAAATCAGTATTGAAAGATCATATTGAATGTGAATCTAAGTCATAAATCACTAAAAGAGCTGAGAAAAATCGATAAATTAACATTTTCAATCTTTATTCAGCTGAAAATGAAACATGATTATTTCAAGAGCTATTTGCATCGATTATCAGAAAATAATTTGAACAAATGCTATGAAATATGTAATGCAAGACAAACGTCGAAACATTTACTGCTGAACTGCAGACATTATAGAGCAAAGCAGAGAAAGTTTAAGAAAAAAGCTCAGTTCAAAAACACAAATATAATATTAATACTGTTCATCATTAAGATTGAAAGAATTGTAACATTAAAGTATTTGAAAAATACTTGAATTACGATGAGAAAATGACTATTAGAAATGAAAGAGTAAAACATGAAGAGTGCAAAAAAATAAAGAAAAATAAAAGTACAATTGCAAGAGTTTAAGCGAGAATGCTTATATGCATAAACTATCAATGTGATTGATCAATGAAAAGATATAAAGCAGCGACTTTGATCAGATTACATGTAACGTAGCACATACACAGCATCTAGACAATGTCATAGTCATAGATTGCATGCACTTAATGAAGAAATTAAAAAAAAATGCAACATTGAATCAATGAATACTCAATTTACATCAAATTTATTGAATTTATTCTTAATCTTTTCATCTTTATAATTAATAACATAGTGATTTTTTTAATTGTACATTTAGCATATTATATTGAACAAATCATTGTTATAACATAATGAAGCATGTAAGCTTAACTTCAATAATAAGTTAAGTTTGATTAATAATAATAATAATAAATTCTTACACTCTTGTGACATCAATTAGATCGACTCATGAGAGAAATTTATGCTACGTGTGTTGAGTGAACAAAACTCTCTGAGGTAGAAAATCGCTCGCTATTTATGCAACTGCTACACGCAGTCAAAACGATAAAGCTGAGACTATGTATCAAATTTGTTCGCGATGATTGCATGTTAAAGAATGAGTGCTTTTGTCACTTTGAACTGCTTTAAAAGTTTCGTTTTCATCATCATTCTTGCTGTCATCTTGAGACTCTTCGTGATTGCAATAATGATTCAATAGTTTGTGAAGTCGATGTTTTAAATTATATTTAATCGAAGATGCATTCAGTTTAAGCAATGCATAAGAATATGCTTGATAATTTGATGATTTCATTCGCAGTTACATCAAGAACTATTTATGCTTGAAACGTTTCTTGAGTGCAGATAAACATTTAGCTTTATGCATTTAATTCTGATGTAAGTTGCAAGAATGCTTTTAATCTTCTGAAAATCATCACGCATTTTTATTGATTTCTTGAATAAATGAGATCTTTGAGCGAAAGTTGTATTAATGTTTGCGATGTGTTTTTTGTAGTTTTCTCATCTAAAATTTTATTGACTCTTGTAAAACTGTGCAATTGCAATCAACAACGAGATTTATTTGTACAAGATGCTGACTATGAATCTTCTGCAAGTTATGCTTGTCAGAAGAGCTGAACAATCTCATCAACAAAGCAGTAACAGCGCGATATGCGCATGTTATGCTCACATACACAGATCGAGCATCGCGTTGCAATGCTCACAAACAACTCAAAACTTATCTAGTCTGCTTAACTAAATGATCAAACAGCGAACGAAAACTCACGTCAAAATGATCAACTTTCACAATACATCAATTGCTCATTTAGCTCACTCAGCTAAATGATCAAACAGTAAATTTAAAAGTTTATGTTGAAGTGATCAGCTTTCACAATACACAGATTGAGCATTGCATCATGATGTACACAAACAATTCAAAACTCATTCAGTCTGCTCAATTAAATGATTAAACAGCGAATGAAAGCTTATGTCGAAGTGATCAACTTTCACAATACATCGATTGCTTATTTAGCTCACTCAGCTAAATGATCAAACAACAAATTTGAAAAGCTTACGTTGAAGTGATCAGCTTTTACAATACACAAATTACTCATCTAGTCTGACTAACTAGATAATCAAACAGTAAATGAGAGCTTACATCAAAGTGATCAGCTTTCACAATATACAGATTGCTCATTTAGTTTGACTAACTAGATGATCAAACAGCAAACAAAAGCTCATGTTGAAGTAATCAGCTTTCACAATACACAGATTAAGCATTGCATCGTGATGCTTACAAACAATTCAAAGCTTATTTAGTCTGCTCAACTAAATGATCAAACAGTGAACGAAAGTTCACGTCAAAGTGATCAACTTTCACAACACATTGATTGCTCATTTAGCTTGCTCAACTAGATGATCAAACAGCAAATTCAAAAGCTTACGTTGAAGTGATTAGCTTTCATAATTTCAATTTGTTTATATGATTACTTGATTATATAAACATGTCGTGCGCTCATATGCACACTCTAATGATCTGACTGCTCAATGAGAAGATATACAGCAGCAATTATGACTAAATTACATGTAATTTAACATATATACAGCGCTTCAGTACTACTATTTAAATAAATAGCATCGTGTTTCATAGTTTTAGACTGCATAAGCACGTAAAACTTGAAGAAAGAAAAAAAAGAAAAGAAAAACTGTGCAATTGCATGTTCATTCATTGAGATTAATGTTGAAGAGTCAAATCATCTGCATCTAAACTATATTTTTACTTCTTTGTGAATTGAAACATTCAGAAACATTGTTTTTTTAAAAGTTGAAGAGTGAAAGATGAACTGATTAGTTTTTATCAAATGAACATGTATAATCTTGCATGCTTGCTGAGTCTTTCGCGTTCTATTGTCAACTCAACTGTGTAGTGTAATTTGATTCTGTAACTTGTTTAAATGAACATAAAGTGAGAATGTATATGTTTCAACTTTCAGCGTTTCAATGTTTACTTTTTGAAAGACATTTGTCACATAATGTAATGCTTAATTTTGAAGAGTTTCTAATCATTATTCTGTGCTCGACAATTCTTCTTCTTTATCACGTTGATATCATATTGATGCTTTGAACGTTATTTTTGATCTTATTACTGCTGAGTATATCTATCTCGTCTTTGCAAATGTAGTTTCTCAAGTGAAGACTTTAAGTTGACTAAGCATCAGCATTTTGATGACATGATCTGCTTCTATTTGATGAAGATGCAAATCTTATTATAGTTTCATGTTCAGTTAAACTTCAACTTTATTATCAAGTTTTTAATACATAAACTGATCATCATGTTGAATCTTTTTGACTTTCATATAAAATGTGTAAGTTCATACTTCTTTGAAGTAAATGTGACATCATGTGTTCAAGCTTACATTGTATAAACATCATGTGCTTTGCTTAATGTTTTGCAGATTAATTCTGTGAATTTATTGTAGATCAGAATATTGATATCATTTATGAAGTCAAGTATTTCGATTTTAATTTCTAATGTTTTGCACTTTTCAATTAAACTTATGTTGAAGAATAGAAAGAGAATTAATGAGATGAGAAATCTCTGTGATATGTCAGCATTTATTCATTGCATTGCGCTGATTTATTCATCAAACATCAGCGATGATTCTCTGTCTTTCAGAAAGTTACAAGTTCAGTTAATTATGTAGTTTGATGTTTTTCTCATTCTCAGAATATGCAGAAGTCTGATGTGCAAGACATGATTAAATGCTTCAGTGATATCTAGACTAAGCATGAAGATCACATACTTGATTTTGCAGTCTTATACTGCATGTACTTAATCTATTAGTAGATTCAACGCTGAAATCATGAATCACTTGCGTTTTACTCTCATTTGAGCGTTTGAAAGCATGAAATGAGTCTCAGTAATATTGCTTAATCTTTTGATCATAATTGATTTCAGTGTCTTATTCATGATGTCAAGCAAAGTAATGAATTGATACGTCTTTAAATCAATGTAGTCACTCTTCTTTGATTTGCATAGTACTATTGTTTGAGTCTTTTTGAACTGCTTTGAGTGATATTTATGAATTACACATGCGTTGAACAAACTGATTAGTATTGAAGTCAGTTTCATTAAGCTCACTTAAAGTGCTTTATTTAAAATTTTGAATGCATTTGATGCTTTGTCAACTTTTACTTATTGTATCATCTGTCTCATCTCATCTTGTGATAAGACTGAATTGAATGACATTGTCAGCAATATAAATGATCTTGAAATGTTGCTGATGTTTGTCTAAAAAGAGAATGAAAAGAACTTCTTTCATAATATTTTCATTTTTTCTTCAAATGATTCTGTCATATGATTGAAATCATTGCTTTTGTGATGATCAAGTTTACTAAATGAATAAATGAGATCTATAAGAGTAATATGACAATGTGATATTTTAAGCAGACACAGAATGAGTATATATTATGATAGAGCTAATTATTAAGAAGTTCTTGATAACTCAAGAGAATTGATCGACTATAGAGAGTTTGTTAAGCATTGTCAAGTTGAACACAACATAATTCATGACATATTAAGTTGAAAATATGACGTAATCTAAACAATGTCTTGACAAAGTCACAGAGTTTCAGAGCTAGCTTAGATCTGATTTTCAATTCAATCTCTGATTCTAGTTTCTGATTTAATTCTTATGTGTCAATTCATTATGACAATTGTCTTTTCTTCTAAGTAAGTTCATTCTCAATCTCAATAATTAATGTCTTTGTTTATTCTGATAAATGATGATGTGCATTCATTGATTCACTCTAGAAGCTTTCGATAAAAATCTTCAAATCTCTGTGAGAAAACAAGAAAAAAAGAAACTTTTGATTGAATGATGATTTGTCTTTGATTATAATGCGTATAGATGACATTATAGATAAAAAAAATTTATTTCTTCAAGTTTTATGTGCTTATGCAGTTTATGACTATGAAACACGATGCTATCTATCTAAACAGTTGCACTGAAGCGCTGTGTGTAAGTTAAATTACATGTATTCTAGCTTTAGTTGCTGCAGTATATCTTCTCATTGCTCAGTCAGATCGTTTGTATACGCATATGAGCATGCAATCTGTCTATATAATCAAGTGATCATATCAACAAATTGAAATTGTGAAAGCTAATCACTTCAACATGAACTTTCGTTCGCTGTTTGATCATTTAGTTAAGTAAGTTAAATAAGCTTTGATTTATGTATAAAAGCTGATCACTTCAACGTAAGCTTTCGTTTGTTGTTTGATCATTTAGTCAAGCAAGCTAAATGAACTTTGATCTGTGTATAAAAGCTGATCACTTCAACGTGAACTTTCGAGTTTGCTGTTTGATCATTCAGATGAGAAGATTAAATGATTGATTAATGTATTATAAAAGCTGATCACTTTGACGTGAGCTTTTGAATTTGCTGTTTGCTCGTCTAAATGAAGAGATTAAATGATCAATCAATGTATTATGAAAGCTGATCACTTCAACGTAAGCTTTCAAGTTTGCTATTTGATCATCTAGATGAAAAGACTAAATGATCAATCAGTGTATTATGAAAGTTGATCACTTCAACGTGAGCTTTCAAGTTTGCTGTTTAATCATCTAGATGAAAAGACTAAATGATTAATCAATGTATTATGAAAGCTGATCACTTTGACGTGAGCTTTCGTTCACTATTTGATCATCTAGTTAAGTAAGCTAAATGAGCTTTAATCTGTGTGCAAAAGTTAATCACTTCAACATAAGCTTTTGAATTTGTTGTTTGATCATCTAGTTAAGTGAGCTAAATGAGCGATCGATGTGTTGTGAAAGTTGATCACTTCGACGTGAGCTTTCATTTGCTGTTTGATTATTTATTTGAGCAGACTAGATAAGCTTTGAATTGTTTGTGAGCATTGCGATGCAATGCTCAACCTGTGTATTGTAAAAGCTGATCACTTTGACGTGAGCTTTCAAATTTGCTGTTTAATCATCTAGTTGAACGAGCTAAACAAACTGACATTATAAATAGTATATGTAATGTGTAGTTGATGTAGATGACAGCAATGATGACGTGTAAATAGCACATAAGCATTGTTTATCTTTCAAGTAAATGATGTTGTTAAGACAATAAAGCGTAAACAAAAGTGAATAATAATTGTTGATTTGTTTATCACTCTTTCAGTTTCTTTCAACTTCTCATTTTCTTCAACTTCATCTTTTTTCAATCATGATTAAATTTTTATCATTATGTGATTACTTTTAACAAACTTTGAGTATATTTGTATAGTAAGAGTAAGAGATTTAAATCATGAGTCGTGAATATGCAGCAATGCTCAAAGAAAGTCGTAAAATGATGAAGTTGACTGATGATCAAGTCAAGATCATTACAAAAGTAAGTGATGTTACAATTTGAGATTTCACAACTATTACTGCAATTAACAGTATCATAAGTCTGCTCAAAAGACATTGATCAGACGTGATGATCATGATGCTGCTAATGCTGAATCACTCATGATGATGCAGATGTTGTTAAATTCTGATTGAAAGTTCATTGCTTTTACTATTCAAACTTTCAAATACATTTCAGCTATTGAAGAGAAAATTCGAAAGATGATGAAGAAAGAAATAATCATTGATGCTTTGTTGACAATTTTGTTAAATTCACAGACTTCGCGAAATTGAAGAATAATGATGAGATTCGCTTATTTCACTTCTTGATGTCGTTACAGATGCTTTTCAGCTGTCAATTGTGAAAATAAGCGAAAGAAGTGTTACTGATTTCAAAACTCTAGATAGAATGATTTGTATAAAGTGTGCTCAAGTTCTACACATTAAGAATAAAGTATTGTGATGTGATGTCATCTTTCAGAAGAAGACAATGTACAAGAAGTGTGCTCGCTGTGCAAGTAATGAAAGTTTCTGTATTGCAATGAGTATACTTATATGATACATTTGCTAAATGCTCATGATTCGATGTCTAGATTTTCGACATCTGCATTTCAACTATTAATGAATTTTTTCGTCTGCAGAAAATTCATGATAGTGCGATTAAGAATGAAGAAGAGAACGTTGCTCTGAAGACATTCACTGCTCATCAGAAAATTCTTTACAAGAAATTGATGACAGCAACTTGTGTGAAGAATCATCTTGAAAGAGTTCACAAACTTGAGTCTCTAAAGATTCAAAAGTTTATTCTCAAAGAAATGATGATTGTCAATGATTTTTTTATTTTTTATTTTTTTTCTTCATTAAATGCATGCAGTTTATGACTATGATACTGTTTAGACGCTGTGTATATGCTACGTTACATGTAATCTGATCAAAGTCGCTGCTTTATATCTTTTCATTGATCAATCACATCGATAGTTTGCATATACAAGTGCTTTCGCTTTAACTTTCACAATCATACTTTTGTTTTTCTTCGTTTCTTTGCATTCTTCACGTTCTACTCTTTCGTTTCTAATAATCATTTTCTCGTCGTAATTCAAGTATTTTTCAAATACTTTAGTGTTACAATTCTTTCAATCTTGATGATGAACAATGTCATTATAATGTTTGTGTTTTTGAGCTGAGCTTTTTCCTTAAGCTTTCTCTGCTTTGCTCTATAATGTCTGCAAATCAGCAGTAAATGCTTCAACGTTTGTCTTGCATTGCATATTTCATAACATTTGTTCAAATTATTCTCTGATAATCGATGCAAATAACTTTTGAAATAATCATGTTTCATTTTCAGCTGAATAAAGATTGAAAACGTTAATTTATCGATTTTTCCCAGCTTTTTTAGTGATTTATGACTTAGATTCACATTCAATATGATCTTTCAATACTGATTTTTCTTTTTGATACTGCTTTTTCAGATCTCTAATCATTGTAATTTCATCTTTTTGCAAATTTGCTTTTTGACAAAACTTATGATGATTGCTTTCATGTTGTTGATATTTAATACTTCTTGAGCAGCAATTTTGATCAATTGATCTACTTTTTCATTCTAAATAATGCTTTTACGACTCAATATTCACTGTATGCAAATTTGACATTGTTTCTGACGTAAATTGATCAAATTTTGTCGTATATCATTGAATAATCTCACATTGACGTTGCTCTTTGCATTTAGTCTTTGCAAAGTCATTTGACTGTTCATATACACTCAAATTTCGCTGTTTTTGAGTGCTTTTTCGCTGCACATTGCGATTGCATCGCTAATAGCTTGCAGTTTCGCTTTCGTTATGATAATTTTGCCTGAAATGCTTATCGCTTTGCTGCATCTAATGAGTTTCTGCGTAAATATCACTGTTGTTTCAATTTCTGTTTCAACTTCTGCTATCTTTTTTCGAATTTGCGATGCATCTGTGTACATCACTATGTTTTTCGCCTTTTTGATAATTCTTTCTAATTTTCTATAGTATGTATTGATTGTATCGCAAGCTTAGTCTTTTGCAAATTTGATTTAAAGTTTTGCTAAATGCTTGATTTCTTGCTCTCATGATTTCTTGAAGTGAGAAATTTCGATTTCTTTTATTGAATTCAGTGTTTTTTGCACTTTGTTCAATATTCAATATATCTGCGTGAGTCTGTCTTTGCACTTCTTAGCTTTTTAAGATACATTCATTTTCATCTCGTTTCAGTTCAGATATTTCAATGTGTTCAGATCTAGATTCAATTCAATAAAGTATTAAGATGAGTACGAAATAAATGTTCTTTTTCTGATAGAATGTTTTTTCAATAACTCAACTATTCAAATTGCATAGTTCTTGCACTTTTGATCTAATCATATTTTCATTGATAAAATTTCAACTTCTATTTGCATAGCATCTATCAATGATGCTTGAAATGCACTCAGAATTTTTCATAATGCAGCGTTTTGCAGTTTGCGAAATTTAACTAAGTAGCTTTTTTGATTATTTCATCATATTTCGACGTCATAATCGCTAATAGACGTGATGCATGTCAAATATAGCTGCTTTTCTGATTTGACATTTAGTTCTCACTCGCTATTCATTAATCTAAACAATGAGTGTAGCATTCTTGTGACTGTCATGATTTTCATTTGCACATAAACTTTGAAGTTGAGCTTTCGATTCAGTCAGACTTCTAGTCATCATACGCATATCTTTGATTTTATGATCATGTTATTGAGTAGAATAATTATTTGATTGAGTGTCGTCTTGTGACTTTCAAAGTGTATCAATTCAGATTTTGAGTCATCAAATTGCATTGCATTTTTCTTTGCTTATGTAAAAGTGATTTTTGCTGCATTTTTCAGCGTTTTTACATTCTTATCAATATTCTTTCTCTTCACGTATAATATTACGTCGTCAATGTAGCTGAGTGACTGTAGATTTTCAATCTTTGCGCGAATCTTTGAAAATAAGTATTGAATATAAATTAGAAATAGAATGAGCGAAATAGATGAATCTTGCAATATTTCTGTGATTATTTTCTTTGATTTCTGACGTTCATCATCAAATGCTAAGTCAATAACTCGATTTTGTAAGAAGCATTTTACTCAATTAATTAAATTGATTAATATTTTCAATTTAATCAATATTTTGATCAGCTGTTTCAATGTAACATGATCAAAAGCTTCTTTGACATTTAGAAGTAAACAGATAAGTGTGTTTTCGCGACTTTTTGTCATTTACGCATCATGTACTAAGTTTAGTACTGCGTCTATTACTGATCTTTGTTTTCTGCCTCTTATTTGATCAAAATTCAGCAGCTTGTCGTTAATTTCAGCTGTGTAAGACAGTTGTACTGCTATTATTTTTTCTGCTACTTTGTCTAAATAGTTTAGCAGTGTGATAATTTTGTATGTCTTCGAAATTGAATAATTCAACTTGTCTGATTTTTTCAGAATAATTTTCGTGCCTTCACGTCATATTTTCAAATGATAGTCATTTTTAATCAAATCTGAATACACTAAATTGAAGATTTTCAATATGCTTTTATACGCTCGCTGTATAATTACGAATGATATATCATCTAATTTAAATGCTTTTCTGAATGCTGAGAAGTTGATAGCGTGCTTGATTTTCCCTTTGATAACTCTTGATCACTGTATACTTTCGTTCAATAGTAATTATTGATTTGAATTTTCAAAGACATTGCTTTCAGAAATGTCTTGCACTTTTCATTGAATTCAATTTTCAATTCTTTTTGCAAGTTTTGTATCAAGAATAGCTTTTCAATTAATCGTGATTTAGTGAACTTGTATGCTTGAAACACTTTTTTTTCTTTGACGTTGTTCAAAAAATTGATTCAGAATTGGTTTTTGATCAGCTTTATTGCATTATGATACAAATTTCACATTTGCACTCTCTTTACTCATGTGTCATCATTTCTGCATCTTTTTCAGATTCGCTTTTTTGATGATAACATCTTTCACATTTCGATGAGCTTCTTGTTTCATCAGAGTTTTAATTTTACGCATATTCGCTGTTTAAATACAAATAATTTCACTGTATTCTTGATGCATTCAGTCAAATAAATGACTTTTGCTTCTAAACTCGTGATTCTTTGCATCTTAACAATCATTTTGTCTTTCGTCTTTTGCAAATGCTCATCAAAGTCTTTTCAGTCGACTTTTTGTAAATTGTATGATGCGTTCAATAAATTTTCGATCAACTTCATCTTTTTTATAACTATTGTAAATGAAATTACTTTATGATCAAATTCTGTGTCTGCATTCTCATTTATATGTTAATTCTTGATGTGATTGCACATATTCTTTGATGCAAATACTAAATCAAGTATCAAGCTTAACTGACTCAAATAGCTGTGATATGTGTTTATATCAGAAGTGTTAATCAGATTGCACTTATGTAAATTTACTCAGTTTATTAACGCTTTCGTTCTAATAAAGTTTGAATTTTTTGCGTTTCATCAGCTATAATGTGCATTAAAGTCTTCGACGATAATAACTTTTTGCTCAGAATTTAGCATAACTTTTGCTAATTCTCGCTCAATCATGTATAATTGCTCATTATCTGTATTTTGTAACTTTTCGTTGTAAATATTGAACAATAAAATTTCTCTTTGAATTTTATTATTCACTATTGATATCGCTTGCATATCTTCGCTATTGACTATGTTTGATCTTGATGTGCATGTAAATTTCTTTGCATTTTTCGCAATAAATATTAATACTTTGACATGAGTATTCTGAACATTTGATTTGATGCAGATAAACGACGAATGCGAAATTGTTATATTCTCATCTTTTATTCATGATTCTTGTAGTATAACAATATTTGCTTTGTTTTTTGCAAATTTCATGCATGCGTGCATAATTTGCGTTGATTTTACCTAATTATGCTGTAAAGTTCGAATATTTGACATGTTTGCAAAGCTTTCGTCATTTGCATTGTTTTGTGACATTTCAACTGCAATACTTTATACAATTCTGTGACTAGATGATCTTTTTGTGAGCTAATAGACTGAGCTGTCTGATATGTTTTGCACATTATGCTATTTACGAAGTGCGCATTTTGACAGTTGCAGCAATTAGAAATCATGTGATTGCATGATTGCTTGTCTTTGCACGTAAATAGTTAACATTTATGCTCTCAGATCTGATGATTTCGCTTGCAGTACAAGCATCTTGATGATCTGTTACATTTGTTCTGTAAATGTTCAAAGATTTGACATTTTTGACATTAATCATTTGATCAATAGTTTCTATATTCAACTGTTTGATATGTTGATCTCGCAGCTAAAAGTCGTTTTTTCAAATGTCTTTGTGCTTCTGTCTCGATTTTGAAAGCTAAAATCGTCGATGCGTATTTATTTCATGATCGGTTTTCGCTTTTAAATAATTATATAGAATTGATTATTAGTTTCAATTTAAGGTTAAAGAACTTTAATTCAGTTTTCATGTTGAAGATTTTGATTTTCAGACTGTGTATGTGTCATTTCTCATCTTTCTTAAAGCTTTTAACATCAAAAACATGCTCTCATATTGCTCTTTACGCTAGTAAGACGTCTGCGATGTATTTTTTCAAGATCATCAGAACAATGTTGTTTCTCTTTTGCATTTTGACTATCATGATGATTATTAGATTAATTTTCGTCTTTTTCAACGTGTTATTCATCAAGTCTCGCATTTTCATCATCTTTAAAGTTCAGTTCTCATTTTTGAGATTGACAATAAGTCTTCTTTCATGATATGATATTTCTTGTGATTTTAACGAGAATTTCTTGATGATCAGATTTCATTCGTCTGCATTTGCATTCACATTTGCATTTATGTTTGCATTTGCATTTACGCTTGTGACTTGAGCTGCTTTTTGCACATATGTGAGAGCTTCTGCGTTGATTTTTGCGAATTTTGCATAACTTGCGACGTTTGCGAATTCTGCGTCTTCTGCGAGATTTACGAATTCTTTGTCATTTGCTTTGCATTGATTTTCTTTTTGATGTTTTCAGCATTTTGTTGAATCAATTGTAGAATAATCTTCAGTTTGTTGTTTGTTTAACTTTGAAGTTGATCAATTTGCTTCTGAATCGAGTTTTCTATGCTTTTGTTGTATGCTCTTTGAATGTAAATTAAGTTATAATTTATAGTCTCTTTCTGTTCTGATATTGCTTGTCTTAGCTGATTGACTGCAAATTCAATTCTTTCGCGCAGTCTCTTTATCTGCATCGATCAGCGATGAAGCTCATCTGTACATGATGCTGACTACAAATCTACTGTTTAGCTACAGTAAAGTTTAAAGATTATCAAAAGTTTGAATGACATCAAGATGCTGCGTGATGATGAAGCGCTGTGCGTTGATCGCATACAGAGTTTTCGCGATCGCGCAGACTTTGATAATCTCAATGCGCATGCTACAAAGCAATCTGCATGCAGATGAGAAAGTCAAATAGAATGCAGAACTATGAGGAAAATCGCTTATAAAAATCATTCGATTCAGCATCTTGTCGTCGCGATAACAAGAACTGAGACAGAATACTTTTATGTTTGATCTGTTGAGAATGATTAGCAGAAAGAACTTGAATCATGAACATTCTTTAAATTTACATGCTAACTACATATAAATCTTGTTAAGACTGCATGTCTGTTATTACAACATGAGCAATTCATGAGTCTTGTTAAGTTTGACACAAGCAAACTTAAAAGTCTTGTTAATATTGTTTAACAAATATTCAAACACAGACATTCTATACATAGATGATACATTGATGAGAAGACTTCATTAAGAAAAGAGAGATATAAGTAAATTAGTAAAGAATGATTAAACTACGCTATCTGATTAAAAGTGTAACATATGAATATTTCTGCAAGATACAATCAATTTGCATAAGAAAGATCTTTACAAATAACATGAAACAGATGAGTTGCACATCTTATAAGCGAAGTGAGCATCTGCAAGATGTGATATACAATGATGATGATTGTCAATCTTAAGAATTTCATCTCTTCACTGAGCTTTGACTCTTGAATGTCTTGATGATAAAATCAATCTTTAGTCAAAAACATTATTTGTATAGTTTAAAAAAACAGTAGCGTATGTTGATGTGATTAAAGAAGAAATCGACTGTGATATACATGTGTATCACAGACGAAACATCTGCAACTCATGCTTAAGAAGTAAACTGTCAAAATTAAAGCAATTAGAGATTTTGCTCATTTTGAACTGTGAATCTGCTGCGAGAAACTATCTCTCGCTAAGAGAAAAATCAGCATAAAGATCGTGTCTTATGTATGTTGCATGCAATGTATGCAACATATTTTCGATAAATAAATCTGAAAAAGATGTAGAAATGATGATGCATGAGCAAAGATAAAACAAATGTGAAATTCGTATCATGATGCAATAAAGCTGATCAAAAACCAATTCTGAATCAATTTTTTGAACAACGTCAAAGAAAAAGAAATGTTTCAAACATACAAGTTTACTAAATCACGTCTAATTGAAAAGCTATTCTTGATACAAAACTGGCAAAAAGAATTGAAAATTGAATTCAATGAAAAGTGCAAGACATTTCTGAAAGCAATGTACTTATCATCTTCGAAAATTCAAATCAATGAAGAATTACTATTGAATGAAAGTATACAGTGATCAAGAGTTATCAAAGAGAAAATCAAGCACGTGATTAACTTCTCAGCATTCAGAAAAGCACTCGAATTAGATGATATGTCATTTGCAATCATACAGCGAGCGTACAAAAGCATATTGAAAATCTTCAATTTAGTGTACTCAGATTTGATTAAAAATAATTATCATTCGAAGATATGACGTGAAGACACGAGAATTATTCTGAAAAAATCAAACAAGTTGAATTATTTAATTTCAAAGACATACAGAATTATTACGCTGCTAAACTGTTCAAACAAAGTAGCAGAAAAAATAATAGCAGTACAACTGTCTTACACAGCTGAAATTAACGACAAGCTGCTGAATTTTAATCAAATGAAAGACAGAAAACAAAGATCAGCTATAGTCGCGATACTAAATCTAGTACATGATGCACAAATGACAAAAAGTCGCGAAAACACGCTTATCTGTTTACTTTTAAATATCAAAGAAGCTTTTGATCATGTTGCACTGAAACAGCTGATTAAAATATTGATTAAATTGAAAATATTGATCAATTTAATCAAGTGAGTAAAATGCTTCTTACAAAATCGAGTTATTGACTTAGCATTTGATGATGAACGTCAGAAATCAAAGAAAATAATCACAGAAATATCATAAGATTCATCTATTTCGCTTATTTTATTTCTAATTTATATTCAATACTTATTTTCGAAAATTCGCGCAAAGATTGAAAATCTACAGTTATTCAGCTACATTGATGACGTAACACTATACATGAAGAAAAAGAATATTGATAAGAGTGTAAAAACGCTGAAAAATGCAGCAAAAATCGCTTTTACATGAGCAAAGAAAAACGCAGTGCAATTTGATGACTCAAAATCTGAATTGATACACTTTGAAAGTCATAAGATGACATTCAATCAAATGATTATTCTACTCAATAACATGATCATAAAATCAAAAACATATGTACAATGACTAGAAGTTTGACTGAATCAAAAGCTCAACTTCAAAGTTCATGTGCAAACGAAAATTGCGACAGTCACAAAAACGCTACACTCGTTGTTTAGATTAATGAATAGCGAGTGAGAACTAAATGTTAAATCAGAAAAGCAGCTATATCTGACATGCATCACGTCTATTAGCGATTATGACGTCGAAATATGATGAAATAATCAAAAAAGCTACTTAGTCAAATTTCGCAAACTGCAAAATGCTGCATTATGAAAAATTCTGAGTGTGTTTTGAACATCATCAATAAATGCTGTGCAAATAGAAGTTGAAATCTCGTCAATGAAGATATGATTAAATCAAAAGTGTAAGAACTATGCAATTTGAATAGTTGAATTATTGAAAAAACATTCTATCAGAATAATAATAAATTCATACACTTTTGTGACATCGATTAGATCAACTCATGAGAAACTCTATGCTATCTGTATCGAGTGAACAAAACTCTCTGAGGTAGAAAATCACTCGCAGTCTACACGACTGCTTCACGCAGTCGAAACAGTGAGTTTTGAGACTATGTATCAAATTT
>JAABUV010004289.1_pt1 | contig 17221 bp, 12 predicted proteins | sample 5559971 | NCBI WGS metagenome assembly JAABUV01 (sample SAMN10711881, study PRJNA513362) | rock metagenome | isolation source: Antarctica rocks | place: Antarctica: Victoria Land, Knobhead nord | collected 2015-12-19
ATCCGCAAGGTCCCTGCCAAGGTGTTTGCCAGTTTGTCAGTGCTACAAGTACCAGTTGTGGTTGGAAGCGCAGCGAGACCCTGAGCAGATGTAGCTTGGCCTGCAGGACCGCTTCCGCCAGGTGCCCGCCAAGCTGCGGCGGACATGGAAGATGCCCGAGTCTGTGGACGCTTCCAGCATCCGCGCCCGGCTGGCCAACGGCGAGCTGGTCATCACGATCCCCAAGGTGTCCAAGGTGCGCGCTGCGCAGCCTTCTCTTGAGCACAGCCGCCTGTCCATGCATGCAGTGCAGTGCGGGTATGGTGGACGCATGTCGGGGTCTTCGTTGTTACTATTTTGCTGCTCGCCACTGCATCGCCTCTGCTTGCAACGGCAATAAATATGGTTTACTCTGTACGCGGCAGAGGTGTACTGGTCGACCTAGGTCATGCATGGTACTGCAGCTGTGGTTGCACTGCTGTGACCGCGCACACATACTGTACACGTGCGCGCACTTGCTCGGCCAATCAAGTCACGCTGAGCTGACACCCTTCCCGTGCCGCTGCAGGCGGAGCCCAGGCAGGTGCTGATCGGCGGCGATGACGACGACGCGCCCGCCGCCCTGCCGATGCCGCCTGCCGCGTCAGCGGCCCGCGCCGACGCGCCCGCGCCCGCCGCGCACGCCGGGCACGCGCCCGCAGCTCAGCCTGCGCCGTCAGCCGAGGGCGCTGCCGCGCAATCTGCCGCCACGGCCTCGCTCCTGGAGGCTGTCACGGGCGTCGCCGCGGCCAAGCGTGAGGAGCATGCCGCGCCTACAAGCGAGGCCGACGGCTCCATCGAGGACCTGAGCGACGAGGAGCGCGAGGCCGAGCGCGCGGCGCGCCGGCGCAAGGCGCTGGCCGCCGAGGCCGGCCCCGTGCTCATGGAGGCGGATGAGATGCCCGCGCAGGCGGCGTAGCAGGCCGCTGCTCGACGCAGCGGGGCACACGGGTGTACGATTGATGCGGCGGGGCACTAGGGCGTACGGGCGTGCTTAGGAATTGAGGAAAGCCAGCGTTAAATGTGGCGCCGCATTACATGGCATTACATGACAGGCGAGGACCTGTTTGACGACTGTGTGCTTTGTACTCTTCAGGCCAGGCATGTTTCTCAGGGGTTGATCTGTACAGCTTGATGCTGTGATCCTAGCGTGTCATGGCAGTGCACCTTATGGGGGTGCACTGGGCTTGCCCTCATGAGAGGCAGCAGTAAAAAGTGAGTTGAAATCATACTTCTGACGACGCTTGTATGTGATGTTGCAAACCAGACTGCACCATCCACACGAGCACAAAATCAGTTTATGCATAAACATAGGCAAGTGATGGGTTTACAAAGCGCAATCATACACAGCGCAACCATGCCCTCCACAGGAGGGTACGGCTGCCCTTCTGTGGAACGCCCGGTGCGGTGCCAGCCGCATGCAAGCAAAGCCCTAGCAGCGAGCACATGGCTTCAGCGGAAAAACAAATGCGGGATACCAAAAGCAGATGTGACACGCCGCTGCAGCATGCAGCATCGACACCTGATGAATAAGCAGACGAGGCTCATACGGCTGCCTTCAGGGGGGTCGTGGCGGCTGGAGACGTGTCTGACGACATGGGCTCGCCCCCTGGCGGACCCATCAGCGCCTGCAGCTGCGCCTGCAGCGCGCGCACGTGCTCCTGCGGGCGTGATCAGCACAGGGGTCAGAAGGACGCTGCGCTGACCATCTGCAGCGCTCTACCACCGTATGGACCGCCGCAGCAATGGTCTCGAATTGCAAGCGTCCCACACACGACCACAGCTCTGATGCATGCGGTCACAGACCATGTCGCGCCTACATACGTGGCACAGTCTGCGGCGCACATGCGCGGAGCCGACCGGCGCGGTTGGTATGACGACCCTCCGTCATGGCCATGACGGCTGTGCTATCTAACACCTCTGAACAGGTGGGGGGCGGGCGGACAGGGCGGCGCCGCACCTTGAGCGCGGCGTTTTCGCGCGTGCGCTCGCTCAGCTGCCGCTGCAGCTCCGAGAGCAGCGGCGCCTCCGCGGGCGCGCGCCACGCGCCCAGCGGCGCCGCCGCTTGCTGCGCGCCCTGCCACGGCGGCTGGGTGCAAATTCCGCGGTGTGGTGAGGCTGGTAAGGGAGCGCGCGCGCAGCAGGCGCCGTGAGGGAGCGATGCGCATTCGCAAACATGAGCCTCATCCCACACTTTGCTGCAGTCGACGCCGAAGACTGCACAGCAGCCTCATACAAGCCATTGAGGAACACGCCACAAAAGGCACATCATGCCATTCCAGCACCTCGGCCTCCCCCGCACCATTGCGCTGGCATCGGCCTCGCGCGCGACGCCAGTTCCGGACGACGCAGCGGCAGAGCCCGGCCGCTCGGCGCCGCCGCCCCGGCCGCCGTTCGCGCTGGCAGCCCCGGGCGGCGGCGACGCGGCCGCGCCCTGGGCGGCCCTGCTCAGGTTGGGCGACAGCGCGCCGCCGGCGCCGCCGCCGCTGCTGCCGCCCGGCGACGGCCGCTCGGCGCGCTCGGCGCTGCGCGAGCGGCCGCCGTCGCCCGAGCGCAGGCGGCGCCAGGACTGCAGAGCGCCGCGCAGGGGCCCCCCGCGGCCGCTGGCAGATGCCGCGGCCGACCCCGCCGAACCCGCGCGCCCCGTCGCGCTCGCGGGCAGAGTTCCCGCGGCCGCCGGCCCCTCAGGCGTGCACACGTCGTCCTCGTCGGACGTGGGCGGCTGCACTGTCGGCGACGCGAACGCGCTCGGCAGGGGCGCGCCGGCCGAGGGCGGCGCTGCGCGGACATACGCTCGTGTGTCAACATCTCGCTCTCCACGACACCCTCACTCCGCTTCCCTTGCCAGATGCTCTGTCCAGACAGACCGACGGTGTGCTCGCCAGCCCCATGCGCCGACTTGCTTGCCGTCACGCGCGCTGGCTCTGCAGGTCACTCGGCGGCCAGCTGTGCACCAGCGGACGGACTGCGTCGGCACAGCAGGTTGAGCGCCAGGCAGTGCGGGGGGCCTGCGCACCGGGACGCAGGCCGCGCGGCGAGATCTCGGCCAGCCACTCCAGCGCGCCGCCTGCGGAGCCGCGCAGCCACGCGTCAGCCTGGCGCCTCGCTACTGCTATTAAATGCTGCTGCCACCATATGCTAGGTCATCCTCAGTTGTGAAATTAAGTCTTTGTGCGTGCAGACGTGGACGTGGTGCACTTGGCGGCTGTGGCCCGGCGGCAACCCAGGACACCCTTGATGGTCCTGGCGTGCACCGAGCAGCCGCGCGCACACATTGCATGAAGCGGCGGCGCTTGCACACAGGACACACAGGAACAGCATCCTTGCTCAGCCCCTGTGGCTGAGCCGTGCAGCGTGGCCGACGGATCACAGCCGCCTGGCGAGGAGGCCGCAAATAGCGCAGCGCCGCAGGCTGAGCAGGGGGAAGGCGCGCACTGGACGCGCGCCGCCCCTGCTCGGCATCCAGCCGGCCGACGGACGCGCGGCGGCCGACGCCGGCGCCGGCGCCGCCGCCGCTGCTCGGCGCGGCCGCCAGCGCGCCGGCGTCGCCCTCGGGCAGCGCGTCGGAGGCGGCCGGCTCCAGGCCGAGGTGCTTGTAGGGTATGATGAGGGTAGGGCAGGGCGCGTAGTGCGCCAGGTGCGACGCGGTGCTGGTTGTGAAGGTCTTGCGCAGGCGCGACGGGTGCGCGTGGCCGACGAGCAGCAGGTCCGCGCCGTGCGCCTCGGCCAGCTCGCACAGGCCGGCCTTGACGTCCTCCTGCGCGCGCGCGCGCGCCCAGGCGGGCATCGGGTGGGAAATTTAGATATGTGCACAGGCCGGCCTTGACGTCCTCCTGCGCGCGCGCGTGCGCCCAGGCGGGCATCGGGTGGGAAATCTGGAAATGTGCACAGGCCGGCGTTGACGTCCTCCTGCGCGCGCGCGCGCGCCTGTGCGGGCATCAGGTGGGAAATTTGGAAATTTGCACAGGCCGGCCTTGACGTCCTCCTGCGCGCGCGCGCGCGCCCACGCCAACATGACACTGCTTGGGAAGAAAAGAAGCAAAGCCCAGGTGCGCATTGCTTGCTGGCATGGCTCACAGTGTGCGCGCCCCTGTGATGACGTGGACGTGTGCACCACGAGGCATGTGCTGTTGCGTAACGTACATCTTCACAGTAGGGACGAGCGCGGCTTTCTGCCTTGACAATGCCGCTCCTCTGGACCTCGAGCTGCAGGGCCGCGCCTTGAGCTGGACGCACAGGGCGACGTGGATCTTGGGCAGCTCCTCCGCAACGGCCGCCAGCACCTCCTCGTCTACGTCATCGTCCTCGGCCTCCGCCACCGCCGCGGCCGACGCCGCCTTGCGCGCGCCCTTGCCGGCCGCGCGCGCGCCCTGCGTATGGCGGCCGCCCCTGGCTTCACTTTATTTAGCCTAGAGATGAAGCCTCACATTATTTACCCATATTTACCCTTACCCATATGGAGTAAACAGAACATGTGATGGCTGACGCATCAGTGATGTCACAATGCATGCGACAGGCGTGCAGCCTGCACATTCCGGTGCTACAGCCATGGCATACCAGCCACAGCCAACAGCTTTCTGCAAGCCTCTCAGTCTTCCTTTGTGGTATCTAGAGAAACAGCGCAGCAGCTGCAACAGCTCGTGTGCTCCTTTTCACAACACGCGCGCCACTTCAGGACACGCAGACCAGAGCCGCTTGACGCGCAGGCACCCCTCCAGCGGACGCCTCACACAACATGAAGTCCGCAATGCGCGCGCGCCTTGCTGCAGAGCACCACGAACACCTCGTCGTCCGGGAACAGCACAAAGTGCGCCGCCCAGGCCAGCATGCGCCGGCCCACGTCCAGGCCCTCGAACGCGAGCACCACCTTGCGCGCGTCGTCCGCCTGCGGCGCGGTCGCCGCCTGCGCGCGCGCCTGCGCGCGCCGCCGCCTCCTGGCTCCCGCACCTGCGAGTCCTTAGGATGGCCCGCTGCTGGGCTCTGGCGGGTGCGTGCAGGGCGCACCACCAAGCCCAGGCTCTGCAGACGCGCCCAGAGAGAGGCGGAGTGCCCGCCTGCAGCAAGCATCGTTGGCAGCAACCTGTTCCTAAGTAGGCCTTCCGCAGTGAGCAGACAGTCGAACAGAAATTTGCTTTGTCAGGCTGTGCAGCGCACGCTATAAGCTGCACCAACGCAGACGAAGGGGACGGTGCGAGGGGTGCGAGCGGGGGGGCGCACGCTGAACGCGGCGTCGAAGGCGGCGTGGTAGCCGCCCTGCGCCTCCAGCAGCGCGCCCAGGTTGACGTTGGAGCGGATGCGCATCTTCTCGTTGCGCGCCGTCTGCGCGAGGGCGCCCCAATCGCTTCAGCGCATGCAGACTGCGCACCCACTCTGTCAGGAGTCCCATGATGCCATGACAGGGTTGGCGCGCCGTCTGCGCAGGAGCGTCCCGTTCGCTTCTGCGCAGATCGCTTGCGCGCCCACTCTGTAAGGAGTCCCACATCACAGTGACAGGGAAGGCAGCAGGACCGGCACGACGCGCGGGGACGCGCGGGAGCCGGGGCGCACCGCCGGGCGCACGATCAGGCAGGGGCACTTGCAGCGGGCCTTGACGCTGTCGCTGGTGCTGCCGATGCTGCCGGGCTGCACCAGCTTGTGCACCGCGCCCTTGCTGTCGCGGCTGCCTGCGCCGCGCCGCAGACCCCATCACGCGCATGCCCTGGCCGATCTTGGCGGCCTCCTGCCGTGGAAAGCACAACCAGCCCGCCACTTGCCCATGCCGGCCACGGCCAAAAACCTTGGTGTGCATGTCGCTTGGCTTCCGGAGCTCTCAGGAGACCCACACATTCGGCAGGACATTCACCTAGAGTCGTGAACGGAGGCATTCCCCTCCACACGCCTGGCCAGCAGTAATCTGTATACCTTAATACGCCCCGAATCACGCCCTGCCAGGGCTGCGCACCCAGGATGAGGATGTCAATCTCCTCGCGGACCGCAAAGTCCAGCAGCGCCGAGTGGACGTTGCCGTTCATCGGCTGCATGATCCGGGGAGGCCACTCAGCGCTGCAACAAGCTGCTATGCGAAGCGCTGCAGGACCCCGCCTAGAGGCGCAGTGGAGTTGCTGGGCGCTTAACAGCAGGCGTGCAACCTGCACTCCTGCTCCATTGCGCCACTGACAGGGTCCTGCATGACTGCATGCAGACGAGCACAGAACAGCAGCGCGCTAAGAAACATTTGGCCGCACAAGCTGGCTCAAGGAGCGACACAGCACCAGGTGCTGCTACCCGGCGCTCGAACTCATTTCTGGTATGCTTGACACATATACCAGCGCGCATACCAGCTTCACTACTGCGCACCTCCAGCTCCACAACTGCGTGGCGATAGTTGGCCAAGGCGACGTCCAGCCCGCGCAGCAGCGGGCCGCCGGTGCTCCAGCGCTCACGCTCGCGGTGCTTGCCCTCGCGCCACACGTGGACGATGAACAGCTTGTCCAGCGGGCTGAGCACCTCTGTGCCGTTGCTGTCCCGCTGCTTCTGCGCTCGCGGCACACCGCGGTCGCGAACAGGCTGCCATAGCAGGCGTGGCAAGAGCGCTGCACCAGTGCCTGGGCCACTCTTCTGCCGTTCGACTTCCAGGTGTGTTTGGGAGCTGCGCTGCCCCACCCGCACCACACAGTGCAGCCACACGCTGGTAGCTGTGACTTCAAGCAAGGCTTGCGCTCGCGCAGAGTGAGTCACGCCTTCGACAGAACAACACACTCAGCACCGGCCTACATCTTTTTGTGCGCAATACAGACCTACCAAGCAACATGTCCTCCTGAACTGTTGCACAGGAGGAGCCGCACCTCGTGACAACGCACGGTGTTTCAGCAATCACATATTCCACTTAAACTGTTACAGCCATATGTATAGGTGTGCTGCAGGGGGGGCACGCGCACCCTCAGGAAGAAGTTTTTGGCAAACGTCCAGGCGTACAGTGTGGAGTCGGCGGACCATGATGAGACACACAGCGCAATCTTCCGCTCCGAAGCCCGCAGCATGGCGTTCACACGCGTTTGCGATGCGAGCGGTTTCGCGCAGGCACTGAAGCACCGCCTTCCCGGCGATGTGTGACAACTCCTTGCTGCGCTCAGTGGCGATACCTCAACATCAACGTCACCTGCATCTCTGCGTCTAGGCCTGGAGAGCAGGCCTCATATGTACTTACGTTTAATTCAAGGGAAGGCTGCGTATAACTCAAGGGAGGGCCCCCAGTATAGCCCCCAGTATACTAGGGGCCAAGCGGGCAGCTGGAGGCCTGGAGGCCCCCCATTGTCATTCTTTATTGTCAAGAGAAGAGAAGGCACCAGCCTGAGCTCTTAAGCAGTGCTTTGACGGTTCTGTGGGCAGAGAGCGCCACAAGGCGCCTGGCAGCCACTTGTGTCTACGAGCACAATGAGCGGGCACAAGCCATTATACCACATGGTTCCAGTTACATCTTGGGAGGCTGTGAAAAGCAAGAACGAGGAATACTACCCTCCCACTTACAAGCAGGTGCACAGCAGTGCGTCTGGGGCCTGGTCTGCACCATGCATGCTCACTTGGTTTACTTGGCCTCAAGCGCGCCTCCCGTTCCAAAACTTGCAAGCACCAAGTGACCGTCGTAGCATTGCAATCCAAGGTCTGGCTGAAGCGAGTGTGGCGTTTCCAGGATGGCTTCACGCACCTGACAGAGGACCCCTCGGTGCTTGCCCTGCTGCGCAAGCAGCATGCACAGCTCTTGCCTGCATGGCTGTCAGCATGTCGCCTAATAGTGAGTCACTGCACAGCTTCAAGTTGGCGGGACATCTTCTATCATAGGATTTCTCATCTCAAGTGCGTATTGCCCTCCTCGCAAGGCGCTGGAGGCGGTCTTCAACAACTTCTACGCCTCAGCCAAGGAGCCGTGGGAGTGGATATGCCTGGTGATCGACCCCACGAAGCTCAGCGCAAAGGTGCGTGCTTGGGCGTCGTGGCTCCTGCGCAGCCGCTGCCTTGGCGGCGGCAAGGGCTGTGGGTCTGCAGGCCCCACAGGCGAGACCCAGCAAATTCGCCCTTTGGCGTACGTTTACAACTGGCGCCGCGACTCAGGTCACATTTGAGCCGGCGGCGCCTGTGGGGAGCACGCCACCGCCGGCGGGCTACACTGCCAGCCCTGACGCGCCGCTGTTCCCGCACCTGTACGGCACCATCAACTATGATGCGGTAGTGCGGGAGGCGCGGTTGAGGAGAGACCGGGACGGGCGCTTTGCGGGCATCGAGGGCGTTGTTGACTCACAGTCGCACGCATCCAGCTGACAGCGCTGCATTTCAGGACTGGGGGTGTATGCAGCTTCAGCCCACGTGATCTCAAAGTCAGCACGAGCGCGTGCTTTGCATGCACATGTGCTTGGGAGCGGCGGACAGTGTGGCACCTAGTGTAATGCGCTCGAGTTGGAAGCACCAGCAGGACAGCATGCAGCAACTGCTACAAATGTATGAGGCTCGTAAAATAGCCAGGCTAGCAAGCCTACATACCTCTCCACCATAGCTCTCCACCATAGCTCTCCACCATAGCTCTCCACCACCTCTCCACCAGTACACACAATGCGCACTGCATCAGATCTGCTTACACTCTTGCAGGATGTAGCGTACAGAACAGTGTTGCTGAAGAAGCTTCTCACCTGTTGCTAGCCTCGACCGAGGGCAGGCTGCCTCGGTGGCATGCAAACCCATGTACACTCCTATGGCGGCGCACAGTGCACCGCGCTGTAACGCGCACACACTCCGTGCACTAGACGCTGACACAGCCGCCAGCAGCCTTGACGGGCTCTCTACAGATACCTACATATACATGGGAACAGCGGGGCTAGCGCAGCGCTCGGCGGGCGGCGCGTGCGGCTGCGCAGCGCGCGCCTCACTGGTTGGGCCCCGCCAGGCCGGCGTGCTGCATGAGGCCGCGCCACATACTGCGCGTCTCGTCCCCCGCGCCGCCGTCGCGGCCGGTCCCTGCCGCGGCCCGCCGCGCGTTAGCAGCCCATGGGCTGCGTGCAGATCAGGGGGCCCGTGCACACTTTAAGAACGTCACGAGACACCCTCACTTGCCCTGTGCCGGCAGCCGCTGCCTAGCCAGCTTGCAGGACGAACCTGCACAGCAGCTTCGTGACAGCGCGCCGCAGCCTCAGCACCCGTGGCGTCTCGCGTCACCTTATGTGCGCAGCCAAACCTGGCCGCGCGCGACGGGCGCGGAGCGTACCGCGGATGGCCGCGATGATGACCGACGGCGCGGCGGCCAGCAGCCACCAGCAGCCCTCCTTCACCTCCGCCTCCAGCTGGCCCGCGCCCCAGCCGGCGTACCCCTGCTGGTGCGAACCCGGCTTCAGAGCGCCTGCTGGGGACCCTCCGGCGTGCCAGGTATTAATAGGAATACATGGCCTGCATGGGCACGCTTGCCTCTGCTATGTCAGCTTTTTGCAGAGGCTGGAGCCAGGGCAGGACCACAGTGACACCATGTCCTGCCTGACAGGTGATGGCAGGAAGCCGGCGCAGGGCGCACCGCAAGCAGCTTGAAGTCGTGCGGCTCCGCCCGGCCTGTCAGCACGAGCGCGTTCGCATGCTCCAGGCCGCCCGAGTACACGCCCTGGCGCGGAGCGCGCGCGCGCCTCACGCGCCGCTGGCTGGCTCGTCTGCACCCGGCGCGTAAGGTGCGCGCAAGGGTGGCACCGCTGAAGAGTGTACCAGCTTTCATCTCACTTCGTCAGAGGTACAGAAGATGCAGCTGAGACCCCCCAATCCGACGATTGTCAAAGATGCCTTTCATTGTGCAGCTTCAAGTTGTGGCCCTGCAGCTTCAACTTGCATGCCTGCAGCTCACCTCGGCAACTTGCCCCGTGCCGTCTCCGTCTGGCATCAAGGCTCAACAACATGTGGCGCAACCATGCATGGCGCAGCAGAAAGCAGCAGGGCAGCGGGCCGCGCACGTTGATGACAGGGAAGGCGCCTGGGAGCGCGTGGCCGTGCAGCACATGCACGTGGCTGTCTGACACGGGGCCGCCCCGGTACAGCGCCTGCTGCCGGAAGCCGCCTGCGCCGGGGCGCACCCGCTCTGCACGGTGCGCAGGAGCGCACGAGGGCATCACGGCGCAATACGGCGCACGCCTTGGGATTCGACATGGTCTGACGCCGGCGCGCATCGCCCCATGTCCCACCCCACCCAAGCAACCCCAGATACGATGCAGCAGCAGAGCCACCTGGGCCACTGCCGCTCTCCCCAGGCAGGGGCTTTTTCTATCGCACGTCACTCGCGGGTCTGTGCAGCGCCAGGAGGCGGGCACGAGGGGGACGCCGCCTGGGCAGCAGCCCGGTGCGAGCCAGCGCATGCCCGGTGGCCTGGGCCGGAGCCCCACCAGCCACCTCCTCCTGCAGGCCGACGTCGCGCAGCCGGCAGCCCAGCGGCACATTGAGCACCAGGCCGGCGCTGCCCTTCTCCGGGTCTGCGCCGCCCGGCGCACGCGCTCAGCGCGGGGGCAGTATAGGGTTAGGGTTATAGGGTTACCCTATGGCACGTTGAGCACCAGGCTGGCGCTGCCCCTCTCCGGGTCTGCGCCGCCCGGCGCACGCGCTCAGCAGGGGGGGCGGTGTTTCTGCCGCACGGCTGCACCTGCCTGCCCTGTTTCTGCCGAGCGGCTTGCAGCGCCCGCTTTTCAGTCTGGCTTTGCGGCAGGCGGCGCAGCATGCCCTCGCTGCGCTTTCGCTGGTCGGTGCCGACTGGCGGCAACCGCAGGCGAGACGGAGGGGTTCAGCGAGGGCGCGCCGTGGTCGAGCATGAAGACCACAGAGTGGTCGAACGCGGGGCCCATGTCTGCGTGCCGCGCGAGCAGCAGGCAGCCGCGCTCGGGCCGCGCGATCGGGTGCGCCCAGCCGCCCGGCGCGCCCAGCGGCGCCGGGCGCTGGCCCGCGTCGGCGCCCAGCTCGGCCTCCTGCGCGACGAGCGCGGCGCGGAACGCGCGCCAGTCGCTCGCCGTTGCCGGGTTGCCCCGACGCGCCTGGCGCGCGGCGCGGTGTCGTGAGATAGAGTCGCGCGTCTTGGATTCTGGGTTGGTTGTACCCTGCCCGCGCGGCACACACAGAGGCGCCGGGCCCTCACGCGCGGTGCTGTGCGGTCCGCTCTCCTGTCCAGCCTTCGCTGCGCAGTATGCGCGCCAGGGCAGGCTTACCCTGCGCCCGCGCTGCCCAGACCAACGCTGCCTGGCTGAACACAGCAAACAATTGAGAAACAGGGAGGTGGGGCGCCCTGGCAGCTCGGGGATGCCTTTCGTGAAGTGAAAACTAGAAGGGGGCACTTCATAAAAACGCGCAGCGTTCACGACATGGGGCGTCAGTGCGTCTGCCTGGCGTGGGAAGTCTGAGCTTGGAGCGGAACGCACGGGTCATGGGCTGCGTCTAATGCGCCTCGACGCAAGCGGGCAACGCCCCTGGTGCCCGCCTGCCTACCCGGTGAGCCCTGGACGCGCCTGCTCTGCGTCTGGGGTCGCAAACGCCTCTGGCTCCGGGCCCTCACGCTCAGCGCTGCCTGCTGCGACGCGCAGGCACCTGCACACACCCAGCAACTCTCAGCTTCGGCCCGCTGTATGCACAGAGGGCAGCCAAGCGAGCGCGTGGCCAGGCACCGCCCAGCTCGGGCATGGCCGGGCATTGCAGTGCGCACCTGAGGCGCCTCGGCGCATGGCAGGGCCTGCGCTGCGCGGCCAGGTTCGGCGTCGGCCTGGGGAGCTGTTTGGTGCAGCCCGCACCCTGATGACGCGGCGCCCCGACCGGCATTGCGTGCAGACGCGGGTCCCTCAGGTCAGTACAGTAAACATGTGCTGTGAGATAGGCAGCGCACTGGCCACCAAGCCTGAAGGTCCGACACGCCCCACTTCCCGGTGATGTCCATCAGTGCAGGCTGGTAGGGCAGCTAACGGTGGTAGGGTACTGAGGGACCCAGAGGATTGCCTGGCGACTGTTCAGATATTCGTGCGCGCCGGGGAGCGCCGGTAGTGCGCAACGGAGGCTGTCTGACCGCCACAGCGCGCTACATGTCTGCTGCACCTGCATCGGCACCTAACGTAGTAGCGTTGCAGACCGGCAGCCCCGCGGTCGCACCGAGCGCGGCAGCAGCCTTCCACTGGACTCCCGCAAAGGTCGTGCTGTCGCTGGTGCTGTTTCTGGTGGCCGGCGGCGCGGAGATCGGAGGCGGCTGGCTCGTCTGGCAGGCCGTGCGCGAGGGCCGCCCCTGGTGGTTTGCCTTCCCGCTCGGCGCGGCCGTGCTGGTCGCGTACGGCTTCATCCCTACCGCGCAGCCGACCGCTGACTTTGGCCGCGTGTACGCCATCTACGGGGGCTTCTTCATCATCCTGTCATACCTCTGGGGCTGGGCCGTGGACGGCGTCCGACCTGACCTTGGTGCGCGCGCGCAGCTGCCTGTCCTGCGCCAGAACAGGCGCATGGTTGCTCTTCAAGTTGGACCGCCCTGACCTTCCTTGAAAAGGGTAGTGACATGCGAGCGATGCGCAGGCGACTGGCTTGGAGCTGGCTGGCATCGCGATAGCCGGCGTGGCGCTCGCGTGGTTTTGGCCGCGGTGACCGCCGGCTTGCTGTCGCAGCGGCGTCCCGACAACATCACATACCGGGCTTCGCGCAGCAGCTGCTGCAGCAGCGCAGCAGCATAGCTCTTTCATCTCCGAGCCGCGCCTGCTCTGCCATGCTGCAGCAGCCCATGGCGAACGGCGCGGAGGAGGGCGCGCCGTTCGAGGGCGCGCCGCTCGCCGGCGTCGTCGTGGCGGTGCCGTACGATATGGAGGCCGAGGCCCTGGACACGCTGGAGTTTGGGCTGCCGGCGGACGCGCTGGGCAACCTGGGCAACGTGGAGGGCATGCCCGTCTTTGCGTACCTGTTCCGGACGCAGGCGCGGCCCTTTGTGCGGGCGAGCGGGCGGAATCCCGCTTACCTGCCCCCAGACGCGCTATGGTCCTTCCCTGAAAACGCCTCCTGCAAGAGTGGCTACCTGTGTGCTTTGCGGTCCTGCTGGTGGAGTGCGGCGTTTGGCCGGCACGGCAAGTGGGGGGCAAACCGTGCCGTGCACCAGCGCGCACTGGCAAGCCCACAACGGACAGCTGTGCCCCAAGGACGTGCAGCGGACCCGAAGAGTCAAAACGCCTGCTCCGCCCGGCTGCTCCGCCTGCCCATTTTGCCCGCCCAGCACAGCAGTACCCATGGGTGCAGCAGCCCTGGCAGCACCTGCAGCGGAGCTCGCTGAGCGCCAGCATGCATCGCGCAGGAGCTGGTGGGCGAGCTGGAGGCCGTGGGCCGCGCGTGGGCGGACGACAGCCGCGACGTGCGCTGGCGTACGCGGCTGGCGGCGCGCTGCCGGCGCGCCGCCGCGCCGCGCCTGCCGGGCCGCGGCGAGGCCGCGCGCGTGCTCGACCAGATCAGCTGGTTCGACAGCGTGCGGCGCGCCTGGGGCCTGTCCATGAGCCAGGCGCGCGCGGCACGCCTCAAATCTCCAAGGGTTGGAGGGCAGACACTGTCAACGCGACAGGTCTCCTTGGTCCTTACACGGCCTTTGGTAGCACAAGCGTCGTTGACGCCGGCGATTGCCACGATGCAGCAGAGCTGCCTGTGCAGGCGGAGGAGGCGCGCACCGCCGAGCCAGGAAATGCCGCGAGCGGTGCGCGCAGCAAGAGACAGGGATTATGCGTGCCCTAACCCTACCCTCTTTGGCGCGCAGGTGGCTGAGCTGCAGGCGCTGATCCGGGCGCCGCGCCGGGCGGGCGGGCCGGCTCACCCCGCGCGCCCCGCCCAGCACCCGCCGGCGCCCGCGCCGGCCGGCGGCGGCGCGGGCGCCCCGCACGGCGGCGGCACGCGTGGTCCGCACGGCGGCGCGGGCGGCCCGCACGGCAGCGGCGCGGGCGGCCAGCACGGCGGCGGCGTGGGCGCACGGCACGGCGGCGGCGCGGGCGGCCCGCACGGCGGCGGCGCACCGGGCTGGCATGCGCCGCTGCCGCCCATGGATCAGGGGCGGCCGTGGCCCGTGGGGCCCGAACCCGCCGAGGCCGCCGCCCGCATGGGCCGCGCCCAGGGCGGCGAGGCGCAGCGCGCCCCGGCCGGGCCCTGGCGCGCAGGGCCTGGCCCCGACGGCGCCGCCGAGCGCGCGGGCCGCGAGCGCGGCGTCAGCCAGGAGCGCGCTCCGGTGTCCTGGTCCAACTGGGCCCAGGCCGCGCCGGCGGCGGCGCCGCAGGAGATGTGGCCGGGCGCGCGCGGCGCGCCCGCGGGCGCGGGGCCGGGCCCCGGCAACGGCGCGTTTGAGGATGCGCTGGGCCGCAGCGCGAGCGCGCCGCGCGTTGACGCGGCGCCCGCCCTGCGCCCGCTGTTCGTCCGGCGCGCGGAGCCGGTGGGCCCGCTGGGCGGCCCGCTGGGCGGCCCGCCGAGCGGCACGCCGCGCGCGCGCCCGGACCAGGGCGGCGCGCCGGGGTTCGTGACCTCGCCGCACCTGCAGTCCGGCTGGTTTTCGCCCGAGCGCTCCGGACCGGCAGAGGCCGGGGCGCCCCCGGACCGCCGCGAGCTGCCGAACGCCTGGGTGGACAGCGCACCGCCGCAAATACCGCAACTGGCGGCCATGGGCAGCCAGCTGGCGCTTTTCAAGCAGGGTCCTGCATACCAGGAGCCGGCGGGCCTGGTGTGCAGCATGCCGGCCGGGCTGCCGATGCCGCCCGGTGGCTGGAGCGCGAGCACAACGCCACGCAATGGCGGCGGGGCCGGGCAGGCCTTCTCGCAGGGCGGCGGCGACCCGGTGGTGGGTATGACGGCCGGCCAGGGCCTCAGAGGGTATGGCGCCGGCGGGCTGGCCGTCCCTGGGGGCGCCTGGCCCGCGCCCGCGGACGGCTTCGCCATGGGCGGCCCTAATGGCCTGGACGGCCTGTGGGGCTCGGCCGCGCGCATGGGCGACGGCGCGCCGCTGGAGCCCCCACAGGCCGGCGGCCGCGCCGCGCCGCTGCCGCAGCGGCTGAGCGGCCCGCCGTACGGGGTGCCACAGGGTCCGCTCGCCCTACCCTACCCAATGGCGCCAGAGCCGCTGCTGCTGCAGGCGCCGCCCGGCCTGGACGCACCCCGCCCGGGCGGCGCGCCGCCCGCGCTGGTGTTTGCGACGGGCGTCACGCCGCTCGTGCCGCTGGCGCCGGTCCTGCACCCGGACGTGCACCCGTATTACTCCGGGGTGGACCCGCAGGCCGACGCGGCGATCTACCCGCCGCTGCTGCCGCTGGCCGAACGCTTTGGCCGCCCGCCGCTCGGCGGGCCCGCGCCGCAGGCCACGGCCCTGCGCCTCCGCGAGATCCGCATCTGCGTGGACAACCTGCCTGCCGCGGCGGCAGCGGCGCCGCCGGCGCCCGAGCCGGCGCCCGGCTCGATTATCGGCGGCGGCCTGCACGGCTGGGACGCCGGCGGCGGCCTGGGCGAGCGCGCGGCGGGCGTCATGGGCGTCGCCGGGCACATCGGGGGCGGCCGAACCCTGCTGATCGAGGGCGCACAGCGCGCCGAGCCCGGCGACGCCGGCGGCCGCGGGCCGCCAAACGAGCGGCTCGACCTGGCTTTGAGCGGGGCCGCGGCGGCCGCCGCGGGCGCGCGGCCCGCCGCCGGCATGCGCTGGGGCACCGCCGAGGGCGAGGCGGCGATCGCGGCGGAGCTGCACGCCTGGCTGACCGAGTGCGGCACGGCGCAGCTGATGCCAACGGTGGGCATGCACCTCGTGGGGCGCGTGGCCGGCACGCGCCCAGGTCCGCTGGCGACCTTCCTCAAGGCGCGCGGCGACCTGTTCCGGCTTTACGCCGCGCCGCGCACGACCAACAAGGGCGGCGCGGAGCGCGCGCTGGTGGTCGAGGCGGTCGCCGGCGCAGCGCCGCGGCCGCGCCCGATGGAGCCGCGCCCGGCCGCCGCGCCCGCGGCGCGCGGCGACGCCGCGGCCGTCGCCGCCGCGCCGCCCGCGCGGCACGCGGGGTCGCCGCCGCGCAACACGGCCGCTGGGCAGAGCGCCGCGCGCCCGCCGCGCGTCGTGCACACGGGCGGCGGCGCCGGCGGGGGCGCGCGTATCACAACCAACAACACGCTCGCGCTGCGCGGCATCCGCGGCGACGCCACGCCGGAGGAGCTCGTCTGCGCGCTGCGCCACGCCGGCCTGCCTGTCGGCGAGGCCGAGGGCGGCGGCGTGGACTTTGCGTACTGGCGCCCGGCGCCGCCCGGGCGCGACACGCCGTCGCTGTACGTCAACGTCGCGCCCGGCGCCGCGGCGGCGGCCGCCGCGCTCGTCGCGCGCGGCGGCGACGCGCTGGGCGTGCGCGGCCTGAGCGCGGCCTGGCTGGAGGGCACGCAGGGGCGGGCCGCGCTGCTGGCGCGCTACGGCGGCGTGGCGCAGTGGCGGCCGGCCGGCACGCCGCCGGGCCGGCTGCCCGCGTTCGGTGCGCCTGTCTTCTACCACGCCTCGCCGGGCGAGGTGGCCGGGCTGCGCATCGCGCGCGCCGCGCGGCGCGCCGAGCGCAAGCGCGACGGGCGCGAGCGCGAGCGCGAGCGCGACGCGGCGCCGCCCGCCAAGCGCCAGGCGACTGCCGGCCGCGCCGGCGCGCCGGCGCCGCCGGCCGCCGCGCCGGCCGCTGCGGCGGCCGGCGCGCATGCACAGAAGGACTTGCCGGCGGCGGAGCGGCTGCTGCTGCCGCTGTCGGCGTCCGCCAAGCGGCCGGCCGCCGCCGCCGCCGCCGCGCCGCCCGCCTCGCGCGGGCAGGGCAAGCGGGCGCGCACGGACGCCGACCCGGCAGCGGTCGCGGCGGCGGCCGCCGTGGCGGCGGGCAAGGTGCCAATCATGTGGGCCGGCGCTCCGGGGGAGGAGGGCGGCGGGGCCCCCCGCAGCCCAAACCCGAGGCCCGCCGCGCCGGCGCCCGCCGCGCTGGCGCCCGCCGCCGGCCCGAGCAGAGTGCGCGAGGGCAAACCGCCGCCGGCCGGCGGCGCAGCTGCGCTGGCCGCAGTGAAGCCGCCTGCTCCTGCCGCCGCAAGAAGACCGCCTGCGCCCGCCGCGGCAGCGCCGGCTGCGGCGGACCCCGCCGCGCCCGCGAGCGCTGCAGCCACTGCGGTTGCCGCTGCCGCCGCGCCCGTGGCGGCAGCGACGGGCGCCCGCAGCAGCCTCGCCGACGCAGTCGTCAAG
>JAABUV010003443.1_pt1 | contig 17218 bp, 15 predicted proteins | sample 5559971 | NCBI WGS metagenome assembly JAABUV01 (sample SAMN10711881, study PRJNA513362) | rock metagenome | isolation source: Antarctica rocks | place: Antarctica: Victoria Land, Knobhead nord | collected 2015-12-19
CGACTACCTGACGGAGCAGGACCGCGCGGCGCTGCGCTCGGTCCGTAAGGAATCGTCGGGCTGGTATGGGGACGAGAGCTACTATTTCGACACGTCCCGCATCATCCCAGCGCTGGTCGGGCACCCCGCGGTGTTCGACGCCCGCCACCGGTCGCGGCTGATCGAGCTGGTGCGCTACCCCCTGGAGCTGGTCGTCACCGAGCGGCGCGGCAGCTACCACGTCGCGCTCTCGCATACTGCTACAGAGGCAACCGTGTTCCTGGAGGCCGAGACGCCGACGCGCTACCGCGTGGTCGAGTTTCCGGAAAAGATGCTGACGGTGCAGGAAATCCTGGGCCGGCGCGGGCTGACCGTGCCACGCAGCGCGCGGGACCAACTGGTCGCCCTCGTGCGCCGGGACAACCCGGCGCTGCCGGTGCGCGACGAGATCGGGGCGGCTGAGCAGTCGGCGCTGCCGGGGCAGCCCGCACCGGTGGTCCAGTTGGTGCCGCACGACGACGGCCTGCGACTCAACTTGGTTGTGCGGCCGTTCGGCGCCGAGGGGCCGGCCTACATCGCCGGGCTGGGCGCGCGGTCGGTGCTGACGAACGTCGGCGGCGAGCAGCGCCGGGCCAACCGCGACCTGCCGCGCGAACTGGCCGAGCGGGCCGCCCTGATCGAGGCGTGCCCGACCCTGCGCGACCGTGGCGGCGCGGACGCGCATGAGGTGGTGATCGACGACCTGGAGAGCTGCCTCGACCTGCTGCTGGAATTGCAGGCCTATGCCGGCCCGGTCGCGGTCGAGTGGCCGGAAGGGCGGACGTTGCGGGTGAGCCCGCTCACGCCGGACAAGCTGCGGCTACAGGTCGGCCAGGAGCGCGATTGGTTCAGCGTGGACGGCACGGTCGCGGTCGACGAGGGCCAGGTGCTCGACATGCGCTTCCTGCTTGATCGCCTGGCGCGCGCCCAGGGCCGGTTTGTGCCGCTGGACGACGGCCGCTTCGTCGCGCTGACGCGGCAGATGCAGGCGCAATTGGGCCGCCTCGCGGCGGTGTCGGAGCCGCACCGGGCCGGGCGGCGCGTGCACGCGCTTGGGGCCGCCGCGCTGGACGCGGTGTTGGAGGAGGCCGGCGAGGTCACGGCGGATGCAGCCTGGACCCAGCATGTCGCCCGTATCCGCGCGGCCGAGGGCTGGACGCCGAAGCTGCCGCCGACCCTGCAAGCGGAGCTGCGCGATTATCAGGTCGAGGGCTTCGCGTGGCTGTCGCGCCTGGCGCGTTGGGGGGCGGGCGCCTGCCTGGCCGACGACATGGGCCTGGGCAAGACGGTGCAGGCGATCGCGGTGATGCTGGACCACGCGGAGGCGGGACCCTCCCTGGTGGTGGCGCCGACCTCGGTGTGCCCGAACTGGCAAGCGGAGATCGCGCGCTTTGCGCCGACACTCGCCACCCATCGGCTATCCGCTGCGAGCGACCGTGCGGCGCTTGTGGCCGGCCTCGGCCCACGCGACGTGCTGGTGTGCAGCTATGGGTTGCTGCACCAGGAGGCCGAGCTGCTGGGTGGGCGAGCCTGGCAGATGGCGGTGCTGGACGAGGCGCAAGCGATCAAGAACGCGGGCACCAAGCGGGCGCAGGCCAGCCTGGCGCTGCAGGCCGGGTTTCGCCTGGCGCTGAGCGGCACGCCGGTGGAGAACGACCTCGACGAGCTTTGGAGCCTGTTCAACTTCGTCAACCCTGGCCTGCTCGGCTCGCGTGACGGGTTCCAGAAGCGGTTTGCCGTGCCGATCGAGCGCGACCGCGACGTTCATGCGCGGCAGGCACTGCGATCCCTGATCCGGCCGTTCCTGCTGCGCCGGACCAAGGCGGCCGTATTGAGTGAGCTGCCGCCGCGCACCGAGCAGACTATGGAGGTCGAAATGGGCGAAGCGGAGCGCGCCTTCTACGAGGCGATGCGCCAGCGGGCGCTGGAGAACATCGCCGCGCTTGATGCACCCACGGGCAAGCGCAAGATCCACATCCTGGCCGAGATCACCCGGCTGCGGCGGGCCTGCTGCAACCCCGCTCTAATCGACCCTGCCGCAGGTGTATCGAGCGGCAAGCTGGACGCCTTCCTCGACCTCGTGGACGATTTGGTGCGCAACCGGCACCGGGCGCTGGTGTTCAGCCAGTTCGTCGGCCACCTCGGGCTGGTGCGGACGGCGCTGGACGCGCATGGCGTCCGCTACGAATACCTCGACGGCAGCACGCCATCGGCTGAGCGTGAGCTTCGGGTGGCTGCGTTCCAGGCAGGCGGGGCGGAGTTGTTCCTGATCAGCCTGCGCGCCGGCGGCACCGGGCTGAACCTGACCGCGGCGGACTACGTCGTGCACCTCGATCCCTGGTGGAACCCGGCGGTCGAGGACCAGGCCTCGGACCGGGCGCACCGCATCGGGCAGGAGCGGCCGGTGACGATCTATCGTCTGATCATGCAGGACAGTATTGAGGAGCGGATCGTGCAGCTGCACCGCGACAAGCGCGACCTGGCGTCCGAGCTGTTGGAGGGGGCAGAAACCAGCGCCCGCCTGAGCGAGGAAGAGCTGCTCGACCTGATCCGAGCCTGAATATGCCGCAGGGGAGGTTTAGGTCCGTTTCGCACGACATGCGATAGGGACTATGCAAAGTCGTGGGGCTGCCTTGTGTTGCCTTGGTCGGTTTGCGGCTTTGCCGCCAGCTCAGGCCCTAAACCAGCTTAGAGGCTTGTCCTCCTTGGTGTGTCAGTCGGCAATCTCACCGAGCGGGAAGTAGCCCTCGATTTCGCATGCTCTCCTGAGCGTGCGGTTCAGATCGACAGCTGCGGGAGGGCCTAGCTTGCATTGTTGAGCTGCGGGTCGTTTCATCTATCGACGACGCTCGCCGCCAGCTAACCTCTGCAGCCGCCGGGCACTGACCGTTCTCCAACCGCAAGGCGCCCTATGCAAAGCCCGCTCGAAATAGCGTTCCACGGACTGCAAAGCTCGCCGGCGCTGGAGGTAGACATCCGCCAGCAGGTCGACAAGCTGGAACGGCACTGCAAGAATCTTGTGTCATGCCGCGTGACGGTGGAAGCGTCGGGCGGCAAGGGGCTGCCAAACCATCACGTCAGCGTCCACATCCAACTCGGCTTGCCGGGCCGGAACCTCGACATCTCCCACGATCCGAACCACGGCAAGGATCACCGGGCACATCCAGACGCCCATAGCGCCGTGCACGACGCGTTTCGGGTGGCGGCCCAGCAGATACAGGATCTGAAAGCATGACCATCGCGCATCGCAAGCTCTGGGTCGTCCTCGCCGACGGCGAGCACGCCAGGGTGGTCAGCCCTTCTCCCGAACACCTGCAATTTGCGACCTGTCTCGCCTTTGACTCCGTCACCGCGCACCAGGCCTCGCATGACCTCGGCACTGACCGGCCTGGCCGCAGTTTCGAGGGCAGTGGCACCCTGCGCCACGCGATCACGCCGAAGCAGGATCCGCACAAGGCTGCAAAGCATGACTTCCTGGTGCAGGTGGCACATGAGGTGAACGAGCAAGCAAAAGCCGGTGGATTCGACCAGCTGGTGCTCGTGGCCCCTGCTCACGCCTTGCACGATCTGCGCGAGGCGATGAGCGCGCAAGCCCGCGACAAGATGGTGGGTTCTCTCACCAAAGACCTAACGAAGGTGCCGGACCATGACCTGACGGCCCACCTTACGAAATGGTGGCTGCCGTCTGCGGCCGAGTGATGTCACGGCGAGCATCAGAATTGTAGGAAAGTCATACGGCGTCCGGCTCTGCTCCGGCCCACGACATCGTTGGGGATTTCAGCCGGCCACGGCGTAGATACCCACAATTCCTGATGCTCTCGACAGCCAGCGTCTGAGACGGCAGCGTGGCCGGGTTTCCTCATACCTGTTCATCGTCGTCGACCAGCCCGAGCTGTCAACCTTTGAGATCGAGCGCTCCCTCACGCTGGACGAGCAGGAACTTGCGCGGGTTCGAGAACGCCGGAGTCCCTTGAACCGAATGGCGCTTGCGTTGCAGGTTGGCGTCCGCAAGATGACCGGCAACACGCTCAACTCTGTGGCGACCGGACATCACTTTGGGCCGCAATTCCGTGCAACGAAGGGAAGCATTTTTCGACGCAGGCGATCACTCAACGCCGACCCTTGCCTCCAGATCGCCAGCCGGCTTCCTGTACCGGGCCCGGCCGATCAGGCGTTCGCAGCGCGGATCGTCTCCGATGCCGAACTGGATGGTGGGTAGCTCAGCAAGCACGCCCACGATGCCGCCGCTCGTGCTTCCCGAGGGCGCCGGCGCCACGCTTGGTGACTTGAGGGCACCGCTGATCAGTAGCGGCCCCGGAAGCACCCCCACCGTCAGGCGCTTCGATTTCGTCTGCAGCCGGATCTCCACCCGCTCCCGGCCCAGGTCCACCGCACCATGCCCCTCCGTCACCGCATCTGCGGTCTCGAGCAGCAGCGCGCGTGTGGCCAGCATACCTCGGCGCAGCGCAAGATCAGCCACGAAGCACGCGACGCGCGTGCGCGACGGTCCGCCAAGGGAAGAAAGCAGCGCACTGCCGAGGCGTAGTCCCACGAGGTCGGCCAGCAGCTTGCTCAGATCGCCATCCGCCATGGACAGGGTCAGCGCGCCGTCCCCGCGGCCCAGGATCTCCGCGATCGACCGACCCGTTCCTTCGACGCGGGCTGTCCCGCTTAATACACCCCCGCCCTGGTAGCCGCCGGTTGCCCGCAACAGGCGAGCGAAATCTACTCGCTCGAACCGGACCTCCGTCTGGGCCTGCACCGCATGTCCTTCACCGGGCGTTAGTGCGACATCGCCCGCAATCCGTCCGCGACCAACCCCAAAGCTCAGCGGGTGCAGCGTCACCGCGCCATTCACGATGTCCATTTGGATGGTGAGATTGTCGAGCGGCACGGACCGGCCCTGGATCCGCTCCGCGCGGTAGTCCAGGTGCACGTCGATTGCTTTGAGTTTGGGCAGGTTCAGGGGGCCGTCGGGTAGCAAGCGCGATAGCGCCCGCGCTTCTGCCTGGACCTGCGCCGCTCGATCCGCCTGCTTCGGGGTCTGTCCAGGCGTCCCGGGCGGCCCCGGCTCGCCGCTGAGCAGGCCCATGATGTCGCGGAGATCAAGGCTGTGCGAGCGCAGCTCGGCCGCGAGAACAGGCTGCTCGCCGTCCACGGTGACCGTGAGCGCGCCCTCGACGTCGCTGCGGCCCAAGCGCCCGGCGACGTCGATAAGATGGAAACGGCTGTCGGCATACTCGAGCTTGCCGCCGAGCTCGTACGGCGGCGTGGGCGGGAACGGAATGCCGGATAAAGGATTGAGCAATTCCATGTCCGGCCCGGCTAGCAGCAGGCCGACGCTGGCAGCGCGCAATTTCAGCGGGTCTTGTACCGTGCCCTTCAGAGAGGCCCGTGTCGGCCCGTTCGTCACGTGCAGCTCAATCGGAAATGGATTGGACGTGTCCCGCAAGTTGAGCAGTGCCCCCGCCATGAGCATCGCGGTCACAGGTTGGCCGGCGTAGGTGCCCTGCCCCTCGGCTGTGATCGTGGGTGACTCTGGGCCTGTCTGCTCCTGCGTTGCTATGGCGAGTTCGAAATCAGCGCGCAAGCCCGCGAGCGACACCCGTGCGCGCCCGTCCAGGATACGAAGGGTCCCAATCTTCAGGCCATCCTTGCTGCCGGCCAGGGTACCGCTGACATCGAAGCGGTAGTTGTCGCGTCCGTCCTCGGTGGAGGCAGCGCGGACGACCGGCCGATCCAGCTCGATCGCAGAGATCACGATTTCCCGCCGACGCACGTAAGCTCCGGCATCCAGCTGTAGCGTGAGACGGGGGATGCGCGCAAAGGGTTCAAGTTCGGCAGGGAAGTTTGCGGGGTTGCCGACCACCACCTGCTCTGCGGTGACAACCACGGGTGTGCCCGGGCGCAGCTGCAGCCGCCCAATGGTCACAGGTCGTCCAAGGATTGAGGAGGCTTGCCGTTCGACAAGCGGCCGGAGCCAGAGCGGTGAGGACAACGCAGCGACGACGAGGAGACCGCCCGCCGCGAGGCCGGACCAAAGCAACCACCGCAGGGCACGCCACTTGGCCATGCTCGCCGTTCCGAACGGCCGACCCGTGACCCACTGCCCCGGGTTCGTCTAAAAAGAGAAACGTGCCGCCCATGACCCGGTTCCAGGGTTCAGGTGGCATGAGAGCCGAAATTGCAGCTCAGAAGCACGATAGCATCAAAGGCAGGTTGCCACGTCGACATACCCACCAGCAGCATTCACAGCGTGCAGAACGTGTCCTAGGAGCCTGTCGGACTTAAGCCTGTCACGCAACTATCTAAAAGGAATACCGATCTGAGCGCAATTCCACTATGGTTCCTGGCGAACGCGAGACATAATATTCCAAAAAATCCCGATTTTTGCTTAAGTCCGACAGGCTGCTAGGTGCGATCAAGTGGCGACAACTGCCGCGTCAGCGCCGGGTAGCGACGTAATCGGTCCAGGTCATGCCGCCACCGGCATAGGCGGCGTCCGCCGGGTCGAGGGAGACCGGTGCCGCGGCGAGTTCGGTGCCGTAGCTCCCGCCGCCATAGGCACCTGCGCCGAAGCTGCCTTCCATGCCAATGCGGGGACCGATCGCGGCGACATAGTTCACCGTCTCGTCCGGCAGCATCGTGCTGCCGTTCAGGTAGGCCTCCACCCGATCTGGTCCGGCATTATAGGCGGCCAGGAAGGCGGGTGCGCCGAAGCGGGCATGCATCTCCTTCAGGTAAGCGGTCCCGGCCAGGATGTTGCTGCGGGGGTCATACGGATCGGGACCGAGGGCGTAGCGTTGCCGCAGCAGGTCGTAGGTGCCGGGCATGACCTGCATCAGACCCATCGCGCCGGCGTTTGAGGTGATGGGAGAACCATCCGCGCTGGTCTGCCGGCTGCCCGACTCCTGCTGCATGACGGCGCGGATCCAGGCCTCCGGAACGCTGAAGCGAACGGCGGCTTCGTGGACGTAAGGACCCCAGGGATCGCCGGGCGGCCCCGGTGCCGGGTAGTTCTGGCTGGCGCGGGCCTCGAACGCTGCAGCCAGCCGGGGCGCATCGAGGTTGTAGCCGTAATCGCCGTTGCCGTCATAGCCGCGCCGGCCGTCCCAGTGGGTCGTCTGATAGGAACGTCCGCATCCCGCCGGCCCCAGGATGACCAGGGCCGCGCCCGCCAGCATGATGGGGAGGCGTCTCGACGCTTGCTGATGCATGACGGACCCTTTCGCCGGGCAGATAGCCGCGGCGAATCGAACCATACAGAAGGCGAGGTGGCTTGCGCTACTCGCAGCAACTTCGCGCGACGGTGAATGCAGGCAGGGGAGGTTACGCTGTTGACTGGAGTGCCGCGGAACGGCACGCGACGTCGTTGGAGGTCAGGATGGACGTCATGGCTTCAGGCACCAAACCCATCCGCCGCGGGCCTGCGGAGTGGTTCACCGGCACGGTCCGGCAGGACCCGGCGGTCGAGGCACCCGCTCCAGCAAGGGTCAGCTTCGAGCCGGGCGCGAGGATGGCGTGGCACGTTCACCCAGTCGGGCAGACGCTGCACGTGGTCTGGCTGGAGCGCGTTTCCGATGAGGAGTATGCCGCCGCACTTGCGGCGTAGCAGGTCTGGACATAACCACGCGATCGTCGTCACGTTTGGTCAACGTATCACGGAAGGAGTTCGTTCATGCCACAGAGTTCGGCACTCCCTGTCTACAGCGGCCTCTACGCGTTCGGCGACAGCTTGTCCGACGCTGGCAACCTGTCGATCACCACCGCGGCGGCAGGAGCGCCCCAACCGGTATCGCCGCCTTACTACAAGCAACAATATGGCCCGATCAGCGGCACCGTATTTAGCAATGGCCCGACCTGGGCGCAGAACCTGTCGATTGCCCTCGGCCTTGGCACGCTGGCGCCCAGCTTGGCTGGCGGCACGGACTTCGCCTTTGGCGGCGCCCAAACCGGACCGACGCCGCAGAACGCTGGTAGCCCGACGATCCAGGCGATCTCTCTGCCGGGACAGCTCGGACAGTTCCAGACCAGGGTGCCGACGCCCTCGGCCAATGCGCTTTATACTGTATCGATTGGGTCAAACGATCTGCTCGCCATCCTCGCCAACCCCAGCCTGACCGCACAACAGCAGACCGCCGATGTGAACGCCGCGGTGGCCAACGAGATCGCCTTCGTGCAGCAGCTCATCGGCAATGGCGCGAAGAACCTGCTGGTGCTGGACGTGCCCGATCTCAGCAAGACGCCAGATGTGACCCTGGGGCTGGTCAACGGCAGCAAGACGCCTTCGGTGGCGCTCGATGCCGAGGCCTTGCAGCTCACCAGCGCCTATAACACAGCGCTGAGCAGCCAGCTTGCCACCATAGCTAGTGCCGGCGCTGTCCGTGTTCAGGTGGCCGACGTTAGCGCGCTACTGGATAACGCAATCGCAGATCCGGTGGCGTATGGCCTGATCAACGTTGCTACGCCGGTGTGGAGCGGCAACTCAACCAGCGCCAGCAGCGGCACCCTCGCGGTGAACGGAACCGCCGCTCAGGATCAATTTTTGTTTTGGGACGCAATACACCCGACGGAGACCGGGCATCAGGCGATCGCCGACCTGGCCGAGCAGCAACTGAGTGGCACGCCGGTGCTGCTCGCCGAGGATACCACAACCGGCCGGCCGGTGGCGGTACAGGGACAGCCCTATACCGGACCGGTCAGCGGCCTGCAGCAGCAATATATCAATATCACCCCTGACAGCGTGAACATTGCTGCTTCAACGCCGAATTGGTTCATTCACAGCGGTGGCGGGGAAGATGCGATCGCGGTCAGCAGTGGCACCAACGTGCTGGATGGGGGCCTCGGGTCGAGCTTCCTAACCGGCGGCAGCGGCACGGATACCTTCTTTGTCGATGAGCGTGGAGCCACGGCGACTACCTGGAGTACCGTCGTGAACTTCCACGCTGCCGATGCCGTGACGCTGTGGGGGGTGACGCAGAGCGAGTTTCTGCTTGGCTGGTCGGATGGCGCAGGCGCCGTTGGATCCACCGGCCTAACACTGACTTTGCAAAGCGCGGGAAAGCCGGAGACCTTGTTAACGCTGGCCGGCTTCACCCAAGCCGACCTAACGAACGGGCGGCTTGCCGTGTCGTTCGGCACGGATGCTGGGAGCGGCAGTGCATACATGAACATTTACGCCAACGCCTAACGCCTGAAGCTGATTTCGCGCTTGTCCGCATAGGCGCGGACTGTCCAACCACATCTCCAGCATGCGTCGGTTCTATGTCGTGGCCCCAAACGGCATCACCTGGGCGACGGCCTCGCATCTCCAATCCTTCGCAACGTTTCAATCGTGTTAATGGAAAGTTAAAATCTCCGACAGAGTATGACCAGACGATTGCACTACGCTAACGGGTAGGTGATAGGTATGTTCAAATCGTTGCATACTTACACCGGCCTGTTTTGGGGTGATCACGTCTATGCCGAAGAGGCGCCCGCGCGCAGCAAAATCAGGGCAGGCCGAACCCCTACCTGGGGACCTTCAGGCGCTATTCGGTCAAAATTTGCGGAGCGCGAGAGTAAGGCAAAACAAGACTCAGGCAGAGCTTGCAGAAGCCGCCGGCCTCACCCCCCAATACGTCAGCAAGATCGAGGACGGAAAGATCAACGTCACCCTCGATACAATGAAAAAACTTGCGACGGTATTGCATCATACAGTGAGCGAGATGGTCCACGAGGTAGGACGCGAGTCGGAACAAAGCTCGTTACCGAGATTAGAGTAGGCACACCCCAGCCACGAGGGCAACCCGTACCCCGAAGTGGTGCACGCCACGTTCGGCCCGGCGTCATTCGCGCCCAAGCTCGCGACCCGCATCCGGCTGGCAACGTCGCAGACGGTAGTGGCCGTGGCGACGATGGACGACCAATTGTGCTGGACCGACAGCGTGGCGGTCATCGTCACGCTCGCGGCTTGCCTGGAGTAGCCGGAATGCGCGTGCTGCTGAACGTGCCGAAAACGGCCAAGAAAGGCGAGGCGGTCGAGATCAAGATCCTGATCAGCCATCTGATGCAAAGCGGGCAGCGTCGGGACGAGATGGACCAGGCAGTGCCGCGAATGATCATCCACGACTTCCGTTGCACGTATAACGGCGTGGAGGTCATCACGCTGGCGCTGTTCCCGGCCATCGCAGCGAACTCGTTCCTGGCGTTTTCGGCCCGTGCGGAGGCGAGCGGCGCGTTTGAGTCCGCCTGGGCGGATGACAACGGCGCGACGCAGACCGAGACAGCGCATATCGAGGTTGAATGATGCGCCGGTGGGGAGTGCGCTCCGTGTTTCCCGCCGCCATCCTGCTGCTCATGGCCGCTGCCCCGCATAGCGGCCACGACGACGCCAGCGCAGCGGTGCAGGCCATGCAGGACGATGATGCGGAGAACCCGGCGATACTGTGGGTGCAGCAGGGCGCGGTGCTGTGGGACCAAGGCTGCGCCTCGTGCCACGGCGCGCCGGGCTCGATGCGCGGCGTGTCGGCGCACCATCCGCAATACGACCCGCAACTGGGCCGGCCGATCAGCTTGGCGGGCCGGGTCAACCAGTGCCGGGCGCGGACGGGCCAGGCGGCATAGACGCCGGAAAGCGACGAGAAGCTGTCCATCACGGCGTTGGTCGGCCAGCAATCGCGCGGCCTGCCGGTGGCAATCGACAGCGGCGGCCCGGCACAGCCGTTCATCGAGCAGGGCTGGGCGCTGTTCACCGAGCGGCACGGCCAGGTAAATTTGTCCTACGCGCAGTGCCATGACGGCCTGGCCGGACAGCGCCTGGGCGGGCGCGGATTCCGCAGGGGCAGCCGAACGGCTATCCGCTGTATCGGCTGGAATGGCAGTCGATGGGATCGCTCGACCGCCGCGTGCGCAACTGCCTGACCGGCGTGCGCGCCGAGCCATTGCTGCCCGATAGCCCTGAGAGGCTGGCGCTGCAGCTCTTTCTCGGCTGGCGGTCGAATGGCTTGCTGGTGGAGACGCCTGCCGTCCGGCCGTGACGGCGGCGGGTCGGGCCGGTGATCCTCCGCGCCATTTCGGCAGTGGCTATTCACGCCATCGCTGTCATGGTGACCGTTCCACTTGCAGCGAGATCGCGATGCTCCGCCCTTGGCCGGCCTGTACCGTCGCCTTGGCCATGTTTTATGGGCCGGCATCCGCCGCCCCGCCCGTTGATTCGCTTGAGCCCGAGGCCAAGCCGGCAAGCGTGGATAAGAGCGGCTACACCCTGTTCAACCCGACGCCCGACGACGCCCTGCGCACGTTCAGCCCGGACCGGCCGACCAAGAGCAACGGGCCGCTTACCGTCGATGCCGGGCGGTTCCAGTATGAGATCGACCTGGTCAACTACCTCCACGCGAACGCGGGTGGCTTGAGCACACGGACGTGGATCGCGCTCGACCCGACCCTCAAGGTCGGGCTGACGCAGCGGGTCGACCTTGAGCTGCAGTTCAATGGCTATACCAACACCCGCGTTTCCGGCGGTGGATTGCCTGCGTCTTACGCCGATGGCGCCGGGGACCTGGTGGTGCGCAGCAAGATCAACCTGTTCGGCAATGACGGCGGCGCCTTGGCGATGGCGCTGATACCGTATGTGAAGCTCCCGACCGCCGCCGCGACGCTGGGCAACAACCAGGTCGAGGGCGGGCTGATCGTGCCGATTTCCATAACCCTTCCCGCCGGCTTTGCGCTCACGGTGATGCCGGAGTTCGACTTGCTGAAAAATGCCAATGACAGCGGCAAGCACCTCAACGTTACTGGTGTCGTCAATCTCGGCTATAGCGTCACCCCGAAGTGGACGGTGTTCGGCGAGTTGTATTCGGCGGTGGGCACCGATGCGCACACGCCGCCGGCCTACACGGCCGATGCCGCGGTGGCCTATTTGCTGACGGCAACGACGCAGCTCGACGCCGGGGTGAATGTCGGGCTGAACCGCTATGCGCCGAATCTCCAGCTCTACACCGGCATCTCGCACCGGTTCTAAAGCGGCCCGCGCGGCGAAAGCGCACTCGCCTAGCGCCGCGAAATCGTGCCAGAGTTCCCTGAGGCGCGACCAGACGGCGCTAAAAAGAAAGGGGAAACGGCATGGGCGACCACTACAAGATTGCCATCATCGGCGCCGGGCTGGGCGGAATCGGCATGGGCATACGGCTCAAGGACGGCGGCGAAGAGTCGTTCGTGCTGCTCGAAAAGGCGGACCGGGTCGGCGGCACCTGGCGGGACAACACCTACCCCGGCGCCGCTTGCGACGTGCAGTCGCATCTGTATTGGTTCTCGTTCGACGACCAGCCGGACTGGAGCCGGGTCTATCCACTGCAGGCCGAAATTCTCGCCAATATCGAGCGGCTGGTCTCGCGTCACGGCATTGCGCCGCATATCCGCTTCGACGCCGAGCTCGCCTCTGCACGCTGGGACGACGCGACCTCGCTCTGGCGCCTGTCGCTCAAGGACGGCCGGACGCTTACGGCGAACGCCGTCGTCACGGCCTGGGGCCAGCTCAACCGGCCGTCCACCAAAGGCATCGAGGGCGTGGATGACTTCGGCGGCGAGTGGTTCCACTCCGCGCGCTGGAACCATGACATCGAGCTGGAGGGCCGCCGGGTCGCCAGTGTCGGCAATGGCCCGAGCGCCGCGCAGTTCATTCCCGAGGTCGCCGCCGTCGCCGGCCACCTGACGGTGTTCCAGCGCTCGCCCAACTATGTCGTCCCACGCCTCGACCGGCCCTACACCGAGGAGGAGCGGCGCTTCTTCCTCGACGACCCCGCCCGCCTGTTCGAGAGCCGCGAGGGCTACTACCAGGAGCACGAGACCTGGCACCAGGCGATGCGGCAGAACACACCGACCGCCGCCGAGTTTGGCCGCGTCGCGCGCGAGCACCTGGAGACGCAGGTCGCCGACCCGGCCCTGCGCGAGCGGCTGTGGCCAAACTACCCGGTCGGCTGCAAGCGGCTGGTGATCTCCGATGATTTCCTGCCGGCGATGGCGCGGCCGAACGTCACCCTCATTACTGAGCGCATTGAGCGCGTCGAGCGGGGCGGCATCCGCACGGCCGACGGCATGCTGCACGAGGTCGATGCGATCGTCTATGGCACCGGCTTCGACACGCTGCAGTTCCTCGGCGCCGGCGACATCGTCGGGCGCGGCGGGCGGTCGCTGCGGCGGACCTGGCAGGAGGCGCCGGAGGCGTATCTCGGCATGACGGTGGCGGGTTTTCCTAATTTTTTCATGCTGTACGGGCCGAACACCAACCTCGGCCACAACTCGATCCTGCTGATGCTGGAGGCGCAATACCGCTATATCCTGGAGGCGCTGGCCGCGGTCGACGCGAATGGCCGTCCGATCGACGTGCGGCCCGACGCGCTCGCCGCCTTCAACGTCCGGCTGCAGCAGGAGCTGAGCGGCAGCTCATGGGCCGGGAGCTGTATTTCTTGGTATAAGACCGCCGACGGCCGCATCACCAACAACTGGTCCGGTTCGGTCGAGGACTACCGGGCGGATACGGCGCAATTGCGGCTGGAAGACTACGAGCTGTTGGGGGCGCCGGGTGCAACCGGCCGGACGGAGACCGCAAATGTCCGCTAACCCATTCTACTCGCAGGAGCTGCACGGCCCGTTCGAGACCTTTGACCTCGGCAACTTCGTGCTGGAGGACGGCGGCACGCTGCGCGACTGCAAGCTCGCCTACGCGACCTTCGGCACGCTGTCGCCCGCCAAGGACAACGCAATCCTGGTCACGACCTGGTTCTCCGGCACGTCGAAGATCATGGAGCAGGCCTATATCGGCGAGGGACGCGCGCTCGACCCCGCGCGCTGGTTCATCGTCGTCGCCAACCAGATCGGCAGCGGCCTCGGCACCGCGCCGCACAATATGCCCGAGCCGTTCGGCGGGCCGGATTTCCCGCGGGTGCGCATCGCGGACGACGTGCGCGCGCAGCACCGGCTGCTGACCGAGAAGTTCGGCATCAGCACGCTGCAGCTTGTGACCGGCGCGTCGATGGGGGCGGAGCAGACATTTGAGTGGGCGGTGCGCTTCCCGGAGATGGTCAAGCGCGCGGCGCCGATCGCTGGCACGGCGCGGACCACGGCGCACACCGCCGCCTACACGCGCACATTGGTCGACGCTATCACCTCCGATCCCGGCTGGGCGCGTGGCTACTACGACAAGCCCGGCGCGGTGCGCGACGGTCTGCGGCGGCACTCGAGGCTATGGGCCGTGATGGGCGCGAGCCCAGCGATGTATGCGCAGGAGGGCTGGCGTGCGCTGGGATTCTCCTCCGTCGACGATTTCCTGTTCGGGCTGCTGGACGCGTCGTTCCTGCCGCACGACGCCAATACGCTGCTGCTGCAGGCCTGGAAATGGCAGCACGCCGACGTGTCGCGGCAGACCGGCGGCGACCTGGCGGCGGCGCTCGGCCGCATCACTGCCAAGACCTACGTCATGCCGATCGACACCGACATGTTCTTCACCGTCGCCGACTGCGAGGCGGAACAGCGCATGGTGCCGGGCAGTGAGCTGCGGGTGATGCATACGTCGTGGGGGCATGTCGGCGTGATGGGGATGGACCCCGGCTATCTCGGCCAGGTCGACGGGGCGTTGCGGGACCTGCTTGGCACGTCGGTCTAGCGTCGCCGGCGATAAAGCACAGGCTCCGCTTGTGTGCCGCCCAGCGCAGCCGGGCCTGAGGGTTTTGCCCAGGGGAATCGCATATGAGTTCGCCGGACTGAAAGCGGGGCTGCGGCACGGTCGATAGTTGGATTCCAGGGGTGGGATCGCACCCTGAGGCCGCCCAATGGAATATTTTGTCGCCTGCTTCGCCGAGGTCACCGACCCACGGCAGGACAATGCCCGCCATAACTTGCATGAGATTTTGCTGATTGCGCTGTGCACCATGCTGTGCGGGGGCGAGGATTGCTCGGAGATGCCGCTGTTCGGCCAAGCCAAGGAGCCGCTCCTGCGGCAGTTTCTGACCCTCAGGCACGGCATTCCAAGTCATGGCACCTTCAGTCGGGTGTTCAGGCTGCTTGATCCCGCGGCGCTCGCAGGCTGCTTTACCCGCTTCATGCATCGCTTCGCCGACACCCTCCAGGGCGTGGTGGCCATCGACGGCAAGACATTGCGGCGCTCTTTCGATCGGGCAGCGGGGCAATCGCCGCTGCACATGCTGCATGCCTGGTCGGTCGACCAACGACTGCTGCTGGGCCAGCTGGCGGTGGACGAGAAGTCCAACGAGATGACCGCCGTGCCGAAGCTGCTGGAACTGCTGTCGTTGAAGGGCTGCATCGTCACGGCCGACGCGCTGAACTGTCAACGCGCCATCGCGGCAAAGGTGGTCCAGCAGGGGGCGGACTACGTGCTGGCGCTGAAAGGCAACCAGGGCAGCCTGCATGACGATGTCCGCCGCTTCCTGGCCGATCCGCACCGTCCGGCCTGCGCCACTCACCGCACCGTCGATTGCGACCATGGCCGCATCGAGACGCGGACCAGCATAATGTGCACCGACATCGGTTGGCTTCGGGAGCAGCACGCCTGGCCGGGGTTGGCGGCTATCGGCCAGGTCGTCCGGATCCGCGAGACCGGCGCAAAGGTGACGGCCGAAACCGCCTACTACCTGCTCAGCACGGTGCTCACCGCCGAGCGCTTCGGCAAAGCCGCCCGGGCGCATTGAGGCGTCGAGAACGGCCTCCACTGGGTTCTCGACGTGATCACGAATGAGGATCAGGCCAGGAACCGCAAGGATCACGGGCCAGAGAACCTAGCCTTCCTGCGCCGTCTCGCCCTCAACCTCGCAAAGCTCGAAGGCTCAAAAGGCTCAATGAAGGGCAACCTCAAACGAGCAGGGTGGAACGACGCGTTCCTGACCCGCCTCCTCGCTAACTTCGGCTCAGCTCAAATGCGATAGCCTTACCCAGCCACACAAAGCCCTTGCACATAGCCCTTAACTAGCATTATAAGGCATGTTAAGGGCAGGCGAGCTGAACGCGTCTGCTTCCTTACGAGGAACAGATGGCCGACGACAAGCCTTCTTCGCGCGACGAGCAAACTCGCCGCCTAGCTGAAACACTGCGCCGCCAGCTAGGCCCTATCGGCTGCCGGGTGCTGACCGAGCCTGGCGTGTTCGATCTGATGCTCAACCCTGATGGCCGGTTGTGGGAAGATCGCCACGGCTCCGGCATGACGTGTATCGGTGCCATGTCCGCCAGCGCGGCCGAGAGCTTCATCGGCACCGTCGCTTCGATCCTGCGTGCCACGGTCACACGCGAGAACCCGATCCTCGAATGCGAACTGCCGATGGATGCGCCGTTCTTCGGTGCACGGTTCTCGGCATCCATCCCGCCGATCGTGACCGCACCCGAGTTCGCCATCCGGCTCCGCGCCTCGAAGCTATTTTCGCTGGCCGACTACGTCGAGCACGAGGTGATGACGCCAGGACAACGAGCCGCGATCGAGCACGCCGTCCGCGAGCGGCAGAACATCCTTGTGGTCGGTAGCACAGGAAGCGGCAAGACGACGCTGGGCAACGCCATCCTGGCCTTCATGGCGGAGGTCGCACCGGAGCACCGTCTGGTCATCATCGAGGACACGGCCGAGCTGCAATGCGCGTCCGAGAACGTCCTGGCGTTCCGCGCCACCAGCGCGGTCACGATGCAGCAGCTGCTCAAGACGACGATGCGCCGCCGCCCTGACCGCATCATCGTGGGCGAGGTCAGGGGAGGGGAGGCGCTGGCGCTGCTCAAGGCGTGGAACACCGGCCATCCCGGAGGACTCTGCACCGTCCACGCCAACGATGCACGCGCCGGGCTCGTGCGGATCGAGCAGCTCATCGCGGAGGTCTCCATCAATCCCATGCACACCCTGATCGCGGAAGCCGTGGACCTGATCGTGTCGATCGGCCGCACTCCTGAAGGCCGACGCATCCGCGAGGTCGTCGCGGTCAACGGCCACACGGCCAGCGCCTACCAGTTCATCGACCTCAAGGAGTAGTCCCATGCCCTTTCCATCCTTTCTCCGCCGTCACTGGAAGACCCTGTTGGGTGCCGCTGTCCTCGGCGCCGTCGCGTGCAGCCCGACCATCGCCAACGCGGCGGGCGCGGGCGGCGGAGCCCTGCCGTGGGACGCCCCGCTCACGACGCTGATGAAGGATCTCACGGGGCCGTTCGCCTTTACCATCTCCCTCCTGGCGTT
>JAABUV010004291.1_pt1 | contig 17211 bp, 19 predicted proteins | sample 5559971 | NCBI WGS metagenome assembly JAABUV01 (sample SAMN10711881, study PRJNA513362) | rock metagenome | isolation source: Antarctica rocks | place: Antarctica: Victoria Land, Knobhead nord | collected 2015-12-19
CTACTCACCCGTCCTACGCCAAGCCGACCTCCCCACCGTCACCGTCCCCTGGTGGGGAAACCGACGACTCACCTACCAATTCACCTGAAACTAAGGTCGAACTCGCTGCGTGAAAATCGGCGTTAGTCGCCGCCGCTGGTCTGGCTGCCGCGGCCTCGACCTGGGGGCTGCTGCTGCTGGCCGCGACCCTGTTACGGAAGACGCCACCGGTCACCGAGCACGCCACGCGGTACTCCCTGGTCGTGGCGGAGCCGGTGCCCGGCATGGTCGCCGTTGCCGCGGCGGCGATCCTCGCCATTGGTCTGTACCGACTCGCGGTGACCGTGCGAGGCCGCATCTCGGTCCATCAGGGGTTGCGCGGACTCTGCGACCGTGCCGCCGCGGAGCTCGTCGTGGTCGCGGCCAGGCAACCGCACGCGATCGCGGTACCCGGTCGACTGCGACGACCCGGCCGGCCCAGGCGGCCCGGTCATATCCTGGTGACCTCCGGCATGCTCGCGGCACTTGCCGACGACGAGCGGCGTGTGGTGCTAGCGCATGAACGCGCACACCTGCGTGGGGGCCACTCCTGGCAGCACGCTGTGGTCGACGCCGCCGCTGCAGTCAACCCGCTACTGCGACCGGCCAGGGACGCCGTGGCGTTCTTGCTCGAGCGCTGCGCCGACGAGGCGGCCGCCGAGACCGTAGGCAGCAGGGCGTTGGCAGCGCGGTCCCTGGCCCGGGCCGCGTTGGCCAGTACGGCGGCCGAACGGGCAGAACCGCTGGCGTTTCAGCGCCTGGCCGTAACGACGCGGGTGGCAGCCCTGCAAGCCCCGCCTCCGCCGAACCGGGGGATGATTGCCATTGCGGTCGTCATGCTCGGCGTCGCGACCGCGCTCGCCGCCGGCGACGCCACCCTCGAGTTCGTCGAGTTCGTCGAGCGCTTCCTGCCCGGCGCCCCCACGGTGCTGTAGGTGGTTGCGGCGCTGCTGGGCTCGCTACCCTGCTCCGCCACGGGTGACGCCGGGTCCGTGGCTGTTGTGGGTGCACAGAGCGCCGGCCTTGCACCACCGGGAGGCCGGCGATGAACCACCCCGCCACACCGGGCGAACCCGACCCGACCGACGCCACTCCACCTGACCGCCCCCAACCCAGCCTGCTCGGTGTCTTGGTGGCGTTCGGCCGGCTCGGCGGACAGGCGTTCGGCGGACTGGGTCCGGCTTTGGCGCTGGTCGAACGTGAGCTGGTGAGCAGACGCCGGTGGCTGGCCACCACCGATGTCCGCGACGCGCTGACCTACACCAAACCCCTGCCCGGCTCCACTGTCGTGCAGGTCATGACCTTCCTCGGCTGGCGCCTGGCTGGGCTGCCCGGGGCGGTGTTGGGCACGGTGGCGTTCGTGGCCCCGGCGGCGGTGCTGATGGCCGCCGCCGCGGCTGGTACCGCAGCCCTGCCCGACACCCCAACGGTGCACGGGGCGCTGCTCGGCTTGCAGGTCGCGGTGGTCGGGCTGCTGGCGTCAGCGCTGGGCCGGTTACTCCGCAGCGAGGCCCGCTCCCCGCTGCTGGCGGTCACGGCTGTGGCAGCGGCCGGGGCCGGATTCGTGGTGAATGCGGCGCTCGTCGTGGTGGTAGCGGGTGGGCTCGCGGTCGTAGCCAGTGTCCTCGCCGAACGGGTCCGCCGTGGGTGAGCTGATCTCGCTCGCGGCAGGGTTCTTCGTCGTCGGACTGGTGGCCTTCGGCGGTGGCCAGGCCGCCTTGCCACTGGTGGAACGCATCACGGTCGCCCAGTACGGCTGGGTAAGCCCCGCGGACTTCGCCACCGGGGTCGGGCTCGCCTACGCGACCCCCGGCCCGGTACTGATCCTGGCCACCTTCGTCGGCTACCGCGTGGGCGGCATAGCGGGGGCGGCGACCGCGACAGTCGCCGTCTTCGCGGCTCCCGTGGTACTGGCCGCTGGCGCGGCCTCGCTGGTGGCCAGGCTTTCCGGCGCGGCGTGGTTCCGGACCTTCGGCCGTTACGCCGGTGCTGCGGCGGTGGGCCTGCTCGTCGTCACCTTGGCCTCCCTCGCCAGACCGGTGGTCGGCGTGCACCCGGCTCTGCTGCTGGCCGCGGCGGCCGTCGCCGCTGCGGCGTGGCGGGGCGTCTCCCCGCTCGTGCTGCTCGCCGTCGCCGTTGCCGGCGGAGCGCTGATCGGGTTCGTCGGAGCATGACCCGCGGCCTCACCCACGGGGTGCCCGGTGACGAGTCCGCGACGAGTCAGGTCGTGGCTTCATAGCCGATCACTACATCGTGTAGGTTCGTGGTACTACAGACTGTAGGGACACTGCGAGCGCTGTGGGCGTTGCCCTCGAGCCCTCGAGGGCCGACGCGCACTCAGCCGCAGAAAGGCAGATCGACCATGCTGTTCTCAGCTAGCCCCGTCCGCCAGCGCGACCGGTCCATCGACGGACTGCTCGCGCGCCGCACTGACGTCTCCGCGCTCCGCACTGACGTCTCCGCGCTCCGCTCGCTGGGGCCCGGCCCGCTGTGATCGGCGCGGTGCTGGCGGCACTGGCCGGCGCCTTCTGCTATGCCGTGGCCGCGGCACTGCAGCAACACGAAGCCGTCCGGACGACGACCCGGGGGATCGCCAATCCGGCCATGTTGTGGCAGCTGGCACACCGGCCATGGTGGCTGGCCGCCATCGCCGCCCAGGGCCTCGGTGCCAGCTTGCATCTGTTGGCGTTGTCCTTCGGGCCGCTGACGTTCGTACAACCGCTCGGGGTGACGACATTGCTGTTCGCGGTTCCCTTGGCTGCACTGCTGCACCATCATCGGGTGCAGCTCGCGGAGCTGGCCGCGGCGCTGATCGTCCTGACCGGTCTGGCGCTACTGCTGAGCGTCCTGCCCCCCGGGACCGGGGCCGGAGCCGTCGACGCCGAGCCGGTCTCCATCATGATCGTGGCGGCCATCGCGCTCACCGCCACAGCGGTCGCGCTGGCCAAGGTCGTCTCCGGCCGGCTGCGCTCACTGTTGCTCGCCTCCGGTGCCGGGATCAGCTTCGGCGTCACCTCAGCGCTTGCCCGAGTAGTGCTGCAGACCGTGGGGCAGCCCGGCTCCACCGTCACGGTGCTGTTCGCCGGCGCCGGTATCGCCCTGCTGGCTCCCCTGGGGTTCCTGCTGGTGCAGAGTGCCTACCGCGCCGCCGGTTTCGCTGCCGCACTGGCGACTGTCACCGTCGTCGACCCGATCGCCGCGACCGTCGGCGGGGTCCTGCTGCTGCACGAGCCGCTGCCCGCCACACCTGGGCAGTCCCTCGCGATGGCGCTCGGTGCGGTGCTGGCCACGATCGGCATAGTTGTGCTGGCCCGCTCTCCCGTGCACGGACCCACCGCGGCGGGCGACCGCGCCGCGCAACCCAGAGCCTCCGACGCGGCGCCCTCCTGGCGCCCTCCTGGCCCGCCGACGGCCACGACCAGAATCCGATGGCCGACTACGTCCGGGTACTCATCGGCACCGACACCTACCGGCCCGACGTCAATGGAGCCGCGTACTTCACCCACCGGCCGGCCACCGGGCTCGCCGTCCGAGGCCACGACGTACACGTGGTGTGTCCCAGCGCCGACGGGACCGAGGGCACCCGCGTCGAGGATGGCGTGACCGTGCACCGGCTGCGCTCCTGGCGAACACCGATGCATCCCACCTTCCGGGTCTGTCTGCCTCCCGTGGTCGGATCCGCCGTCGGGGTGGTGCTGCACGGGGTGGCGCCCGACGTCGTCCACGTCCAGGGGCATTTCCTGACCGGCCGAGTACTACTGCGCGCCGCCCACCGCCGCCGGCTGCCGGTGGTCGGCACCAACCACTTCATGCCGGACAACCTGCTCGGCTACGCGCACGTGCCTGCGCCCGTCCACCGGCTGGCCCGCGATCTGGGCTGGTGGGACTTCACCCGCGTGTTCAACCAGGCAGACCAGATCACCACCCCCACTCCGGTCGCGGCGGACCTCATCCGCGGCATCGGGCTGCACCCCCCCATCCGGGCGATCTCCTGCGGGATTGACCTTGCCCGCTTCCACGCCCCCGCGCCAGGCGGTCGCGCCGCGTTCGCCGCCCACGTCTTCGGGCTTTCCGACCGCGCCACGTTGCTGTTCGTCGGCCGCCTCGACGAGGAGAAGCACCTGCACGAACTGGTGGCTGCGCTGCCCACGGTGCGCCGCCACGTCGATGCCCAACTCGTCCTGGTCGGCACCGGCACCCAATACCAGCGGCTGGCAGCGCTGGCCCGTCAGCTCGGAGTCGCCGCGGACGTGCACTTCCTCGGCTTCGTGCCCGATGCGGACCTGCCCCGCGCCTACGCCGCCGCAGACGTGTTCGCCATGCCCGGGGTGGCCGAGCTGCAGAGCCTGGCCACTCTCGAGGCGATGGCCAGCGGACTGCCCGTGCTCGCCGCCGACGCGATGGCGCTGCCGCACCTGGTGCATCCCGGGGTGAACGGCTACCTCTACCCCCCGGGCGACATAGCGACCCTGGCCAGCCGTGCTGTGGCCCTGCTGTCCTGCCCCACGCTGCGCCGCCGCATGGGCCGTGCGAGCAGGCAGATCGCCAGCGGCCACGACGCCGACGCCACTTTCGCGCAGTTCGAAGCCCTCTACGCACAACTGCGCACGCCCGCGCCGCGCCCGCGGGTCACCTCCGGATCCGCGTATCGCCCGACCGTGCGAGCGAATCGGTGATGACTCCAGCCAGCTCAGCTCCCTCGCCCTCACCAGTTGTGCCGGTGGCGGTGAACACCCGCGGGCTCGCCAAGAACTTCGGGCCGGTGGCCGCGGTGCGAAACCTGGATCTGTCGGTCCCCGTAGGCAGCGTCTACGGCTTCCTCGGCCCCAACGGGTCTGGCAAGACCACCACCATCCGGATGCTGCTGGGCCTGGTGCACCCGAGTGCCGGCACCATCGAACTGCTCGGTCAGGCCATGCCGGCCCACGCCGATGCGGTCCTGCCGGACGTCGGCGCGCTTGTGGAGGGACCCGCCTTCTACCCTTTCCTGTCGGGGATGAAGAACTTGCGTCGCTTCGACGCCGCCCAGGGCGGGCTGGGGCGTACCCGTAACGTCAGGGCATCCGAGGCGTTGGAGCGCGTGGGCCTGACCGGCGTCGCGCACCGCGCTTACCGCACCTACTCCCTCGGCATGAAACAGCGACTGGGCCTCGCGGCGACGCTGCTACGACCCCGGCGCATCCTGCTCCACGACGAGCCCACCAACGGGTTGGACCCCCAGGGCAGCCGGGAGATCCGGGCGTTGATCCGTTCGCTGGCGGCCGAGGGAACCACGGTGCTGCTGTCCAGCCACCTGCTCGCCGAGGTCGAGCAGGTCTGCACGCACGCAGCGGTGCTGCACCAGGGCCGCGCTGTGGCCGAAGGCCGCCTGGAGGAACTCCGCGGAGCGCCCGGCGCAGAGCTGCTGGTCCGCACGCGCGACACGGCTGAGGCGATGGCTGTGCTGGCCGAGACACCTGGCGTGGGCCCGACCCGGGTCGAGGGCGCCACCGGCCAGGCCATCGTCGTAGCCACGCTGCGCGGGGCCGAGCCGGAGCACTGTATCCGCGCGCTGGTCCTCGCGGGGGTCGGCCTGCGCGAGGTCACCCTCCGGGCGCGCAGCCTGGAAGACACCTTTCTCGCGCTGATCGGGGAGGACGACGATGCTGCGTAGTGAGCTCGCTACCCTCTTTGCTCGTCCACGCACCCGCGTGCTGCTCCTCATCCTGATGGCCATCCCCGTCGTCTACACCGTGGTGGTGAAGATCGCCGGTGGCCCCAAGGACGGCCCGGCTTTCCTCGGCCAGGTGCCGCAGAACGGCCTGTTTGCGGGGCTCGCGGGGCTCAGCGCGATCGCCCCGTTCGTGCTGCCGCTGGCCGTGGCGGTGGTTGCCGGTGACGCGATCAGCGGTGAGGCCGACCTGGGCACCCTGCGTTACCTGCTCGCCGCCCCGGTGCGGCGCGGTCGGTTGGTCGCGGTCAAGTTGCTCGCCGCGGTCGTGTTCGCCTGCACCGCTGCGCTCGCGGTCGCCGTCGCGGGCCTACTGGCCGGTGTCGTCATGTTTCCGGCAGGCCCGCTGGTCACCGCACCAGGCGTCGATCCCCCTCCCGCCGACGCCGTGCTGGCCGGGGCGGTGCTGCCGGTCCCGGTCGCGATCGGCATGGTTCTCCTCGCGGCCCTGGTGATCGGTGTGCAGGTGGCCGGCCTGGCGGCCGTCGGGGTGTTCGTCTCGACCCTCACCAATTCCCCGGTCGGCGCGATCGCCGCGACCGTCGCCGCCCTGTTCCTCAGCGAGGCCCTGCACGCCCAGGTGTCCTTCCTCATCCCGCTGCAACCGTGGCTGCTCAACTCCTACTGGGACGCCTACCAACAGCTGTTCCACACTCGCGCGGCGCTCAGTGGCGTCATGCAGACCATCGGCGTCTCGCTGGCCTACGTCGTTGTGTTCGGGGCGGCTGCCTGGGTGCAGTTCCGGCGGACCGACGTCGTCGCGTGAGGTCCGGTCGGGTTGTCGTTGTCAATGTCCCCGGCGTACTCTGCGGGCGTCCGGTCGCGATCCCGTGTTGGCGTCAGCCGGCGGTGGGGCATCGCCGGCGAGCGCCCTCATCGGGTGCAGGCGGCTCGAACAATGTGCACCACAGATCGAACTCTGCTCGGTCGACCGCGAAGGTCCCTGCCGGCAGATCAGCATTGCGCCGCGATATCCGTCTCCACAGCTCGCTGTGGGCGACGTCGAGGAATACCAGCTCGACGGTGGCGCCGACCGCCTCTCCCCCGGCGCGGTAATTCTCCCGTTCTGCGCGAAACCACAAGCCCCAGTCCAGGATCACGTTGCAGCCGACAGCCAGCGCCCGGGTTGCGACCGTCCATTGAACGGCTTCGACCGGATCTCGGGCTGAGCTGAGTGCAGACCTGCTCAGGTCATTGCCGTACAATCGAGCGATCCACTCATCCTGAGTGAGCCGTAAGGCGGAACACTCGTCTTCCAGCTGCCGAGCGAGGGTCGTCTTTCCCGAGCCGGGCAGGCCGGTGATCAGATACAGCGTCGGCCGCGCCCCGCCGACCGACAATCCACTCACAGCTGGGTGCCGCGGGCCGAAGGACACCGCCGCGGCCACGCCATCCGCGCAGCCGACGATGTCATGCGGCGCATCCCGAACGGTGCATTGGTCCAGCATACGCAGTAGGCCGACACCGTGTAGGAGTACAGTGGCGCGCGAAGATCAGGGTGAACTGGAGGCCACACGTGAACAGCGCAGACAGCGGGCGAAGCGCTGCGGCAACAAGCCAACAGCACGGCAGTGACGCCAGTGGGGCGCTGCTCAGCGGGTTGTGCTTCGGCCTGATCCTGACGGTCGTTCCGATGGCGTTGATCGACCAGTTCGGGCCGGGCATCTTCGTCCTCGGTGAACGGATCGACCTCATTCTGGGCGGGATGTTCACCGGTGCCGGAGTCGCCGCGCTGCGCCACCGCAGCCGCGTAACGCGCCGCCTGAACCGACGCGAGCACCCGTAATGCCCCCACCCGCCCGACCGATCGCCTCATCCCGGGAGCGGCGGCAGCGCAGGGTGACTCGGCGTCGTCGAACACTGCTGGTGGTAGGGATGGTCGTCCTCCTCGCGGTCGCCGGCGGGGTGGGGGGCTGGGTTCTCGCCCCGCCGGTCAGCGACGCACAGCAACGGGTTCAGGCCTTCCTCGCCGGCCAGCACGCAAACGTCCTCGTCGGTCCGGTGCCGGCGAAGTACGCCACGGCGCTGATCGCAACCGAGGACAGCCGCTTCTATGACCATCACGGCATCGACACCATGGGAATCGTCCGCGGTGCCGGTGGGTTCATCGGCGGGAGCGAGCAAGGTGGCAGCACGCTCGACCAGCAGCTCGCGAAAACGCTGTACAGCAACGGTAACCGCGCACCAACCGACATCGTCGCCCAGGTGATTCTCGGGGCCAAGCTCGACGCGTCCTACCCCAAGGCGCAAATCCTGCAGATGTATGCGCAGGTCGCCTATTTCGGCGCCGGCTTCTACGGGCTGCAGGATGCTGCCTGCGGATACTTCAACGTGGCACCCCAGCAACTGACCTGGTCGCAGGCCTCGCTTCTTGCCGGCTTGCCCCAGGCGCCGAGTGCCTACAACCCGCTGACCGCCCCTGGTCTGGCGGCCTTGCGTCAGCGACACGTCCTCGACCGGCTCGTCGCCACCGGCGCTCTCACCCAAGCCGAAGTGGACACGATCACACCGGACTCCTGGCACCTCGTCACCGCCAGGGCCGCCCCCGCAGCCGGGTGCCCCCGGAACGGGCCGGTGGGTGGGGCCTGACCTCGCACCGGGGTCTCAACCATTCCAGTGTGCTGGTGCGTGGCGCCATCGGGTGGTGCAGTTCGCTGGCGCGAATGACCGGGCGGGCGTCGGGGAAGCGGTTCAGGCGGCCCCGCTCATCCGACTCGCGCGGCCGCTAGCACCCCCCGGCAGATCTGCGCCACGTCGTCGGCCGTGCTGACGAAGGGCGGCATGACGTACACGAGGTCGCGGAACGGCCGCAGCCACACGCCCTGCGCCACTGCCGCCGCCGTGGCGGCTGCCATGTCCACCGGGTGGTCCAGTTGCACCACCCCGATCGCCCCGAACACGCGCACGTCGCGTATCCCGGGCAGGTCACGCGCCGGGGCAAGGCCGCGGCGGAGTCCGGCGGAGATCGCCCGCACCTGCCCGCGCCAGTCGCGGCCGAGCAGCAGCCCGATCGAGGCCGAGGCCACCGCACACGCCAGCGGGTTGGCCATGAACGTGGGACCGTGTGCGAGGCCTCCGGCCTTCCCCGCGCTGATCGAGTGGGCCAGCTCCGCCGTGCACAGGGCGGCCGCCAGGGTGAGGTAGCCGCCGGTCATGGCCTTGCCCACACACATCACGTCGGGGCTGACGGCGGCGTGGTCGGCGGCGAACAGTTCGCCGGTGCGACCGAAGCCGGTGGCGATCTCATCGAAGATCAGCAGCACCCCGTGCACGGTGCACAGCTCGCGCAGCACGTGCAGGTAACGCGGGTCGTGAAAGCGCATCCCGCCGGCACCCTGCACCACGGGTTCGACGATGACGGCCGCGAGGGTGTCGGCGTGGGCGGCGATCAGCTCGGCGAGGTGCGCGACGTAACCGTTGTCCAGCTGAGCCGGGGGTGCGTCGGCGAAGACCTGCGGGTTGAGCACGTCGGTCCACAAGGAGTGCATGCCGCCGTCGGGGTCGCACACGCTCATCGGGGTGAAGGTGTCGCCGTGATAGCCACCCCGCCAGGTCAGCAGCCGGTGCTTCTCGGGCCTGCCGAGCGAACGCCAGTGCTGCAGGCACATCTTCACCGCCACCTCCACCGCCACCGAGCCGGAGTCGGCGAAGAACACGTGCTCCAAACCGGGCGGCGTGATGTCCACGAGCTGGTTGGCCAGCCGCACCGCGGGTTCGTGGGTGAGGCCGCCGAACATCACATGGCTCATCCGGCCCAGCTGCTCCGCCACCGCGGCGTCCAGTACCGGGTGCCGGTAGCCGTGCACCGCCGCCCACCAGCTGCTCATCCCGTCGATCAGCTCACGGCCGTCAGCCAGGGTCAGGCGCACCCCCTGCGCACTACGCACCACCAGCGGTGCCAGGGCGGAGGGCATGGCGCCGTAGGGGTGCCACACGTGGGCGGCATCCAACGCGAGGATCTCCTCTTCGGTCACCGATGTGACGGTAGAGCGCCGCTGACGTCACCCCCAGCGCACGTGCCCACTACTGTTCGGGCAATGGCTGAGCAGACCACCTCCCCCGTCCAACACCCCGTGTGGCCAGGCACCGCTTACCCGCTGGGAGCCACCTACGACGGTTCCGGCACGAACTTCGCGCTGTTCTCCGAGGTGGCCGAGGTGGTCGCGCTGTGCCTCGTCGCCGAGGACGGCGTCGAGACCCGGATCACGTTGGAGGAGGTCGACGGCTTCGTCTGGCACGGGTACCTGCCCCTGGTCCAGCCCGGCCAGCGGTACGGCTACCGGGTCCACGGACCGTACGACCCCGAGCAGGGTCACCGCTGCGACCCGAGCAAGCTGCTGCTCGATCCGTACGGCAAGGCTTTCGACGGGCAGTTCGACGGGCACCCCTCACTGCACTCCTACGACTTCGCCGACCCGAGCGAGCGCAACACCGACGACTCCCTCGGCCACACCATGACCACCGTGGTGATCAACCCGTTCTTCGACTGGGGTTCTGACCGCCCACCGCACCGGCCCTACAGCGAAACGGTGATCTACGAAGCCCACGTCAAGGGCATGACGATGACCCACCCCGAGGTACCCGAGGCGCTACGCGGCACCTACGCGGGGCTCGCGCACCCCGCGGTCCTTGCTCACCTCAACGGTCTCGGGATCACCGCCATCGAACTCATGCCGGTGCACCAGTTCATGCAAGACCAGACGCTGCTGGACAAGGGTCTGCGAAACTACTGGGGCTACAACAGCTTCGGGTTCCTCGCGCCACATAGCGAGTACACCGCGAACCCGCTGCCCGGTGGCGCAGTCAGCGAGTTCAAGGCCATGGTGCGCGACTTCCACCAGGCGGGGATCGAGGTGATCCTCGACGTGGTCTACAACCACACCGCCGAGGGCAACCACCTAGGCCCGACGATCATGTTCCGCGGCATCGACAACGCCGCGTACTACCGTCTGGTCGACGGTGACGCCCAGCACTACATGGACTACACGGGCACCGGCAACAGCCTCAACGTTCGCCACCCGCACGCCCTGCAACTGATCATGGACTCGTTGCGCTACTGGGTGACCGAGATGCACGTGGACGGATTCCGCTTCGACCTCGCCTCCACCTTGGCCCGCGAGCTGCACGATGTGGACAAGTTGAGCGCCTTCTTCGACCTGGTGCAGCAGGACCCGGTGGTGAGCCAGGTCAAGCTGATCGCCGAACCGTGGGACGTGGGCGAGGGCGGCTACCAGGTGGGCAACTTCCCTCCATTGTGGACTGAGTGGAACGGCAAGTACCGCGACACCGTCCGCGACTACTGGCGCGGTGACGACTCCACGTTGGGCGAGTTCGCGGCCCGGCTCACCGGGTCGGCCGACCTATACGAGGACTCCAGCCGACGCCCGGGCGCCAGCATCAACTTCGTCATCGCCCACGACGGGTTCACGCTGTCGGACCTGGTGTCCTACACCGAGAAACACAACGACGCCAACGGCGAGGGCAACAACGACGGCGAGAGCCACAACCGCTCGTGGAACTGCGGGGTGGAGGGCCCGACCGAGGACGTCGACGTGCTCGAGCTCCGTGCGCGCCAGCAGCGCAACATCCTGACCACCCTGCTGCTCAGCCAGGGCACCCCGATGATTGCGCACGGTGACGAACTCGGCCGTACCCAGCAGGGCAACAACAACGTGTACTGCCAGGACTCCGAGCTGGCCTGGATGGATTGGAAGCTGGCCGCGGAACCGGCGAACGTGGCGCTGACGGCGTTCACCGCGCGGGTGATCGCGCTCCGCGCTGCGCATCCGGTTTTTCGCCGCCGCCGCTTCTTCGAGGGCCGCCCGGTCCGCTCGGGGGAGAAGATGCGTGACATCGCGTGGCTGACCCCGTCCGGCGAGTACATGACCGAGGAGGACTGGGATTCCGGTTTTGGCAAGTCGATCGCGGTGTTCCTCAACGGCGAGGGCATCCCCGACAAGGACGTGCGCGGGCAGCGGGTGCTGGACGACTCGTTCCTGTTGTGCTTCAACGCCTATCACGAGGACCTGGAGTTCACCACGCCCGACGGGCGCTACGCCGACGAGTGGACTGTGGTGTTGGACACCGCAATCCCCACCGGCGAGCGGTCGGCCGACGACGCCGTCGTGGACGCCGGTAGGGCGACCACGGTGGCGGGCCGCTCCGTGCTGGTCCTGCGCAAGACCGCCTGAGAGGTACGCGAGATGACCCCCGTGCTCTCCACGTACCGCCTGCAGCTGCACGGTCCCCGAGCCGACGGAGCCGGGTTCGGCCTTCTCGACGCCACCGCCCTGGTGCAGCAGCTCGACGAGCTGGGGGTGACCCACCTCTACGTCTCGCCGATCCTCACCGCGGCACAGGGCTCGCAGCACGGCTACGACGTGATCGACCCCACCACCGTCTCGGCGGCACTCGGTGGGGCCCGCGCCCTCGACAGCCTGGTCACGGAGCTGCGCGGGCGCGGCATGGGCCTGGTCGTCGACATCGTGCCCAACCACGTCGGGGTGCAGACCCCGGCGGAGAACGCGTGGTGGTGGGACGTGTTGCGCCAGGGCAGGCACTCGCCGCTGGCGGAGTTCTTCGACATCGACTGGAGCCCCGACAACGGCTGTGGCGGCAAGATCGCGCTACCGGTGCTCGGCTCCGCGGCGGACGTCGACGCCCTGACGGTCGACGGCTCCGGTGACTGCGCGGAGCTGCTGTTCTACTCCCACCGCTTTCCCCTCGCGCCGGGCACCGGCGGTGGCACCCCGCAGGAGGTGCACGACCGTCAGGTGTACCGGCTGGTGCCGTGGCGCGCCGGCCTGGTTGGCTACCGGCGCTTCTTCCACGTCAACGGCCTGGCCGCGTTGCGCCAGGAGGATCCCGCCGTGTTCGCCGCTACGCACGTCGAAGTGGGCCGATGGGCCGCAGCGGATCTGGTGGACGGCATCCGGGTGGACCACCCCGACGGCCTGGCCGACCCGGGCGACTACCTGGCCCGGCTGCGCGCCGTGCTCGGACCCGACCGGTGGCTGGTCATCGAGAAGATTCTCGCGGCTGACGAGGCGCTGGACGACGGGCTGCCGGTGGCCGGAACCACCGGGTACGACGCGCTCCGCGAGATCGGCGGTGTGTTCGTCGACCCGGCGGGTGAGTCCGCACTGGGTGAGCTGTCCCGATCGCGTACCGGGAGCACCGGTGACCCCGCTGACCTGCACCTGCAGGAGCACGCGCTCAAGTGCACCGTGGCGCGGACCGGGCTGCGGCCGGAGCTGGAGCGGTGCGTGCGGGCGATGCAGTCGGGTACGCGCTCACCGAACCTGCCGCACGAGCAGCTGGTGGCGGCGGTCGTGGAACTGGTCGCCGCCCTGCCGGTGTACCGCTCCGACTACCCCGCCCTGACCGGGTTGCTGCCCGGCGTGGTGGCCCGGGTCGTCGTCGCGCACCCGGAACTGGAGCAGGCGCTGGGCGTGGCGGCCGCGGCTGTGGTCGCCGACGGTGAGGCCGCCGCACGCTTTCAGCAGGTGTGCGGTGCGGTGACGGCCAAGGGGGTGGAGGACTGCCTGTTCTACCGCACCACCCGCCTGACGAGCCTGCAGGAGGTTGGTGGGGACCCCGGTCGTTTCGGGGTCAGCCCCGCCGAGCTCCACCTCGCCGCAGCAGAACGCGCACGCTTCTGGCCGGCGACCATGACCACCCTCAGTACCCACGACACCAAGCGCGGCGAGGACGTGCGCGCCCGGATCACCGTGCTGTCGGAGGTGCCCACGCGGTGGGCGGAGTTCCTCGCCCGCTGGGAGGCGATGGCAGCATCACCGGACGGGGCCATGGGCTCGTTGCTGTGGCAGGCCCTGTTCGGGGTGTGGCCCGCCGACGGCCGTACCGCCGCCGAGGTGGCGGGTCTGCGCGAGCGGCTGCATGCCTACGCCGAGAAGGCCGTGCGGGAAGCGGGCACCCGCACGGAGTGGAACGCGGTGGACGACGAGTGGGAAGGGCGGCTGCACACCTGGATCGACGCTGTGCTCGACGGTCCCGTGGGTGCGTCGCTGGGCGAGCTGGTGACGGAGCTGGCCCCGGCTGGATGGTCGAACTCCCTTGGCCAGAAACTGTTACAGCTCGCTGGGCCGGGGGTACCCGACGTGTACCAGGGCACCGAGCTGTGGGAGGACTCGCTGGTCGACCCCGACAACCGGCGCGAGGTCGACCACGGCCACCGCGCGCGGATGTTGGCGGCCCTGGGGTCGGCGGTGCCCGAGGTGGACGCCTCGGGGGCGGCCAAGCTCCTGGTGGTGAGCCGAACGCTGCGGCTGCGCCGCGAACTCCCGGACAGCTTCGTCGGGGGCACCTACTCCCCCGTACTTGCCGAGGGGCCCGCCGCTCGGCACGTGGTGGGCTTCCTACGCGGTGATCGGGTGATTGCCCTGGCCACCCGGCTCTCCCGCAGCCTGCCCGGGTGGGACGGGACCACCGTCACCCTGCCGGCGGGGACGTGGACCGACCGGCTGACCGGCGCGGCGCACCTCGGTCGGGCCGAGGTGGGTGCGGTGTTCACCGCACTGCCGGTGGCGTTGCTGGTTCGCGACTGAGCACGCCGGGCAAACTCCGAACCGCCCATCGATGTGCGGGGCCCGCGAGGGGTCGGCTGCACGGTGCCGAATGTCGAGCACGTTCACCGCGTGCCCGGCCTCGCTGCCGTAGACGACGTCGCCGGCACGGACGGCCTCACTTGCCTCGGGCACGGACGGCCTCACGTGCTGGCGGGCGAGGGCGCGCAGGGTGTCTGGGTCGGCCTTGATCTCGGCGGCTTCGCGAACAGCCAGGTAGGTCTCAAAGGCGTGCACTACCGCTTGGTGCACGCTGCGTTGGTTTCCCTCGGTGTTGGTGGTCATCGGAAATTGTCCGAGCGCGGCCAGCAGCTTTGCTCGACCGCTTCGCCGCCGCAGTTCTGTTGCATATTTGTGCAGTCTGATGACCGCAGTCCATACGCCTTCTGAGGTTGGTCATCGTACTTCATCCGACCCTATGTGCCGGCAGCACGACGGAGTCGGCCGATGCTAATCGTGTCCGCAAGGGGATCCGCTACTGGCGAAGCTGGTATGCGTCAGCCCATTGCCTGGCGGTGAGGTGTTTGGGCAGGCTTTGGGTACTGAGGCCCGCTCGGTGGCAGAAGGCGTGGGCGTCGCGGCGGGCGATGCCGCCTGATCGTGCGAGAACTTCGGCGATTCCGTTACCCGGTCCGGTGAACACCGCCCGGACCCACTGTTGGTATCGGGTGGGATTGCCGGTGACGAGCGGCCGCGTGCGTCGCTCGATCACCAGCAGGCCTCCGTCCACTGACGGGCGTGGAGTGAAGCTGCCAGAGGGGATCCGCTGCCGAAGTGAGAATTCGTACCAGGGCCACCACTGGGCCGTAAGTTGCGTCGCGCCCCCGACTCCGGCGCGTTTGCGTGCGACCTCCCACTGAGTGATGAGCACCGCCGTGTGCCATGTCCGTTGCCCCAGCAGGCGGCGAAGCACGGCCGTTGTGATGTGGAACGGGACGTTGCTGACAAGGACAGCTCCGGCTGGCGGCGGTGCGTGCCGAAGGATGTCGCCCTCAACGATGCACACGTGCGGCCCAACACGACGGCGAACGGTGGCGACGCGATGAGGGTCGATCTCCACGGCAAGCAGGGAGCGGCTCAGCTTCGACAGAGGAACGGTCAATGCCCCGGCGCCTGCGGCCCACTCCACAATGGGCCCTTCTGTGACGGCGACGATGGCGATTACGGTCTGGATGATTCGGCGATCGGTGAGGAAGTTCTGCCCTAGTTCGTGTGGGCCTGCACGACGATCTGGCGACATGTTGATGCTCCTGATCCAGAGAATGGAGCCAGGCAGCACCAAAGCGCCGCCCGGCTAGTTGCCGGGTGGCGGCGCAGATTCGTTCGGCTGAGACCTGCGCCGCTAGAAGCGGCGGGTCCGAACGATCGTGATACTCACACCAAGAGAATACTCAATGAGCCACCAGAGCCGCAGCGGCACCAGTCGCCTGGGGAACCGCGTGCGGCGCGGTTTGCCTGCGGCACGGCAAGGTCATCACAGTCGCACAAGCCGATCGGCGAGGGCGACGCGTCCCGGAGGTCGTGGCGACAGGTAACGCGCTGTGATCGAAAGTCACCTGCGGGTCCTCAGCCGCTCTGTAGCTGCGGTGAGAGTTGACACGCTCGGTGCCGGCCGCCGAGCAGGGAGGCGCGCTATGGTTGACGCCAGTACCAGCTTTCCAACTTCTGGAGTTTCCGATGGGTGCTACTGCGACTGTTCGGTCCAAGGGGCAGATCACACTCCCACGCGATGTCCGCCAAGCGCTGCACATCGAAGAGGGCGATCAGGTGGCGTTCGACGTAGCCGACGACGGCACTGTGACCGTTCGAGGCTTGACCAGCGTGCCGGCCGATCAGGCGTGGTTCTGGACGACGACTTGGCAGGCCGGCGAGCAACAAGTGGACGCCGAACTCGAGTCAGGCCGCCACGGCCGCGTGTTCCACAGCGACGAGGAGTTCCTCGCCGCGCTCACCGAGGCGGTTGACGACCCGACCCGCGTGTGAGCCCCAGCTACGAACGGCAGCCGACGTTCGCTCGCGACTGGACTGCTCTCACGCGCAACGACGGCAGTTCCTGACCGCGGTCACGCAGATGGTCACCGACCTGAAAGCCGGTCGCGAGTTCCGTCCCAGCCTGCGGGTGAAGGGCGTGCAAGGCCGGCCCGGCGTGTTCGAGATGACCTGGGCACCCGACGGCCGAGCAACCTGGCAGTACGGCCCCCAGCTGCTCCCCGGCGAGCCGCACGTCATCTGGCGGCGCATCGGAACACACGACGTGTTCCGCCGACCCTGACCGGACACCCGCCGACAGCGGGGTCGACGCCATCAACGTCCCCGGTCGCCGGCCGCGGATCGCGGATGAGAAGGGTGTGCCGGCCGCTGCGAAGGAAGTCCGGCCGCTCGAGCACGTGCTGGTGGCGCTTGTCGGTCGCGTCTTTGAAGAACACCACCATGGTGCGCTCGGCCAGATGCAGCAGCCGGTCGATCAACTCGTCGGTCGTGGTCACGGGGTGTCCGTGCAGTTCCGTCTCCCCGTGGTCGATGACTTTGGCGAAAGGCTCGTGAAGCGCCCTGACATCGCCCCGCTCGGCCACCATGCGGAAGAACGCGGTCGAGCGCGATCCGGCGCGCTCCACAGCGCCAATAATCCGGCTTGGCCGCTCTCCACGCTCATGACCGCTTCACCTGACCCGCCAAGATGTCGACACAGCACCGTCGTAAGCAGTCATACCTGCGCCGAAGTGAACTGACAGCCGCTTAGGCGCCGGGCGACGGATCCGCTGGCGCTGGGTGGGTAAGTCCCGTGGAGTGGTGTAACTCGTCCGCGTGATTCTCTGCGGGGGTGGATCAGATTGTGCCTTCTTCGGGGTGGGTGTGTCTATTACCTCCTGGTGGGTGTCGGCGGGGGTCGGGCGGCGT
>JAABUV010004292.1_pt1 | contig 17211 bp, 16 predicted proteins | sample 5559971 | NCBI WGS metagenome assembly JAABUV01 (sample SAMN10711881, study PRJNA513362) | rock metagenome | isolation source: Antarctica rocks | place: Antarctica: Victoria Land, Knobhead nord | collected 2015-12-19
CGGCCATCACCGGGCCGACGCCCTTGACCAGCCCACTCCCCAGGTAGCGGCGCATCCCCTGGGTGGTCGCGGGGAGGCTGGTGCGGTAGTCGAGGACCTGGAACTGCCAGCCGTGCTTGGCGTCGTTGCGCCACCAGCCGTGCGCGACGATCGCCTCGCCCGGCGTCAGGTCGGCGAGGGTGCCGACGATGGTGACCAGCCGGTCGTCGGCCTGGGCGGCGCGCGCCTCGTCCCGCGGGCGCTCGGGGGCGAGCCGGGCCACGGTGTAGCCGTTCTCGGGGTTCTGGTACGTCAGCCGCTCGACCACCCCGCGCAGCTCCTTGCGCGGCGGCGTCTCCTCGGGCCGGCGGCGAAGGGTGACGGCGTTCATCGGCGCTCCTGCATCTCGCGCACATCATACCGCGCGCGACCAGCCGCCGGGTAGCCTGATGCCTGTCCTGGCCCGTTTAGTCCATCCGCGCCCCAGCCCTGGCATTCGCGTGCCAGGAGCCCTAGAAATGCGCTACGGATGGAGTGAACGGCCAGCACACCGCCCCCAGGCTCTATCCGCACCGGTCACCATACGTAGTTATCTCCCGTGGCCGCCCAGCTCCGCCCTTGTAAGGATGGAGCAGCACCTACTCGATGCGCTGGTCGGACCAGGGCTGTCATCTCAACGATGGCCACGGACGATGGCAGGGCGCGGTATCGCCCCGCGGTCATGCCGGCAGGTTGAACCCGGCATAGCCCCGCGCCGCGACCCCGGCGCACTTCAGCCGGTCGGTCTCCACGCCGCCGATATAGGGCATGAAGCTGCGCGACTTCCCGGAGATGTTCGCCCCCATGTACCAGGAGTTGGCGCGGGGGTAGAGCGTCAGGTCCGCGACCGCGTTGACGTGCGCCACCCGCGCCGCCGCCGCCGCCGCCGTCGCCTCGATCGTCCCGTGCCTGCGGTCGCACAGATAGGCGAGACAGTCGGCGATCCACGCGACGTGCCGCTCTGTGACTGAGGACGGCGGGGCCGCCGGGGCCGGTGATGGCGCAGCGATCCGGGAGGCTGGCGATCGCGAGGCCGAGGTAGGTACGCGGGCCAGCGGCCCACTGCCGTCGCCGTGACTCACCATCCCGGCCCCGAATGTCGATGCCGAGCAAGGCGCCCGTCAGCACGTCGAAGCTGCTGCCGCAGACGAGGCGGTCCAGCGCACACGCGGCGTCTCGTGCCCGCAGACCAGGAGGGGTGCTCGCCGCGAGCGGCGCGCCAGACACTGACCAGCGTGACGTTCTCGTAGTTGAACAGTAACTATTCAGCGTGGAAGGTGGGCATCGGGGGCTGACCCAGGAAGGTCTGCTCCAAGGCGGTGAGGACGTGGCGGGCTTGTTGCCGCAGGGTGGCGATGTGGCCGCGAATGCGGCAAAAAGCGCCCGCCCCGCGCGTGTTGCGGAAGGTGCCGGAGACCTTCTGCTGCACCTTGATCATGCGGAGATCCCGTTCCGCTTGGTTGTTATCGAAGTGTACGGCCCACTCGTGCAGGAAGGCGAGCACCTCCGCCTCGTGCGCGCGCAAGCGGTCCACCAGGTTGCGCGCCTTGCTCTGCTTGAGCCGCCCGCGCCGGGGGCCGTCCGGGGTGCGGCGGGGCGGCGGGTTGGCCGCGTAGCCCGCCGCCAGCAGCGCGCGATAGCGCGCCACGAAGGCGTCGCGCTCGGCAAGCGGGCTGCCGGTCCCGCCCGTCGCGCGGCCCGCCTCGACGTGCCGCCTGATGGCGCGCAGCAGGGCGCGCAGCTCCTCGGCCCAGCCCTGCCCCGGCCGCTCGGCGACGGCGGTCAGTTCGCGCAGGTGGTGGGCGTTGCACAGGCCGTGTCGGCAGGGGTAGTGCCAGGAGGGCGCCCAGGCGTCCTGGATGAGCCGCCCGCCCAACGCGGGCAGGATGCCGATCGCGTCGGTCGCGGCGTGCCCGCGCTTGGCGTGCCAGCCGTCGTGCGTCAGCCGGGGCGTACTGACCACATGGACCCAGCGGCGTTTGCCCGCCACCGTCGCGCTCGTCTCGTCGGCATGGGCCACGGCCGCCGCCGCGAGCGCCGTTTTGATCGCCGCCTCGATCGTGACCAGGGCCGCCGCACAGGTCGGGCTCGCCGCGTGCACGGTGCCGACCGCAGGGCCCGCCCCGAAGAGGTCGGTCAGCAGTGCGCCGATGCGGTGGTAGGGCCGCAGCCGGGAGTGCCGCAGGGAGACGCCCAGCCCCAGCAGGCGCGGGCCGTACCGCACCGGCCGCGCGACCGTCGGCGGGAAGGGCGCAGTCGTCGGCCGCTGGCAGCGCGGGCAGCACACCGTGGCCGCCCGCTGCTCCGTCACCACCAGCGCCAGCGGCGGCAGGTCGACCACGTGCCGCCGGGCCACCGCCGTCGCCGGGACGCCCGCCAGCGCCGTCCCGCAGTGGGCGCACTGGGGCGGATCATGCACGACCACCCCGTCCGGTGTCGCGACCAGCGCCAGGGTCCGCCCCGGATGGCCGGGCGGCCCGCCCGGCCCCTGGCCGCTGCGCGTGCGCTGGCTGCGCGGGGGCGTGCGCGGGCCGTCGCTCGACGGGGGCCGGTGGCTATTCTGGCTGTGCCCGCCCAGCCGCGCCTCCAACTCCTGCACGCGGGCGGTCAGCGCCGCGACTTGCGCGGCTTGCTGCGCCAGCGCGGCAAAGACCGCGTCCGGGCCGCTGGCATAGAGGGTGTCACTCTCGGCGCGGGTTATGCTCATCGGCCGACGATACCATATCGGAGCCTGCCTGAATAGTTACCTTCAGCCTTGTATACCTATGGTGAGATTGGACCAGTTCTACACACAAGTTACGCCAGGCGACCTGACTAGACAATACATTACCTCCTCCCAATAGTCGGACGGCACTTCCGCGAAGGTCGGCGTTGTAGGCAGTGCGGCCATATCCTGGACCAGGGCACGGAGGAAGAAAGTCACCATCTCGGCACGGGTCACTCCGCGCTCTAGTCAGAAGACCCGCTGGTCGGCGTCGTGCGTGCCGCAGCCCGTCATGATCCCCAGCGCGGCGAACTGGCCGATCGGGTCGTATGCACAGCAGGCGGCGGACGGGAACGGGCGCGGTACTCGGCGACGGCGTGGGACGCTGGTCGGGCGGGATACTGGGGACACTGACGGCAGTGCCGCCATAATTGGCGACGGAGGAGCGGACCCAACCAAGGTCGACAGTGAAAGGGCGTGACCCTGGCGATGCGCAAGCTGCGCCGAGCCTGATCAGCGACGCGTGTCGCCAATCCTTCGTCGTACTCGACCTCCGCGCATTCACCGACGATCATGACACGGTAGATGCGCACGGGGCGCGATAGTCGACAGTCTCGATCGACCGCCCCGACACGGCCGTCCACACGGCGACTTGATCGTAGGCCATCGGCCCGGCCCGCTGATGGACGACGACCGCGACCATGTAGGCCGACCGGCCGTCGGCGGCGTGGTCGTGGCCCTTCACCAACGACCGCACGGGGTACGCGACGCGGATCCGTTGCAGGTAGGTGCGTTTCTCGCCATCGGGATGCACAGCGGTGTCATCAGCCGACACCGTGGCGAACCGTACGGTGTCGATCGAGCAACACCCAGGGGGGGCGGCGAGGTGACGGCCTTCAGGGAGTGGATGACATCATCTTGCGCGCGAACATAGTCGCCAGTCGGGCGTCCGACTCCTTCTCGAGCCGTACCGAAACACTCCGCGAGCAGCGTCGCCAGTTCAGCCTACGGGGGGTGTCAGCAGGGCGGCGAGGGCGGCGGTCACGCGTGCGGGCTCGGCGCGATACGCCGCGGCCAGCGCGGCCATGAGCGCGGTGACGTTGCCCGCGCGCCCGGCGTCGGGGCCGCGCGTGGTGCGCAGGCCGAGCGCGAGCGCGAGGGCGCGCAGCTCGGCCATCTCCGCGGCGCTGACGTTGAGCGAGGTGCGCGGTCGGGCGGGTCGCGGGTCGGCGGCCATGGTCCCCTCCATCGGGGGTATGGTAGCCGAGCGGGAGGTGTTTGACAAAACTACATAGTATGTATATACTGAATGGGTCGGGTTCGTGACCGACGCGGTGGCAGGGGAGCGAGGGCGCGGATGGCAGGGTACGTGAGACGCGACGTGGTGCCGGTGGTGTGGGGGCCGGGGGCGGCGGATGTTCCGGCGGGGGATGCGTGGGCGCTCTTCCACCACATGCGCTGGGGGGCGCGCCGCGGACAGGTGCGGCGGGCGCTGGCGACGGCGGCGCGGTGCGGCTGGGCGATCACGCCCGTCCAGCTCGAGCGCGCGGCCCGGGTGCTGCGCGCGGTCATGCCGCGCGCCGATCGCCCCGCTCGGGCCGCGGCGGCGGGGCTGGCCGGGCTCGCTGCGGTGGCGCGGCACCGCAGCTGCCCGACGCTCGCGCACCTGGCCGACGCCCTGGGGCTCAACCCGGGGCCGCCGCTCCTGCGCGCGCTGGGCTATCCCGGGGATGCGGTGGCGCGCGAGCGGGCCGTGCAGCGCCTCGCCGACGCCCGCTGGGCGGCGCGCGCGGCGGACGACGACGACGGGTACGACGCCCGGCCCGCGAGCCTCGACGTCGCCGAGCTGGCCCCGCACTGGGCCACCCTCCCGCCGCCGGAGCGCGCGGCGCTCCTCGCCGCGGTGGCGGCGGAGGCGGCGGGGCGGCGCGCGCTCCGGCGGCGGGGTCGTGCTACGCGCCGTCGCGCCCGCCCGGGGGCGTCAGGCGCGCCTCGGCCGCGGCGATCAGCGCGGAGGGTGCCACGCCGACGACCTGCGCGAGGCGGAAAATCGTGCGCAGCGAGGGCGATTTCTCCCCGCGCTCCAGCTCGCCGACGTACGAGCGGTCGTAGCCCGCGTCCAGGGCCAGCCGCTCCTGCGACAGCCCGCGCGCGCGGCGCAGCCGACGCCCCGAGCTGCTGCAGTTCGCCCCGGATCCGTTCGGCCCCCCAGAGCGGATTCTCGTCGGCCAGCCGTCGAATCAGCGCGGCGGTCGCGCCGGGGAGTGGCGGGCGGCCCGGCCCCGGGCGCGACTGCCATCGCCAGTGGGCGCGAAACCCGGCGCGGTGCCAGCGCAGCAGCGTGTCGGGCCGGACGATGCGGAGCGCCTGCCGCCAGGCGGGGACGCGCCCGGCGAGGAGCACCAGGAGTGCCCGATCCGCCGGAGCCATGGCCGGGCGCGCGACGCTCCGGCGCAGCACGAGGAGCTGCTGGCGTAGGAGGGCATTCTCGGCGAGCAGTTGCCCCTTGATCCGCGCGAGATCCCTCCCCGTCCCTGCGGAATGCGCCAGCACCGGCCGCACCCACAACGCCGCGCCGAGGGTACTGTCAATTAAAGTTGGGCTGCCTGAACCATTGGTGAATGCGGGCGTGTTGCCGGGCGAGGGTGCCGCGCGTCAGGCCATGGCCGGGGTGCCAGTGACCGCCCGCCAGCTGGCGAAGCGTTGCGTTCTGGTCGCGCGGTAGGCGGCGGCGGTGAGGCGGTGGCGTCTGGGGCGGCAGTGGCCGGCGATGGGGCCGTAGGAGGCGAGGAAGCGCTGGGCGTGGCCGGGGCGTTTGAAACGCCGCATCCGCCGCTCCCGCTCGCGCGTGGGCTGGTGGGGATGCTCGGCGCGGTTATTCAATCGCTTGTGCCGCCGATGCTCGACGCGCGGGAGGATCGGACGCTTGGCCGCCCCGTCGCTGGCGAGTTTGTCACTGATCAGCACCCGTGGCACATACGCGAGCCCCTTCAGTCGTTTGCGCAGGAACTTCGTGGCGGCGGTCTTGTCGCGCCGCGCCTGCACGAGGATATCGAGCACGTTGCCATCCTGGTCGACGGCCCGCCAGAGGTACTGCTGCCGCCCGTTGATCGGGAGGAAGACCTCGTCAAGATGCCACTTGTCGCCGGGACGCGGACGTCGACGACGCAGCCCGTTGGCGTACGTCTGGCCGAATTTCCGGCACCACTGCCGGACCGTCTCGTACGTGAGGAGCACGCCCCGCTCGGCCAGCAGCTCCGCCACGTCGCGGTAGCTGAGCGCGAAGCGGAAGTAGAGCCACATGGCGTGGCCGATGATCGCCGGCGGGAAACGGTGGCGCTTATCGCTCGGCGTGAGTGCTTGTTCGTTCATGCGCCGCGGTATCGCACACCCGCCTCCCGCGAGGCCGATCAGTTATCCTGACAGTGCCATTCCGGGAGCGTTGGGCGACCGTCATGGCCGAACTGGCCGCCGCCTGACGGCGGGGAGGGCCTCGTTCGCGCCGCCCTCGGCACCCCTTGGGCACGGCCGTCGTCCCAGTTCTGACGCATCCCTTAAGAGTACTTAATCCGGGGGTCGATCACGGCATAGATGACGTCGGCGAGCACGTTGCTGAGGACGATCAGGGTAGCCGTGATCAGGTTGATCGCCATGATGACCGGGTAGTCGCGCCCGCGCACGGCGGTGATCGCCAGCGTGCCCATGCCGGGCCAGGCGAAGATCGCCTCGACGATGACCGTGCCGCCGAGGAGCCGCGGGAGGTTGAGCGCGACCACCGTGACGAGCGGGATGAGGGCGTTGCGGAAGGCGTGGCCGTAGATGACATCGCGCTCGCGCAGGCCCTTGGCCCGCGCGGTGTTGAGGTAGTCCTGCCGGATGACCTCGAGCATGCTGGAGCGGGTGTAGCGGATGAGCGGTGCCGCCTCGGCCAGTCCGAGGGCGACGGCGGGGAGGATCATGTGGCGCACCCCGTCGCTGACGGAGGGTTCCTTGCCGATGGTTGCCATGCCCGCCGAGGGCAGCCAGCCGAGTTTCAGGGAGAAGACGTAGATCGCGGCGAGCGACAGGAAGAAGGACGGGATGGAGAGCGCGGTGAACCCGGCGACGGTGGAGAGATAGTCGATGAACGAATACTGCTTGATCGCCGAGAGCACGCCGAGCGGGATCGCGACCAGCAGCCCGATGATGAGCGCCACCCCCATCAGGCGGAGCGTCGGCCAGAGGCGCTCCGCGATCTTCTGGGCGATCGGCTGCCGGTCCACCAGCGAGAAGCCGAGGTTACCGTGCGCGAGTTCCTTCAACCAGAGCGCATAGCGGACCGGGAGCGGCTGATCCAGGCCGAGCGCCGCCCGTTGCTGCGCGATATAGTCCGGCCCCAAGGACGCGGCCGCCTCGGGGTTGATCATCGCCGTGACCGGGTCGCCGGGGGCGAGGCTAATGATGATGTAGGTTCCCAAAGTGATCCCGATCAGGATCGGGATGCTGATCACCAGGCGGCGTAGCAGATACTGGCCCATCGCACCTCTCCCGTATGCGGCATCGGTCGCCGGTTGTCGGTGAACTGTCCCCATCGGCGCGGTGATGATCGCGCCGTACCCCGTCTTCGTGGCGCGCCAGCCCACGCTCGTGCCGCACTGCCCCCCTCATCCGCTCCTCTTGGGCGACCACCGGTCGTATCGCGACGTCGGTTTCACTGATTATGCCCGTCGTCAGCGCGTGTTTACGCCTGCGGCAGTTCCGCGCCTTGACTCCCTGGTAGGTCGGACACGCGGGCCGACCGGAGCTCCTCGAGGTAGCTATAGACCGTGGCGCGCGAGATCCGCAGATACTCGGCGACCTGTGGCACGGAACGCTGCAGCGCAAAAACACCATGCTGATCGAGCGCTCGCAAGATGACGAGCCGATCCTGCTTGGTCATGCGGTCGAGCGAGCGTCCCACCGCGAGCTCTCCCTCATCGATCAGGGCGCGGATCACCTGACCGATGTCATCGACGAAGCTGATCGGCCGGGGTTCGGCCGCCGTGCCCGTCAATTCCCCGAGCACGCCGCCGAGCAGTCGCAGGTCGGTAATGTCGAAGTTAATGCACAAGGCACCGAACACCCGACCGCCGGGATCGCGCAACGGGATCGTCGTCGATTTCAAGACCCGCCCACCAGGGGTCCGGGTGAAATAATTGTACTGGGCCTGCGCCGCGTTCCCCTGGGCGATGAGGGAAAGCCCTAATTGACTGACGGATCCACCGACATGCCGCTCGGTCACCTGGCCCTGGATGGCCACGATGGAGTGCTCGGGATCCCGGAAATCATGCAGGACGACCTCGCATTGCCGACCAAAAGTCGCCGCGATACCGGCCACAATCGGCTCCAGAAGGATGAGATAATCATCGATCGCTTCTCTGCGCTCGATGAGAGCGTCGTTGAAGAACCCGATGGCGGCTATATCGTGTGGCATGGGGCCCTTCCTCCCAAATGATGCACGGGATGGTAGCAGCACGACAATCCGTCAAGGGGCTGGACAGACTGTTCTAAGTCAGACCGATGGACGCTTCGTCTAGTGGCTTGACAGAGCGTCGGGGTACTATTAGTATGCGGGCAGGGCATCAAGAGAGTCAAGACAGCCACGGTCATTGCGGCGACGCCGGATAGCGAGCATCAATGACTCAAAGGCCGTTTCATAATCCTTGGTCGGACTGCTATCGTGTAGCCGGATCGCCAGTTCTCGGGATGCACATGGGGTTATGAGGCGGCCTGTTAGTAGAAGCACTCCGTGGGTCGCTCTCCGTGCTTGCACGGCATACCCACTGCGGCACGGCGGGTCAGCGGGCACACGCATTACGGGGGAGGGCCATCACCATGATCGCGGGTAATCACGACCCCTCGGGCCAATCCGGACGCGCCCGTCGACTCAAACGCCGGGTGTTCATACGGTTGCTCACTGCGAGCGCGGGAACACCGGCCCTGCTCGGGCTCCTGGCGGCGTGCGGTGGTGCTGCGACCACACCCGGCGCGGCGACAGCCACCGATGGCGTGGTCGCCACGACCGTCGTCGCCCGCCCAACTGGAGCGGCCGGGACCGCCGCAACGGCCGCAGGGGGGGCGCCTGGCGGTCAGGTGAGCTTCCGCTGGATCAAACCGGTCACCTTCAGCCCGCTCTTCTCTATCGTCGGCGCGGAGCAAGGAGTGGAGCGGCTCCTCTTCGGCGCGCTGGTCAAGGTCAACGACAAGCTTGAGGCTGTGCCGGATATTGCCGAGAAGATCGAGGTCTCACCGGATGCCAAGACCTATACCTTCACGCTGCGTAAGCCCCTTCGGTTCACCGATGGTGTGCCATTCACGGCCAAGGATGTTGCCTTCACCCTCCAGCGCGCGGTCGATAAACGGGTTGGCAGCTATTGGCGGGGTCGACTACTCAGCATCGTCGGCGCGGCCGAGTACGGCGATCAGAAAGCCGCGACGATCAGTGGCCTCGAGACGCCCGATGATTACACCGTCAAAATGACGCTGACGACGCCCGACTCGACCTGGCTACTGACCCTCGGCGACCAGGCAGCGCTGGGCATCCTCCCCGAGCACATTCTCAAGGATGTCGCGCCGGACCAGCTCAAAGCCCACCCGTTCACCCTCAATCCGAACGTTTCCGCAGGAGTCTTTCAGTTTAGCAAGTACGAGGCCGACCAGTACCTTGAATTGAAGCGTAACGAGAGCTACGGCGGTCAGAAGGCGAAACTGGACAAGATTTTCGCCAAGATCCTGCCACAGGATGTGGCCCTGGCAGAGTTGGAGAAGGGCGCGCTGGATCTCATGATCGTGCCAGTGGCAGAGGTTGAACGCCTCAAGAGGATCCCCACTCTGACGGTACTGAGCGTACCGAGTCCGAGCGTCTCGTTCATTACGGCCAATCTTACCAAACCCTACCTGCAGGACAAACGGCTGCGCCAGGCCATGATGTATGGCATCGATCGCGAGTCAATAGTTAAGGAGATTTATAAAGGCGAGGCAACCGTGACGAATCACACAGTCATCGGACCAGACTGGATGGGAATCCCTGGTGGTAACGAGTACCGGTTCGATCCCAACAAGGCCAAACAACTCCTCAAGGAAGTAGGCTGGGACAGCGGACGCAAACTGGAGACGATCTATATTCCTGGCACGCGGGAACAGGACGCCTATGCACCGATCATTCAGCAGCAGTTGAAAGAGGTGGGACTCAATATCGAGTTGCGCCAGGTCGAACTGGCGGAGTATATCCGCAAGCGCAACACCGACCATGATTTCGACCTGGCGTTCGTCGGTGGCGGCGTCTTCCGGCAGGATCCGAATGTTTCGTCAAAGTACTTCGAGACGGCGAATTTCGTCCCCTCCGGGGCGAACTACTCGCACTACTCGAACAAGCGCCTCGATCAACTCTTCGAGGCGGGACGCGCAACCCCTGACACAGCGAAGCGCAAGGAGATCTACACCGAGGTCGCGACGATTCTGAATGACGAGGTCCCCTGGGTCTTCCTGTGGTCACCGAACTCGATCTTCGCGCACAACAAACGCCTCGGCGGCTTCAAGCCGCCGAGTTACGCCGAACACCAGATGTGGAATGCCGAGGATTGGTGGGTAACGACCGGTGGCTGAGATGTTCGATGCGGGGCGCGACGCCAGCGACCGTGCTCAAGATTAAGGAATTGACACCGACTCGGCACCCGTCCTCATCGACGAGGCGGACCCCCCACGCGGGCCAAGAGACCGGGCCCACTCAGTGCGAGCAGTGGGGGCGCGGTCCAGCGCCGGGCGGGAGACGAGAGGGGAAATATGGCGCATATCGAGCGACCGGTCCGGCAGCAACGCGGCGTGGTCGAGGGGCACGGGTCCCTGGCCCACGCGACGACCGCCAAGCTCGGTCGGCCGAAGAGCGTCGTCTGGCAGCGTTTCCGTCGCCACCGGGTGGCGGTCATCGGCGTGATCATCCTCGGTGTGCTCACCATCGGGGCGGTCGGGGCGCCGCTGTTCGCGAGCAACGACCCGTACAAGGTGAACATCAGTGCCTACCGGAAGGGGCCACAAGCAGGACATCCTCTGGGTACCGACTCGTCCGGGCGGGATGTGTTCAGTCGCCTCCTCTACGCCGGGCGCGTCTCGCTCTCGGTCGGCCTGGTCGCAGTCACGATCTACACGGCGATCGGTGTCGTCCTCGGCGCGCTATCCGGGTTCTATGGCGGGTGGGTCGATTCGACCATCATGCGCCTCGCCGACATCGTGCTTTCCTTCCCCTCGCTGATCCTGATCATCACCATCGTTTCGCTCCTGGGGCCGAGTATCTACAACATCATGCTGGTGATCGGCCTGCTCGGCTGGCCGCCGATCGCCCGCATCGTCCGTGCCCTCTTCCTGAGCCTGCGCGAGCGCGAATTCATCCTCGCGGGCCGGACGATCGGGGCGTCGAATAGCCGGTTGATTTTCCGGCACATGCTCCCCAACGCCATCGCCCCGGTGATCGTCGCCGCGACGATCGGCATGGCGGGGGCGATCCTCCTGGAGGCGGGGCTATCTTTCCTTGGCCTCGGGGTGCAGCCGCCGACCCCCAGTTGGGGCAACATGCTGACCGACGCCCAGTCGCTCACGGTGTTGGAGTCGATGCCCTGGCTCTGGATCCCCCCCGGGGTCATGATCGCGCTCGCGGTCCTGTCGATCAACTTCATCGGCGATGGGTTGCGCGACGCGCTCGATCCGTATCTCCTGCGATAGCACGCGGATGTTACCGCCCCATACCGCTGCATGGGCGCACGGCAGTCGCGCGGTATGGGGCGATTGATTACGGAAGCACGCAGACACAGAACCACCTTAGGCGGAGGCGGGGTGCACACGAGAGCTAAGGGGGAAAGGTATGGTGGGTATCTACGAACGACTCGGGGTCCGGACGATCATCAACGCCCGGGGGACGCACACGCGCCTCGGGGGTTCGCTCATGGCACCGGAGGTCCTCGAGGCGATGCGCGAGGCCGCCGGCGCGTACATCGTCCTCGATGAGTTGCAGGAGCGGGCAAGCGCGCTCATCGCCCGCGCCACCGGTGCCGCGGCCGGGATGGTCACGGGGGGCGCGGCGGCCGGGCTGCTGCTCGGCACGGCCGCGTGCATCACCGGGGAGGACCGGGCCAAGATCGACCGGTTACCATCGACGGCGTCCATGAAGGACGAGATCGTCATGCACCGCGCGCATCGCAACGGCTACGATCACAGCGTCCGCGCCACGGGTGCCCGGATCGTCGAGGTCGGCTACCCGCACGGGACCCTCGCGTTCCAGCTCGCGGCGGCGCTCAACGACCGGACGGCGGCCGTGGTCTATCTGCTCGCCCCCTGGGCGAGCCCGGGGGCGCTGCCGCTGGCCCAGACATGCGCGATCGCGCACGAACAGGGCGTGCCGGTCCTGGTAGACGCCGCAGCGGTCTTGCCGCCGGCGGAGAACCTCACGCGCGTCATCGCCGCGGGTGCCGACCTCGTCGTCTTCAGCGGTGGCAAGGGGATCAACGGGCCGCAGTCGTCCGGCATCCTCGCCGGCCGGGCCGATCTCATCCGCGCCGCGCTGTTGAACGGGAGTCCCAGCCACAGCATCGGTCGGGCCGCCAAGGCGGCGAAGGAGGATATTGTCGGCCTCATGGTGGCCCTCGAACGCTACCTGGCACGCGACCACGCCGCCGAGCTCGCCGCCTGGCGCGGGCAGGCCGAGTGGCTGATGCGCGACCTGCGCGACCTGCCCGGCGTCACCGCCACCTATCACCACGACGAGCGCGAGCACCACACGCCCCGCGTCGAACTCACCTTCGACCCGGCGACCGGCATCGACGCGGGCGAAGTGATCGCGGCGCTGGAGGGACACGACCCGCGGATCTTCCTCTTCGCGCCGACCGGGCCGAGCGCCAGGCCGAACAGCGTGGTGATCAATACGCATACCATGCAGCCGGGGGAGGAACGGATCATCGGCGCGGCGCTCCGCGAGGCGCTCGGCGAACGCCTCCAGCGACCTGCGGGTGGCTGAAGTGGCGCCCATTCGGGGTGGGTCACGGGGACACGATCGTATCGTCGTCGATCACCACGATGCGGGGTCGGCACCGATGTCGGCCTCAGACGGCCCGGGCAGTGTGCGGGCCGTGGACACGAAAGGGAGGATCATGCAACAGACACGGAAAGCGGCGGACCAGTTCGGGACCACCGTGGTGCGCCCGCCGGACTTCGACGCGTTCTGGGACGCGATCATGGCGGAGGTGGCGACGATCCCGCTCAACCCGACGATGGTGCACCTCCCGCTGCGCTCCACCGCCGAGGTGGCGGTCTACGCGATCGGCTACGACAGCCTCGACGGGCTCCGCATCGCGGGGTGGTACTGCGTCCCTAAGGAGTCCTACCTGCCGCCGCCCTACCCCGCCCTGCTGATCGTCCCCGGCTACATCTCCGAGCCGACCCTGCCGAAATCCTGGGCGAAGCTCGGCTACGCGGCGGTCGGGGTCGCGCCGCGCGGGAAGCTGCGCTCCAACGCGCGCTACAACCCCGGCTATCCGGGCCTCCTCGTCGACAACATCGTCGACCGGCAAACGTACAGCTATCGCGGCTTCTACATCGACGCCGCGCGCGCGGTCGACTTCGTCCTGACCCGCCCGGAAGTCGATCACGCACGGATCGGGGTCCACGGCAGCAGCCAGGGTGGCGCGCTGACGATCACCACGGCGGCGCTGCGGCGCGACGTCATCACCTGCGGCGCGGCCGGGGCTCCCTACCTCTGCGGCTTCATGGACGCCGCCTCGCTGACGCACTCCTGGCCCTACCAGGAGATGAATGACTACCTGCGCCTCTATCCCGAGCGCGAGTCCCGGATGCGCGAGACGCTCAATTACTTCGACGGCATCAACTTCGCGCCGCTGATCACCTGCCCGATCTTGATCTACATCGGCCTGGGCGACGACGTCTGCCCGCCGGAGACCGGCTACGCCCTCCATGCGGCGCTGGGCGGCCCCAAGGAGTTACACGCCTACTCGCGCTCCGCCCACGACGCCGGACGGCACTGGGAGATGAAGAAGGTCGAAGCGTTCTTAGCCGCGCAGCTCAAACCCGCGACGACCTCGCGCCACGCCGAAACGACGATCGGATAGGGAGGGAGCATCATGGCGGATCTCACACAGCGACCCGAGGACTTCGACGCATATTGGAGCGCCGTCGACCAGGAACTGGCACGATATCCGGCGGCACCGGAACTCACGCACTTGCCGCTCTACTCCGACGAGTTTTCCGACGTTTACGCGGTGCGCCTCACCAGCATCGGGCCATACCGCATCTTCGGGTACTATAGTCGGCCGCGCGGCGAGGGCCCCTTCCCCGGCCTCCTGATCGCGCCGCGCTACGGCAGCGTCAACCACCTCCCGCACCGCGACGACCGGCAGCGGTACGCCGTCCTGGTGCTGATGCACCGCGGGCAGCGCCTGGCCGATACGCCCTTCGCAGCGGCCTATCCCGGCCTGCTGACGCTGGGGATCGACGACCCCGCGACCTATGTCTACCGCGGGATCGTGGCCGACTGTCTGCGCGGTGCCGAGTTCTTGCTCTCCCGTCCGGAAGTCAACGCGACGCGCGTCGGCATCATGGGCGACGACCTCGCGCTGATCACCGCCGCGCGACGCCCGCGCTTCGCTGCGGTGCAGGCGTCGGGCCTGATGTTCTACCGATTGGGCGAGGCACACCGGCGCAGCGAGGCCTATCCCGTCGAAGAGATCAACGACTATCTGCGGACGTACCCGGAACACACCGATGCCGTGGAGCGCACCCTCGCCTACCTCGACCCGCGCCATCATGTGTCCGACCGCTCGGCACCGACGCTGCTCAGCGTCGCCGACGGGGCGCTGAATGGCCCCGAATGGCTGCAGTCGCTGACAGACGCCCTCGGCGGGGCGACCCAACACTACACCCTGACCCACGAAGGCGGCACGGATCACGACTGGCTGGACGCATGGCTGGCCGACCGGCTCGGCAAGGAGCCGAAGCCCCGCCTCTGGCAGGTCGCGTGATCAGCCCCTGCGGACGCCCGACGTGGCCCTGTGGCCCACGGGCTCCCCGAGGCATCACCGGGAAGCCGGAGAGCGAGGGGAATCGCATGAGCATCTACGACAGCCTCGGCGTTCGCGCGATCATCACCGAGCGCGAGCGCTACCTGGCGAACGGGAGCCTGACCGGGCCACCGCATCACGGCCTCGGACGCCCGATGAAGGTCGGGAAGGAGGTGATCGCCGGACTCGTCGTGGCCTTACGTCGTTTCCTGGCCCGCGCTCACCAGGCCGGGCGCCAGGCCGAGGAGGGACGACTCGCCACCATCCTCGCGGCACTCGCGGGGCTGCCGGGTATTCGCGCGGAACATCTGGCCGACGGACAGTCGCCGCGACCCTACGCGACGGCGGTTGTCCGGATCGACGAGCGGGTGGTCAAGCAGACGGTGGAGACGATCATCAATACGCTGATCGCGGGCGACCCGCCGATCGCGGTGTCGCAGAACTTCCTGCACGAGCGGGCGATCGGGCTCGTCGCGTCGGTGTTACAGCCGGGTGAGGAGCGCACGGCCGCCACGCGGCTGCGTGACATTCTGATACGGCGAGGGTAGGACGGCCACATGACCTTGCGGAGCGTGCCTACCGTGCAGCCTGGCGGGGGCATCAACATGTCCTCATGTCGATACCGCACGAAGGGGCCGGGGGTAGGCGATGACCAAGATGCCGTTGTCGGTGGGGCTGATCGGGCTCGGCGCGATCGGTCAGGCGATCGTGTACCTCGCGCGGCAGCATGCTGCTGCGGAGGTCGATGTCGTCGCGGCACTCGTGCGCGACGCGTCGCGCCGCCGTCCCGACGATAATCCACCGACGCTCATCGCCGTCGATGAACTGCTCGCCCTGCGGCCGGCGGTCGTCGTCGAGGCGGGCGGGCACGCCGCACTCCGCGCCCACGGTCCGACGGTGTTGCGCGCCGGGTGCGACCTGGTCGTGGTGAGCGTGGGCGCGTTGGCAGACCCGGGACTGGAAGAGGAGTTACGTGCCGCCGCACGGGCGGGCGGCGCACAAATCCGGGTCATCTCGGGGGCCATCGGTGCCCTCGACGCGCTCGCCGCCGCCGCGCTGAGTGGTTTGACACGGGTGACACATACCACGCGCAAGCCGGCCACGGTGCTGCTCGGGCCGGTCGAGGCGGCGCGGCTCACCCAGGCCCGAGAGATCTTTCGGGGCACGGCGCGGGAGGGTGCGCTCGCCTTCCCCGACAGCCTGAATGTGGCGGCTGCGGTGAGCCTGGCCGGGATCGGGTTCGATCGCACCGAAGTCCGTGTGGTGGCCGACCCGGGGATCGATCGCAATCATCACGAGATCGTCGCCGAGGGGACATTCGGCACGTTCCGGTTCGCCATCCAGAACATCCCGAGCGACGCCAATGCACGCACCGCCAAGCTGGTCGCGATGAGCGCGGTCCACGCGCTACTGCAGCGCCGCGCGACGCTGGTCATCGGCTGAATAGCAGGTGCGCGCAAAAACCGGGCGAGGCCCTGCCAGAGCGCCGACCTGCCCGCTGCTCCCCCGCCGCCCAGCGCTCGCGCAGATACGGCAGGAAGGGGTCGATGCCGCAGCGGCGACCGCAGCGCGGGGCGGGCAGCGGGCAGGTCGGCGCGGCGACGTACTTGCGCACGGTCGCGCGGTGGAGCCCAAGCTGGTGGGCGATCTGGCGATACCCCAGCCCCTGCGTGCGCAGCCGCTGGACTTTGCGATCGCGCGCCTCACGCCGCGCGTACCGCGCTCGGCGCGCCTGTTCGTGCGCGGTTACCGGCGCCGCGACCAGCTCCGGCGCGGGCGGCGCGGGGGCCGTCGCGGGCAGGGCGGGGCGTTCCACGACCGCACGTTCCAGCGCCGCGCCGAGATTCGCCAGCAGGTGCCAGCGATCGGCCACCTGGATGGTGTCCGGCGCGCCCTGCCGCGCGCCCTCGGCGTAGGCCCCGCCGCGATCGCGGCAGACAATCTCCGCCCCGGGGTGCGCCGTGAGCCACGTCGCGAAGGCCGCCGCGCTGCGGTCGGGGAGCAGGTCGACGACGCGGTGCCGCTCCAGGTCCACCAGGATCGCGCCGTAGGTCTGCCCCTTGCGCTTCGCCCAGTCGTCGACGCCGAGGACGCGCGGCGTCGGGCGCGCCGGCAGTGTCGCGACGGTGATCGCCCGCAGGGCCGTGTCGGCGCTGCGCGCCACGCTCAGGTCCGCCAGCAGGCGCGCGCCTGTACTGGCCGTTTGGTCTATCCCAGTCCGGATCCTGGCACTCTTGCGCCTCGACTGCCAGAAAATTACGGCGGATGGACTAAACAGCCAGCACAGGCGTGTTTCGGGGTGTAGTGGAAGACGATGGTGTGCGTCGGGTCGCGGAGGAAGGCCGCGCGGGTCTGCTGCGTCGCCAGGGTGCCGCGCTTGCCCTTGACGCCCAGATCCTCGGTAACGCCCGA
>JAABUV010004293.1_pt1 | contig 17208 bp, 15 predicted proteins | sample 5559971 | NCBI WGS metagenome assembly JAABUV01 (sample SAMN10711881, study PRJNA513362) | rock metagenome | isolation source: Antarctica rocks | place: Antarctica: Victoria Land, Knobhead nord | collected 2015-12-19
TCGAGCTGGCGCTGGACCTGCTCCGCGAGTCCTTGCAGCGTGTCGGAATAGGCGAACAGCACCTGCACCCCCGTGGCGAGGTTGGTGTCCATCGGCGCTCCTCCGCGGGACGTGGTCGGGCTACTAGCCCTGATCTTTCGTGACCCTGCCGGTGGCGGTGTACTGGCGACACCGAGCGCCGTCGGGTGCTGATTGTGCCGTGTGGGTGTGACTGATCGCCCGAGGTCACTCGGGTGAGCGTCGGCTCCACGGGCCGGGGTGGCGTTGTCGGGGCGAGGACGAGGCTTCAGCTGGCGGGGGCGGGCAGGCTCCGCAGCGTGGTGATGATGGTCAGGAGCAGGTCGGTCCAGCGGCCGGTGTTGTTCAGGTGCAGCACGGCGCGGCGGGCGGAGCGGGCGAGTCGCCCGGCGACGGAGAACAGCCGTAGCCGCAGGCGCTTGGGTTCCCATCGGCGGGCCGGGTGGCTGTGCAGGGTGAGCATCTGCAACCAGGCGGTGAGTTCGCAGGCCAGCGCGACGATGGCGCACCAGATCCGGTTCTGGTCCATGTCGTGCAGGGGCAGGTTGGTCAGGCCGGTGTCCTTGGCGCCTCTGATCCGGTCCTCGCAGCGGGCCCGCCGGCGGTGCCGGAGCTCGAGGTCGGCGAGCTGCCCGCGGGTGGTGTTGGTCGCGAAGGCGGTGACGCGTAGCCCGTCGGCGTCGGTGAACCGAAGCTGAGCGCCGGGGTGCGGCCGTTCCTTTCTGGCGATGACCCGCATGCCCGTGGGCCAGCCGGTCAGGTTGAGCAGCCCGGTGAGTTCGGCGACCCAGGTGCCATCCCGGACGGTCCCGTCGCTGTCATAGGCGACCTGCCACACCTGCTGGGGCAGCAGGGCGAGGAGCTTCTCGGTGTTCGCCGGCAACCCGAACCCGACCGAGTAGGACAGCCGCCGGCCAGTCAGCCAGTCCAGGACCTGGTGGGTGGCGCCGGCGCCGTCGATCCGGACCAGCACCTTGCGCCCCGGCCGGCGCCCGGTCTGGTGGCCAGGGAGCTGACGCAGCGCCTCCCGGAGCACGCTGATGTGGTCGGCGGCGGTGTTGCTGCCCGCGTTGCCCGGCCGCAGCAGCACCGCGAGCGGCTCACCGGTCCCCTCGGCGCCGTGGTCGGCGAACGCCCACAACGGGTGGTGTCCGAACCCGCGCTTGAACGTCGGCCTGGCGTCCTCCTTGTCGCTGTGGGAGGTCACCAGCGTCGCGTCGATGTCCACCACCAGCGGGTGTTCGGCGCTCACGTCGTGGTCCGGGGCGTACCGGCCGGCGAGCGCCCAGACCGCCGCCCGCGCGGCGGCCCGGGCGCTGTTGATCGCCGCGAGCGCTCGGGGTGCGTCGGCGGCGAGCGCGTCGACGACGCGGGACACGGTCGGGTCGGACGCGACCCGCCCGTAGACCCCGGGCTCGGAACGCAGGACCGCGATGTCGGCCAGGCAGTCCCCGCCGAGCGCCAGCGTGACGGCCAGGTCCAGCAGCACCTTCGCCGGGTCGTGCACCGCCCGCGGCGCCCGCCACGGCGTCAGCGCAGTGCTCAGTGCCAGGTCCAGCCCGCTCACCCGGGCCGTCTCCAACAGCGCTACCCCACCGGCCTGCGACACGACCCCACACGCCGCCGCGTCGACCTGGACAGTCGGGTACAGCCCGGTACGCTTCTTCACCTGGAAGGTGCTCCTCGATCGGCGTGATGTTGACCCTCGACAAGTCACATCTTCGCCGGTCAGGAGCACTTTTCAGTTCACCGACACGAGCGGCCTCACCGAGCTGCGTGAAAGCCCCGGGCTAGCAGGGCCTCGTGCAGGAGAATGTCCATCCCCGTGCCGCCCGCGATCCAGCGCGCGTAGGCGGTCTGGAACAGCAGCACGCCGGCTCCGGCGGCGAGCCCGGCGGCGGGCGCAGGGACACCGCGCCGGCGGAGGCCGTCGGCGAGGGCGTCGGACAGCGAAGCGAGCTTGATGAGCTCGCGCTCCTGCAGGCTCGCGTCAGCCGATATGATCATGTGTCGCTGGCGGGCCAGCTCGCGACGCCCGTTGAAGAGCGAGGCGGCCGCTTGCTCGAGGGCGAACATGACGGCGCCGAGTGGGGGGCCTCCCCCCGGCGCTGCGGCGACGCCGCTCGCGAGCAGGTCCTGCAGCTCTCCGGCCCGGCGGCCTGGGCTCACGTCGCCTGACCCAGGACGAGGTCGCGCACGGCGCGCGCGACCTCGGCGGGTGCTTCCAACGGCGGCCAGTGCCCGACGTCGCCCAGTTCGCGGGTACGGGCGTGCGGCAGGCGTCGGTGCACCTCGTCGAGGACGTGCGCCCCGCTCACAGGGTCCTGCATGCCCCACACGAAGGACAGCGGGAGCGGCGTCGTCTCCATCACCGCGACCCAACGGCGACCGTGCTGCGCGCGGTCCGCGACGTAGTACATCAGGTCGGCGGCGAGCAGGTGGCCGTCCTCCCTCGCCAGTGCCTGCCAGGTCTGCCCGAGCTGTTCCTGGGTGGCCGGTGCGGCCGTGCCGAATGTCGCCCCGAGCCCCTCGACGAAGGCAGTGCGGTCGATCAGCGCGGCGAGCGCCGGGCCGTCCGGTCCGAGCAGCAGCGTCTGGACCGCGGTCGGTCCGTGCAGCTCCGGCACCGTTCAGCAACACGACGGCGGTGACGCCGCCGGCGCCCCGGGCGAGCAGCTCCTGCGCGACGGCAGTGCCGTAGTCGTGGGCGACCAGGACGGTGCTTGTCACGGCCAGGTTCTCCCAGAGCTGCTCGACCAGGTCCGCCTGCTCCCCGATGGAGAACGCGTGGCCTCGCGGCTTGCTGGAGGCTCCGAAGCCGAGCAGGTCGGGGGCCAGGGAACGCACGTGCCCGCCCAGCTCCTCGACCACGTCGTGCCAGTCGTACGACGAGCTCGGGTACCCGTGCAGGAAGGTGACCAGCGGTCCGGCCCCGGACTCGTGGACGAACAGGTCGTAGGCGGCTGCGTCGGCGCCGCGGACCGCGAGATGCCTACCGGAGCCCCACCACGTGTCGAGGTTCACGTCAGGGCTCCGACGGCCGGGGCCAGGCGCCGCCAGTCCTCCACCGACGCGGTGAACACGTCGGTCCCCAGCAGCTGCAGGCAGACGTGGTCGGCCCCGGCGTCCAGGTGCTCCTGGGCACGAGCCAGCACGCCCGCCTCGTCCCCTCCGGCCACGAGGGCGTCGGCGAGCCGGTCGTAGCCGCCACGCACGAACTAGGTCTCCTCGAAGCCCGTCCCGGGGCGGCGGACTCCACGAGACGTGCAGCGCCCGCCAGCGCCATCGCGCCGCGCGCGTAGATGTTGGCGTAGGGACCGAACGTAGCAGTCTCGTTCCGGGACTAGGCTCGCGTGATGCGCTACGGGGACCTGGCGGACGTGCCCTGCTCCATCACCCGGCCGCTGGTCGTCCTCGGTGACCGCTGGACCCTGCTGGTGCTCAAGCAGTGCTTCGCGGGCACCCGCCGCTTCAGCGCGCTCAAGGACGAGCTCGGCATCTCCCGCAGCCGCCTTGTCGACCGGCTCGACCGCCTCGTCGAGCACGGCCTGCTCAGGCACACCGACGGCGACTACCGGCTGACCGCGAAGGGCCTCGACACCTACCCGATCCTGCTGGCGCTGCGCGACTTCGGCGACAAGCACATGGCGCCGGGCGGCGCCCCGTTCTCCTACCAGCACGCGGGGTGCGGTGGGGAGGCGCACGTGTCCGTCGGCTGCGCCGCATGCGGCCAGATGCTGACCGCCCGGGACGTGACCCTCGCCCTCGGTCCGGGGCTCGCCTCCTGACCCGGCAGGGTCCTCGGTCGACGAACCGCCCTCGGCGAGGTGAGTTAGGACGAGGTGGTCGGGCTCGGCCGGTCGGGTCAGTGCCCAGTCCGTGAAAGCGAGCGCTTCCAGTACGGGTGGGTCAGCCGGGAGGTGCCGCGCGTCCTCCGCCGGACGTCGTGCCGGGCCCGAGCTCCCGGGCCGGACGGTCGGCGACGGGGAGCTCGCCGACGAGCGCCGCGGGCGGCGGGTCATCGGGGTGCCGGGCCTCGTCGACGTGGAGCTCGGCGACGACGTCGGCGGCGAGGTCGTCCCACTTCGGGTAGTCGAGCGCGGTCCGGGACAGGCCAGGTCCGGCGCCGCGTTGCGGACGTGCGACGGCGGTCGCTCGAGCGTGGGCGGCGTCCGCGGCGGCGTTCCAGGGCGAGCATGTTGGTGCGCGGCGTCCCGCCAGCGGCGCGGGGACGCGCTCGAACCGCTGGGCAGGTGGGCGATGCCGGTGTCCGCGCGCTGCGCCACGCCGGTGGGCGCGGTGCCGGGCCGGTGCGCTGGCGGCGGGCGAGCTGGAACAGATGGTCGCGCTCGTCGCCGCCGAGCCGCAGGACCCTCGCGATCGCCTCCAGCACTGGTGTGCGTCGCTCCTCCGCCTCCGCGTCCGCGTCCGCGCGCGTGGCACGGCGGCCGGCCTCGTCAGCTGATGCGTGCGGCGCTCCGGCTGTCGTTCGGAGGCGACGGGGGGCCGGCGGGCGGCCACGTCGGGTCGGCGAGGTCCTGGGTCCGCGTACGGGCGGCCAGGTGGCGCTCCGGACCGACCCGGCCGTAGCCGGTGGTCCGCTGGCGCGGCCGGCGGCCGGCGGCCCGCACCATGGCCTCCAGCTCCTCCACGGACCTGCGGGAGCCGTGGGCGCTGCCCGCCATCCGGCTGATGGTCTCCTCCATCAGCGTGCCGCCGAGGTCGTCCACGCCGCCGGCCAGGACCTGCTGGCACTGCTCGGGCCCGAGCTTGACCCAGGACGCCTGCACGTGGTCGATGCGGTCGTGCAGCAGCAGCCGGGCGACGGCGTGCACCGCCCGGTTGTCGCGCAGCGTCGGTCCCGGACGGGCGACCCCGGCGAGGTAGAGCGGCGCGTTCGTGTGCACGAACGGCAGCGGCACGAACTCGGTGAACCCGCCCGTCTCGTCCTGCAGCCGGGCCAGCAGCCGCAGGTGCCCCAGCCAGTGGCGCGGCGCGTCCACGTGGCCGTACATCATCGTGCTCGTCGTCGGGATGCCCAGCCGGTGCGCGGTGGTGACGACCTCGACCCACGCGGCGGTCGGCAGCTTGCCCTTGGTGAGCACCCAGCGGACCTCGTCGTCCAGGATCTCCGCGGCCGTGCCTGGGAGGCTGTCGACACCGGCGGCCTTAGCCTCCACGAGGAACTCCTCGATGGAGACGCCCATCCGGGCGGCGCCGTTCACGATCTCCATCGGGCTGTACGCGTGCAGGTGCAGCCCGGGGGCGCCGGCCTTCACCGCGCGGGCGAGCTCCAGGTACGCGGTGCCGGGCAGCGCCGGGTCGATGCCCCCCTGCATGCACACCTCGGTCGCGCCGACGTCCCACGCCTCGCGGGCCCGGGCCGTCACCTGCTCGAGCGACAGCGAGTACGCGTCCGCGTCGGTGCGGCGCTGCGCGAACGCGCAGAACCGGCAGCCCGTGTAGCAGACGTTCGTGAAATTGATGTTCCGGTTGACCACGAAGGTCACCTCGTCGCCGACGGTGTCGCGACGCACGTCGTCGGCCAGCGCGCAGACCGCCTCGAGGTCGGTCCCGTCCGCCGTCAGCAGCGCGAGGTACTGCGCGTCCGACAGCCCGGCCGGGTCGTCCCGGGCCACGCGGAGCCCGGCGGCCGTGTCCCCTGTCGGGCCCGGGAGCGGGGCCCGTACGGCTGGGACCGCGTTGCGGACCGCGCCCCAGTCGCCGTACACGTCGTCGAAGTCGCTGCGCCGCTCCGCGGCGCGGCCGGTCGTGTCGACGGTCCTGTGCAGGTCGGTGCGGCCCGCGCCTTCCCCGCCGCGGAGCAGACCGCCGTCGGGCTCTTGCCAGGCCAGCGGCTGGGGCAGCACGTCGGCGGCCAGCCCGTCGGACAGGCGAAGCGCGTCGACATGGCGTTGCAGGCGCGGGTCGAGCCACGGCTCCGCGAGGTAGGCGGGGTGCGCGGTCAGCCGCTCGCGCAACACGAAGCCGGACGCGCCGGTCGCCGCCGCGAGCGCCTCGACCTGCGGCCACGGCCGCTCCGGGTTGACATGGTCCGGGGTCACGGGGCTGACGCCGCCCCAGTCGTCCACGCCGGCGGCGAGCAGCGCCCCGGTCTGGGCGAGGTCGACCAGGTTGGGCGGGGACTGCACCCGCATCCGGGGACCCATCACCAGGCGGGTCACCGCGATCGCCGCCAGGAACTCCTCGATCTGCAGGTCCGGCACGTCGCGCATCGCCGTGTCGTCCTTCGCCCGGAAGTTCTGGACGATGACCTCCTGCACGTGCCTGTGGCGGCGGTGCGCGGCCCGGATCGCGAACAGCGTCTCGGCGCGGTCGCGAACGGACTCCCCGATGCCGACCAGCAGCCCGGTGGTGAACGGGACGTTGTGCCGGCCGGCGTCCTCCAGCACCCGCAGGCGCACGGCCGGGTCCTTGTCCGGGCTCCCCCGGTGCGCGGGGACGTCGGCGGTCGTCTCCAGCATCATGCCCATCGACGCCGCGACGGGCTTGAGCCGCTGGAGCTCGGACCACGTCATCACGCCCGGGTTCAGGTGCGGCAGCAGGCCGGTCTGCTCGAGCACGGCCACCGCGCAGGCTCGTACGTACGCCAGCGTGCTGTCGTAGCCCGCCTCGTGCAGCCACTTCCGGGCCTGCGGCCAGCGCTCCTCCGGCCGGTCGCCCAGGGTGAACAGAGCCTCCTTGCAGCCCAGCGCCGCGCCGTCGCGCGCGATCTGCAGCACCTCGTCCAGCGGAAGGTACGGCGCGGGCAGCCGCCCAGGGGACGTCGCGAACGTGCAGTAGTGGCAGCGGTCACGGCACAGCCGGGTCAGCGGCACGAACACCTTGCGGGAGTAGGTGACGACCCCTGGCCGCCCGGCGTCCGCCAGCCCCTGGTCCCTCACCCGGGAGGCCGCCTCGCACAGCCGTCCGAGCGCGTCCCCTCGGGCGGTGAGCAGCACCGCTGCCTCGTCGACGTCGAGCGCCTTACCGTCACGCGCCCGCGACAGCGCCCGCAGCATGCCGTGCATCACCGCGAGGCGGCCAGGATCGACGCCGGGTACCGGGAGTAGCCCGGGTAGTTGCCGTAGGTCGGACCGGGTCCCTCGGTCACGGCCTGCACCAGGAGGTCCCCGCCGACGAACGCCCCCTTCCAGGCACCTCCCTTGCCACCGAACGCCTCGTCGCGGTCGCCCCGCGAGCGCGGGAGGTTGAGGCCGACCTTGAAGCTCTGGAGTTCCTCTGCGACCCGCGCCCCGAAACCCGCGTCGTCGGTGGCGACGGAGGCGACGAGCGCGCCGTTGCTGGCGTTCATGGCCGCGAGGAGCTCCGCCTCGCTGTCGACGACGACGATCGAGTCGAGCGGCCCGAACGGCTCCGCGTGGTGCAGCGACCAGGACGTCGCGGGCTCCAGCACGCACGCCGGCGGCAGGTAGGCGGCCGTGTCCTGCCCGTCCAGGAAACGGCCGCGTGTCATCTTCCCGCGGTAGAGCGGTATCCCGCCGCCGGCGACGGCCTCGTCGTACGCCGCTTCCACCTCGCGGGCCTTGCCCGCCGAGATCAGCGGACCGTAGTCGAGGTCGGGGAACTCGTCGGCGTCGCTCGTGACGGCGAGCGGGTGCCCGAACTCCAGGGCGTCCAAGACCGGCAGGTAGGCCTGGAGGAACTGCGGGAAGAGCGTGCGCTGGACGACGTAGCGCGGGTAGGCGGTGCAGCGTTGCTTGGCGTACTCGAAGCCCTTCCTCATGTGGCCCGCGAGCTCGTCCCACTTGGAGTACTCCCAGACACCCCAGGTGTTCAGGCCCTCCTGCTCCAGGAAATGGCGCTTGCCCGTGTCGGCTACGGACGTCGCGGCCTTGCGACCGTTCGCCCGCCCGCCGACGAAGGCCAGGCAACCGATCTCCTCCGAGCGGATCAGGATGTCGCCCAGCTCGGACCCGCAGCCCGACAGCAGGGTCACCGCCAGCCCCGCGCGCTTCATCACGGCGTGGGCCAGCGTCAGCGAGTGGAAGCCGCCCTGGGACGGGGTCTTGGCGATCACCGCGTTGCCGGCCAGGCACTGCACGAGCTCCGCGTGCACCTGCACCGACATCGGGTAGTTCCACGAGGCAATGTTGCTGACCGGGCCGGGCAGCGGGCTGCGGCCGCGCAGCTGGCGCTCGATCTCCTGCACGTACCAGCGGACACCGTCCAGGGCGCGGTCGACGTCGGCGCACGCGGACTTCCAGGGCTTGCCGATCTCCCAGACGAGTAGCAACGCGAGCGTGTCGCGGTGGGTCCGCAGCTCGTCCAGTGCGTTCACGACCCGGCCTCTGCGCTCGTCGAGGTCGACCCGGGACCACGCGCCGTGCTCGGCCAGCGCGTGCCGGACGGCCTGCGACGCCTCGCCAGGGCTGACGCGGGGCGGCCCCGGGGTGGTCCTGCCGTCCACGGGGCTGTGGTGGTCCCCGGCCAGCCCGCTGCGCTGCCAGTCGCCGTTGGTCAGGTTGCGGATCCGATCGGTGTCGAACGCCTCCGGCGCCGCCGTACGTGCGCGGGCGTAGACCTCGTCCCAGTCGGCGCCCGGCTTCACGTGCATCGTCATCTTTCCTCGTTCTCAGGGTTGGGTCGAGCGCTGTCGATCAGGGGTTGTGCCGGGGTTGCAGCGCCGTGAGGCCCGCTGCGAGCAGCGGTTCGACGAGACGTCCGACGCCGTCGAAACCGTCGCCCACCGTTTGGCCGGCGCGGGAAGCGGAAGTGAATGCCCTCCAGGATCACGGCGAGCTTGAGGTGGGCCAGGCCGAGGTGGAACCTGAGCCCGCCCGCGGCGCCCGGGTCACGTCCGCTGCTGGCCGCGTACCGGTCCAGCAGCTGTCCGCCGCTGGGGAAGCCGGGCGCGGAACTGACGTCGGTCACGGCGGCGGCCCCGGCCAGGGTCCCGAGCCGTACGTACACGAGCAGCAAGGCGACGTCCGTCCAGGTGTCGCCGACGGTGGCCATCTCCCAGTCGATCACGGCCTGCACCGGTCGGGGTTGCCCCGGCAGGGCCAGGACGTTGTCGAGCTTGAAGTCGCCGTGCACGATGCCCGTCGACGTCCCGGTCCGGTCGTCGGCGGGCACGCGTTCCGCCAGGCGCGCGAGGAGCACGTCGGCGTCGGGCAGGTCCCAGCCGGCGGAGCGCTGCAGCTGCTGGCCCCATCGCCGCACCTGGCGCGCGAGGAAACCGGCCGGGCGCCCCAGCGGGGTGAGCTCGACCTCGTGCGGGTCGACCGCGTGCAGGGCGGCGAGGACGTCGACCATGTCGTCGGCGAGGCGCGCCGTGCGGCGCGCCCCGACGGCGCGCAGCTGGGACGCAAGGCGGTAGGGGGGCCGGCCACCCGCTCCATTACGTAGAACGGGGCGCCGATGACGCTCCCGTCGGGGCAGCGCGCGTGGACGGCCGGGACCGGCACCGGCGTGCCTGCCAGGGCAGCCATCGCCGCCGCCTCGCGGCCCATGTCGTGCGCGGTGCTCTGGACGTGCCCCAGTGGTGGTCGGCGGACGATCCACCACGACTCGCCGTCGGTGACCTCGTACGTGAGGTTCGACTTGCCCCCGGCGATCTCCCCGGGCCGCTGCCGGTCGTACCAGCGCCCGAACGCGCGCAGGTGAAGGCCGGGCAATGAGACAGTCAGCTCCGGCAGCACCTGAGGACTCGTCGTGGTGCCGCCGCGCGCTGGCCGGACGTCGGCCGGCGGGCTCCGCCGGTGGTGAGGGCCGGGCGTGTGGGCGTCCCCTCGGGGCACGCCGGGGACCGGCCCACCAGGGGTGCCCGCGGCACCGGACCCGCGGAGCGGCGGGATAGTCACGGGCGGGCCGCCGGACAGGTCCTTCGTCACACGGCACGCTCGCGGCCACGCCAGTAGGGCTCGCGGAGCTGCTGCTTGAGGACCTTCCCGACCGGGTTCCTGGGCAGCGCGACACCGAGATGGATCTGCCGTGGGTGCTTGTACTTCGCCAGCCGGGTGAGGAGGAACTGCAGCACCTCGTCCTGCGTGGGGCTGGAGCCGGGTCGTAGTTCGACGAACGCGACCGGCTGTTCGCCGAGGTCGCTGTCCGGGACACCGACGACGGCGCAGTCCACGACTGCGGGGTGTTCGAGCAGCGCCGCCTCGACCTCCGCCGGGTAGATGTTCGACCCGCCCGCCACGATCATGTCCTTGTACCGGTCGGTGATGTACAGGAAGCCGTCCTCGTCGACGTGCCCGGCGTCGCCGGTGCGTAGGAACCCCTCGGGCGACATCGTCTGGCTGTTGAAGTCGCCCTGCCCGAAGTACCTGCCGATCGTGGCCGGCGTCTTCACGGCGATCTCACCGGTCTGCCCCACCGGCACGTCGTGCCAGGCCGGGTCGACGATGCGGAGCTCGACGCCGGGGAGCGGGCGTCCGCTCGATCCTGGTCGCTGCGAGTGCTCGGCCGGGGCGATGGCGGAGATGGAGGCGACCTCGGTCGTGCCGTACAGCTCCCACAGCACGTCGTCGCCAAACGACTCCGCGATCCAGGCCTTCACGGACTGGGGGACGGGGGCGGCGCCGGTCTGCAGGGTTCGGAGCGAGCTGACGTCGTAGGAGTCGAAAGTCTCCTGTGGCAACGCGCGGATGCGCAGGAACATCGTCGGGACCGCTAGCCAGTGGGTGATGCGATGGTCCTGGATGAGCCGGAGGGCCCGTTCGGCGTCGAACGGGTCCAGCAGGCACAACAACCCGCCGCGCTCGTGGGTGAAGACGGTCTCGTAGTAGCCCGCGGAATGGTGCAGCGGCATGGTGAGGAGCGTGCGGGGCCGCTCGGCCCGCGGCGGGGTCGTCGCGATCGCGGTGAAGTAGGTGTCGCGCAGCTCCGGGTCCGCGGGGAGCCGGTCGAGCCAGGAGACGCCCTTGGGCAACCCGGTCGTCCCGGACGTGTACACGAGTTGGGGTACCTGTGACGGTCCCTCGCGGGCCGGGGCGGGGCCTCCCGCGAGGACGGCGTCCCATTCGGCGCGGACGCCGACGTCCAGGGTCAGCACGCACCGCAGGCCGAGTGGCTCCAGCTCCTGCAGCAGTGCCTCGGGGCGGAGGTCGTCGCAGACGAGCGCCACCGCGCCTGCCTGGGCCAGGATCTGTCGGCACTCCCGTGGGGTCAGCCGCCAGTTCAGCGCCAGGTGCTCGGCACCGAGCTTGCCGATGGCCCGGTTGGCGATGAACCACTCCCGGCGGATGCGGCAGCGCACCGCTACCCGGTCGCCGGCGTTCACCCCCTGGCGGTGCAGGTGCTCCGCGAGGCGGTCGGCGTCGTCGTTCCACTGCGCGTAGGTCAGTTCCCCGTCGTCGCCCGCGACCGCGACCGCATGAGGGGTGGTGGCCGCCCAGTGCTCCAGGGTCTGCGCTTCGGTCATGGCTGGTCTCTCTCCTGGTGCGGGCGCGGACGCCGGACGTCGGGCTGCGGGGTGGTCGGGTCGGCGCGACCCCGGCCGGGGACCGTGAGCTAGACGGTCAGGGCCCGGCGGATCATCGCGAGGGCCTCGCGTCGGACGAGGTGCGGTGGAGCGGCGTCCGGCGTCAGCATCTGCTGGAGCTTGATCCCTCGGAGCTGGCCCAGCATGACGACTGCCATCGCCTGCGGGTCGATGTCGGTCCGGATGGTGCCGTCGGCGATGCCGTGCCCCATCGAGTCGGCCAGCAGGCGCCGGAACCAGGTGTCGCGCTCGGCGTAGATGGGCCGGAGGCTGGGCTCGTCCGCCACCGCCTCGACCCACATGATCAGGAACGCTCTCCGCACCTCTTCGTTCTTGGCCGCGTCCGTGAGGTAGAGCGTGACCAGTTGCAGGAGCGCCTCCAGGCCGGCGGAGCCGTCGTCGATGTAGCCGACGGCGTTCTGGGCGTGGACCGCGGCCTTGCTGAGCAGTTCGTGACGGCTGCCGAACTGGTGGCTGACGATGCCGCGGCTGTAACCGGCTTCCCGCCCCACTTCCGCGACCGTCATGGAGCGGGAGCCTGACCGCGCGATGATCCTCAGGGCGGCCTCGAGCAGCCGCCGTTCGGTCTCGGCGCGCCGTTCCTCCTGGGTCCGCCGGGTCTTGACATCGCGGGTCGCTGTGGTCGTCATGGAGGGCAGCCTGCCGCCTGGCCCGGTGCGTCTACCGCCCGGCCCGGTGAGTCGGCCGCCCGGCCCGGTGAGTCGGCCGCCCGGCCCGGTGAGTCGGCCGCCCGGCCCGGTGAGTCGGCGCCGGCACGGCGACGCGGGGACCGGCCGCGGTCCGCGGGGTTGCCGGTGGGGCGGCGGCCCTCGGGTTCGGCTCCTGACTCGAGCACGTGGACCAGACACACCGCTCCGAGCCCGACCATGTGCGTCAGCCCGAGGCGTGCGCCGTCGTGCTGACGGGCCCCGGCTTCCCCGCGCAGCTGCCGGGTGGTCTCGACGACCTGGCCCAGCCCGGTCGGGCCGATCGGGTGTCCCATCGCCAGCAGCCCGCCGGACGGGCTCAACGCCACCCGCCCGTTGATGGCGAAGTCGCCGCGGGAGAGGTCGTGGGGGGCCTCGCCCTCGGCGCTCAGGCCGATCGCCTCGGCGTACAGGATCTCCTCGATGGAGAACGCGTCGTGCACCTCGACGACGTCGAGTTCGTCAGGTCCGACACCGGACTGTTCCAGGGCCTCCCGGGTGGTGGTGCGGGTGAGCGCGACGTCAACGTTCTCGGTGGGGTTGAGCACCTCGGACTGCGCGGCTGACGCACGCACCCGGACGGATCTTCGCCGCGCGATGCCCATCCGCTCCAGGACGCTGTCAGCAGCCACGATGACCGCGGCCGCGCCCTCGCCGACCGGGGTGCACTGCAGCCGGGTGAGGTGACCGGAGATCTGGGGTGGCGCCATCACCTCCTCCAGCGTGCGGACCTTCCGCCTCTGGGCGTAGGGGTTGAGCGCGCCGTTGGCGTGGTTCTTGACCGCGACCGCTGCCACCTGCTCCGGGGTGGTGCCGGTCTTGGCGAGGTACGCCTGCAGGAGCAGCGCGAAGTGGGTGAAGGGCGCGACCAGGTCGTCCAGGTGGGCAGGGACCCCTGTGTGGTGGCTGGCGATCCGGCCGGGCACGGGCTGGTCGACGCCGATGGCGACGGCGATGTCGTGCAGGCCGCTCGCGACGTCGAGGACCGCGAGCCGGAACGCCGCGGATCCTGAGGCCGACGCATTCTCGACCTGTGTCACCGGAAGCCCGGTCGCGCCGAGGAAACGGACGATCTCCCGCCCGGTCGCCATGCCCAGCAGCGAGGTCGCCACGTAGGCGGCCTGGACGTCCGGCCACGTCAGCCCCGCGTCGGTCAGGGCCTCGCGCGTCGCCGTGGTGCCGAGCGTGACGAAGGAGGTGTCCGGGCCGCGCTGGTAGCGGTGCAGACCGGTCCCCACCACCGAGACGCCGCGCATGTCCGGCAGCGCGGTCATCGGCTCACCGGGGCGTCGCGTCCGGCTGCGGCGGCGAACAGCAAGCGGTCGGCCGCCCCACGACCGACGGCCCGGACAGGGGTACCGATCGTAGGGACGTGCTCGGTGTCGCAGACGGCCCGGACGACCATGCCCGCGTCCAGGAGCACCTCGATCACCGTGAAGGGGACGGGGACCGTCGGGTGGGTGTGCACGGTTGCGAAGGCCTGCAAGGTCCCGCGTGCCGGCACTTCGAGGACGGCGAGGTCGTCCCCGTGCGCCCCGCAACGCTCACAGCCGAACGGCTGCTCCGGCCAGGTGGTCGAGCTGCAGCGACGGCAGGAGGTGCAGCGCACGACGAGGGCGGGCGTGGGCGTCGGGTCCTGTTGCTCGTTCACCGTCGGCCTAGAGGTTGAAGGAGAAGCCGCCGTTGACCGGCAACGTCTGCCCGGTCATCCACGACGAGTCGGGTGAGCAGAGCAGCAGCGCGACGGGGGCGATGTCCGTGGGCTGGCCCGGCCGCCGGATCACGTACCGCGACATCATCTTCTTCGTCAGCTCCGCGTCCTCGAGCGCGGCCGCGGTGGTCGGGGTCTGGGTCGTGGCGATCGAGATGTTGTTGGCGGTGATGCCATAGCGGCCCACGGCCCGCGCGATCGCACGGGTGAAGCCGGCGGCGCCGGCCTTGGCCGCCGAGTAAGCCTCCAGGCCGGGCTCCCCCACCCGGCCTGCGTCGGAGATGATGGTGACGAGACGACCGTGCCGGAGTTCCACCATGCCGGGCAGGACCGCCCGGACGCAGTTCATCGGGCCGTAGAGGTTCACCCCGACGAACCGGTTCCAGGTGGCCGGGTCCAGTTCCCAGAACGCGCCCTCCTCCAGGCTGGAGGGGTCGGCGCCGGCGTTGCCCGCGTTGTTGACCAGTACCGAGACCGGGCCGAGCGCTTCGGCGACCTGCGCCACCATCTGTTCGATCGCCGTGTAGTCGGTCACGTCGGCGGCGGCGACGACCGCCCTCCTTCCCAGGGCGGTGATCTCGTCGGCGACGGACTGGGCGCGGCCGGCGTGCACGTCGTTGACCGCGACGGCCGCGTTGTTGCGGGCCAGAGTCAGGGCGATCTCTCGGCCGACTCCCTGACCGGCGCCGGTCACAAGGGCCACGGATCCATCCAGGTCAAACATCAACGGTCCCTTCGTCGGACATGAGCAGAACGGGCTTGACGGCGGTGCCCTCGTGCGCGTCCCGCACGGCGCGGTTGATCCGCGCGAAGGGGTAGGTGGTGACGAGTCGGTCGACCGGGAAGCGGCCAGTGAGGAACAGCCCGATGAGCTCGGGGAGGAAGTCGCGGGGGGTCGAGTCGCCCTGGATGATGCCGCGCACCGTGATCCCGTTCATGAGGACGTGCGCCCAGTCGAACTCCGGTGTCACGGCGGGACCCGCGGCTCCGACGAGGCCGCAGACGCCGCGCCGTCCCAAGCACGACAGCGCCTGCCGGAAGGTGGTGGCCGTGCCGGCTGCTTCCAACGTGAAGTCCGGGGTTCCCCCGGTGACCTGGGCGATGACCCGCATCGGGTCCTGGGTCCGGGCGTCGACCACGTGCGTGGCACCGAGGTCGCGGGCCAGTTGCAGACGCCCCGGCACCAGATCCACGGCGATGATCGGGTCCGCCCCGGCCAGTCTCGCCGCCATCACTGCGCTGAGCCCCACGGCCCCGGCGCCGAAGACGACCAGGCTCGCTCCGGACGGGACCTTCAATGCGTTCAGGACCGCTCCCGCGCCGGTCTGGACGCCGCAGCCCAGTGGCGCCATCAGCGCGAGCGGGACCTCGCGGGGCACCACGACGACGTTGCACTCCGGTACCACCGCGTGCGAGGCGAACGCCGACTGGCCGAAGAAGTGGCTGCGCACGCCGTCACCGAACGATGAACTGCCGTCGGGTCGGTTGCCGGAGAGGTTGAGGGAGGCGCTGTCGACACAGTAGGCGGCGGCGGCCTGCGAGCACGGCCTGCAGCGGCCGCACCAGCCGTAGCTGAGCAGCACGTGGTCACCGGGCGCCACGTCCCGGACCTCGTCGCCGACCGCGAGCACGACGCCCGCGCCCTCGTGCCCCAGCACGACCGGGAGCTGCGTGGGGATGGTCTGGTTCTGGCAGCTGATGTCGGTGTGGCAGACGCCGGTCGCGACCAGTTCGACGAGCACCTCGTCGGGCCGGGGGTCTTCGAGGTCGAGACGCTCGATGTCGAACTCCGCCGACGGCCTGCGCAGCACCGCCGCCGAGACCTTCATGTGGTCCCCGCGCCCGCGTCGGCCGACGCTGTCACGTCTGGAGCTTCCGTCGGCCGATGACCACGGCGACACCGACCGCGCCGATCAGCGCGATCCCGTTGAACAGGTCCGTCACCCACAGCTGCGCGCCCATGAGCTGGAGGCCCTTGACGCCGGTGGCGAGCAGGTAGAGGGCGACGACCGCGCCCCAGACGTTGAGCCGGCCGACCTTGAACTGCGTGGTACCCAGGAAGACCGCGGCGAAGCTCGGCAGCAGGTACGCCGGGCCCAGGCTGGGCGCCACCGTCCCGGTGCTGGCTGCCGCCAGCAGTCCGGCCAAGGACGCCAGCAGCCCGGTGAGCACGAAACTGGTCAGCACGTAGGGCTTGGTCCTCACGCCGCTGAACCGCGCCGCCTCCGCGTTGGCCCCGACCGCGTACGTGCGTCGGCCTCCCGCGGTGTGTTCCAGGCCGACCCACACCAGCAGCGCCAGGACAACGGCGTACACGGCCGGGACCGGCAGGCCCAGCGGCGAGTACCCGGCCAGGTCTGAGAAGCCCGTCGGCGCCGGCCCGACGAACTGCGAACGCGACACCAGGGTCGTCAGCGCCAGCAGGATGCTGCTCATGCCCAGCGTCGCGATGAAGCTGTTGACCCCGATCACCGTCACGATCACGCCGTTGACCAGTCCGATCAGCAGCCCGCAGCACAGGGTGATCAGGACGGCCAGCACCGGGTTGACTTCGAACTTCACCATCAGCTGTGCGCCGACCACCGCGCTGAGCCCCAGGTTCTGCGCTGCGGACAGGTCGAACTGCCCGGCGGCGAGGGTTATCAGGACGCCGAGCGCCAGGACCAGCGTGACCGCCTGGTCACCGGCGATGCTGGCGAACGTCGCAGAGGTCAGGAACGTGGACGGGATGGTGAGCGCGAAGAACAGGACGAAGAGCGCGAGGAGCACCGGTCCGGTCAGGCGGCTCAGCACGCTCAGCGCGCCCGGCGTCCGGCCGGTCGGCGTGGGCTCGCGGCGGCCTTGCGCTGTGCCGGTGTGCAGGTCGTCGACCTCGGTGGCGGGGGTCATGTCGTCCTGTCCAGGAGGCGGGTGTTCCCGCTATTCGGGACGGGCGCCGAGGCGGGGGCGGGCGGGGGTCGCACCCCGTGCCCGTCGGGGGCGATGCGCACCGTCTCGCTGACCAGACGGTCGACGTCGAGCTCGCCGCGGTGCAGCTCGGCTGCCACGGAGCCGTTGCGCATGACGACGACCCGGTCGCAGATCGCGCTCAGCTCCTCGGCGTCCGAGGACGCTAGGACGACGCCGGTGCCGCCGCCCGCGAGCTGGGTGAGCGCCTCGTAGATCGACTGCTTTGCGCCGGTGTCGACACCGCTGGTGGGCTCGTCGAGCATGAGGACCTTGGGCGCGAGCCGCAGCCAGCGCGCCAGCACCACCTTCTGCTGGTTGCCGCCGCTGAGCTTGCCCACCGGACGTTCCGGGTCGGCGGGTAGAACGTCGAG
>JAABUV010004294.1_pt1 | contig 17207 bp, 29 predicted proteins | sample 5559971 | NCBI WGS metagenome assembly JAABUV01 (sample SAMN10711881, study PRJNA513362) | rock metagenome | isolation source: Antarctica rocks | place: Antarctica: Victoria Land, Knobhead nord | collected 2015-12-19
GGTCCTGGGATTTTTTGAGGCGGAGGTCGTGGAGGCGGGGGGCCTGGGCTTGGAGTTGGGATTTGCAGTCGGCGAGGAGGTCGGTGGTTGTGGCCATGGCGTCTGTGAGGCCGGTGTCTAGGATGGGGTCGAGGAGGTCGAGGTGGTTGTGGAGGGATAGGAGGCGGAGGGCGGAGGCGAAGTGGTAGCCTTTGCAGAGGAGTCGGGCGGCGGTTGGGATGTCGGAGAGGTAGTCGGTGTGGATTGTTGCGGCGGCGGTGAAGTCTTTTGATTCGGTGAGGGTGTCGGCGAGGGTGTGGGCGAGTTGTTCGAGTTGGGGTGGGGGAAGGGGAATCAGGGTGGCGGAGGAGAGGGATTCGCGCCAGAGGTGGGCGAGACGGTAGGATTCGCAGGCGGAGGGGTGGTCGGTAAGGTATTCGTAGGCTTTGGGGGAGTGAGTGGGGGTGTGGAGAGGCTGGCGTTGGGGGAGCTTACCTATGCCTGCTTCTCGGAATTTGGAGGTTTGACGGAGATGGTCTGCGTATAGACGCATGATCTCGCGGAGCTTCTCTTCGCGGTAGCGATACAACTCTAACGCTTCTTGGTAGAGGTCATGCTTGATGGTGTAAGTCTTGACTTCATCGAAAGCGTCTAGATCAAACAAATGCTTCAATGCTTTCTTGTATCGGCCAAGGTGATTGTCAAGGGAGTACTGGCGGCGAAGCAATGACATTCCCTGGAGATCCTGGAGAAAGGGAAGATATTCCCGTGGATCCTATGATTGTGTCAACTTTCGCGCAATCGTTTAGGGCAATGGTAGGGTCTGAAGACCTTTTGGGACTGCTGGGCGACTAGCAAGGTCAAATCGAGGTCGTAGAGCCCGAGAGCATTGTCATACAATCGGTTGACGTCGGCTAGGAAGCAAATATGCTCTACCGCTCGATCTACGTTATCGGGGCGCTGAGCTGCACGCGAGTTAGTCCACCGTTCATATATTGAAAGCATATAGTCTTAGTAAAAGTAGAACCTCTTCGTGCCACTCGAAGTCTAAAGTAGGTGCAACGACATGTTCGCCGGTAAAAAAGGTACATAGCACATGGAAGACCTACTCCTTATTTTGCCAATTTCGGCCAAACCTGCATCTAAGTCCGGAGGAGCTTTGCAGACATGGGAAGTAATAATGTTTTGAATGTAGCCAGACCCACGGCTCTCGAGGACTTCCAAGAAAGCATCGCATATTCTGTTAACTTTAGACCGATTGCTTCCTTTTGAGGCTACCGGCTCATATAAGTGTTTCTCGGCAGGTACTACCTTCAGAGTTTCTCTATACATCGTCTTGGATACATCTTCCTCCCTATCGGGCGTTAGATAATCCCCAGGTAAGTGATCCATCATGCCTACCTGAGCTGAGACAAGAAGAGATCAATGTGCTCCACCTTTTGGACCTGGTCCACAAAGAGCCCAATGTTCGCTATAAAATCTTCCGGTGCGTGATCGTGTAGAATGTTCATATCCACTCTCTGATTTCTGCACGCAAGGAAAGCATTCTTGAACTCTCTCTCGTTGATGCTCAGCCGAATGCCTGCGAGAACCAGAGCTCGAGGGTAGATGGTCTCCAGATTCCCTCTTGGCATTTGCATCACCAGAGCGAAGATCGAAGGCATGACCGTGACGAGTCTGGCTCCACGCTCAATGCTGCGACATCTCTCGTCTGACTCTGGAGTATCTGGCGGTATTTCCATGTCTAGGCTAGTGAGCAAACTCATTCAAGAATGTACTGTCCGAATATTTACCTTCTACAGATGCCATATGCACAAATTTCAAAAGATGCTGACTCGTTGTGAATATCAAATGCGCTGGCGTTACCAAGAATGAGGTACAGTTCTTAGATAGAAGACGCTGATCTGCATATAAAGACCCATTGTCGGAGACTCTAAAAGACGTATTGACAACTTGATCATTTGAAGTGCTATTATCTTCGATTCCTACACTTGACGAAGCGATGCTCGGATCAAGCAAACCGTAGTAATTCATCATCTCAAGAGAAAGCTCTTTACGCCATTTCATGGCAGGCGGCTTAGGTAGTTTGCCAGTCAATTGCCATTGATATAAGGAGACGCTTGAGTGATGAAGAACTCTAATTAAGAAGACAGGCTCTTCGGAATCTGCGAGAGTCACAGCAACATCTAAAACATTCTCCTTCAGAGCGATCTCATGCAAAGCCATCGGTGGTGGTATGTTAGCAAGCCTTAAAGGAGTGAGCTTCAGGTTTTCTGTGACACGGTCAGTAAGCAATCAATGGAGTAACCAGATTCGACCTACTGCCGTCTATGACTGCTACAATACCATAATCGTTTGGGGGCGAGGTAGGACCAGTGGCAACGGCAAAGTTATATTCAAGTCTTTGAACTCCCTCTGTGAAGGTTGTTTCAGTATCAAGATTTCAGGCCAAAATTGAGTTTGTGGATGCCCTCACCATCGGAACTAATGGCGAAGCGCAACGGCTTCTCAGGATGCCAAGTCAAAGTTGTTGAAGCTCGAGACAATGAGAAGATTTCTTGCTTGAGGTAGTAATGATAGTTTCCCATAGTCCATAGTTGCACTCTATCCTTGAAACAAATAGCAAGAACTGAAGAGTCAACGTTCCACTTCAAAAGAGGTTCCGCTCCCCAAGTTTCTATCTCCTCTGGCGTAAGCCTCAAAGGAAATTTACCATGGCGTAGACCATTTCTTTCGAAAAAGACGAGTTCAATACAATCTCGAAGACGCTGTATACCAGCCAACAGATTACCTGCTGGTCTCCAGCTCAGTGCGCCTTGAAGTCCATCAACAGGTTCACTGGCACTATCAAGGCTGCCCTCTCTCGAATAGACTCGAATCACTCTCCGTGATTCTGACTCGATACTGTTGATAGCGACATAGGAACCATCTCCCCGCCAGCTGATTGTTGTCTTCTTGCTGTCATAATCACTCAAAACACCATCATCCACCCTTTCCGGCATTGTAGGGTCCCGTAGGACCTTGGCTCCTCTTCCCTTGAATTGTGTTTCAGACTTTCCCCAGCCGACAGAAACATGATTTGAGGCTTTTAGATCCTGAGGAGTAAAGGTGACGTCAACGACATTCTCAAAGTCTCTTGTCATGTAGAGAAGAGTAGCAGCCCTGGTCGTGATAGCAAGCAGTTCTCCATCAGGGGACCAAGCAGCTGCGGAGATGCCAGCATCGACAGAGCCCACAATCTCTATCTTTTCTTCCCCGGGCTGAGGCTCCTCGCGAACAACAACAATGTCTCCGCCAGCCAGAATAAGGCATGTTGTTAGAGTATCAGAGAAATAATGAAGATCAAGGATTCGGTCACACTCGAGATCTGGAAGCGGACATGGAGCATCCCAAGAAGCTATATGCTCCAAGCCACCAGACTCCGGCCAGCGCTTGAGTTGAAGCAGAACATTGTCTCTACTAGGGCCGAACGTACATATTATGCTATTTGAAGCCACATCCCAAGCGGATGCGGTTAACTGGAATCCTTGCGGACATTTCAGTAGACCGCGATGAACGCTTTTGAGATTACGCATTATCACAAAGGGTAGTAGTATTTCGGCATGGCTACCTCGACCGAATAAGTAGAAAAGAAGAAAGTCATATATCTACGTTAAAATACTGTTATATGATAACTAGGGTTCGCATTGGCGAGCTAAAAGTCATTTCGTGATCACGTGAGTCAATCGAATACATGGATCATGCCTCACTTTGCACGTATCATCGTTGAAACGGTCTTATTGGGAGAACACCTTGCGGTTGACACAACATTTGTACCAAGAATTGCGAAATACAGAGTGCAGCTAGACCAGTCAGACATCGCAGCCAACAGAAGAGAACCCCACCATTATAACCATAGATCTCAGGGTCTCTATCTGTTCTTCTTCGTTTGCCAGACTGTTGTGTGGTCAGACTTTTAGTCTCCCAGAGAGAAGGCTTGAGCGTACCAGCCATGCCGAATGGCAGTCCAAAGAAGAAGGCTAGGGTTGAATCAGCAAGTGCCAATGGACAAACTTGTAACGGATGGCATACCCATTGTACCCCAATACCGAACAGCAAAGTACTTCGTTAGGGGATTGAAAGGGAGATTGCTTCGAGGACCTTCAGGATAATGGTATGGGCTTGAGAAACGAGCAGCAGTGGTGCGGAAGCCGCGGCGGGCAATCAAGGAGGAAGCTGTCGAAACTCGGATTGCCGATTGTGCGAGCATCTAGAATGTCAGCATATGTCAGTCCATTTAGAGACTTTAAATACCTTGGCGATCTATGATTCTCTCAACAAACTGGGAGGTAGAAAATCAGTGAGGAGAGATGCTACAGGTTGCGCGCTAGATGGTTCTGGACTAGCTCCAAATCTCACCGATCTCGCTTCGCCGAATTATTTTCTGAGGACTCGGAAGCAAAAACCAGGGCAAAGGAATTTCAGAGCCATTGATGAATGAGACGGGGTGGAACCAGAATAACTCAGGGCTTCGACACGGCTCTTAATTTGAGTAACGCACACTATTGAAGGCTAGCATGGCCGCCCGGCGCACCCTCACTTCAATTCCTTTTCAACTCTCGCCTACCCAAAACCTACGACTAGCCCAGACGCTCTCCCACAGAATACCTTCGCCGCGCAACCAGCATACCACCTCCTCTACCTCCGCCCTCGCCTACAAAGCCCTCCACCGCCGAATATCCCCTCTCCCTGCCCCTGATGCACCCTCTTGGTCCGCTCCCGCTGCTGTCTCTTCCATCCTTTACGAAACACACCTTCCTTCCGCGCTCCCCCCAAAACGACACATACTCAATTGCCTCGTTCAGAATGAACCTGGTGTCCTCTCTCGCGTCTCCGGCATTCTTGCCGCTCGTGGGTTCAACATCGACTCCCTCGTTGTCTGTAATACCGAAGTCGACGACCTCTCGCGCATGACCATTGTGCTTTCAGGCCATGATGGCGTCGTTGAACAGGCAAGACGGCAGCTAGAAGATCTTGTGCCTGTTTGGGCAGTGCTAGATTATACAGCTTCGCCGCTCGTGCAGCGGGAGCTGCTGCTTGCGAAGATCTCGATCCTTGGACCCGAATACTTCGAAGAATTACTAGCACATCACAGGGACATGACAGCTGCAGATGCGTCGAAGTTTGAGGAATCCAAAGCGGGATTCGAGGCGGAGAGGGAGATGCAGGAGGAGGGAGATCAGGGGGATTATCATCCCAGTCGACTGGCAGCAAGTCAGGCCTTGAGACATAAGCATGAGCATTTGCAGTCGATTACATATCTGACGCATCAATTTGGAGGCAAGGTGTTGGACATTAGTACAAACAATTGTATTGTTGAGCTGTAAGTGCTTTCTGTTTATATTTGACTAGGTGGAACTAACAGGATTGATGTACACAGATCGGCGAAACCGACTAGGATAGACTCGTTTATGAAACTTATTACTCCATTCGGCATCCTGGAATCGGCGAGGACAGGCTTAACGGCTTTGCCCCGATCGCCTCTTCATGATGCCAGTGCACAAGAAGAAAAGGGTGCAGATGATCTGGTGGATGCCAGCGCATTACCCCCAGGTTAGGTACTTAGATCAAAAGGTACAAAATCTATTCCATTTTTGCCAATGAAATATATTTGGGTATCATCAGATCTCAACACCAGCTTTGAATGCATATCTCCCAGACCCACAACCGTCACTGGATCTTTCCCTTATTAACCACAAACCCCTCCAACACCGCAATGGCCGCCCAAAGCCTGTTCTCCGCCTCCGGAAATACCAATGACCTTGGACTATAGAAAACCTCATCACTGACCTCTTCACGGTGTCTCGGCAAGCAATGCATGAACTTCCATCCCGGTTTTGCACCGCCCATTTTCGCCATCTTAGATGTAATTTGAAAGCCCTCAAATTCTTTGAGACGCTTTGCTTTCTCTTCTTCTTGACCCATGGATACCCAGGTGTCTGTGACTAGTATGTCGGCGTCTTTTGTTGCTTCTTCCGGGGAATTAGATTCGGTGAGACTGCCCTGTACTCTTGCGTCTTTGCCGGACTGTTGAATGATTTCTCTCATTGTGGTCGGAATCTCGTAGCCTTCTGGGGTTGCGACTGCTAAATCAATTCCTAGCTTCGCAGCGCCGATTGCGAGGTCATACAAAACATTGTTCGCGTCTCCAATCCAGGCAATCTTCAGACCCTCCAATCCAAGCCCCGGCGCAACGTTTCGATGTTCTGGTCGACGGGATCGGAAAGCTTCATGAATCGTAAGCACATCTGCTATAGTCTGCATCGGATGGAAAGCATCGGAGAGCGCGTTGATAACCGGTACTGTCGAGTATTTCGCAAGATCTGCCACATCTGAGTGTGGTCCGACTCTTGCAACAATGGCTGAGACCATTGATGAGATTACCACCGACGTATCATAAAGTGACTCATTAACGCCCAATTGTATGTCTTCTTTACCAAGGAACATGGGATGGCCACCCATTGTGACAACGGCAGCTTCCGTAGAAACTCGCGTTCTTGTGCTGCGCTTACTGAACGTCATGGCTACCGTTTTCCCCGTCAAGGTCCCCAACAGTAAGGTAGGTATTGAGCCGGACTTGACTGCCTGTTTGTGGGAGTGGGCATTGCGGACAAGGGCGGTGAGTTCTGAGGAGGAGAGGTCGGCTATGGAAAGGAGATGGCGAGGAGCGAACGGAGAGGTTGGCGGCGTCGAGGGAGTTGAGTAATGTCTTTGGAGCGTTTCAAGAGCTTGCCGAGCTCGAAATGCGGGCCGTGCTGCAGGCATACTAGATAAACAGATGAGCTTCAGTCACTGCAATGCTGGGGTATGACAAATCCAATGCTAGAATAATTGGAGAATATATTCGAAGATATTGTAGAGAAATAACCAATATAGATAACATGTGGGGAACTTTTGAACGTCACAATTCCCATATAACTTTGTGCAAATAGATATGATGTTGGAGTTTTATGCAAGCATCATCAATCGCATTGCCGTCGAATCAACGCGCCGCAATCAAGCGCCTGCGGGCAGGTTTCCAACATATGTATCGGTCTCAACCCCACTGCAAGATACTCTCAATTCTATGTCATGACTCCTGCCCCAACCTTCACCAATTACCTCCTAAGCCACTACAGATGTAAAATCTAAGACCATGTCCGACAAATCTACGTCGCCCCTCCTCGGGGAAGAACAGTCAAGACCTGAACGACCAGCATCTCAAAAGTCGAAAGCCTCAACGCGGTCAAAACAGTCACAGCATTCAATCCATTCTGCCGAGTCCACGCCACTTCTCTCCCGCGACGTCGACCACAGAAACTACAATAGCGCGCCTCTGAACGATGACGAAGCTTCGTCAGCTGCTGCATCATCTCTGAGGTCCTTACAAAATGGAGGATCGATAAAGGGAAAGAAGCCTAGGAGATGGCCAACGGCCGTAGCTCTGACGTTACTGAGTCTGGTAGTGCTTGCTATTCTAGGACTGGGCTTTGCAGGGCCAGAAGTTGTCGAAGAATATGCGAAACAGGCTATGGTCTTCGAGCCTACAGATCTATCAATCGATTCTTTCACATCATCGGGATTCAAGGCAAGGGTACAAGGAGAATTCATGCTCGATGCATCAAGGGTTCTGAAGAAACCTGTTCGAGATCTAGGCCGTGCTGGCACATGGATTGCAAAAGCGGTGGAGAGTAAAAAATCAAAAGTTCAGGTATATCTGCCGGAGTATGGCAATATTCTGCTCGGCACTGCCGATGTACCGCCTATTGTTGTTGATGTTAGAAACGGTCACACCACACACATAGATATTCTAAGCGATCTGGCGGCTGGAGATATTGATGGCATACGGCAAATCGCTAATGACTGGGTTGCGGGTCGAGTTGGACAACTAAGAGTGGTTGGAGTTGCGGATGTTGACTTGAAGTCTGGTATATTTGGCATTGGCACTCAGAGGCTCACTCAAGAACTTGTGTTTCAAGGTCAGTGTTTGGCCTCCCACCGTTTTGTAGAATATTACTCCGCAAGTGGACCAGCAGAAGCTAAAAAGAAATCTTAGGCAACGATATTCCTATTTTCCCACAATACAACATCACGAGGTTAAACTTCCATGAGATCGAGCTACCAGACTTGCAAAAAGGCATGGCTGCAGATGTCTCCCTGAGCTTGACCAACGAGTATCCAGTCGATTTTACTATTCCTCCGCTTGGCTTCGACATCCTTGTTCAGAATTGCGCTCCGGAGGAGCAGTATCTCATGCTCGCGAAGGCGACAACTCATGAAGTATCTGTAGAGCCTAAAGAGGAGATAAGTATCGACGTCGGAGGCATAATTGGTGCATTGCCAGAGACATTGACAAAGTCATGTCCGAATTCATTGAAGTCTCCACTAGACGCCCTTCTAGGCGACTATATACATGGCGCCGAAGCAACTATCTATGTCCGTGGCTCAGACCCCCCTTTGCCGGACACTCCTGGCTGGATAACGGGCTTGATGAAGGATGTTGTTGTTCCACTGCCCTTCCCTGGGCATACCTTTGATCACCTTATTCGCAATTTTTCTCTTACGAACGTTCATTTTGGTCTGCCAGATCCAACAGCCGACCCGGATTCTCCACAGGGGAAGCCAAGGATAAGTGCTGTGGTCAAGGTTCTGGCTGGATTACCAAAGGAGATGAATTTTCCAATCTCTGTTGGCCGAGTCAAGGCGGATGCCGACGTGTATTTCCATAAGAGGAAGCTAGGCGAGCTAGATCTAAGTAAATGGCAGAAGGCTAATTCGAGTCGAATTGAAGCACATGGGGACCAAGACGCTGGCATTGCGGTAGACTCTATCGTGAAGGATGCCCCACTTGACATTACGGACGATTCCGTTTTCTCGGCGGTAGTTCAAGCGCTGGTCTTTGGAGGCAAGCCAGTTGTACTTGGAGTAAAGGCAAACGTCGACGTGCAGACGGAAACGGCGCTTGGGAAATTCGTCGTTCGAGACATCCCCGCAGAGGGCAAGGTGTTTGTCAAGCGTTAGTGTTCCGATTTCACGCATGTACGGTAGCATATCACTATTTCGGTTGGGTGCTGATAACTGATTTAATTAGCAATATCTGGAGGCCATCTTGCAGGCTTTTCGCCGAAGGTTGGGTCTTTGGAGATTTTGGATACTACGGCCTCAACGCTTGCAATACAAGCAAGGATGAATGTTACGAACCCTACTGAATACTCTGCTACAGTGCCATATGTGAACATTAATCTGCTTAGCAATGGCACTATTCTGGGACATGCTACAGCTAAGAATATTTCTGTTGTACCTGGCCCAAACCATGACCTTCTAGTCACAGCTGTATGGGATCCTAAAGCCCTGAGCGGTGAGAAGGGGCTCACGGCGGGGAGAGAGCTTTTGTCACAATACATCTCAGGTTAGGAGCCAGCATTTCCACTGCTCGATGGCTGTTTTATTGACACTCCAAAAGGTTTTAATACCACTTTGACTCTCAAAACTCATAACGGAACCATCCCCTCGCAACCAAGCCTAGGCGAAGCGCTGTCATCGTTAGAGATCGAGATCCCGACTCCGAAGCTCATACCTCCGAAGAATCCTAACCACCCTGATGACGACGACGACGACGATGAAGACGGCAAAGCGCCTCATTTCATAGACGACGCTACAGTACGTACCAGGCCTACCATCGACCTGCTCCATCCCACTGACCTCCAACTCATAGATGCACCTCATCTCTTCCACCGCAACCCTAACCCTCCTCTCCCCCCTTCCTCATTCCATCCTCTACCTGACCTCCATAAACGCCACAGCCTATTATACACCCCCAGTAGTAGATGACCCATCAGATCCCGACCTCCCTCCTCCAGAAACCTACCCCGTCGGCCACATCCTCTACGATTTACCCTTCGCAGTTCCTCCTGGCGCTTCTACTACCCCTCGACTCCCCGTACAGTGGAGTCTGGGAAGTGTGGGCTACGAAGCTGTGAAGCAGGCGCTGGGAGGGAAACTGAAGGTGAGTGCGAGGGCGGAGGTCGGGGTTGAGATAGGTGCCTGGGGGGAAAGGGTGTGGTTTGAGGGCGGTGGTATTGGCGCAAGGGTTAGGATATAGGATGGGTGATATCAGGAAGAGCAGTGGGTGGTTGTTCAAAATGGTATTAAGCGGCGTTTGCGGGCATGGACTTGGGGGCACATACGAAACTGGGGATATATATTGTGCTTTCTTCAGGGTGTTTGAAGGAAGACATATGGCATGAGATATGGGCTTAGTATGATACAACAGATCTTTTGGCACTATATCAATCTCCAAAGAACATATTCTCAATCTTTGATGAACAAACCTATGATTTCCACTGCTTCTAGGGTTAGGGTTGTCCCCAGCAACCTGCAGTATCATCTACTAGTATTCACAGTTTGCATGTGAAAGCCCGTCCGCACCGGCCCACAACCTTCCAACCTCCACTCCCTCCCATTACATTGCACAATTACAACCACAACCCAGCACACATGGAAGTAAGCTCTCCCACCCCCACCCCCCTCCCCCTCCCTCACCCCCAAACAACTAACCCTCTCCACAGCCCCCAACCCGCGGCTCCCAACCCAATCTCACCCACCACACCCTCACCCCCCTCACCACAGCCCTTCCAGCACCCACCCACTCAACCTCCCGCTCAACATCCTACCTAGCGCCAACATCCCTTCCCCCCCTCTCCCCCTCCATCCTCTCTCGCTCCTCCTCCCGCACGCGCCTGCGCCCCGCGCACCCCCGCCCCATCCCCGCATCTACTTCCTTGCCGATTACAGGTGCGAAAGGACGGAGTAGGAGATCTGCCCCGGCAATTGAAGATGAGGGGTGGTTGATCCGCACGGCGTCGCATCTGGCGGGGCAGAGCTTGGAGGAGAAAGGGCAGTCGTGGCTTGCGACGCGCGAGTCTAGTACTTCGCTGGCCAATGCCGCTGCTACGGCTAATTTGGATGCGGATGATGAGTATGATGCTTACTCCCCTGAATTCTCGCGCTCGAGGATTCCCACACCCGTGGCGTCGCGCTCGAGGTTGAATTCAAGAATGACCAGTCGGCGTGGAAGTACGTTTTCGGAAAATCAGCCGGGGCTCGAGGAGGTGGGACCGGATTTCGTGGATTTGGCCGAGGAAGACGAGGAGCTAGAGGCGGAGGAGGAGGTCGATGAGGGCGAGATGAGAAAGGTCGTCATGGGCAGGGTTGGTGGATGGGTCGATTGGGCGGTTGGATGGATGGATTTTAGGGATTCAGGGGATGCCGGAGAGGAAGATGAGGGTGAGGAAGGGGGGGAAGTGGTGGAAGTGGAGTGGAAGGATATTGTTGCAGCTATTGATCGAAAGGCGATTGCTGAGGAGCGGAGGCGGAGGAAAATGGGGTTGGGAAGGGGGGATGAGGGGAGGAACGAGAAGGGAGAGGGCAAACGGGATGAGAAGGGGGTGGGAGTGAAGGCGCCAGAGGGGGATGTGGGGATTCTGGGGGATGCGAAATGGTTGCTGGCAGTGGCGAAGAAGATTGTGCTGTGAGATTTGCTCTTGGGATTCAAAGGGAAGAGATCCAAAGGATCAGCTATCTTGCACGATCCTACCAGAACGGCAGCAGATCTTTATGAGCTCTTCTCACTCAAGAGGCTAGACCTCGGAGGAGTGGAGCAGATTTCAAGTTTTATATCTCTCACTCAGTCAGCTTAAGAGTTTGAAGGATTGAGAAATCATCTGCCACCCATGGATCGTCTCCATTCCGTCTAGTCGTTGGTTTTGCACTCCTGCAATCGGTGGTCTACTATTTTCTTAAGCATCATTGGCCAATGACAAATTTTTTTCGAATATTTTTTATATTCGGTGTATACGTCACTCCGCTACCCCTTTCTCAACCCATACACATACACCGAGGCTCTCACCCGTGCTAACGGCTCATGCTATATGTAACACGGCCGACCATCACGGCCTTGACACCGCTTCCAACGATCATTGCTTACAACCCACATAGGATCGCCGCTCAACTAAACTTCAACCCTCGGCTCGGATCCCATTGCCCACCTTGCATCCTCGGGACACTCCTCGTATTCGGATAAGCAGGATTATGCACATTCTCGATCCCATTTATATGAGCCTGCTGGCTCGGCCTCCCAAAATTGATGCCCATCTCCGGTGACCAAACGCCAGGCGAGGGAGCTGGCGGTGAAGCCACTGCCGCTCTGGTAGGGGTTGGGGCCGTGAGAGGGGCTGTCCCGGGTGCTTTCTCGCTGTAGTGTGATCGCAGAGTTTCCCGTTGTTTCTGATCTTGGAGGTTATTGGTTTGTGTGAGGTTGAGCGAGGATAGGGCGTTCGAGAGGTCGTTTTCGAATTGGGCAGCTTCGACGCGGCGCTGGTAGGCAAAGTTCTTGCACTCGTCTTTGAAGCGGGTGACGATGTTGGCGAGATCGTTGTAGAATTTGCGGCCAGTATTGAGATTGGAGACGATTTCTTTGTATTTGAAGTAGGCATTCTCCAGGCGTTGGAGGGCCTGTTCTCGTTCTTTTGTTGAGAAGTCGCCGCGTCGAGCGTTGGCGAAGGCAGTGTTTGCTTCTTTCAGTTGGGAGGAGATGTTTTCTTGCTCTTGCTTTTCGTCCACTACTGTTTGTCGATCAACGTCATAGCGCTGAAGACGGTCTTCAAACATGTTCTCGAACTGGGCGGGTTCGATCTTTTGCATGGGAAATTCACGTTCGAGACGAGCTGTTTCCGCAAGTATTGCTGGATTAATGTCGTCAGCTTTGGCCTTGTCGCGGACTCTTTCAATTATCTTCTTTCGTCTGCTCTCAAGCCGGCCGACTTCATTTAACTGGCCTCTCAACGCAGATGCAGCTCTTTCAACATTTGGGGTCATTGTCGCTCTCCGACTACTTGGTACATATTCCTCAAGATCTCGATCAGTGCCACAAAGTACCTGAAGAACAGATTCGCAGTCCTTTAGCTTCCCCTTAACGAGCTCATCACTGCTATTAGCAGATTCCAGATAGCCATTGATCTCAGCAGCCTGCTTGTACAAATGTTCAGCCGCCTGCCGTGATGGCTGCCGAGTCCATCTGTCTGTCCCATACTTAAGCTTAGCGCGATCATCCTCAGCCGACTCAGACTGAAGAAGTTCAACACCTTCCTGGTAGATGGTCGCATCGTTTGCTCTAAGCTTCGAGATTTCATGCATTGAGCGGCGTAACCGATGAAGGCCCTCCTGCTGGCGGATCTCTTCGGCGTGAGAAGTCAGTGTTGGCGGTAAACCCAACGGTTTCTCAAGAGCTTGAAGCGATCCCGGTAAATTGAGTGATTGTAGGAGATCCCGTAACGTGTTCGTCATGCTTTCCAACTCGTCAATCACACATGTATTGACTAATCTGTCTTTTCGCTCTTGATATATGCTAACTGCTATGTGAACGGCGTATGGTACCAACTTTGCAAACAACGGCTGTCCGAAAGCTCCCTTGTCGCCCAATGTTGAAGCTGGATCAGAGACCTCCGTTGGTGTTCTTGGAGTGGCCATGCCAGCACGATCAAGAGTCTTCAGCTCCGATTTAGGAGGCACTGGCATCAAATATATCACATCGTTGTCCTTCTCTGCTCTTTTCAGATCTTCAGATACCCTAGACTTGAGACCATTGAGGTCGCCTAGAACGATCTTATTTATCCACCTTGACTCCTTTAGTGCTTCATTGACACAGACTAAACTGTCTCTCAGCCTCGCAACCTCCTCTCCGTACCTGTGCTTGTCTAAACAATCGCGGGATGCCCTATATTGGGCAGCCGCCGCAAAGTGATGATGCTTAGCCGTCATATGATGAATCCAGTCAGTGCTAACTATATCCGACTTCGTCCCGTACTCGGCAGCCTGGTCGTAGAAATCTGACACCTTCGCGGCTAGCTTCGCGATCAAGCTATCCTTGAGCCCATCCTTGACAGCTTTGGACCAGAAGCACTCCTGGGCTTGCGCTAGCAGTAGCTGCTGGAGGCTCTCCAACGTCATCATATCCATGTCTTCTGGTGGTGTAGACCGCAGATCGGGTATTATGTCGTTCTTGAGATATGCAATAACGCCAGCAGCTTGACAGAAGTAGTTGCATGCTGACTTGAGTCCTTCGCTTGTGCTCCGGTTCAGCGAGACGGCAAGTTGAGAGTAGAGTGAAGCGAGGTTGTAGAGAACATTCGCCAGCTCAAATCGAATATTACTCTGTGATACTGCGAGATATTAGCAATTGAAGTCACCCAGTGGCACCCAGTGGACGTACTAGGTGTTCGTGTATTGAACCCTAGCGCAGGATACCAAGTAAAGTCTGCCCCGACCTGTCATACCCCATCGTCAGCGTTTGGTATGACGAGGTCATAATGCCCTTTCTATACGCCCAGGAATCGAGTGTCCAAAACTTGCTCACATCGATGGGGAACTTTCCCCCAATCCAAACCAATTGCGCCGCATATGCTGTTATTTTCCTAATACCGCTGACATGGGCTTCGAGGGTGTTGACAGCATCTGCACGCAATTTGTCGATGGTTTCAAGATCGTGCTTGAACATATCGGGGTGCTGGTCATATTTGGTTGAGATATACTGCCTGATAGCAGCGGATAGCGATACCGAATGGGTCCTTCGAAAGGGCAAAAAGAGTATATTTCTATGAGAGTTTATTAGCAGAGGCTGGGGTGAGGTATAGAGGCACTTACGAAGCCATGCCCTGCGTGAAGGTTGTCAGAGTTGCGCAGCCGTGTCTTTAGAGAAGATCGCTTCTCTCCAGTCACCAAGTGAGCTGCCCCGCTGACGTCGATTTGCCCTAACCCTAAGGGTACCTTTTATACTTCAGCTACACTACACGGAGGAGGCCTGAGGCTTCTCCTATACTTGCCATACAAATTAGTATGTAAACAAAGAAGACGCGGATGTTTTGTGTGGAGTTGAGAAGGCGTCCGGTTTGAGATGGTCCCGACGCTGTTTAATGCGGCCTAGTGACTTTTTGTTTTCAGCTGCCGAAATGGAAACATAGATCTCTTGTGTTCTATGTGTCTAATCTATTCCTTGATGACTAGGACCAAAATTCCTCCTTTTCTCTCTCATAGCAAGCGTCTCAATCTGTGATGGCATACTAGACGCACCCCAAACTCTATGGGGCATGATATGCGTTTCCTCCAACTCTGGGGACAGGAGGAATTGTAATCATGTATATGAATAATTATGTACATTCAAGTTCGCCCGGTTGGGTCGAGGAGAAAAAGGGACACTCCGATCCCTCTAACCATAGGCCTCTGATCCCTCTAAAAGTATGCCTCCGCCACAAACATCTCAGCATCCTCACGTAGAGAGACTGTCGACTACGAAAAAGTCTGCTCTCCACCACATATCTCGTACCCATACTCCCGAAGCTCCATTGCTGAGACTGAAAGACATAAAGGGGAGTTTGCCACCTCAAATCTGAAGAGTCCCACAATTTTCCCTTCAGCATCTAATATTGGAGAACCGCAACTCCCATCTACAGGTTCGTCACCATTTTCAAAGATATGCCATTGGTGCGTCACATAGTCTTTGTTTCCTCCATCAGACATCGTTGCGCCTAGAGCCATTGTTACTCCTTCGCAGCTTCCAGAAAACGGATTGTTCATAGTGAGGGCATCGTAGACTCGTAGGTGCGGGGGGTAGGCAGGTAAGATTGTATTTATTCGAATGCCATCAGGTTCAGTTTGGGTCCCAAAAGTCTCATTAACGTATCGCAGGCCAGGGTTAAGTCTTGCAATGGATATATCGGTATTTGGGAGACTCTCTATGATCTGTCCAATGATGATACACTTGTGGGGGTTTGGATGGTAAACCAACCCATCCTCTTCAAATCCTTGCGTAGCGACTGTGATGAATATTTGGCCTTTCTGATTTGAAACAAGGATGCCAGATGTTGTTGTCTTGAACCCCTCTTCGCTTTCCCCGTTTCTAATAACGTTGCGGACCGAGGAGCTTAACATGACTCCTGGACGGAGAAGAGCATTCCGCGCGGTCGTGTATACAGTATCATACTCTACGCCTTGCGGCGATTTGCTCCTTAGTGCTGCTGGATCTGGCTCAGGGGCTTCTGATATGGTCCTGTAAAATGCTGGATTGGAGGCGATGTGGGATGGAAGGAGCTTGGTGTCGGTGCGATCTGGAATAGTAATTTGCCAAAACCCGCCAAACCAAAAGATATCTCTGATCTTTATTTTCAATTCCTGGAACACTGTCACCGCCTGTCGTAGAACGTCCTGGTTGTAGTCAATCTTATTATGTAGATCCAGGTCTTTAAGGGATCTATGCCCTCGTCCTAGCCGCCCTCTATCAAAAGACTCTACCCATTCGTCTGTACTGAATTGCACGGGAAGTCCTCCAATCGTGAGCGGCCATGGTTTGGGTGGGATTTTTCGTACTCGGATCATGAGATAAGGTGGGTATACATCAGCACCAAAGGTGGTCGGGAAAAGACTTAATAGATGTGAAAAGTCTCCCTCAGGAGGGGCTGTCGCTCGACCGGCTTCGACAAGCGAATACGGAGTTCGATCCTCCTCGACTGTGCAAGGCCCTCCTCAAGCTCTTGGCTTGCCTGCCCCGGTAGAACTTCGTACTGTGCCTCTATTTGACCGTTAATCAGCGTATCTTGAGAGTAAAGGAACGGGACACGCACTTACCTGGAACGAGCTCTTCTCCAGATTTCCCCTTCAGCTTCTTCATTGGTGGCACCGTTCCTGTGGCCGAAGCTGCTCTTTTGGGCGGCAGAAGCATAGTGATGTAAGGCAGGCATCGCTTTTCAGGTGACGGCTGCTTTGAGCGTCGGGGGGAAGGGAAAACTGAGTTTGACATGGGTTTTGAGGGAGAGAATTGCAGGACTCTAGTAGAATCCATTTTCTGGAGTCGGCCTGAGCGAGGATCTCTATTCGTGAGTAGAAACTGAAAGTGCTCGCTTTTATGTGCTTTAGCTTAGCAGCTAACTATATATGGTATAGCTTCCGGGTATCCCTTGCTCTGAGAGGGCAATGTGGGACAGTGGGAATAACTCAGTGAGCAGAATGTGAATGAACGCTAGCCATTCAAAACGCGAATTCATGTCAGCGAGTTGAGATGCTCAATTTTTTGATGTCGATTCCAGCGGTCAAAGATTCTATCCCACGACAGAGAATGAAAGAAGCAATGACTACGCTTCAAAGAAAGACGTAGGGCGTTT
>JAABUV010004295.1_pt1 | contig 17203 bp, 11 predicted proteins | sample 5559971 | NCBI WGS metagenome assembly JAABUV01 (sample SAMN10711881, study PRJNA513362) | rock metagenome | isolation source: Antarctica rocks | place: Antarctica: Victoria Land, Knobhead nord | collected 2015-12-19
CAGCGGAGCCGGCGCGACAAGGGGCAGTTGCATCAGGGCGTCTTCCTTTCCTTTCATTCCTCACGGTTTCTGCCCTTGGAGGGTAACAGCACGCCCCTACCATCGCAAATCACAACAGTCGAGTCACGTAGATGCCGTATGCGGCGTGGCTCAACGTATTGCCCCTGATGATCGGGCTGGTGTCGGGACCGAAATCGCGAATCAGGCTCGACGGCGCTGAGATGTTGGATGCGGCGCCCATCGACACGGTGTTGCTCTGGATGATGACCCCCGTGAGCGGGTGCACGGTGTCCCCGAGCTCGATGCCGTTGTAGTAGCTGCCCACTCCGCCGATCGTGTTATCCTCCACGCGCACGTCGGACTGATAAACGGAGATCCCCGCGTACATGTCGTACGTGAGCGGCGTGCCGGATGGAACTTCAGAGCAGGTATAGCACGGGTTATTGCCGAGGAACGAATTGGTGATGGTGTTGTCTTCGATCAGTGCGCCCGGCGTCTGGATCTTGACCGCCCGTTTGGCGCAGCCGGTGAACGTATTGTGCACGACCTGCAAATTGGCTTGGTCGGTCGAGTTCTGCATCACCACGCAGTCACCATCGTCGATGGGGCCGACGCCGTCGAAGGCGCTGTTTTGCACCGTCACGTCGGTGGTGATGTGCTGTCCACCGCCGGGAGAGATCAGGACGCCGCGGGCGACACGGCTCGGCGCGGTCCCGTTGTCATTGTGGTCGGCCACGATGTCCTTGATCGTCACGTTGTCGAGCGTGATGGTGTGCCCATCCCCGCGCACGAACACCCCGACCGGCATCGCGCCGTAGAGATCGGGGTAGAGCGTGGCGTCCGCCGGTTGGCGCAGATGCGCGACCGTGGAATCGCGCATGGTGACGTTGCTGGAGCCGGCGTCAATATTGACGCCCTGCACCGCCAGGCCGGCGCCGTCGAACGTCACCCCCGACACGGTGATGTTGGTCCCCGCGACATCGACCAGGCTGAACCCGACCGCGTTGGCGCGCAGCGTGGCCGCGTTGCCCGCGACGGTGATAGTACTGGGGAAGGTCAGCGACGACGGCTTGATGTTGTACACGCCGGGTGGCACGACGAGCGTGCCTCCGCCCGCGGCCGTCAGGGCGTCGATGGCTTGGTGGAACGCCGCGGTGTCGTCCGTAGACCCGTCTCCGATCGCGCCCATGCTCGTCACGTCGACCGACGCCGGGCATGCTGGACTGGCTTGTCCCCGCGCCCACGTCGCGAACGTCGTATACCACGACGGCAGGCTGATCGCCGTCGCTCCCGAGGACGCGTAGGCCGACGAGTAGTACCAATAGCCGCCATTACTCCGAAACGTGGTCAGCCGGCTCTCCGCGTCGGCGGCCGATGTCGCCGCCGCGCTGGCGGGATCACCCTGCACGGCCAACCAGCGCCACGAGGGGATGCCCCATGTCGCCGGCAGTTGCTGTGTATACTGGTTCTCCACACTGACAATATCCGCGTAATCGAACATGGAGGCGTCGGGTGGAACCGTCCCTGGATTCATGACCACCAGCTTGGACGCGCCAAAACTCTTCACATGCGCCGCGCGGTCGCTATTCCACTGGTACGTGGCGCTATCGGTAGCGGCCTCGTCGAAGAAGATGCCGTCATAGCCCGCGTTCATCGCATCTGTAACATAGCCGTCGACGGTCGTAGGATCGTTGGCGCCGTAGCCCAGCGCGACGTACATGAGCGCTTTCCCGCCGTACTGGTGGACGTAGGACGGGATATCGCCGCGCGACCGCTGCGCGCCGGGGCCATCGCCGAAGACGACGAGGCCCGGCTGTTCGCTTTCGATTGTTTGCATCGTAGCGTCCGCGGACGCGGGGTTCTGGACCGCGCCGTAGTAGAGGACGAACAGACCATTGCCCCCGGGGCAGGCCAGCGCGGTCTGGCTTTGGGCGTGCGCGGCAGTCTGGCTTTGGGCGTGCGCGACCAGGGGCCGCGCGAACGCGGCGGGCAGCGGCAGCGCGAGGAGAGCCGCCACCAGCAGGCCAAAGCGCCGCCCATGCCTCGCCCGCCCTCCCCGTGCGGTGATATCGTCGTTCATCGTTCTCATATGCTCTGTGTCCTCTACGTTCTGTGTCCTCAGGGGAGTAGTTCTAGCAGCGGGAAGGCGCGATGCGCGCGCGGCGGGCACAGATAGTTCTGCCGCCGCGTCGCCGTCATGAACGGCTCGATCCCGTTGTGGCTCTGGGGGACGAGTTGCGGTGAGAGGCCGTCTCCTCCGGCAGCCTTACGCGCCCTGACGAAGTTTTGCGAGGAGGGCAAGAAGGCCGAGAATTGCAGCTTGGGTTGTCGCGATTGATCGGGCACGTCCATCGAGTCAAAGCCCGGCCCATCGATGCGCTGGGGAACAATCGTGCCATCGGGCGTGCGCGTGGCCTGCTGGATGGCTTGTAAGTGTCCCAGATGTCCGAGCGCCGCGTCGGCCGCGGCGTCGTTAGCGACCACGTTCGGGAGGACGGGCGGGCCGGTATACGCGCCGGGGGAGACGGTCGTGGGGACCTGGCTGGCGCGGAACATGAGCGCCGCACGCTGGCTGTAGGGCTGCCCATCGGCATACCACGCCGCCAGGTCCAGGATGTTGTGCGAGAGAACCTGGATCGCGCCGTCGTAGAAATAGTCGCTCGGCGCGGGGGCATTGCCCGATGGCATGACCGTGAATTGCGCTGAACTGTTGCCCTGGAACGTGGCGATATCGGCCGGTCCGAACCCGTTGGCCTGCTGGCTGAAGAAGCCCATCCACATCGGCGATTGGGGGTTGACCCGATCCGCGTACGGCAGGCGCGCGACCGCGGCGACCTTGCGTGGCAACCCGATTTGGGCGAACATCACGCGCGTCGAGGTGATGGTGAACAGGCCGTTGAAGGCGGGGGATGCCGCCGCGCCGTCGCCCAGCCGGCCGCTCCCCTCCAGCCAGGCCACGACACTGGCGAGCTTGGCGAACTCATCGCCGCGCAGGGTCAGCACGACGTCGTTCGCCTCAATCGCCACGGGGACGTTGAAGGTCTGCTTGCTGATAGTGGGATTCAAGGGTGAGACGTCGGTGGGGCCGGGAACGGCATCTTGCAGCACGGCCGCCCCGGTCGTCCTGAACAGCGGCATGGACGCGGCCACCAGCGCGCTCGGCAATCGATTGAAGTAGGGCAGGCCGTAGGAAATGTGCGTGAAGACGCCCTCTGGGCTGAAGGGATAGGCGGCCTCGATGGCGTCCAGGGCGGCGGCCAACACGCGCTGGTCGTCCTTAGAGGGCGTGCGCGTGAGTCGGGCCGTGATAAAGAGCGTGTAGACAGGCGGCAGGGCCATCAGGACGCCGTCGATGGCGCGCGCGGGCGGCATGTACTGCCCGATGTCGAACTGAATGTTCGGGAGGCCCGACGGCGCGGCGTACGCCACGCGGTCGGGCGTCCAGGCCAGCGTATCGAGCGCCCCGAAGGCGAACGCGGCCAGGCCGGCGGCGCCGAAGCCCTTGAGCGCCGCGCGCCGGCTCACACGTCGGCGCAACATAGCGTCTATACCGTTATGAGCGGATCCCTGCTGATCTTGATCGTCCACTGTGTGTCCTCCTAATCTATATCTATTGTCATCGCCTCAACAGACGATGGGATACTTAGGACCTGTTCCACAATAACTTGAACAGTTGTGCGTCCGATCCGGGCACCGATCGTGGCCCCATGAGTTCAAGTTATTCCTTGACGGGCCCTTAGGGCCATTTAGTTCCCCCCCTCACCCCCGACCCCTCTCCCTCAAGGGGCGAGGGGAGACGCGGCGCACACGGCAGGCGGCCCCCCTCTCCCGCGTCAGGGAGAGGGGTCGGGGGTGAGGGCCGTGCCATCTCGTGCTGTGCGCAGGGCGCCCGTCCACTTACGCCACGGGCTACCGCGGCGGTTGCTGCGTCCGGCGCCGGCGCCGCCGACGGTAGAGCAGCGCGAGACCGATGGGAAGCAGGCCGAGGGAGAGCAGTTCGCCGCTGCCCAACTCGGGCGTGGCGCTGCCATCGCTCTGACCATTGGCGGAAACCGGCGCGCCGACCCCAAAATAGTCGCCGCTCAACTGTGCTATGGTGGGTGAACTACCGGCGTCTAATTGCGCGGTAACGCACATGGTGTTGGCGTCGTAGCTCTGCGGGGCGACGAGGGTCCACACGCCGGCTGTAGCGTCCCACCAATACAGCGTGTGGTTGGCCGCGGGCACATTGCAGCGGGTGACGGTGACGGTATTGAAGGCGCTGCCCGGTGCGGTATAGACATCGAAGTACGCGGCGGCGCCAGCCGGCAGGGGCGCCGCGACCGGATCGGCCCCGTATTGCGCCACCGACACGGTCCCGCTGCCGGTCGCCGTCGCGTTGGTCGCGCCCGTCGAGGCGAGGGCGCTCCCCGTCGTGGTCGTGCTGGTCCCGCTGCCCGACGCGGTCACGGGGGCGTTCGCCGCGGTCACAAAGAAGGGGGACGGCGCGGACACGGCGCTGCCGTCAGGGCTGACGACGGTTAGATTGTCCGTGCCGGCGTTGGCGATGTCCGCCGCTGGGACGACGGCGGAGAGCTGCGTCGGCGAGACGTACGTCGTCGGCAGCGGCTGCCCATTCCATTGTACGGTCGCCCCATCGGCGAAGCCGGTCCCGGTGAGCGTGAGGGGCAAGTCGCCGCCGCCGGCCTGCGCCGATGCCGGCGCGCCACAGGTGACATGCAACCCAGGGGTTAACAGGTAGGCGTGGCTCTGGCCGTTGTGGCTACCCTGCCCGACGATCTGCCCGCTGTCGTTGAGGCCGAGCGCGTCCGTTAGCACCCACCCCGCGTCGGAAGGGAGCAGGCCGTTGAGGTCGTGCATTCCGCAACCATCGTACAGGAAGGCATGCGACTGACCACTTGCGGTGTCCGCCTGGCCGACCACCTGGCCGGAGGCGTTGATGCCGAAGGCGGCGCTGGTGGCCCTGCCCAGGGCGCCGAGATCGTGCCAGGCGCCGCTGTCGTATGTGAACGCACGGCTAGCCCCCTTGGAGTCGGAAGCGTAGCCAGCCACCTGCCCCGAGGCGTTAATCGCGCGTCCATAGCTAACGACGTAGTTTCCGGCTAGCCGGCCCAGATCGTGCATTCCGCTGCTGTCATCTATGAAGGCGTCCGTCGTGGAGTCGGCGGTATTGGCGCCCCCAACCACTTGACCGGAGGCGTTGATGCCGAAGGCGGCGCTGTGTATGCCGCCGAGGGTACCCAGGTCATGAAAGCCGGCGCTGTCGTGGAGGAATGCGTGGGAGAACACGTCAAAGCCCGCTATCTGACCGGAGTCATTGATGCCGGTCGCTTCGATAAGATTGCTACTACCGGGTGGTAGGCCGAGGTCGTGCAGCGTGCCGCCATCGTACAGGAAGGGATGCCTGGGGCCATGGATGCCGCTAATGCTCGACAAGCCCACGACCTGGTCGGAGTCATTGACGCCCAGTGCGCTGCTAAAGTCGTTCGTACCGCCGCCAAGCGTGCCCAGGTCATGCAGCGTGCTGCCGTCGTACAGGAAAGCATGCGGCGGACCACTTGCTATGTCCGCGCTTCCGACCACATGACCGGAGGCGTTGACGCCGTAGGCGATGCTGGTGGCTCCGCCCAGGCCGCCGAGATCGGTGATGGTGGGCGTCGCCACGACGGGCGATGAGACGACGGAAGACCCTATCGTCGCCGTCGCCGCGTGGGGGCCGGCGGCTGGACCGGCCGTGAGCGCCAGGATGCCGAGCGCGACCGACATAACCTGTGACCCTTTGACGCGTCGATGTACGCGGCCTTGTTGTACGACCATCATCGATCCCTTCTTGATGTTCTGCCTGGTCACTCGTCCTACAAACTATCCTGCTAACGAGGCCTATCGTAGCGGTCGTCTATTCCACTTCTATTCCACCTCGTGGGCCTTGCGGCGTGTCCGCCAATTTCCTGATCCAGATCTGTGTCGCGCCTCCGTTCTCGCGTATCCCGAGCACTTCATGGCCGCTGGCGCCACACCACTCCGTCAAGTCGGCGCGCAGGCTCGGCTCCAGCGACACGATCTCCAGCACCGCGTCCGTCGCGATCTCGTCGACGAGGCGGCCAATCACGGCGCTGAGCGTCGCCCAGGCCTCGCCGCCCGCGTCCAGGATCGCCCGCGGGGTCCAGGGAAGTGGTTTCGTCTCGTCGACGACGAAGTACTGTTCCATGCGGCGTATCGTAGCAGCCGCATCTTCCACTCCTCTTCCACCTTGTCTTCCATGTTTTCGCCTATACATTGACCTGGTTGCCCTGACGGGTGTACAATCGCCACCAGGACAGGGTCAAGAGCGGTGATAGGGGACGACGATGGAGGACGCCTCTGGTCCCACAAGGGAGCATCGACCCGCGCGACCCGCGCTGCGCGTGTTCCTGCTGGGCGGCTTTCGTGTCGAACAGGGCGGGCGGGAGCCGCCGGCCGCCGCGTGGGGACATCGCGGAAACGCCCGAACGCTGGTCAAGCTGCTCGCCCTCGCCCCCGGCTATCGCCTGCACCGTGAGCAACTCGTGGAGACGTTGTGGCCCGATGTCGATCCCGACTCGGCGCGCAACAGCTTCGCCAAGGCGCTGCACGCCGCCCGCCACGCCCTCGAACCCATGCTCCCGCACCGTGGAACGTCGGCGTATCTCCGCCTCACCGATGATATGCTGGCGCTTGATCTCGCCCACACCTGGGTCGATGTCGACCACTTCGAGCGCCTGACGCGCGCGGCGCTGCCGGCCGATGATGTAGCCGCGTTGGAGCACGCGATTGCCGCCTACGGCGGCGAGTTGCTGCCGGAGGATCGCTACGCTGAGTGGGCCACGGCGCGGCGCGAGACGCTGGCCGCGTATTACCTCCAGGCGCTGCTGGGACTGGCCAGCCTGCACGAACGGTGTGGCGACGCTAACGCGGCGCTGGAACGGCTGCGGCAGGCGCTCCAACAGGACCCCGCGTGCGAGGACACGCATCGTGGTCTGATGCGCCTGTACGCGCGTGGCGGCGACCGCCGGCAGGCGCTCCGCCAGTACGGGTTGTGCCGCGTCGCGCTGCGCGAGGAGTTGGCCGTGGAGCCAGACGCCGCGACGGAGCGCCTGCGGCAGGACATCCTGGCCAGCGCGCGGCCCGCACAGACGGACGTGGGCCAGGAGCGCGCCATGGAGCCGGACGACGCCACGCCATTCCCGCTGCCTCCGCCCCTGCGGCGCATACCGCCGACCCCGCTCGTAGGCCGTGAGCGCGTCCTGGAGATCCTGCGCGAGGGACTGGTCAATGCCATGGCAGGGCGCGGGGGCGTGACGCTGGTGGGCGGCGAAGCGGGCGTGGGCAAGACCCGTCTGGTCATGGAGGCGGCCCGCGAGGCGCACCGTGGGGACGCTCTCATCCTATGGGGCGCGAGCTACGAGCGGGAAGGCGTCATGCCCTACGGCCCATTTGTCGAGGCGCTGGAAGATTACGCGCGTGGCCGCGCGCCGGAGGAGCGCGCGGCGCTGGCGGCGGCCTATCCGGAACTTGGACATCTGCTGCCTTCTCTCGCGCTCATGCGGGAAAGCGCGCCTGCAGCGGCTCCAAGCGGTGGGGATGGGGAGCGCGCGCCTGTTCGCGGCAATCGCGCGCTTGCTGGGCGACCTCGCCACGCCGCGGCCGCTGGTGTTGGCGATCGATGACTTGCACGCCGCCGATGTGGCGAGCCTACAGTTGCTGCATTACCTTGCCCGCGCCGCGTCCGAGCGCCGCTGGCTCATTGTGGGCACATACCGCGACGAGGACGTGACGGCGGCGAGTCCATGCGGGCAGTTGTGCGCGACGCTCACGCGTGAAGAGTTGTGCCGGCGTGTCGACTTGCGCCAACTCGCCCATCCCGACTGCGACGCATTCGTACAGGCGGTGCTCCCTGACGGCGTCGTGGAATCGGCGTTGCTGGAGCGCCTGTACGCGCGCTCGCTGGGTAATCCTCTGTTCGTGCAGGAACTCGTGCGGCTACTGCGTGAGCAGGGTATGCTCACCCTCGTCAACGGGTCCTGGCAGGCGCCGGTCGGCGATGTGGGGGCGCCGCGCGGGGTGCGCGACCTGGTCGAGGCGCGCGCCCAGGGGCTGGGCGACGACGTGCGCCACACGCTCACGCTGGCCGCCGTGATAGGCATGGACTGCGCGTTTTCCCTGCTCAGCGCCGTCAGTGATCTGGCCGAGGAGCCTCTGTTGGATGCGTTGGACCGAGCGCTGGAGGCGCAGATTCTGGATGAACGGGAGGGCGGCTACGCCTTCCGGCATCCCCTTTTCCGCGCGGCGCTGTACGAGCGGCTATCGCGGGCGCGCCGCGCGCGGCTGCACGGGGCCGTGGCGCGGGCGCTGGAAGCCCAACGGCCGGACGAGGCCGAGGCGTTGGCCTACCACTATACGCAGAGCGGGGACGCGGACCGGGCCATCGCGCATCTGGAGCAGGCGGGTGACCGCGCCCGCGCCGTCTACGCTAACGAAACGGCCGCGGCGCGCTACGGGGAGGCGGTGGATCGGCTGGACGGGCAAGGGCGTTCCGCTGCGGCCGCCGGCGTCCGCGAGAAACTGGGCCCAGTGCTGTTGACCATGGGACGCTACGATGAGGCGCGCGCGGTGCTGGATCGCGCGGCGCTGGCCTACGAAGCGGCCGATGACCACGAAGGTCTGGGCCGCGCGCTGGCGCACATCGGGCATGCCTACGCGTTTAGAGGGCTGCCGCGGGAGGGGATCGCCCGTATCCAACCGGCCCTGGCCCATCTCGAAGGTTACACGTCCCCAGGCGTCCTCGCCGCACTCTACGTCACGCTGGCGCTCCTCTCCTTCACCCATAGCGCGTATACCGAGCAATTGGCGGCGTCCGCGCGCGCCTCTGACCTCGCGAGCCAGGTGGAAGATGATAGCCTACGGGCCGAGGCCGAGGGCTGGCGTGGGCTGGCGCTGATGAGTCTGGGGGATCCGGAAAACGCCTGCCGCGTGCTTGAAGACGTTATCCCGCTGGCCGAAACGGCCGGCGCGACGTTCGCGCTCACCGGCGCGCTCCACAACCTGGCCTGCATCTACCACGACTGGGGTGAGCTAGCGCGGAGTACGGCCTATCAGACGCGCGCGCTGGAATTGGCCGAGCGTCAGGGCGACCCGGCAGCAATGGCGTTCTTTCTATTCGGCCTTGGGTATGGCGACTTCTACCGAGGTGACTGGGCGAGCGCGCGCGCATACCTGCGGCGAGCGGAGGCGGCGAGCCGCGCGACCCCGTCGTGGTGCGCGCCCTATCCTCTGATGGCGCTGGGGCAGTTGTCGTTGGCCGAAGGCGCGTGGGAGGCGGCGACAGGCTACCTCGAGGAATCGCTCATCCCCGCCGAGGCCATTGGCGATGTGCAGGCGCTGCGGAACGCGCAGTCACTGCTGGCAGAGCGCGATCTGCTCGACGGGCGCCCGGAGGCGGTGATCACGCGCCTCAGCCCGCTGCTGGACCGGCCCGGACTGGAAGAAATCAGTGTGACGGAGATCTTGCCGCCGCTGGCCTGGGCGCGCCTCGAACTGGGCGAGCACGCCGCGGCGCGGGAGATAGTCCAGCAAAGCGTCGCGCGGGCGCGGGCGCGCCGCTACCGGCTGATCCTGGTCGACGCGCTACGTGTGCAGGGGCTGGTGGCGCTGCGGCAAAAATGTTGGCTGGAGGCGGCGCGCCCTCGACGAGGCCCTGTCGATAGCGGAAAGCATCCCCTATCCGTATGGTCGGGCGCGCGCGCTCCACATATATGGATTGCTACATGTGGAGATTGGAGAACCGGAGCCGGCGCGGGAGCGATTGGAGGAGGCGCTGGCGATCTTCCAGCGCCTCGGAGCGCGCCGCGACAGCGCGCGCGTCGAGCAGGCGCTGTCCGGCCTCCGGTAAGCGCCAAGGGTCTGTGGATGAGTTGACACTTTCTATAGTACGGAGGCGGCCGCACGAAGGAAACCTCCCGACAATCGACGTGCCCTATCTGTCACGCGACGCCTGCCCGGCGTCCAGAGCCAGCCGCGGTCAGGTCCGGCGTCTCGGCGGACGGCAGGGTGATGGTGAAGCGGCTGCCGTGGCCGGGCTCGCTTTCGGCGGTCAGCGTGCCGCCATGCGCCTCAGTCAGGCGCCGCGCGATGGTGAGCCCGATGCCCGCGCCGCCCACCCGGCGCGAACGCGACTTGTCGACGCGGTAGAAACGCGTGAACACATGCGGCAAGTGCTCGGACGGAATGCCAATACCCGTGTCGATCACGGCGACCCTTACCGGCGGCCCAGCGCCGGCTCCGGCCCCGCGCGGCCCAACACCGGCCTCGATGCGGATAGACCCGCCTGCGGGCGTATAGTGCAGGGCATTGTCGACAAGGTTCAGCAGCACTTGCTGGATGCGGTCGTGGTCGGCCAGGACGCGCGGGGCGCCGGGCGCGACCGTGGCAGTGAGGGTTACACCTTTGGCCTCGCACTGTGTCCGCATCTTCTGCACCGTCCCGCCAATAATGTCGCCAACAAGCGCCGGGCGGATGCGCAGGGCTACGCCGCTCTCTTCGATGCGCGAGAGGTCTTGCAGGTCGTGCACGAGGCGCGAGAGGCGGTCGGCTTCCTCGCGGATGAGCTCGAACGTCGCGTCGTCGGCTGGCACGATGCCGTCGATCAGTCCCTCCATATAGCCTTTGATGGTCGTCAAGGGCGTGCGCAACTCGTGGGCCACGTTGCCGATCAGTTCCTGGCGCTGCTGCTCAGTATGCTCCAGCGTGGCGGCCATACTGTTGAGCGAGGTGGCAAGGTCGCCGATCTCGTAGTCATCACTGACCTCGATGCGGTCGTGGTAGTGGCCGGCGGCAATGCCGCGCGAGGTGGCGATCATGCCCCGCAATGGCTTGACGATGCGGCGCGCCACGAACAGGCTCGCCGCGCCCGAGGCGAGGACCGAAAACGCGGTGGACAGGAACAACGAGAGGGTGAAGGCGCCTATCGCCTCCCTGACCAGATCGCCGGTGTTGGGCTGGCCGTTGTGGTGCGCCACGTAGCCCTCGATGTAGCGCCAGGCGAAGACATCGGCCGCGATGGTTTGCACCGAGACGGTGACGATGAGGATGACGATATAGGCGGCGAAGAGGCGCCACTGCAGCTTACGCCACAGGGCGCGACGCACGGCGCGCACAGCGCGCAGGGGATGACGTGTGGTCATGGTTCAGCTACCTTCAGAGTCGGAAGTCGGAAGTCGTGAGTCGTGAGTCGGAAGTCGTCCCGCGACCGCGGTCGCCGTACGCTGCCTTGCGACCGCAGTCGCAGGTCTACTCCCCGTCATATTTATAGCCGACGCCGCGCACGGTCTTGAGCAGCAGCGGCTCGGAGGGATTAGCCTCAATCTTCTTGCGCAATAGGCCGATGTGCACATCGACGACGCGCTCGTCGCCGACGTAATCGTACCCCCACACGCGCTGCAGCAGTTGCGCGCGGCTGAAGACGATCCCTGGGTCGTCGGCGAAGACGTGCAGGAGCTCGAACTCGAGCGCGGTGAGGTCGATCAATTGACCGTTTTTGATAACGCGGCGGCGCGCGAGGTCGATGGTGAGCGGGCCGGCCACGATCGTGCCGCTCTCGTGGGTCACGCGCGTCCCGCCGCCGTCGCCCTCGCGGCGGCGGCGCAGCACGGCCTTGACGCGGGCGACGAGTTCGCGCGGGCTGAACGGCTTGGTCAGGTAGTCGTCGGCGCCGAGTTCGAGCCCGACGATACGGTCGGCTTCCTCAGTCTTGGCTGTGAGCATGATGATATAGACATCCGATTCCTGGCGCAGGCGGCGACACACCTCGAGCCCATCTATCCCCGGCAGCATGAGGTCAAGGATGATCAGATCAGGCCGCGTCGCGTGCGCTTGCTGCAAGGCGGCGCGCCCGTCCGTGACCGTCTTGACGGCGAACCCCTCGCGCTCCAGATACGCGCGCACCAGGTTGACGATGTTTGCTTCGTCCTCGACCACGAGGATACGCTCACCGGCCATATAGCTCCTTATTACCCTTCCAGCCCTCACCCCCAGCCCCTCTCCCTGACGCGGGAGAGGGGCTGGGGGTGAGGGCGTATTCCATTCATTATCGCACTATTTCGATATTTGGTATAATGGACGATTGTCCACCTATGCGCTTTAATATATAAAGTTATGACTAGACGCGCGCCAGGGAGCCTGAATGACCATACACGAGCCGGACGATGATTTTGAGCCCGAGTTTGCCCCCGTCCCGGAAGGGGAGCAGTTGGTGCCGGCGGACGCGGCCGCCGAAGATGTCCGCGTGCGCCGCGCGGCTATCGGCATCACAGCGGGGAGTTACAACGGCATGGCGCTCATACCGCGCGCGGAGGCGAATGGGCTGTTGCGGTCTATCCGCGCCGAGCCGCTGCCCTTCGGCTGCTTCATCGGCTACGGTGAGAATGGACGGCCCGTCGAGATACGCCACCTCGATATCCTCACGCCGATCTGCGAACGCTACTTCCCCGATGTAACCGAATTCCTGTACGCGCCCACCGAATTGCTCGAGCCAATGCTGCGTGGCGTGGGCATCGAGCCCGTACCGCTGCCTGGTGATTTCATGGACCCCTTCGAGCGCGGCCTGGCCCGCTACGCGATTTACGGGAGCTAGTCGGAAGTTGCCAGTTGCCAGTTGCCAGTTAATAGTAGCCAGAAAGTACACTGTTAAACGTCTTGCATAGATGTGTATAGTCGTAGCGTCGGCCCTGTACTCTCTGGCAACTGACAACTGACAACCGGCAACTGACAACTGGCTACTCTTAACGGGGAGAAATCGTGCGCGCACAAGCTGCAAGGGCGCTGACCGCGCTGCTGCTGGTGGGACTTATTGGCCTGCTCATCCCCGTGGCGGGGACAGTACGGGCCGCGCGCGCCGCGGCGGCGCCACGCCGCGCGTTGCGCGGCCAGACGCCCCTCGTTGTCGTCGACGGCAGCGCGACGCCACACGGCCAGCAAAACCCTGCAACACCGCTGACCCTCACCATCGGCCTCGCGGCGCACGACTCCGCCGCGCTCGACGCGCTCATCGTCGCCGCGAGCGACCCGACCAGCCCGTCCTACGGCCACTACCTGACCCCGGCCCAGTACATGGCGCGCTTTGCGCCGACCAACGCGGAGGTCCAGGCGGTCCGTGATTGGGCTTCAGGCGCCGGCCTCACGGTCGACGGCGTGTCCCCGGACCACCTGATCGTCACGGTCCACGCCGCGACAAGACAGGTCGAGCAGGCTCTTGGAGTGACCATCAACGACTATAACGTCTCCGGCCGCGCCTTCCGGGCCAACGACCGCGACCCCGTGATCCCCGCCAACCTGGACATCCACGCTATCAGTGGGCTGTCCACGCTACACCACTTCCACACGGCGCTCGCGCACCCCGCGACGCGCGTCAGCGCCGTTCGCTCCGACGGCTACTACCCCAACGACTTCCGCGCCGCCTACAATATGGGACCGGTCGGTGACGGCAGCGGCCAGACGATCGGCCTGACCCTGTGGGGCGCGCCGGTCGCGCAGAGCGACCTCGATCAGTTCGCGATCAACTCAGGAACGACCCGGCTGGCCGATGATCAGGCTGGAGCCGACGGCATTGACTGGATCCCGGTCAACGGCGGCAGCAGCGATACGACTGACCTTGGCGAAACAGCAATGGACGTGGAATACGCCCACGGCGTCGCCCCTGACAGCCACCTCAAGTATTGGCTCGCCGACTGCAGCTACGACCCCACCACCAACCAATGCAACCCCAGTGACATGGGCCTGGAGCAGGCGATCAGCGACGCGGCCAACGATACGAGCCTACACGTCGTTTCTAATAGTTGGGGTGGCGGCGAGGCCACCAGCGCCGACGATCCCTTTGTGTCCATCACCAACGCGTCTTTCCAGCACGCAGCGAGCATGGGGACGACGTTCTACTTCTCGAGCGGCGATTCGGGCGAGTATGGGGATGGGGCCACCGTCTCGCCCAGCTACCCAGCCGACAGTCCCTACGTCGTCGCGGTCGGCGGCACAAACCTGACCACGGACGCGAGCTACGCCTACGGCGGCGAGACTGCCTGGAACTGTACGAGCCTGACGCAATGTACGGCGCCCCCACCGGACGGCACGGGCGGTTCGGGCGGCGACTGCTCGACCGTCTTCGCGCGCCCCGCATGGCAGACCGGCGTGGGCGCGGCGACGTGCTCTGGACGCGCCGAGCCCGATGTCGCGGCCGACGCCGATCCCAACACGGGCGCCGACGTCTACTACCAGGGCATCGCGCAGCCGATCGGCGGCACCAGCCTGGCCACCCCCCTGTGGTCCGGCATGGCCGCAATCACCAATCGCTATCTGGCGGCCCAGGGGCGGACCTTGATGGGCTTCTCGGCCCCGCGCATCTATCAGTTGGCCAACAACGCCACGACCGACGCCCGCGACTTCCACGACGTGACGAGCGGGAGCAACGGCCATCCAGCCGGCGCAGGGTGGGACGAGGTGACCGGCTGGGGTTCGCCTAACCTCGCCAACCTCGCCGCCGACTGGACCGGCGCCGGTGGCGTCCCCGTCACAACCGCGACATCCCTGCCGAACACGACGCCGTCGCCCAGTAGCACGCCAGGCGCGGACGCCGTTCCCACGGCCACGAGTACGGCTACTCCTGCCCCGACGGACACCGCGACGCCGTCGCCGGTTCCCACGAGCACGAGCACGAGTACGAGCACGGCCACGCCGACGAATACGAGCACGAGTACGAGCACGGCCACGCCGACGAATACGAGCACGAGCACGGCTACAGCGTCGTCCACACCGACGGACTCGACCACCCCCACCGCGACGGCGACGTCGCGACCCATCGCCACCGCTACGATGGCGCCAGAGGTGTTCACGTCGACCAGCGTGCGGGTAGCCGCGACGCCCACACCGCGAACCACGCGCTCCGTTCGCCGGTCGAGGGCGGTGAAGCCCACCGCGACATCTGTCGTGACGGCGAATGTGCGCGCGCCCAATGGCGGCGTGACGCTGCACAGCGTGATCATGGTCGACGGGCGTACACGACCGGGGGTGACCGTGGCGATTAGCGCCAGCCTCACCACGGCCAGCACGATCTCCCAACGCGCCGTCATCTACGCGCCTGCCACGACGAGCGCGCCACGATCGAGTAGTAAGAAGGGCGTGAAGCCGGCGGCGCGGACGTGCCGCAAGGGCGCGCCCGGCTGCGTCGCCCGCGTGGTCACGCGGCGCGTCGTGCACGCCACGCTGCTCTACCGGACGCGGACGGCGACGCGGGCGCGGGCCGATCACGGAGGGCGCTTCAGCGTACGGGTGCGGCTGGACTACCGGCCACGCGCGACCGCGCGGGTGACGCTGACCGTGACCCTGATCACCGTCGCGCCACGCGGACAATTCGTACGCGCTATACTCGTCAAGGTCGCGCCGCCGCCACAGCGCACGAACCGTCTGCGTGGTCCTGGCCTTAAAAGGTCAGGCCGCATGGTCATGCGGTCATCGATCAAAAGGTCAGGCCGCATGGTCATGCGGTCATCGATCCGCGACCGGCAGCTACCCGAGAGGTACGACGACGATGCGCGATAGACACAAGCAACGGTTCACGCGCCTCACGCGCTCGACGCTGATCGTCATGGTCGTGGCCGCGATCGCAGGGCTGTGTACGCTGGCGCTCGGACAGCGTGGCGGCGTGGGCGCCGCGATGTCCGTTAAGGCTATTCAACCACCTTCGCTGCTGGAATGCCTGACCCGCATCCACCGCCCGTGCCTCGCGCCCGCCCAGTTACGCGCCGCCTACGGTATCGACACGCTGGCGCGCCGTGGGATCACAGGTAAGGGCCGCACGATCGCCATCGTCGTCTCCTTTGGCTCGCCCACTCTCCGCGCCGATCTGCACACCTTCGACGCGGCCTTCGGGCTGCCCGACCCACACCTCCAGATCTTGGCTCCGCTGGGGATGCGTCGCCCGCCCGACACGGGTTGGGTCGGCGAGACGACACTCGACGTGGAGTGGGCGCACGCGGTCGCGCCAGGCGCCCGCCTCGTCGTGCTGGAGAGCCCCATCGACGAGACCGAGGGCGTACAGGGGCTGCCTGAGTTCCTGACTCTGGAGCGCGACGTGCTGAGGCGCCACCTGGCCGACGTCATCTCACAGAGTTGGGACGCCACGGAGAATACCCTGTTCGACGCGGCCGGCCGCGCCATCGTGGCGCGGCTCCACGCCCTCTACGTCGACGCGGCGCGCCAGGGCGTCACGGTCCTGGCCGCGAGCGGCGACGATGGCACGACCGGCCCCGACCTTTCCGTCAAAAACCTATACCCCTACCCCGTGGCGCAGTACCCGGCGTCGGACCCGTACGTACTGGCGGTCGGGGGCACACGCCTCCTGTACAACGCGGTCGGACGCCTTAGCGGCGAGACAGCCTGGACGGGCAGCGGCGGCGGAGTGAGCAAGCTTTTTCCCGAGCCAGCCTATCAACGCGCGCTGCCGTCCGCGACGCAGCGCCTCCTGGGCGGGCGGCGCGGCATCCCCGATGTGGCCTATGACGCGGCCGTGGAGAGTCCCGTGCTGGTGCTGCAAGACGGCAAGTGGGGCCTGGCCGCGGGGACGAGCGCGGCGGCGCCGCAGTGGGCGGGGCTGATCGCGCTGTCCGACCAAGCGGCGGGCCACGACCTTGGCCTCGTCAACACGGCGCTGTACCGCCTGGCCGCGTCGCCGCGCTACAGCGCCGTGCTACGCGACATCACGAGCGGGCGCAGCGCCGGCCCCACCCGCGGTCGGGGCGAGAGCGCCGCCTTGTCCCCCGTCGCTGGTCCTGGCTGGGACATCCCCACCGGCCTGGGCAGCCCACGCGCCGATGGACTCGTGCGGGCGTTAGTCGGAAGTCGATAGTTGCCAGTTGCCAGTTGCCAGTTGTCAGTTGCCAGTTGCCAGTAAAGCCTGTGCGGCACACGCTTGTCGAGACCTTTGCGCGTATTGATAGTGATGCGCTCCCACCACGCGAACGACGACCCTATTACTGGCAACTGGCAACTGGTAACTGGTAACTATCAACTAATGCTGTGTTAATGTCCAGTGATTCTGGGCTCTGCGCCATTTCTGATGATGCGGGACGCGGGAGAGGGGGGCGCTGCTACGTGCGGCGCGACCGTCGCGGCTTGGAGGCCGACGAGGAGGGGCGCAAGCGCT
>JAABUV010004297.1_pt1 | contig 17200 bp, 13 predicted proteins | sample 5559971 | NCBI WGS metagenome assembly JAABUV01 (sample SAMN10711881, study PRJNA513362) | rock metagenome | isolation source: Antarctica rocks | place: Antarctica: Victoria Land, Knobhead nord | collected 2015-12-19
GACGGCCTGCGTGTAGTGGTCGCGGTGTACATGGGTGACCAGGAAGCGTTGTACGTCGCTCAGCCGGTGGCCGAGCTCGGCGAGGCCGGCACCCAGCTGATGCTGACTGTTGGACAGGGCTTGTCCGGAGTCGATGAGCACCGGCCCGTCCGCGTCGTCGAGGATGTAGACGTTGACCGCTTTCAGACCGTCGTCGGGCAATGGCAGCGGGATACGGAGCACTCCCGGTGCCACCGCGTAGACGCCGGCAGCGTCCCACGGTCGCTCGTGGTCCCAGTCATCGACCAAGCGCATGGCCGGCCCGCCAGGCGTGCTGCTCATATCAGCTCGCAGAGCACAGCGTCCTGGGTGGTGCTGTCGCCGACGCTGACCATAAGACCGGTCACGGTCCCGGCCCTCGGTGCGATGACCGGGTTCTCCATCTTCATGGCCTCGACGATGAGGAGGATTTCACCCTGCTCCACGTGCTGTCCCTCCTGGATGAGGATCTTGACGACGGTGCCCTGCATGGGAGACGTGACGGCACCGTCGGCCACCTGCGTCGCGGTGCTCCGGGCCGCCTGGTCGCAGATGGCTTCGGCTGTGCCGGGGAGCCCGGCCAGGCCGGGGAGCTGGACAGTCATCCGGCGACCGCCAACCATGACGCCGACGTGGTCCGACGCAGTCTGGGCACGGCTCTGTGGCTTCAGGTCGGCGGCGAACTCGGTTTCGATCCATCGGGTGTGCACGGCGAGCCCGTCTTGGGCGGTGAACGCCGGGTCTCGGACGACGGCGCGGTGGAAGGGAATCACCGTGGCGATGCCGTCGACCTCCAGCTCGCCGAGTGCTCGCCGACTGTGCTCGAGGGCCTGCGACCGGTCGGCGCCAGTAACGATGATCTTGGCGAGCAGGGAGTCAAATTTGCCGTCTACCTCGTCGCCCACCGCGATCCCCGACTCGATGCGCACGCCTGGGCCCTCGGGCATCACGAGCGCCGTGATGCTGCCTGGAGCGGGGAGGAAGTTTCGCGCGGGGTCCTCGGCGTTGATGCGGAACTCGAAGGAGTGCCCACGGGGTTCCGGGTCGTGGGAGAGCCGCAGCGGCTCCCCTGTGGCGATCAGGAACATCTCCCGCACTAGGTCGGTGGTGGTCTCCTCGGTGACCGGGTGCTCCACCTGCAGCCGGGTGTTTACCTCGAGGAATGAGAGGGTGCCGTCGCCGCCGACGAGGTACTCGACGGTTCCGGCCCCCGCGTAGCCGGCTTCGCGACAGATCGCCTTGGCCGACGTGTAGATCGTCGACCGCTGCTCTTCGGAGAGGAACGGCGCGGGGGCTTCCTCGACGAGCTTCTGGTGGCGGCGCTGCAGCGAGCAGTCCCGGGTGCCGACCACCACGACGTTGCCGTGGTGGTCGGCTAAGACCTGCGCCTCGTGACGGGGACGGTCCAAGGGCCTCGCCCCCCGAAGCACCTGCTCGCGCGCGGTCGCCAGGATGTCGGCGTGCTGGGTCTTCGCGGGCTCCACTGCGGTCACGGGTGCTTTTCTGACGACGAGTGCTGGTGTCCGGCCTGACGGCCCGCGGGCATCAGGCAGGCGTTCTGACCGCACCCGGTCGGTGGCCCGGGTGGCGTAATCCCCAGGCAGGCGAACGCGGACCGCGTCAGTAGCGCCACCACCTCTGCGATGGGCAGACCGCTGTCGTAGGTGGCCACCGACTGGACGGCGCCGATCGCGGCGTGCACCGACGCGCGGGCCACGCCGTCGGTCAGCTCGGGGCGCAGCTCGACCAGCACGTGCACCCACTCCTGGACGTAGTGCCGCTGCAGGCGCCGCAGCCGACGCCCGTCGCCGTCGGGCAGGCTGTGCACCTCGCGCTGGTAAAGCTGCAGCAGCGCCCGGTCATCGACGGCGAAACGCACTTGACTGTGCACCAGGGCGGCCAGCACCTCGCGCTCGTCGCGGCCCGAGGCGCCGGCGTCGGACGCGGTCCGCAGCAACCGGTCCATCACCTCGTCGAGCAGTGCGACGAGGACGGCCGACTTGCTGTTGAAGTGCCGGTAGACCCCGGATCCGACAATGCCCGCGGCCCCGCCGATGTCGGCCATGGAGACGCCGTGGAAGCCGTGCTCGGCCAGCAGCACCTCTGCGGCGCGCAGGATCCGCATCCGCCGACCCGGGTCCCGGGTCCGCACGCCGCCGCTGCTCACCGGAGGAGTCTGACTGGGACCTCGACCGTCCTGGACCGCAGGTACTCCCCCAACCCCTTGGCCTGCGGGTCAGACCGGGTGGCCGAGGCCACGCCCTCGCCGAGGAGGCCGACAACGACCAGGTTCAGTGCGCGCAACCGAGGCAGCTCGTACCGGCGGACGGCGAGGTCGACGGCCTCGGGCAGCAGCTCGCGGAAACGCTCGACGGTCAGCGTGCCGGCCAGCCACTCCCAGGTCGCGTCGTCCCGGGCCCAGAGCCCGACGTTGGCGTTGCCGCCCTTGTCCCCCGAGCGGGCCCCGACCAGTCGGCCCAGTGGGACCCGCTCGGTCGGCTCGTCGGTCGCACCCCCGGCGGCGTCGGCGGGCGGGACCATGGGCAGCGGGCCCGAGGGTGGGTGTTCGACGACCCGGGAGGTGCCGTCCGGGAGGACGACGACGTGCTCGACCCGGTCCCGGGACACTAGGGCCGGCCAGTAGACGCCGTAGGCGCTGGCCGCCGAGGGCGGTGTGGTCGTGTGGAACCCGGCGTAGCCGCCCAGCGCCAGCTGCATGGTGGCGTCGGAGAACCGGCGGCCGACCTTGCGCGGGTCGGGGTCCTTGACGGTGATCCGCAGGTGCGCGGTGGCCTGGGCGTTGGTCGGCGCGTCGGCGGTGTCGAAGCGCAGCAGGGACACGTCGGTCTCAGCGAAGGAGTCCCGGCCGCCGAGGATGCCGAACAGCTCCTCGGTGGCCCAGGCCGCCTTCTCCTCGACGTCCAGCCCGGTGAGCACCAGGGTCATGGTGTTCCGGTGCCCGCCGAGGTGGTTGAGCGCCACCTTGAGCGAGTCGGTCGGCGGGGTGCCCCGGGTGCCGGACAGCAGCACCCGGTCCGGGCCCTGCTGGGTGAGCTTGACGGTGGAGAAGTCGGCGACCACGTCAGGGTTGGCGTAGGCCGGGGAGTCGATTTCGTAGAGCAGCTGCGCGGTGACCGTGCCGACCGAGACCAGCCCGCCGGTGTCGGCGTGCTTGGTGATTACGCTGGACCCGTCCGCGGCGACCTCGGCGATGGGGAAGCCCGGGTAGCGCCGGTCGGTGACCTCCTCAAGGAAGGCATAGTTGCCCCCGCACGCCTGGGGCCCGCACTCGATGACGTGTCCGGCGGCGACCGCGCCCGCCAGGGCGTCCCAGTCGGTGCGCGACCAGCCGTGCCACCACGCGGCCGGGCCGACGACGAGCGAGGCGTCGGTGACCCGCCCGGTGACGACGACGTCCGCGCCGGCGGCCAGCGCCTCCGCGACGCCCCAGCCGCCTAGGTAGGCGTTGGCGGAGACCGGGTCGAGGCCGGTGTCGCCCAGCCGCTGACCGGTGTCCAGGTGTGCCAGGTCGACGCCGTCGGCCAGCAGCTCCGGCACCCGCGGCAACAGGTCGTCGCCGTGCACGTACGCCACCCGCGGGTGCAGTCCGAGCCGCTCGGCGAGCTGCCCGACCTGTGCGGCCAGCCCGGCCGGGGCTAGCCCGCCGGCGTTGCTGACCACCCGGATGCCGTGGTCCAGGCAGGTGCCCAACACCTCCTCGAGCTGGGTGAGGAAGGTGCGGGCGAACCCGGCCTCGGGGTCCTTCTGCCGGGCCTTCCAGAGGATGAGCATGGTCAGCTCGGCCAGGTAGTCCCCGGTGAGAACGTCGATTGGGCCGCCCTCGACCATCTCCCGGGCGGCGGCCAGCCGGTCCCCGTAGAAGCCCGAGCAGTTGGCGATCCGTACCGGCCGGCGGTCGCTCGTCGGTCCCGCAGTCATGCCGGCCCCCGCCCGAGTCCGGGCGGGCCGGCGAAGGCCTGCGCCACGTCCAGCCAGTGGTCGGCGACCGGGCCGTTGGCAACCAGCGCCAGGTCGGTGCGGTGCCGGCGCTGGGTGACCAGCAGGCAGAAGTCCGGCGCCGGGCCGGCGACCCGGTCGGCGGCGTCGTCCGGCCCCCAGGTCCACAGCTCACCGTCCGGTGCGGTGAGCTCGACCCGGACCGGTGCGACCGGGGGTTCCTCACCGTGCACCCGGTGGCTCCAGCCGCGGGTGGCGACGCCGAGGTGAGCCACGTTCCGCAGCCGGCCGGTGGGCTCGCGGGTCGCCCCGATGGCGTCGACGACGTCCTGACCGTGCGCCCAGGTCTCCATCAGCCGGGCGGTGACCGAGGAGGCGGCGCTCATCGGCGGGCCGTACCAGGGCAGCGTCGTCCCGGGATCCAGCGCGGCGAAGACCCGCAGGTACTCCGCGCGGGCGGTGCGCAGCCAGCCCAACAGGTCCGCCGGTGTCCGGCCGCGGTTGTCCCGGGCGACGACCTCGGTGAAGTCGGCGCCGTGCGCCACCAGAGCGTCGGCCTCGGCGCGGAACCGGTCCGGGTCGACGGCGGCCGCGGTGGCGGTCTCGTCGAAGTGCGCCAGGTGCACGACCTGGTCGGCGACCGACCAGCCGGCCGCGGGCGTCGGGGTGGACCAGGCGTCGTCGGGCAGGGCGGCGAGCACCCGGTCCAGGTCGGCGGACTCGGCGGCCAGGTCCGAGGTGAGCGCGGTCATGTCGACGGCCATCAGCGGCCGGTCCAGAGCGGGGTGCGCTTGTCCCGGTAGGCGACCGGGCCCTCCTGGGCGTCCGCAGAGAGGTAGACCGGCTCCCAGAGCGCCTCGGCCTCGGCGTACGCGTCGGCGAACCGGGGCTGGGCCATCAGCCGGACGGTGGCCTTGGCGGCCGCGACCGACAGCGGGGCGTTAGCCGCGATCCGCTCGCCCAGCGACTGCGCCGCGTCGTGCAGCCTGGCGGCCGGCACGACCTCGTTGACCAGGCCGACCTCGTGCGCCCGCTGGGCACTGATCGGGTCGCCGGTGACCAGCAGCTGCATGGCGACCCGGGGCGGGATCAGCCAGGACAGCGGCGCGGCCCACGGTGCCCCGCGGCCTAGCTTGGCCTCGCTGACGGCGAACCGGGCGTGCTCGGCGGCCAGCACCAGATCGCACTGCTGGGCCAGCAGGAACCCACCGCCGTAGGCGATGCCGTTGACCGCGGCCACCACCGGTTTGGTCAGCTGCACGGTCCGGCCGGGCTGGGGCACGAAGTCCGGCGGCGGGACGGTCAGCCCGGTGTCGGCCATCTCGCGCAGGTCGCCGCCGGCGCAGAACGCCTTGTCCCCGGTCCCGGTGAGCACCAACACGGCGGCGTCGCCGTCCCCGGCGAAGCGCTCGAAGCCCTCGCTGAGCCCGCGGCGCACCTCGGCGGAGAGCGCGTTGCGGGCCGCGGGCCGGTCGATGGTCAGCCAGGCGACCCGGCGGACCACCTCGTAGCGGACGGTCACTGCTCCACCGCCGTCACGACCGCCAGGACGGCACCGGTGTCGACGGTGTCCCCAGCGACCGCGTGCAGCTCGCTGACCACGCCGTCGGTGGGTGCGGCCACCACATGCTCCATCTTCATCGCCTCCAGGACCAGGACGGTATGTCCCACCGTCACGGCATCGCCCTCGGCCACCGAGACCCGCACGACGGTGCCGGGCATCGGCGCGAGCAGCGAGCCCTCGCCGGCCTGGGTGCCCGGGGCCGGGAAGCGGGGGACCTCGGTGAACGTCGTCGACCCGCCGGGCCCGTCGACGAAGACGTCGTCACCGACCCGGTGCACGGCCAGTGTGCGGCACACCCCGTCGACGGTGAGCCGGACCTGCTCGGCCGTGGCGCGGACGGCGTCCACCCGCAGCGCGGTGTCACCGACGGTGACCCGCCAGCCATCGCGCACCTGGCGGTAGCGGACCTTCATCTCGGTGTCGCCGTGGGTCAGCACGGCAAGCTGGTCGCCGCTGGGCACGTTGCGCCAGCCCGTGGGCACCGGTTGCTGGACGCGGGCGGTCAAGCGGCGGGCGGCCTGGTCGGCGAGCACCGCGGCGGCGGCGTGCAGCGCGACCACCGCGTCGTCGACCGGCGGGCTGACCAGCTCGGGGTGCCGGCCCAGGTAACCGGTGTCGATCTCCCCGGCCCGGAACTCGGCCTCGCGCAGCACGCCGACCAGTAGGTCCCGGTTGGTGGTGATGCCGTGCACCCTGGTCTCGGCCAGCGCGCGGGCCAGCCGGCGGCAGGCCTCGTCCCGCGTGGCGCCGTGCGCAATGACCTTGGCCAGCATCGAGTCGTAGTGCACGCCGACGACCGAGCCGTCGGACACCCCGCTGTCCACCCGGACGCCGGGCAACGCGGGGACGGCGAACCGGTGCACGGTCCCGGTGACCGGCAAGTACCCGGCCGGCACGTCCTCGGCGTTGAGCCGGGCCTCGACCGCGTGGCCGGTGACCCGGGCCTCGAGCACCTCGGAGGGCAGCGGCAGCCCCTCGGCCACCTGCAGCTGGACGCGCACGAGGTCCAGGCCGGTGACCAACTCGGTGACCGGGTGCTCGACCTGAAGGCGGGTGTTGACCTCGAGGAAGAAAAAGTCGCCGCCGGGGGCGAGCACGAACTCCACGGTGCCCGCGCCGACGTAACCGATGGCCTCGGCGGCGGTGACCGCGGCCTTGCCCAGCTGGGCGCGCAGCACGTCGTCGACCGCCGGGGACGGTGCCTCCTCCAGCACCTTCTGGTACCGGCGCTGGACCGAGCACTCCCGCTCGAACAGGTGGACGACGGTGCCGTGGGTGTCCCCCACGACCTGCACCTCAACGTGCCGCGGCCGCTCGACGTACCGCTCCAAGAAGACCGTGCCGTCGCCGAACGCCGACACCGCCTCCCGGCGGGCGCCCTCGACCGCCTCGAACAGCTCGTCCGGTCCGGCGACGATCCGCATGCCGCGGCCGCCGCCGCCGAACACAGCCTTGACCAGCACCGGGTAGCCGATCGCGGCCGCCTGGCCGGGCAGGTCGGTGGTGTCCTCGCCGACGATGATCCCGGGCAGCACCGGCACCCCGACGGCGGCCATCAGCTCCTTGGCCGCGGTCTTGGAGCCCATCGCGTCGATCGCCTCAGGCGTGGGTCCGACGAAGACCAACCCGGCCGCGGCGCAGTCCCGGGCGAACCCGGCGTTCTCGGACAGGAACCCATAGCCCGGGTGCACCGCCTGCGCGCCGGTGGCCAGCGCTGCGGCGACGACCAGGTCCCCGCGTAGGTAGGTCTCGGCCGGGGTCGCCCCGGGCAGCCGCACGGACTCGTCCGCGGCGGCCACGAAGGGCGCGTCGGCGTCGGGATCGGAGAAGACGGCGACCGTGGCGACGTCCAACTGCCGGGCGGTGTGCAGCACCCGGAGGGCGATCTCGCCGCGGTTGGCGACTAGCAACTTGGTGATGGGCGGCCTCGGCGACACGACGCTCACATCCGGAAGACGCCGTAGCCGCGGCGTCCCTCGATCGGGCCCGAGTGGGCGGCGGACAGGGCGATGCCGAGCACGGTGCGGGTGTCCCGCGGGTCGAGCAGTCCGTCGTCGTAGAGCCGGGAGGTGACGAAAAAGGAGTGCGACTCAGCCTCGATCTGGGCCTCGATGCCGCGCCGCCGCTCGTCGTCCGCAGCCTGGTCGAAAGGCCGCCCTGACGCCGCTGCGGACGCTTTGCCGACGATGGACATGACCCCGGCCAGCTGGGTGGCGCCCATGACGGCGAGCTTGGCGCCGGCCCAGGCGAACATCAGCCTGGGGTCGTAGGCCCGTCCGCTCATCCCGTAGTTGCCGGCCCCGAAGGACGCCGCGGTGTTGATCGTGATGTGCGGGACCGTGCTGTTAGTGACGGCGTTGATCATTTTCGCACCGTCCTTAATGATCCCGCCCTGCTCGTAGGACTTCCCCACCATGTAGCCGGTGGTGTTCTGCAGGAAGACCAGCGGGGTGTCCACCTGGTTGGCCAGCTGGATGAACTCGGCCGCCTTCTTGGCCTCCTCACTGAACAGCACGCCGCGGGCGTTGGCCAGCACACCGACCGGGAAGCCGTGCACCGAGGCGAACCCGGTGACCAGGCTGGTGCCGTACTCGGGCTTGTACTCACCGAACCGGGAGCCGTCGACGACCCGGGCGAGCACCTCGCGGGGGTCGAAGGGCACCCGAATGTCGGCCGGGGCGATGCCGAGCAGCTCGTCGGGTTCATACACCGGCTCGTCGGCCGGCAGCGTCGCGCCCGGGCCCTGCTTGCGCCAATTCAGCTCGGACAGGATCCGCCGGCCCAGCCGGATGGCGTCCCGCTCGTCGACGGCGAAGTGATCGGCCACCCCAGAGACCCGGGCATGCATCGCGGCCCCGCCCAGCTCCTCGTCGTCGGCGTCCTCACCGGTGGCCATCTTGACCAGCGGCGGACCGCCCAAAAACACCTTGGCCTGCCGGTCGACCAGCACCGAGTAATCGCACATGCCCGGGACGTAGGCGCCCCCGGCGGTGGAGTTGCCGAAGACCAGCGCGATCGTCGGCACGCCCATCGAGGACAGCTCGGTGAGATCGTGGAAGATCTGGCCGGCCCGGACGAACAGGTCGGCCTGGCTGGGCAGGTCCGCCCCGCCGGACTCGACCAAGTTCACCACCGGCAGCCGGTTACGCTTGGCGATCTCCAGCGCGCGCAGCGTCTTCTTCAGCGAGTGCGGGTTCATCGCGCCGCCACGGACCGTGGGGTCGTGCGCCAGCAGCACGCACTCGACACCGGAGACCACCCCGATCCCGCTGACCACGCTGGCGCCGACGGCGAACTCGGTGCCCCAGGCGGCCAGCGAGGACAGCTCCAGGAAGGCCGCGTCCCGGTCCAGCAGCAGCTCGATCCGCTCCCGGGCCAGCAGCCGGCCGCGGTCTCGGTGCCGGGCGGCGTACCGCTCGCCACCACCGGCGCGGGCCAGCTCCAGCTGCTCATCCAGCTGGTCCAGCACGGCCAGGGAGGCGGCCCGGTTGGTCCGGTACTGCTCCCCGCGGGTGTCCAGCGCCGAGGGAAGCACGGTGCCCTCGGTGACCCGGGGCTCTGCGGTCAGCGTCACGCCGTCACCCCCCTGTAGTGGTCGGCCAGCCGTTGGCGCAGCACGTTCTTCTGCACCTTGCCCGTGGAGGTGCGCGGCAGGTCGGCCAGCACGACGACGGCCTTAGGCACCTTGTAGCCATCCAAGTGCGCCCGGACGGCGGTGAGCAGCTCGGCCTCGTCGATGGTCTCGCCGGGCTGGGCGACGACCACGGCGGTGATGGCCTCGGTCCAGCGCTCGTGCGGCAGGCCGACGGCGACCACCTCGGCGATCCGGGGGTCGGCGGCGTAGAGCGCCCGCTCGACCTCGATGGAGGCGACGTTCTCCCCTCCGGTCTTGATCACGTCCTTGGACCGGTCGGCGAACCAGAGCACACCGTCCTCGTCGAAGCGGCCGATGTCGCCGGAGTGGAACCAGCCGCCGGCGAACGCGGCCTCGGTGGCGGCCTCGTCGTGCAGGTAACCGGTGAGGGCCTGTGGGCTGCGGTAGACGATCTCGCCCTCCTCGCCCGGGCAGACCATCACGCCGTCTGGGCCCATCAGGGCCACCCGGACGCTCACGGTCGGGGTGCCGACCGCGCCGGCGTGGGTGAGCTGGTGTTCGGGTCGGAACAACGTCGTCGTCGGGCTCATCTCGGTCTGCCCGAACAGGAGGAAGAAGTCGCAGCCGAAGATCTCGATCGCCCTGCGGAGCTGCGGCTCGGGCATCGGGGCCATGGCGTAGCAGGCCCGGCGCAGGCTGGACAGGTCCCGACTACCGATGTCGGCCCGCTCGATGAGCGCGCGGTACATCACCGGCAGCCCGAAGACCTGGGTGACCCGCTCGGCCTCGATGGTGTCCAGCAGCCGGTCGGCGTCGAACCCGCGGTGCACGACCAGCGTCGCGCCGAGCAGGACCGCGGGGGTGCAGAAGCAGTTCAGCTGGGCGGTGTGAAACATCGGCATCATCGCGACGAAGCGGTCGTCGTCGGTCCAGCGGGCCTCCAGCGCCATGGTCAGCGACTCGACAACGACGGCCAGGTGGTTGCCCACCACGCCCTTGGGCGCCGAGGTCGTGCCCGAGGTGTAGAGGTAGGTCACCGGAGCGCGGTCCCCGACAAGTACCTCGACCGGACCGGCGTCGGTGCTGGCGAAGGCATCGATCGTCGTGGTGGCCCGGCCGGCGAGGGTCTCCGGCACCGGTCCACCGGTGCCGGGGGCGACGACGACGTCGGCGATTCCGTCCCGGCCCTCGAGCGCTTGCCCGACCCACTCGGCGAGCTGGGCCTCCACCACGACGGCCCGGACGCCGGCGTGGCCCAGCACGAAGGCCGCCTCGTCCGGGCGCCAGCCCAGGTTCAGCGGCACGCAAACGACGCCGGCCTTGGCGCAGGCGTAGTAGACGGCCAGGAACTCGGCGCTGTTGCCCGAGGCCAGGGCGAGGGAGTCCCCGGGGGCGTAGCCGCGGTCGACCAGCGCGTGCGCCAGCCGGTTGGTCCAGTCGTCGAGCTGGCGGTAGGTGATCCGCCGCTCGCCGTCGACCAGCGCGACCTTGGCCGGCATCCGGTCCGCGGTGCGGGTGAGGGTGTCGCCGACGTTGACCCGGTGGACCAGGTCGTCCTGCAGGGGGGTGACGGGCATAGGAGGGGCTCCTCAGTACGAGCGGGGCAGGCCAAGGGTGTGCTGGGCCACGAAGTTGAGAACCATCTCCCGGTTCACCGGGGCGATGCGCAGCAACCGGGCCAGCCCCCAGTAGGGGACCAGGCCGTACTCGGTGGACAGCCCGTTGCCGCCGTGGGTCTGGATCGCGGCGTCGACGGCGCCCAGCGCCGCCTCGGCGGCGGCGTACTTGGCCATGTTCGAGGCCTCCCCGGCCGGCACGTGGGAGTCGTGCGCCCAGGCGGCCTTGCGGGTCATCAGCGCGGCCAGCTCGGTCTCGATCGCGGCTTTGGCCAGCGGGTGCGAGACACCCTGGTGACTGCCAATCGGGGCTTTCCACACGGTGCGCTGGTTGGCGTAGTCGGCGGCCTTGGCCAGCGCGTGCCGGGCGATGCCCACACAGAGGGCAGCACCGGTGATCCGCTCGGGGTTCAGGCCGTGGAAGACCTGCGCGAAACCGGCACCGACCTGGCCGACGACCATCTCGGGACCGACCCGCACGTCGTCGAAGAAAAGCGTGAACTGCCGCTCAGGGAGCATCGCGTCCACCGGGAGCGGCTGGGCCACCAACCCGGGAGCATCGGTGGGCACCAGAAACAACGACATCTGGGCCTTGCCGGTGACTTCGTCGGTCCCGGTGCGGGCCACGACCATCAGCGCCTGCGCCTCGTCGACACCGGAGATGTAGTACTTGGTGCCCGAAATCAGCCAGTCCTCGCCGTCCCGGCGGCCCGCGGTGGCCAACTGGTGGCTGTTGGAACCGGCACCGGGCTCGGTGATCGCGAAAACCACCTTGCTGGTGCCGTCGGCCATGCCGGGGAGCCAGCGCTGCTTTTGTTCGTCGTCGCCGAACCGGGCGATCACCTCAGCGGAGATCGCGGCGGAGACCAAGAGCAACAGCATCGGACAGCCCTGAGCGGCGATCTCCTCGCACACGATGGCCAGCTCGGCCAGGCCGCCCCCGCCGCCGCCATACGCCTCGGGCACGTTGATGCCGATGAACCCAGACCGGGCCAAGTCGTTCCACAGCTCGGTGAGCGACTCGTGCCGGCGGCCCGTTCCACGTAGTAGGAGCTGCCGTACCGCGCAGCGATCTGCCCCACGGTCTCGCGCAGCGCCTGCAGCTCGGGCTTCTCCGCGAACTCCACGTGGCCCCTCCGATGTGATCGCCAATTCACTAACTCCGCGAACCGTAGCGCGTCCTACCGGGTTGCGCCAGCATCCATAGCGACCCGATTCACAGAGAGGCCTTGACGAACCAGCCGGCAGTGGTCGACGGTTCACTGGCAGCGACGCCGCGCGACGACGCCGGCGCAGGACGAGGAGCACACGTGGCCATCGACGTGGACAGCCTGTACGACCGCCGGGCCGACGACCGGTGGAACCGGACCAGCGTGGGTGACGTGCTGGAGCGCTTGACCTACAGCCGCCCCGACCGGGTCGCCATCACCGGCTGGGCCGGTGCGTTCGGGGACCCGACGTACGAGCGGCTGACCTACCGGGATGCGGCCACCGTCGTGGAACGGGTGGCCAACGGCCTGCTCGCCGCCGGGCTGATGCGCGGTGACCGGGTGCTGCTGGTCTGCGAGAACTCGGTTGAGGCCTACCTGACCAAGCTCGGTGCGGCGCGGGCCGGGCTGGTGTCGGTGCCACTGAACCCGTCCATGGCCCCGGACGTGGTGAGCAGGCTCATCAAGCAGGTACAACCGCGGTTCGCCGTCGTGGACGCCGAGCTCTGGGAGCACGCGCGGCCCGCGTTCGCCGAGCAGGGGCTGGCACCCGACGTCACCATCACCATCGGCGGCGGCCCGGTCCAGGACAGCGTCGCCTTCACCGACTTCGTGGCCGCCCAGCCGACGACCGACGCCGGAGCGACGGTCCACGGGGACGACGTCTGGGAGATTCTGTTCACCTCCGGGACCACCGCCCTGCCCAAGGGCGTGATGCTGTCCCACCACTACGCCCACTTCGGGGCGTACTCGTTCGCGCTGTCGCTCACCCGGGGTCTGGCCGTGGAAGCCGACCTCGTGCAGGTGTCCTTTTTGCCGATCATCTACCACGTGGCCGACCAGTGCCTGTCGCTGTCGGCGTTCCTGTCCGGTGGACGACTGGTGATCGGGCGCCGTCCGGGGCCGGCGGAGATGGCCGCGGCCGTCCAGCGGGAGTCGGCCACCTCGATATGGGGCGGATCACCCCAGCTGGTCAAGGCGTTCGCGGCCGAGCTCGCAGCCTTGGTCAAGTCCGGGCCCCGGAGCTCGCTGCGCGTGGTGGTCTACGGCTGGGGTGCCGTGGAGGCCGGCGTGCGCGCCTTACTGCAGACCAGTTGCGGGGACCAGCTGTCCCTGATGGGCATCTTTGGGCAAACCGAGGCAATAAGTTGTCACCGGTTCTGGCCGGCGACCGAAGAGACCAAGGTCGCGGCGGCCGGGACCTCACTGAACTACGTCGGCATCCCCAACCCGCTGCTGTCCTCGATCGTGATGGACGTCGACGGCAGCTCGCTCATGGACTCCCCCGGAGTGCCCGGTGAGGCGGTCTACCGCTCACCGGCCGTCACCGCCGGCTACTACCGAGACCGGGCGGCCACCGAGGAAGCGTTCCGGCACGGCTGGTTCCACTCGGGCGACAGCTGCGTCGTCGACGAGGACGGGCTGCGGGTGATGGTCGACCGGTACAAGGACATCATCAAGAGCGGCGGGGAGAACGTGTCCAGCCTGCGTGTCGAGGCCCTGCTACACGAGCACCCGCAGGTCCTCAAGGCCGCCGTCGTCGGGCTGCGGCACGACCGGTGGGGCGAGGCGGTAACGGCGGTCGTCGTCCGGGCACCGGACGCGACGGTGACCGAGGTGGAGCTGATCGACTGGTGCCGCACCCGGCTGGCCGGCTTCGAGACCCCCAAGGCGGTGCTGTTCACCGACGCGCTGCCCGAGACGGTGGGCGGCAAGGTGCTCAAGTACAAGTTGCGTCAGGCGATGGCCGGGTACTTCGCTGAGTCTGCGGCAGATCCCCCCGTCCACCCCAGGTGAGCGGCGCGATCTCACAATCGCGATCTGGGCTGCCGTCGTGGCCCGGGTAGTCCTGCCCCGCCGCTGGGTCGGCGAACGCACCTTCGGCTGGCTGGGGCGCTACCACCGCCTGCCCCGCGACTACGAACGAGCGTGGACTGGCGATGACAGGCGGCCCGGCTCGTCCCCGTAGAACTCGATCCTCTACGCCATCGCGCTCGCCGCGTATCCGACCGAGGGCCTCTGCCCGGGGCCCAATCCGGGCCCCAGTCCGGCAGCTGAGCGCGGCGCTACCGGCGCAGAATCGGAGGAGCACCGGTGATGGCGAGCGGGACGGGAGCGGCAACGACGATTGAGCACCGCGCCACGATCGTGGAACTCAGCGAGGGGCGAACCCAAGCCGCGTGCTCCTGCGGATGGCGAAGTGCCGTCTTCGGCGCCGACAAGTCGGCCGGCACCATGGACGACCTCAGCAGGCAGCCAAGGCCCGCGACCTGCACGAGTGGAACCAAGCGATGGGCAGCTGAGCCCGCCTACCGGGTCGTCGCCGACAGCGGGGCCCTGCGCTGGTAGCACTAGATCGAGAGTGGCCCACTTCATTTGGATAGCACTTACTATCCACTTCACAAACCGTCCCGACGGGGGAGAGGCTTCGTGGGGCTCCCTGCACCCGCGCATCGCATCACCCGCAGGCAGCGTCGGCGGCGCACCCACCCGCCATGTTGACTAAATGAACCGCAGGCGAGGACTTTGCATGTGCGCTCGGGGCGGGCGTTGTGGGACGCGGGATGCGCGCTGCCCAGTCGGAGAATTGCTCGGACAGATGCGAGGCAACCAAGACATGTCCAGGCGGATCCCAGATGCAGCCCCGTTTTCGTCACAGTGACGATGCGATACATGCCGTTGCACTACTTCGTCCCTACCGTCGAGCAGCTGCTTGCCCAGCGTTAGAACCCCCCCGGGATATGTCCCAGGGAGAATGTCCCTTACCCGGTCGCCAGGGCCGGCGTCGTTGCTCTGCAAGTCAAGCCGTCGCTACGGTTTGAATAGGACCTTCACGGCGCCGTCCTCCTTCTTCTGGAACATCTCGTAAGCGTGCGGCGCCTCGGCCAACGGCACCGTGTGGGTCGCGAAGGAATCGACGCCCAGCGGGTCGCCGTCGGTGAGCAGCGGCAGGATGTCGGGAACCCAGCGCAGCACGTTCGCCTGACCCATGCGCAACTGAATCTGCTTATCGAATAGCTTGAGCATCGGGATGGGATCGGCGGCACCGCCGTACACCCCGATGAGGGATACCGTTCCGCCTCGGCGGACGATGTCGATCGCGGAGTAGAGCGCGTTGAGTCGGTCGGTCCCGGCTACCTTCATCATCGGGGCTGCGACCGCGTCGGGCAACAGGCCCACTGCTTGCTGGAGCAATTTGTTCACCGGCGACCCGTGCGCCTCCATCCCCACCGCATCGATCACCGCGTCCGTCCCTCTTCCCTCGGTCATGTCCCGGATCACGTCACCGAGGTCCTTGCCGTGCTCGCGCAGATCCAGCACCTCGATACCGCGGGCGCGAGCCCGGTTCAGCCGCTCCGGCACCAGGTCCACGGCGATCACCCGCGCCCCTTGGTGTTGGGCGATACGGGCTGCCATATCGCCAATTGGCCCCAAGCCGAGCACCACAAGCGTCCCGCCCTTGGGCACGTCGGCGTACACCACGGACTGCCACGCCGTCGGCAGCACATCAGAGAGGTAGACGAAGCGTTCATCCGCCGGCCCCTCGGGCACCTTGATGTGTGTGGTCTGCGCCTGCGGAACCCGCAAGTATTCCGCTTGCCCACCCGGCACCTCGCCGTAGAGCTTGGAAAATCCGAACAGCGCCGCGCCCATGCCCTGGTCCCGGACCTGTGTGGTCTCACACTGGCTGAACAGCTTGGCGTCGCACATGTAACAGTGACCACACGACATCTGAAACGGGATGACCACCCGGTCGCCGACCTTCAGCTCGCCCACCTCGCTGCCCACCTCTTCGACGATGCCCATTGGCTCGTGGCCGAGGATGTCGCCGACGCCCATGAAGGCCCCAAGCGGCTCGTACAGGTGCAGATCTGAGCCGCAGAGGTTGGTGGTGGTCACCCGAATGATCGCGTCGGTGGGTTGCTCAATTTTCGGGTCAGGGACCGTGTCGACGCGAACATCACGCTTGCCCTGCCAGGTCACTGCTTTCATCGACACCCCTCGGCTCGTCAGTGAACACCGTCTCTCTCCGCGCTGGGTGCTCAACGCAATCCGATCAGACCGCGTCCGCGGACTGCTGTCAATTCGACGCGTTGACTCATCAAGGCACTCACTCCAGCGCCGAGTCCTTCCGCTGCACGGCCCGCCGGCGGACGGCCCTGTTGAGACCCACCCGGGCGTGGGCGACTGCAACCGTCGAGTTCGCAGCGTCAACGCGGGCCAGCCCCTACGGCGCTCGTACCGCCACGGCGACAACCCGCGAGGTTGTCTTCGAGGAACAGCTGGCGGCTGATGAACGCCGGGGGCGGTATGGAAGGTGCTACCGCTCATCGGTCGGCGCGGGCTGCTCGTCCAGGGCGGCGGCGACGTCCCGGGAGCTTGCAGTGGTGTCTTGAGACAGCTGGGCGAGGATCTGGAAGGCCTCGTCCTCGCTGCACCGGCGTCCGCCCATGATGATGCCTTTGACTCTCGGATTACGGCCCGTGATTGCATCGCCTCGCGCAGCTGCTCCAAGAGGCGCATCGCGGCTCGTAGAGGCTGGAGTTGGTCATCGCGGCGGCCGCATAGCCGGCGAGGTACTCGGCGATCTTCCGGCTGTTCCTGGTCGAAGGCCCTGCACTTGCGGGCGTAGATGTTGAACGCCCCTCCGGTGCCCTCGTGCAGCGGCAGCGCAACCAACAGCCGTTGACCGCCCCCGCCGCGGGGGTAGTACGGCCGACGAACGCCTACCTGAGTCAGCTGGCGCACCCCGATAATCGAGGCGAACTGGACCGGCTGTGCACGCCGTTGGGGTCCGGTCAGAATCGCGATCGATCCCATGGCGCTCGCGTCACCCACTGTCGTTTCCCTTGCCGCCACGTGCGGTGGGCTGCGGTTGCTCGTGGAGCGCTGAACATCGAGCATGGCCGTAGACGAGAAGGAGGAAACGTCGCCCTGCCATAACCATCCCGATCTCGCGAATTGTTGCTCATACCGGGAACTGGTGCGCGGAGGCCGCCGTCTGTCGCCGAGCCCTAGGGTGGTCCCGGCCCCGGTGAAGGGGGTAGTCGAGGCCGGGACCACCAGTGAGGGTAACTACCACCACCCGGGCCGTCCCGGGTCACCGTTCAGCGCCTAGGCCGAAGTTACGACTTCGGTGACGCGTGAATCCCCTGCTGAGCAGGGGATTCACCTGTTTGTGGGGTGGTTGTTCTGGCTACGTCAGGGTCAGGGGAATGGTGGTGTGCAGGAGCTCGAACGC
>JAABUV010004298.1_pt1 | contig 17198 bp, 16 predicted proteins | sample 5559971 | NCBI WGS metagenome assembly JAABUV01 (sample SAMN10711881, study PRJNA513362) | rock metagenome | isolation source: Antarctica rocks | place: Antarctica: Victoria Land, Knobhead nord | collected 2015-12-19
TCCGATCTCCTCGCTCACGCGCCCGCCGTCGGCGCCGGGCTCCAGCTCCAGCGCGGCGCACGCGTCCGCCTCGGACATCGCCAGCGGCTTGCGCGCGGCCTCCGCACGCCACGCGTCCAGCAGCGCCTGCGCGCGCGCGCGCCTCGGTTTCGCGTCGCCCGCGGGCCGCCTTGCGCCTGCCGCCAGACTGGGCGCGAGGGCGCCCGCTGGCCGCAGCACCTGGTCCCATGTCGGATACTGGCACAGACGGCGACGGCCGAGGCGGCGGCCTCAGCCGCCGCCACGCCGCTGCATTATCCCGCCCGTCAGCAGCCGCCTGCGGGGCCGCGCGCCGCAAGCGAAGCGGAGCCGGCGCCCCAGGCGCGGCCTGCTGCAAGAGCCTCGGGCGGCGGGCAGGCGGGGCGCCGCGGCGGCCGCGCGCGCGCCTGCAGCAGCGGCACGTGGTCAACGATGGGCCAGTCGGCAAAGCGCTCGGCGCACAGGTTGCGCAGGTAGTAGCGGTGGCACCACAGCTCGTCGGCCAGCTCGGGGTAGGCGACCGGCGGGCAGGCCACGTATTCGTACACCGCGTGGCAGTGCTCGCCCAGCTTGCGCGGGAAGTCGCCCAGGTGCCGGTACATCTGGGCGCCGCAGCAGCCGAGTAATGACGGTGGCCCCCCAAAAGCTCATTATAGGCTTAGGATAAAAAAAGGTCGGGTAGGGTAGTCCCCCAGATGCCGGTGCATCTGGACGCCCCGGCGGCCGCGCGCCGCATCACGGGCGTGCATGCGCACACGCTCTGCCGCCCTGGCGGCCTTGCACGGGCAGACTGGCGCCGCATGCATGCGGGCGCTACACACCGACCCCCGAACGCGCGCCTGGCAATCCTGCGTGCCACCCCCGCCCTGGACGCCTGCAGGCTGATGGGTGCCGCCACACTCCTGAGGCAGCTTCGGGCCCCTGATGCCAGTGCACATCCGGGCGCCCGCGGCGCGGCGGGGGCGGGCGCCGCGCGCGCCTCGGGCACCAGGCGCTGCGCGCGCATGCGGTGCGTCCAGATGAGCTCGGGCGTGTCGGAGTCGCCGACCAGCGCGGCCGCGAACGCGCCCGCGCCATACGAGGCCAGCATGTGCAGCAGCGCCTCGGGCACCAGGCCGCCGAGCGCGCTGCGCGCGGCCAGGCCGCCGCCCTCGCCGCCCGCGCCGCTGCCCGCGCGCTGCGCGAGGTGCGCCACCTGCGCGCGCACGCCATGCGCCGCTCCGCCGACCGCCCATCCGCCAGACCAAGGTATGCAGCGCAGCCGGAGCGGCTCACGCAGGCAAGGCCGCCCGCCGACGCACAGCTCGAACGCCTTGTTCAAGCGCGCCCTGCGGGTCGGCGCGCGCGGGCGGGAGCGGCGCGCGCGCGCCTGCAGCAGGCGCGCGAGCTCGGTGAGGTTGGAGCCGCAGTAGGCGAGCGCGAAGAAGAGCGCGCCCGTCTGCGCCAGGCCGCCCAGCGCGTCCGCGTGCGGCGCCAGCACCTCCTCCAGCAGCGCCGCCGCCAGCGACACCAGCGCTGGCTCGCCCGTCAGCAGCGCCTGCGCGCACCGCACGGCTAAGGTTAGGGTAGGGTAGGGCGACGGCGCGTCGACGCGCCGCCGCCAGCGACACGCGGCGGCGCGGCTAGGGTTAGGGTAGCGTAGCGCAATGGCGCATCCCCGCCGGGAGTCCCAGGCGTGCCGGCCCCCGGCGGCTTGCTTCCAGAGCGCCGCGCGGGCGCTGCCGACGGCGCGGCCCGCTGCCGGACGTGTGGAGCGCAGGGACGCGCCCCCTGCCGCGGCAGAGTGCTGCGGCACCGGCGCTGGCTGCTGCTTGGGAGGTCGGGAGCGGCGCAGCGGGCGAGCCGGGCCCTGCGCCGTGCGCAATCCTGGGCCTGCGGCGGCACGGCGCGGCGGGCCGCGCCTGCGCGAGGTGCGGCAGGCTGGCGGGCGCGGCCAGCTCGCGGCGCGCGCGCGGCAGCGGCAGCAGCGGCCGGCCGCCCACGTCCGCGGCCGCCTGCCCCGCCACCAGCGCGTGCAGCAGCCGCAGCGCGACCTCCGCGGCCTCGAACGCGCCCAGCGTGCCTGTGCGCAAGCGGCCGCCCTTGTGCGCGCCTGCAGGGGCGCGGCAAGCCGGCGCGCCGCCGCAGGACCGGGCCGCAGCATACGGAGGCGCGCCTGAGGCGCCCCGGGCGCTCGCCTGGCAACCATGCCGGCCTGGCAGACGGGGGCCTGTGGGCCTCGGACGCGGGGCAGCGGCGGCGTCGCGCCGCCGCTGGACAGGCAGCGAAGGCAGGGCACTCTCAGATGGCTGGGCCGGGTCGGCCAGCGCGCCGGGCACGGCACGCCGGGCGCGGCGGGGCCCGCGCACCGGCGCCCGTGGCCACCAGCCAGCGCAGCTCCCGCAGCGCCTCCAGCGGCTGCGGCTCGGCCATGCCGGCCGCCCAGAAGCGCGTCGCCATGCCGATCTGCGCGCGCGGGGCGCCGGGGGTCGGGGCCATGCCGCCCGCCTGTGCCGGCACGCGCAGGGCCCTCGCGGGCGCGGCGGCGCACTGCAAGCACAGTCCGTGCTTCGGCGCTGGCAAAAAGAAAGCATGTTCGATGGGCGCCTGCCAAACCTGTGCAAGCTCACGCTCTGGGCGCACGAGAGAGGCCGGTGCTGCCCAGCCCGCCTCTCATGCCCGGCCCGCCTGGCGCGGCCCTGACGGCGCGCCGCCCTCGCGCTCGCCGCGCTGCCGCAGGCTGGGCGCGCGCCCGGCCGCGGTGGAAGTGATGCTTGATCTCGTCCTTGGTCAGCGGCCCGGCGCGCTCGCCGGCGTCGCCCTCGCCGGGCCAGTAGAACCACTCCCGGACCTCCACCGCATGGCTGGTGTACGCGAGCAGCTGCGTCTGCAGCGGCGCCAGCGCGCGCTCGCGCGCCTCGTGCGCGCCTGGCGCCCGCGCGGCGGCGCGGTCACGCCGCGCGCAGGGCCCAGTGCTCTATTGCACGCCATGCGCAGGGCCGAGTGCTCTTTTTGCGATGCGCTCGCTGCCGTGCGCCGGGAGACACGCGGCGACCCTCCGCTGCCGCTCCGAGCGAGTGCGGCAGTGGGCAGGGCCGCAGGGAGCCCCGCGCGCGACGCGCGAGGCGGGGCCCGCGCCGCGCTTGCCCTGCCTGACGCACTTGGCGGGCGACGGGCCGCATCCCGCCGCGCGCGGTCAGTGACGCTGGGCGGCGGTCCGGGGGCACACACCGTCCACCATGGACACCCACAGCAGATGCCACCCTTGCCTCAGCCACGACTCTGCGGGCCAGCCCGCACCGGCGCCCAGGTGTGTGCTCTGTCCTTGAAACCCCTCCCATAGCCATAGCCAACACGCTAAACCTCCCCCAGCGGCGAGTTCCCGCCCGCACCGGCGACCAGGTCCACGACCAGCTGCACGCCGCCCGCGGCGGTGAACGCGTCGGCGTTGGCGGCGGCCGCGACGGCCGCGGCCTCGTCGCCGCGCGCGGCCGCCGGCAGCAGCAGCGCCTCTGCCAGGCGCAGCAGGCTGTGCCGCAGCGGCTTTGATAGCGTGGCGTCCAGCAGCGCGACGACGTGCGCAACGCCCTCGAAAGGCCCTGCGGCCGCCGCTCGTGAGGCCATGCCGCAGCTGCGCAGGGGCGTTGCAAGGCGCTGCGTTCCGCCGGCCCGGCGCGAGCTGTGCAGGCCCGTGCGCATGCAGGGGACCTCGCTTGAACAAGCGTGCGTGCGGCGGCCGGGGCGGCAGCCGGCGCCGGAAGCGGGTCAGGCCCCGCAGCGAGATGCAGGCCACTTCCTTGGGAGGGTGTTGCATGGAGTTACAGCAAAAGAGAGGCAAAGTGAAATGTACGATACAGTCCTGCTGTGTGTGCAGAGCCAACACCCTCCCGCGCGGCCGCCCGGCCGCCAGGCCACAGCAACGCCTGCCCCGCGCGGGAGCGCGCCCCAGCCAGGGTCCGGGCAGGAAGCGCACCGACGGCCGCCGCGTGCGCATGGTACAGCGCGGCCATGGCGCGCGCGCACAGGATGCGCTCAGCCTCAGTGTCGCTGCCGGCGCCAGCGCCGCAGCGCAGCTCCGGGTCGGCCGCGCCCAGGAAGTGGCGGTGCAGCGCGGCCACCACCTCGCGCGGCGCCGGCACCTTGTCCACCGCGCCCTGATGCGCGCCCCGCATGCCCTCAGCGCAGGGCGCTGTCCCAGCCCCCACCCCCAAACTACAGCATGCCGCGCGCTGCTTTGCCTGCCGCGCGGGAGGCCAAGCGGCACTGCTGCAGGGCGACGCGCCGGAGCACGGCAAAGTACCACAGGCCGCCCAATCCCGCAGTCGGCCGGCCCAAATCCAAGACCCTTACCAAAACCTACCCTTCTGCGCGCCGCCGGCACTGCGCGCGCGCGTCACCTGGTCCAGGCCCTCCAGCAGCAGCCGCACGTAGACGCCGCCCAGGCACAGGTGCGGCGCCAGGCTGGCGTAGGCGACGCGGAACTCGCCATGGTTCCAGGCCGCGCCGCGGCCGGCGCCGCCGGCGCCGCGCGCGCGGTCCGCCGCCAGCACCGCCGCCTCCGCCTGCGCGGCGCGGTCGCGGGGCTCAAACGCCGCGCGAGCAACCCTGAGCGTGCAAGCAGACCCCACCGTGCGCACGCCGAGCTGCCCGGGGCTGGCGCCTTTCTGAGGCAGAAAGGTTGGCGCACCAAGCGCACAGCCGGGCGCGAGCCAGCCCAGCCACCCCTCACGCGTACGGGGCGCAGCCGCCAGGCGCCCCATGCATCATCCTTGAAGGCGCGCGAGGGAGGCCAGGGGTGCATTCTGTGCCAGCGGCGGCGGCGGGCGCGCCGGCCGCGGGGCGCGCCTGCAGCGCCTCGCGCAGCTCCGCGCGCGTGGCCTCATTCCAGATCAGGCCTGCATGGCAGTGGTCTTTGTCCAGAGCTGCCCACAGCGCCGCCCAGTTGCCCCGGAGCCCGCGCGCGGCCGGCGGCGCCGTGCCGGGGCGCGGCGCAGCGCCGCGGGGCCGCCGCCCGCCCGCCTCGCTGCCGCTGCTGCCGTCGGCTGCCTCGGGTCGCGCAGCACCTGCCGCCGCAGGCGACGGCCTCTGAGACCTATTTTCATGACGGCGGGCGTGCAGGGCGGGCCATCCGCATAGCGCGCTCACACGCATCAGGTTCCAGCAAGAGCGTGTCAGGGCAAGGGAGTCGCCAGAGCATCCCCATTGAAAGCATATGCACTGACAGGCCCTTGATGCAGGCTCTGAGCGACCACAAGCCCATGAGGCCAGCCGGCAGCGCCATCACACGCGCCATCACACGCACCCGGACTGGCACTGCCATTGGCGGTGGCGTCGTCCGGCGGCGCGCGGCCGGGCGCTTCGCCGGAGGGCGCGGGGCTGAGCGCGCGGCGGCGCGCGGCCGCCTCAACGGAGTGCGGCGACAGCGGCGGGCTCGCAACCGGGCTCAGCGGCGAGGCCACGGCGCTGCGCCCAGGCGTCTGCCGGCGCACAAGAGCGCGGTTGGTTGGCCGCCGCTGCGGTGCACGGGGCATGCGAGCAGCAGCTCTTGTTCGACCACACGCGTCCGGCACTCAAACATGCACACATGCACATGACCACTCTTGCTGCCACCCCTACTGGAGTTTCTGCGTGACCTCCCCAGCAGCATGCGGCCAGCCACGCGGGGCCAGGCGAGCGGCGGGCCGCACCCACGGCGGCGGCGACAGTGCCCGCTCTGGCCCCGCAGGCAGCGCGTCCGCGGGCGGCTCGCGCAGCCGCGGCGCGGGCGCCGGCCGCGGCCGCGGCTGGCCCAGGTAGCGCATGAGCCCCGCCGGCAGCGTGCGTCGCAGCAGCGCCAGCGCCGGCCCGTACTCGTCCGCCCACAGCGCCACCAGGTCGCGGCTCAGCTGCGTCCGCGCGCCCTGCGCGGTGCCGCGCCCCAGATGTGAGGTTACATAGAGCCTCGCCCTGCGACCTTAAAGCCGCCCGCACGCTCTTTGGCATGGCCTGGACGGCCGCGGTGCTGCGAGCCTGGCAGGCATGGCGCCCCTCGCGACGCAGGCTTGGCGGCCTCGGCTGAACGCTCGCCGTGCCACCGGTGCCGCGAGAGAGGCTCTGTGCCCCCAGCAGGGCGCCGGGAGGCGGGGCGGATTGCTGGATGAGGCCGGCCGCGTGAGGCGGGCGAAATACGCGCCTGGCCGACGAGCGCGGCGAGCAGGTGCGTGAGCAGCGCGCCCTCGGTCAGGGCCGCCTCGCGCATGGGCGCCGCCGCGCTGGCGCCGCCCTCGGCCACCGCGCGCATCACCAGCGCCGCCGCGTCCGGCACGCGCGCTGCGCGGCGCGCACACGCGCCCTCAGGGCGCTCTCCGCTTTGAGCCGTGACTCTGGAGCTCCAGCAAGACAGGACAGGGTCAGAGCAGAGCAGGGCCAGGAGACACGAGCCAGCACTGCGATGGACGGGACGCTGCAGCGTGCTCAGCAGAGCGCTGCCTCGTCCTGCACCAACCGGCGGCAGGCCAGGCCAGCGGCGCTGCAGGGCTGCACTTCCCTGGACACACACAAGTGCGAGACATGGGGCACAGGCAGTTGTGCGCCGCGGGGCACGGCGAGCACGGGCGGGGCGGGCGCGTGCCGGCCGGGTGCGCGAACAGCGCGAACAGCGGCCACCCGAGCGCGCCGGCCTCAGCCAGCAGCGCGTGGCGCAGGATGGGGTCGGTGCTGCGCGCGCCGGGCTCCACCACCACCGCCGCCAGCGCCTCCGCGGCCGCCATGGTCGCCAGCGGGCCCGCGCCGCCGGCGCCGCCGCCGCGCCCGCGCAGCACGCCCAGCAGCGCCGCCGCCCTGCCGCCATGTTGCGTCAGCCCGCCTCAACCCCGCTCGGCCACCTGGCTTCCTCACAGCGCACCCCGCGCGCGTATAACCTGCTTTATGCGGGCGCTTCCCGCATGACAAGCTCCCGCTGTCCAGCGCACGCCGGGCGTCAGCTGTCGCGCGAGCGGCGACGGCGTTGCGCCTGGGGCCAGCACGTGCATGCGGCCTCCCTCTCCTTGTTACCGGGCATGCCTGCGACAGCCAGCACACATGCATGCGTCCCGCCCTGGCTGCCGGCGGCGCCGCGCACCGCCCCGGCGGCGCCAGGCAGGCGGTCTTGGCGGCGCGCGCGGCGGCGCTGTCCTCGGCGCTGTTCAGCGTGCGCGGGTCGGCGGCCTCGCCGCCGCTGCCGGGCGGCGGCGGCAGCGCCCAGGGCGCCGCGCCCGTGCGCGCGGCCGCCGGCGCCCACAGGCGCGTGAGCAGCCGCGCGGCCTCGGCGGCCACGCCGTCATGCCCGCAGCCCAGCGCGCCGAACACGCGCGCCAGCGAGCCTGCGCCGCGCCGCGCCCGCGCGCTCAAGCGCAAATGTGCGAGCCGCGCTGGCGCCAAGCTCGCGGAGGAGCGCCGGCAATGCAGCGACGGCACACCCAGCTGCTATTTGCAGAGGCGCCAGGCTCACAACCTCATGTGCCCATCGAATGGCGCCGAGCAGGGTAGCATTCGTACCACCCGCACCAGTGCCCAGCAATGGCCACATATAAACTATCACGCATGAACACCGGCCAGTCGGCGCACCGGGCGTCGCGACGATGGACATCGCGACCGCGCCTGCCGTGGCCAGGCGCTGCAGGCACTGCAGCAGGGCAATCGTGCGCCCGGCCTCGCGCGCCTGCCGCGCGCGCGCGTGTGGCGTCAAAGGCCAATCCAGATCCAGATCTATGGGCGCCCAGGCAGCACCAGAGGGCCTGCAGGTCCGGCGACATGCGCGACAGCAGCAGCAGCACGTTGCACGGCTGCCACCACAGCTGCCATGCTTGTAGCACTGCACAGCACAGCACGAGCGCACGTGGGCTGGCAAGCTAAGCCCCTGGCGCCCGTCAGCTCTAGGGAGAGGGCCGGGAAAGGCCCCGCGCCTGCGGCGGCGGCGGGTCGGCGCCCGGCGGCGGCGGCGGCGGCAGCAGGCTGAGCAGCGCGACCAGCGCGGGCTCCTCCGGGCGCGCGGCCGCGGACACGCCCGCGTACGGCAGGCACGCGTTGGCCTCCGCCACGCGCTGCAGCAGCTCCTGCACCGCCTCCTGCCGGCCGCCAGGTAGGGTAGGGTCCCTACCCTATGCCGGCCGCCAGGTAGAACCATGCGCGGAGCGATGCGCGCAGCCGCCAGGAGCAGGTTCCCCTGCAGTGGTGGCTGGAGCGGGGGCGCATGCGTGGATGCCGAGCGCAGCGCACGGTGTAACAAAGAGCGCAAGGCTTTTAACAGTAAATGTTGAAGTGCGGAGGCTCGCAAGCACGCCCGACAGGCAAGCAGCCGCCGCAACGCCGCGCCCAGCAGCGCGCGCCTGGCTGGCGGCCTGGCTGGCCGGCGCGGCGCGCAGTGCGCCGCCGCGCGCGCCGCCGACGCGGTCGCGGTGCGCGAGCAGGTTGCCGCCGCGCCAGCGCGGGACCGCCTCTGGGGAGCCCACTGCGCGGCGCCGCGCGGCGTCAGGCCCCTGCGCTGCGCGCCAGTGCTGGGGGACATGCGGCGCCGACCATGTTGCGTGGCCGCGGCGCTCTGCATGCTGACTCAAGCCGCGTCCCCGAGCGGTGCGCCTGGTGCGGGGAGTGCGATCGTAATGCCGGAGTGGGGCCCTGCAGCAGTGGTGCCGCAGTGGGTCCCAGGGCCAGCACTGGATCGCAGGATACTTGAAAGAGTGCGCACAAGCCTCCGTGCGCCTGCAAGCTGGTTCAGGCTGGGCGCCCTCAGGCACACGGATGCAAGGCAACATCTCGCCCAAGATGCCATCAAGCGCCCTCCTCCTCCCTCACCATCCATGGGCTACGGAGCCGGCAAGCGCGCGGACTGCGCCGCAGTGTGCCCGCGCACCGGAGAGCTGGTCGGACGAGGCGTCGCTCGCGTCAGCGGCGCTGCCGCCGCCGCCGCCGCCGCCGCCGCGGCGCTCGTCCGCCGGCGCATCCGGCAGCGCCGCCAGCGCCTCCTTGGCCGCCGCTGCGCCGCGCAGCACAGGCTGTTTAAGCTGGCGCGACCAGGCTCATGGTCGTATCACAGCGTGGTTGCAAAATGCACGGCTTCAGGTGCAGCCTGGGCTGTGCTCACCAAAGATTGCAAGCTTGGCAAGCGGGAGAGAACTGGTGGTCCAAATGCTGACCGGCTGTGGCTGCAACCCGTATCGCTGACTACTCGTGCTGTGCCGCAACATGCGGGCGCACCGCATGCACACAAGATGGCAGGAACCGCGCGCGCGCGCCAGGGGCGAGCGGCCCGAGGCGGGGGCGCGCCGGCCAGGTGCGCCAGGCACAGCTTCTCGAGCTCCGCGTCCGGCAGCGAGGGCGGCGCCAGGCCGGACGTCGCGCGCGCGGACAGGATGACGTTGCCCGGGAACGTGTGCTGCGCGAGGACGGGGATCGGGCGCCCCGCGGACACCTGCGGCCGTGCGCCCCCGCTGACGCCCGCGTGCCGCCCGGCACAGCCCCCGCATGCAATGACACGAGCACGGCGGTCCCCTCGACGACCTCAGCACAACCGACATCGGCGCCGCCTCGCAAGGCTGGGCAGGGGAGTGCTGCCGCCTCCACAGCGGCCCGCCGGCCTAGCGCGGGCCCGCACTCAGGCGCAGGCTTAAAGCTGCCTGCGACACTGCTAGTCAGCCAGGCGCAGGGGCGCGGCGCGCGCGCGACGGGCCGGCGCCGCGCCTGCGCGGCGTCCAGCACGGCGGCCGCGAGCGCGTCGCGGTGCGGCGTGATGTACATGGCGGCCGGCGCGCCGTCGGTCCACTCAAACGCCAGCCAGGTGGGCTCCGCCGCGAAGCACACCTGCGCGCCGGCCGCGCCGGCCCGCTTTTGCGGACGCCGCGCACGGCGGCCGGCGCCGGCCTCGTCTGAACCCCGGCGCGCCCCACACGCGCACTGGCATGGACGGCGGCTGGAGACGTCGGAGGCCACATGCAAGGGCGCGCGTCTATTCCGACAAATTTACATGCGCCATAACCCTAACCCTAACCCTATCTAGGCCAGCCAGCGGCGAGGAGCGTACCAGCGCGGCCAGCGCGGCGAGCTGGCGGCGCTCGGCGACCTCGTACGTGGCCGGCCGGCGCTCCAGCAGCGCGCCCGCGGTCAGCACCAGCCGCCGCGCCACGCTGCGCCGCCGCCCCTCGCCGCCCTCCTGCACGCGCGCGGACCACCCGTGGCCGGCAGCATCGCGCTGACGCGCTCGCGCCGCCCTCGGCCGTTTTGCATGGTGTGAAAGTGGGCCCGGCTAGTGGGTGGTGCGAGCGCGAGCGGCCAGACACCCAGTGTCCGTCCGACGCGCAGAAGGAGCGCAGAAGGAGCCCGCCCCGCCACGCATCCCAGCGCCGCTGCGCATGGCGACCCTCACGCCCGCAAGGCCACCAGCGAGCCCTGCACCAGGGCGGGCACGGCAGCAGGGCTTCGCCTGGCGCGCGGCGCGCCTGCAGGGCGGCCTGCGCGTCGTCGGAGCCGGCCAGCAGCGCCTGCGTGGCCAGCGGCGCGGCCGCGTCGGGCCGGATACGCACGGCTGCCCAGTCGCCCAGCGGCGCCTCGCCCGGCGCGGCCGCGCGCTCGCGCTCCGCGGCCGCCACCGCGCTCAGCAGCGCCGCGCCCGTCACGGCCGCCTGCGTGTCCACTGCGCGCGCGCCCGCACGCCGCCTCGCTCGCCGGGCGTGCGCCAAGCTCCGGCGCCGAACACCACACAGGCGCGCGTGCGCGTGCCTCGCGCGGCCGTAGCACAGCTGGCACACCTTGCATTACTGCCGTGTCGGCCGCCGGGGTGCATGGCTGCAGCAGGGCACCTGCTTTCTGCCTTGAGCGCCGTGCTCGCGCTCTCATCGGCGCCGCGCTCCATGCGCGCACCCGGCAGCGCGCGGCGGCGCACCGGCCAGCGTGATGCCCAGGCGGTTGTGCGCAGCGGTCTGCAGCGCGCGCAGCAGGCCCTCGCGGTCGCGCGCCGCGTACACGCGCGGCGAGCGCCCGGCGCGCCCGAACAGCGCGAACGCGGCGCCCGGGTCGCCCGGCGCGGGCGCCAGCAGCCGCGCCGCCGGCGACGCCAGCTGCCGCGTGTCCAGGCGCCAGCGCACGGCGCCTGCCGGGCGCGCAGCGCATGGAAAATGGCGGCAGAGCGCGCCGGGCACATTAGCTGCGCATGCACGCCTCGGCGCGTTCGAGCTTGTGCGGGCTGTTCGGCGCGCTCAGGGCGCCGGCTGCGTCCGCCGGACGGGCCCGCCGCGCGGCCGGCAGGCAGCCATGCTCAGGAAAGCAGGCGGGGGCGGCTGCAGGGGCGGGCCGCACCCGCTGCGTCCAGGCGTTCCACCGCGAAGGCCGTTACGCGCAGCCGGCACTCCACCCAGACGCCCTTGCGCAGCTTGTGCGCCGCGAACGTCGAGGGCGACCTGCCGCCAGGCCCCCGGTGAGCGCGCGGGGCCTGGGCAGCCGGCAAGCGCCGGCAAGCGTGGCACGGGGCGGCCTGTCGAGGCAGTGCCCGCTGCGGCAGCGGGTCAGGGCGGGGCGCTGCTGCACTGGCCCTCCCGGGCGCTCAGGACCGCCGCTGGCGGTGTAGCAGGGCGCCTGTTCGGGCGCCGGGGGCGCGCCCGAGGATCTTGGTGGCGACCCCGCACAGCCCGGCCTCCGCGGCGAGCGCCATGCACTGGTAGAGCACCGACAGCAGCGCCGCCCGCTGCTTGCATGAGAAGCGCGTGGGCTTGTACTTGCCCTGCCGCACGGCCGCCCCTCGGGGCTGCGGCGTGCGCGCGCGAGCGTGGCAGGGGCGCTGCCTTTGCGTGGACAGGCCACCACGCTCCACTGCTTGCGATGAGTCGCATGCACGGACAGGCACGCAGGCGTTGCACAGGCTGCACCCCCATGGAGGCCCTGGGGGCTGGCGCAGCGCGCGCCTTTGCGTCCTGGCGCAGGGACAAGGTGAATTCTTGGTCCTCCGCATCGCCGGCACCCACGCTGACTGCATCAATGTCCGGCTCACCCACAAAGCTCCACGTGTTGGTGATGGCCAGGCTGTCAGGGTGCTGCGTGACCAGCATGTGCGGCGTGATGCAGAAGACGCGGCGGTACTTGCCCCGCCACGAGTGCTTGGTGCACATGAAGCGCGCGACGCAGTCCGGCGGCGTCTGCGGGTCCTGGCTGCGCCGCAGCTGCATCAGGTGGTCTATCGCGGCCATGGCCGATTGCCTCCGAGCGCATCTACAGACTCTGTGTCCGCTCTGCTGAGGCGCGGCGCGGCAGCGAGTATGACAGCCTCACACTCTCTGCACAATGGAACTGGCGCTGGAGCACTTCTCTGCAGTTGGCTCGGCAGCCCCGGCTGTGCAGTGGCATTGACCCTGATGCTTCACAAGCTAGATGCATGTGTCCATGTGAGTGTGCAGCCGGTCAAGCACCACATAAATGCACATGCATTGCAGAGTCCGTGGCAGGCACATGCACGCCCCAGCCGGCGCGTGCAGCGCTGCATGCACTGTAGAGCCAGCACCCGAGCCCGGGCTGGCGGTGGCAATGGCACATGGGTCCGGGCATCAGCTGGGGCCGCACAAGTCAACACCGTGTGACACTGTGTGCACACGAGCGCTCCTGCGCTACCTGAGAGGCAGCCTCAGCCGCGGCAGCGCGGACAGCGCCCGCGACCGGCGCCGCAGCCTGCACCAGCTCTCAGAGCTCGTCGCGCCGCAGGGAGCGCTGCACTTTTCTGCGGCCCCAGCGGCCCATGTCCGCGCGGGCAGCGTCCGTGAGCAGCTCTCGATCCCATTTCATGTACGAGTACCTGGCGGAGGGCGCGGTGAGTGGCTGTGTGCGGGCAAGCAGCATGCACCATGGGACGGCCCAGCTGTACGAGTTACCTCCGCGTCAGCCGGAAGCCCGCGCGGAAGAAGAACATCTGCGCAGCGGCGCCCCGCTGTCATTCTGCGAGCATGGTCCACGCGTGTCCCAGCGCCAGCCAAGGTGCGCGGCCGGCATCTGGCAGAGCGCCTGCCGGCACGCACCCGCTCGCGCGGGTGGGGGAAGACGACGCAGCTGGCGGCGCCGCGCGCCAGGCACGCGCGCACCAGGCGCTCGACCAGCTGCCGGCCGATTCGCCGCCGCTGGAACGCGGGCGCGACCGCCACGTCACACACCGACGCCGCGAACGCGCCGTCCGACACGGCCCTGCCGAGCCGACCCGCGCTCGGTCAGAAGGGTGGCCGCAGCCCCGCTGCAGCAGCGGCCGCGGGACGTCCGCGCTGACCGGAGCTGTGCGCGCAGCTCTCACCTGGCCAGGCCCACGAGCTGGCCGCAGTCTGGCTGGCCGTCACCATCGGCGGCAAAGGCCGCCACGAGCGCAAACGAGTGCCGCAACGCCAGCGCTATGCGCTCTGGCTTGACGGGCTCGCGGGACAGGCCCGCGTCCGCCCACAGCGCCGATACCTGTGGCGTGTGGCGTCTGGTAAGCACTCAATGTGCGCAAGGGAACGTCAAGCGGGACTGGCCGGCGCTCGTAACTGCTTCCGGCGACACTCGCTCCAGGTCGTCACTGAACGCGATATTGCTCACTTCCTCCCTCCGCTGCAGCTTGCTCCACAGCCCCTTGAATGCAAACGCCTTGGATGCGCCGCGTCGTGGGGGGACGGCGCGCTCTTGGCAGTCGCAGCGCAAAGAGTGGCGGTGCCGGGCCGCGGCCGGCCTGTGTGCACTGCATTCAACATAAGCAAGCATACTTACTGTTGTCTCCGGGGCTGGAGATGGGCGCATCCACGCGTCATGATGGGCAGCAGCACCAAGCACGCAAGGACGCAAGCACGCTGTGTTCTCGTAGTGTACCAGGTTGCCCAAGAGCTCTTAGATTCATGATCTCGATGGCGTTCACGTTCATGTTCATGCAAATTGCCCGGAGGACGTTCACCGGGGTCAGCACTCGGGTGGAAGGTGCACCGGGCGCCCAGCCTTTGCCACAGTTCTCTTTTGCGAAGTCGTCAACTTTAGGAGGCTGGTGGCGAGTGCTCTTGGTCGTGCACGAGTTGAACTCTGAAGGCAGCCTGGGGAGGGCGCCGCACGCGGGTTGCGCTAGCCCTAGTGGCAGTCCTTGAGCAGCGGCCGCATCCAGGACAGCGCCATGTGGGGCGCGGAGGCGCTCTGGTTCAACGTACAGGACGGCTATCTGGGTGCGCACCTGTGAAGACAGGGCGCCTCGCCTCGCTGACCTCGCTGCTTCGCGCGTGCAGCGCTCGACAGGAGGCGCAAGCCTGTTGCCCGTCCATGAGGCTGTGCTGTGCACCTCGAACCGCTCTGGTGTCGACCAGCCTCTTGCCCGCCCGACCTGGCGATCACGTGGCGAGATGCCCTACCCGCTCGCCCGCCGTGCGCGCAGATGGCGTGGTGCGCGGCCACCGCTCGGGCCTGCTGACGACCGCGGACTACAACAACCTGTGCCAGTGCGAGACGCTGGACGACATAAAGCTCAACTTGGTGCGCCCCGCTCCGCGCGCCGAGCGCACACCTGCCGCGGCCGGCCGCCTGTCGCCGGTGCTCTCCCGCAGGCGCCTGACGGCCGCGTGCGCGCGCCCGCGCAGACGGGCACGGACTATGGGCCATACCTGGCGAACGAGCCCTCGCCTCTGCACACGACCACCATCGTGGACCGCTGCACAGAGAAGCTGGTCGACGACTGGAATAAGATGCGCGCCAACGTGCGCGCCCTGCCTTCGCCCCCGGCGCCCTGCAGGCCTGCCGCACCGCTGCAGGGTTCCCACGCCAACGCGCGCTCAAGCTGCTGTGTCTGGATGCCAGGCCGCCGAGCCGCTGGGCGAGTTCATGGACTATTGCACCTACGGCCACATGATCGACAACGTCGTCCTCATTGTCACGGGCACGCTGCACGAGCGGGACGTGCATGTGCGCACGCGCGCAAGTCCCGGGCTTCATGCCGCACAGCTCACTGCAGCGCGCACGCAGCAGCCCTGCCTACAGACTGGCGGCCGGGCGCGGCTGCGAGCTTGTGTAGCCGTGAACGTGCGCCTGTCTCTGATACGCTGGGAGGCAGGACGACAGCAGTGTGTCGGTGCGTCTGCAAGGCCAGACGTCTGCAAGGCCGGACGCAAGTTCTGTCAAAGCGGCACGCTGCCTCTTACGGTGCCGCGGCCGCCGCCGCCGCGCGCAGGAGCTGCTGGAGAAGTGCAACCCGCTGGGCATGTTTGACTCGATCGCGACGCTGGCGGTCGCGAGCTCGATGCGCGAGCTGTACCGCCTGGTGCTGGTCGACACGCCGCTCGCGCCCTACTTCTCCGAGTCGCTGTCCGCCGGTGCGCGCGCCGCCCCGGCAGGCCCGCGGTCCGGGGCGCGGGGGCGGTGCACGGGAGCCGCGCGGCCAGCTTCGCGCGGCTGCGCGGAGAGCCCCGCACCTGCCCCGGGAAAGAGTTTGGCGCCTAGGGAAAGCCTGCGGCCAGGGTTAGACGGGCTTACTGCAGACCGCGCGCCGGTTGCGGTGGCGCGGAGGCGGCCGCGCGCGCGGGCGCGCTAATGCCGGGCGGCCGCGCCGCAGAGGACCTGGACGAGATGAACATTGAGATCATGCGCAACACGCTGTACAAGGCGTACCTGGACGACTTTGCGGCCTTTTGCCGCCGCCTGGGTGGCGCGACCGCCGAGGTCATGGGCGGCCTGCTGTCGTTCGAGGTGCCGCCCCGCCCCCGCTGCTCCAACCCATGTAGGGGCTCACGGGCCGACGCTTGCAACGGGTCATCACGGAACAAATGTCCCTTGGTACAACTTTCACAGAAAGTCTCCAAGAGTGTCATCAGCAACCAGCTGCTGATGCTCCTGCTGCACCAGCGCGGGCCCGCAGTTCAAGGATGTCCGGGCATCCTGCGCGCACGCGCAGCGTCGCCGAGCGCCGAGCGCGGCGCGGGTGTGGCGCAGGCGGACCGGCGCGTGCTGAACATCACGCTCAACAGCATCGGCACCGAGCTCACGCGCGATGATCGGCGCAAGCTGTACAGCAACTTCGGGCTGCTGTACCCGCACGGGCACCACGAGCTGGCGGCGGCCGAGGACTTTGACCAGATCCGCTCCGCCATGGAGAAGTGCCCGCCGTACCAGGCCATCTTCACCAAGCTGGGCTTTGGCGAGAGCCAGATGCTGGACAAGGCGCGCGGCGCCCAGCCGGGCCGGCGCCTGCGCAGCCCGCGCCTGCAGCTGCTCCGGGCGGGGGTTTTGAAACCTGGGCGCACGGCCGAGGGCAACCCAGGTTGCCGACCATGTTGGGTGTGCTGCCGGCGGGCGCGTGCGGCGTGCATGCCAGACCGCGCTGGCCTTCTGGGTGCCCATGTGCGGGCCGCGCGCGCGACGGGGCCGGGCCGCCGCGCGCAGGTGCTGTTCGAGGAGGAGGTGCGGCGGCTGTGCGACACGTTCGAGCAGCAGTTCCACTACTCCGTCTTCTTCGCGTACCAGCGGCTGCGCGAGCAGGAGATCCGCAACATCATGTGGATCGCCGAGTGCGTGGCGCAGGACCAGAAGATCCGCATCAACGACGGCATCGTCTTCCTGTTCTGAGCCCTGTCCTGAGCCCTGTGTTCCGTATCGGTCCCGGGGTGATCGGTGGGTTGGGTTATGCGCGGCACGCGCGCATGTCGCTTTTCTTCTACTTGCAGGGCATCCGCGGTCCTAGGTTGCATTCCGCATGTGATTTAGCAGTGCGGCTGCTCATTGCCCTCGCGCCCTCGTGTGCGGGGCGTACGTATGTAACATAGGGTCTGGCTCCACGCGTGCACAGACCTTGCACACAGTCCAGACACACAGGGCCGAGCGTCGCAACCTGTCTCTGCCCCGGTCCCAACAGGGGGTCGCCGCCCCAGGCGCGCCGCCGCGGCCGGCTCAGGCAGCCACGGGCGCCTGCTTGACCGACAGCAGGTCGGAGAGCTGCGACATGTAGAAGTCCGGGTGGATGCCGTTCTCCGGGTGCAGCAGCTGGGCCTCGGTCGTCACGCCTGCCATATGCGCACACTGCGTCAGCGCCGCCGCGTCTGGCCAGTGGAGCGGTGTCCCGACATGCCCGCTGCCGCTGACGTGCACTGCTTGCAGGTCGCCGGGGCGCCCACGCGCCAACCTGCCCCGGACCGCAGCGCTCCGCCAAGGAGGCGTGGCAGGCTTGGCAGGCTCGCCGCTCTGCGCACGCGGCCCGCCCAGCCCCCAGGAGCCGTTCT
>JAABUV010004299.1_pt1 | contig 17196 bp, 13 predicted proteins | sample 5559971 | NCBI WGS metagenome assembly JAABUV01 (sample SAMN10711881, study PRJNA513362) | rock metagenome | isolation source: Antarctica rocks | place: Antarctica: Victoria Land, Knobhead nord | collected 2015-12-19
TTTCCCTCCCTCTCCCTCACGAAAAAACACACATACCATCCCCCCACCACTCCGCCTCCGCCCTCCTCTCCCCCACATAAGGATTCGTCAAATACGTATGCCAACACGCCGCACCCACAACCCTCCCCCCAATCTCCGTATCCACAACCTTGAACCACCTCTTCCTGCTATCCTCCTTCCACTCCTTAACCTGGCGATCGCGCAGCTCGATGAAGCCTGCGGGCGAAGGGTCGTGGCGGAAGAGGCGGAAGAAGGGTTGCGGGGGCGTGGCGTAGGATTCGCATTCGCATTGGACGATCTCGTTGAATTCGCTTTCGTGGAGGACTTCGTGGAGGAGGAGGGGCATGGTGGTGTCTGGGTTGTGTTGGGTTGGGGGAGGGGGAAATGATGGAGGGGGGGGGTTAAGGGAGGTAGAGGGATGGAGGGGAAGGTAGGATATAGGATGGGTTTGGACGGTTCCTTTGGTGTAGGATTGGGTTTTGCTAATTTAGGGCTCCTGAATCCTGCGCGGGGAAGGGTGAATGAGCGCGATAGTATGCAGAGTAGTAGCGGATATTGACGTTCACATTATCACTATATCGAGACGAGTGTCAGCTTCGGGGGCCTGGGATTGCAGATACCTATGGTGTAGGTCTTTGTCTACAAATAGGCACGATGTCATTGTCGTGCTCATATACACGATTCTAGGTATATCTTATATCCAAGCTAGGCAATGAAGATCGTACGACAGATATCACGGAAGCATCAGAAAATCCATATTCAGTCCAAATTCACAATCTACGACACCTGATATGGAGCAATTTCAACCACAGGTCCAGTATATACCTTCCTCGCATAAGGATAATAATAGAGAACCGCGAAGAAGATGATAGCGCCTGTCATCAGACAAGCAAAGTTCATATGCGCAGCGTCTGGACTGACCATGGTAGGGAAGAAGCTGAAAATGAATACGATGATACCATATCCGACACCAAAGGCATTGAGAAGAATACCCCAGATACCTGGAACGTGGAAAGGACCCCAGACCAGTTCGTTCGCGTGCCAGGTAGTACCGGCCATCTGACTCTGGTGGCGGATCGTTCCACTGATGCGGTGCCAGAGAAGAAGGGACTCGGAGAGGACGTAGGAGGCATAGAGGCTGCTGACGCCGACAGAGACGATGTCGTTGAAAGCCGTTGCGGAACCGATGTTGATCAGACCGATAGCGCAGGAAACGCCAGCCATGACCATGATTGCGTACATGGGGATATCAGAGCCTGCTTGGAGCTGTAGAGCCGCAGCAACAGGTTAGTCAGGACTTGGATAATGGTCGCAACATGGACCAACATACCGTGGCCATAGACTGCGAAAAGGGTAAGCCTCTGTCGCGACCAAAAGCAAAAACAATGCGTGACGAGGTGGCCAGGAACGCCATTGCGGCGCAGATATCCATGATTATGATGATGGAGATCATAGCAGAAGCCCCAGCGATCGAGCCTGTGGCGTCGTAAAGAACTTGCATAAACGGAAAGCCCAGGAGGCCTGTGGGACTTGCGAGCACCGCACTAATGTCCACTGTGACGAATAGCATTACGATAAGCATGGCGAAACCGAGAATGCCATTGAGGAGAGTCGTGGATACCATACACCAAGGTATGACGATATTGGCGCTGTGAATTTCTTCGGCCATCTGAAAATGGGATTTTAGTCAGGCTTTACGGAGAGTGCTTGTGTGGAATGGAGAATGTACATGAACAGCGCAGTCGGTACCTTAACAATCGATTTCGTTAGCTCTGTGATCTCGGTCTCCGGAATAGGGGTCAATATACCATACGTTGCGAATACACTACCAAGGAGGCCCACGAAGACCGACACACCCGTACTCGGCCAACCCCCTCCGTTAGAAAACACGGTGAAAACGTCATGAGCTGAGACTTTCGCAGGGGCCATCTATCTCCCATCAATGACTGGACTTTGCATTGGCACATACTCTGTACTTACAGATACTAAAGGTACAAGGATCGCGAAGAAGCCCAAGATATGGAGGACGAGCATGAAGGACTCGAGCTTTGGCAATATCTTGCTGGCGTACCCGATGATAAGGATGGCGACGACCATTACGCCCCAGTACACCAATGTACCCTGCCATAGTGCTGGACTGTAGCTGGGATGGTTCAGCTGGGCCAGGGCTAAGATCATATTACCGCCGAGGTATCCGCTGCCAGCGAGGATAGCCTGCCAGCCACAGATGACAAGCCAGCATGCCAAACAGTGTCAGTACCACTCTCTTTGGTAAAGATTATCTCCAGCTCGCAATTGTTGTAGAAATCAATGCGTACCCATGATGTAACTAAGGAACTTTTTGCAAGATGACGGCGCGAGCATATAAGCCCAATGATACTGTCCTCCAGACGTAGGAGCCCTTTACCATATGTCAACGTCCTCTCCAGAACGTTCCATGGGAACTCAATTGAACTCTTTCTCACATCGAAGCCAGCTCGCCCATCGTTGTATAAACAGCTATGCTGCCGAAAAAGGAGAAAATATAGCTGTAAATCAAGCCTGCAGAGCCTCCACTAAAGTCATACAGGGAGGTTCAATATGGTTTCTCAAAGGTGCATCAGTGCGGAGACACACTTGGTCAAGCCTAAGGTGAAGACTCTATAGTCGCTGTTAGCAAGTTGTGTGTGGTACCCGGGAAGCAAGACTAAAGGAGTGACTCGCATCAATTCTGCTTCCCAAGTTATCAAGATGGTGCAGGTAAAGCCCAGGATGGACATGAAGGAAAAGCGCCGCTGTTGTTGTCAGTCTCAGGTTCTTGAGTGCGCCTGGTCGGGGGGCCCTCAGTAGACCTTGAGAACCGGCTTTTTTCCCAGACGAGCCAAGGCCTGCGCATCGCGCTGGTCTTGAGAGATCATCTCCGTTTCTGAGTGGTGGGACGACTTCTCCATGGCGTCAATGGCATTGCTGTTGCCGTTGACCGAGTGAAGCTCGAAAGAATTTGCCCATTTCTGACAGCAAAAGGAGATGAGGAATTGGGAAAGCGGGGGAGATGCAGTAATGAGGGGCGGTTTGTGCAGAACAGGACATGAGAGAGAATCAGAATGTCAGCCGCAGTCGAGCGAGAGTCGCAGAGGCTAACATCTTCGCTGTCGGCTTGGGTGAAGCTATTGATGCACGTTGATCAAATCAATGCATAAATTACATAGCGTCTGCGGGAAAGCACGCTTGGCTGCTGATACGTCCTTTAATGACAAACGGCGCCCTATAGTAATTGTACCGATATCACTTGATCTGGTGTAGTCACTACTCGTGCAAAGATTCCAGCTAGTCCTAGTGACTCAATATGATTCGGTGAGCTTGATTACTGTCCTTGTGTTTCGTTTCAGAGCGCTTGGAGCTGATGCGCATATGTTTTCGCTGGGGGTAAATCTGGTCGAAATGTTGAGATATCAGAAATTTGATAGGAGCGGGGATCCTGTATGTTGTAAGTACTAGAGTAAGGCTGATGTGATGAGTTTTAGAGGCTGTATGCGCTAGACCGTATGCGTCTTAGATCGTATTCTATTCTATGTCCAGACTTAGCTTGTATTTTAGCAGTACACCGGGAATTCGGGAGCTCCATTTGACGGTTCCTCACACTCCTTTCTAGCTGGATTCAAAAGAATTGTATAGTGTTGAACGATCTCAGGGGTATAATGGATGATTTGGCTATGCTAGATGTCTGAAAAGGTGAAAAGGTGTCTAGGAAGACAACGAGACAACAAGACTTTGTAGACGTGGCCACTCGCTTATTGCCTTGGCAGAAGGGCTTATTTCCAATATAAAGTATAGTAGATGATCATCAACATGCCTGTTTGGACAGCCTCTCGCACGCCCTTCCCCATGCTCAAGTAATGACATGGTGATGTGATGTGCTGCCACACGCAGACATCCCATAAAGCACTCAAGCTTTACCACACAATAGCCTCCCACGATGCTGTTCACAAGCCGAGTTCAGTATCGTGGGCACTTGTTCGCCCTATATGCCGCAAAGGATCCTTCAACGTCTATTGATGTATACTGCTTCACTCCCCTCATGTATTCTACAGTGAATGCATATGCTGTGTGCGTTGAAGGTCGAAGAAGCGAAACCTGTACCATGGCGGCTATCGCATGAAATTTCAACCCGCCTTAGCAAAATTCTCTCCAGTCGCGAATACTAAATGCGATATTTGACCCTTTGCAGCGGCAATGTCGGGTAGATGAGATTCTTCATCACCGCCGCGAGACGACTATTCATCAGGCCCTCAACCCCTGATACACCAGAGATAGCAAAGGCCAACCATTCATCATGCTCACCCCAAACCTCATCCTCGCCCTCTCCACCCTCATCCCCCCACTCCTCGCGACCCCAGCACCCCTTCCCGCAGGGCCTCTCACGCCCGACAAATCTTACCTGATCATGAACGCCGACATCTACAGCACCTTCCTCGCCGGCACAAACACCGACAAATGGCACACGCCCGAGAAATTCAACCTCACCGTCATGGGCGCGTGGGCCGGTTCCATGCCCGTACTCTGCACGCTAGACTGGGACGCCAGTATCGCGAATGGGAAGTTCGCCACGACGGAGCCTTTTGCTTGCTCCGATCCTAGTGTCTATGTTGCCATGGAGCGAGGAAACGTAACGCCGATGACTGGGTGGGACGTCCATGTGCATTTGAGGTGAGTTGTTGCATTGCTGGTGAAGGTCGTTTGGTGTGGGATGCGGAGTACTGATCCGAGGGGAGTATGTAAAGTGGGTACAGTCGGGCTGTGTGGCGGGTCAAAGATGTGCCGAAGACGGAGGGGTGGTATGCTCTGGCGCGTGGGCGATGGCATTATGATGGGCATGATGGGCATGCGATCCCCAACGGGATTCCATCGGAGTCGCTAAAGGAGTGTCTGAAGGATGCGACATGTGGGTCGATCTAACGGTTCACCTTTCCCAAATCCGGCAATCGCATCTACGTCGATTGATGGTCTCTCAGGGTCCATAGTAAGAAGTCATAACTACAAGACACGAAGGATCATGCACTGCTTCAATGGCTAATAGACGGCGCGCTTTTCAAGAACACCAAAACAAACCTACTGTATCCAGCCAAGCCAGCACCAATGACAATAACGTGAATCGATGTTCTTTGTCGAGAGCAGCAATTCGACTGTGATGAACCTGGACGATGTTTCAAATGTGGAGAGAGGAAGCCAGATTCACCTTGGAAGAGAAATCTGTTTGTGAATATTTTAAAAAAAATCGAAAAACTTTTGTAGCCCGCTAGCGGCCGCTGTTATTTGACGTTATAATAAGTACCTTACACATATTAGGGTATGGCTATGGGCTATGGCTCTTCGTGACGTAATCATGCTCCTGCTTCCTTGCCTTAGTACCTCAGACGTGCCAAGCCGGGCAAGCCGGTCGCTAAGCCCCTTCAGGTTAGTAAGCCTAACTACGTAATAGGAGGGCGGCACGTCTAAGCGTAAACTTCTATAATTTTACTAGATATCCTATTTTTTAGTAACGCGTTATATAAATTTCCTACCTATTCTTTTAAACTATTAATATTATACTTTACGTAGTAATTATATTTATACTATATTTTATATACTATATAACACGTTAGTTTTTAATACTTTTACTTATACTAAATCTAATATACTTATTAAAAAGGTAGTTTAATATTAATAAGGATCTAGTATCTTTATTAATAATTATTAACTTATTATCTAAATAGAATTCTAATAATTAGATAGTAGTAATAGTAATACCCTTACTCTATTTTATTTCCCTTAGCGCGTTAGATAGCTAGTTTCTAATATTAAAGCCTATTATTTAAATACCTAGTACTCTTAATAGATATAAACGCGACCTTAAGGCACCTTCTTACTCCCTTAGCGTAGCGCTAGTCCTAATATAGTTATACTAGGGTTTTAGAATAGATAAAGATCTAATAAGCTAGCTTAATTAGGAGCTTATTATTATAAGGATAAAGGATAAGTTCGATTTTAATATAAAGGCCTAGTAAGTTAAAACGCTAGAAACCTTACTAGGGAAGGAGATAGATATTATCCTTATTACTTAGATAGGGTTTAAGAAGAGTATTATCTTCTAGGTAGAATTATTATTTTTCTTACTACTAAGGATAGTACTAGTTCTTATACTACTTAATACCTTAGAAGAGGAATAGTATAAAAAACTATAAGTAGTTAGCGGTTATAAGCTATTTATATTAAATAGGGATACTAACTTAAGCTCTAACCTTAAGATAATTTATAATAGCTACTTTACTTATAGTATATCCCCTAACCTCTTATCCCCTATATAAGTAGATAACCTTTATAGTATTTATAAGCCCTAAAATCGCGATATTAAAGGCCTTTAACTAAGATATCTTAAAGTACCCTAGTTTTTTTATAAGTCTATACCTTCTAGCTATTAATAAGGCGCACCTAGTTTCTAATTAGTATAACTTTAGATTAAGTTACTACTAGCTTAATATCCTTTAATCGCGACTTCCTAATAGTATACCTATATTAGGAGTATCTATAATACTAGATAAGATAACTCTTAGGGTTATCTAAGAATAGTATAGATTCCTAGCTAATTATTATATTATTAAGATAGTATTAGATCGGCCTAAGATATATATATAAATTAGCCGTTTATAAGAGGTTATATCTATAATATTAGATCTTTAATAGGTTTTACTTAAGGAGGTTTATAATTTATATAATATACCTAAAATAATTATCTTTATAAACTCTATAAAATTAGTCCGTAATATATATATTTTATTAAAGACGTAGATAAATTAGCTAGGATATCCCCTTAAATTATACTATTAGGTGTCCCTATTCTTTACTAATATAGCTACCTTAGATAAGACTAGAGTTATTATATATTTTAGGATACTATCTATTAAATATAAGAGACTAAGGATACTAGTCGCGACTAATATATACGGCCTTAGTATTAATAACCTAGATATTATAAGAGTAGTATAGTAGCTACTTCTATTAACTATACTAAAGCATTTCTAGCGTATAAGTAGGGTAATATATTATAATATTAGTTAGGCGTAGTTTATCTTACTCTATCCCCCGTAGTATATTAGCCCTAAAAGCGGTAGGAAGGTAGGTATTATAAATAAGTCTGTATAAATAGATATTAATCTAGATATTATATAACTAGGAGGGACGAAAAAGGTAAAGGATACTAATTATTAGCGGGACCTACTAACTAGCTAATAGGACCTTATTAATACCCTATTATAAGGAAACTATATATATTATATTAGGTTAGATTTCCTAAAAGATAATATCTATTATATATCTTTATTTATTAAACTAAACCCTTATTACTTAATATATAACCCTAACTTATAAGTAAGTATAAATTACTATATTTAGTTAAAGAAGCCTCTAGCTAAGGATTTACTTTATTAGCTATAGATCCTTTACTAATTAAAGGAGTAGAGGGAGAAGAAAGTATATAATTAATACCCTAATTTATTCTTAGCTTATTTCCCTAGTATTATTATACTAGATAGCGTACTAACGTCCCCAGTTAACTAGGGCGAGTATATTTATAATAAGCTAACTATACGGCGGTAGGTTAGATATAAGTAGGCCTTTATTTATAAGTATTATATTAAGATTATTATAATCCTTATAAAGGCTTACGCTTTATTAAATAAAAGAGGTATTATCTTTAAGGAATAGACCTAATATTATACTATTAAGCGGAAATAAATTTAAGACCTAGATCTAAATATTAAATAGGTAGAGTTTAAGAGTTATAGGTATAACTAGTTAATATATATTAGCCTTAATAAGGATATAGTACCTAGTAATAGAAATAGTTATAAGTAGGGAAAACTAACTAGCTCGCCGGTAAAGGAGTATACTATAAAAAGGGCTAGGTAGACTACCCCCTAAGTATCTCTTAGGGTATCTACGGTACCTAGTATTATAAATATAGTAGTACTTAATCTAGTTATATCTACCCCTAATTTATTAATATCGCGCTATCTTAGTCCTTAATAGGAGTACCGCCTATTTTAATATAAGTACTAGGTAATACTATTAAGCTAGTAATTCCTCCCTATTATTAATAGGCCTTAGAGGTATAATCTCTTAATATTTTAATATTTTTATCGCCGTTAAGGATTAGAAGGATAAGAAAGCTTCTATTTAAGTTATTATATCCTTATATAAATATAAGTTAAAGCCGCGCCGCGCGGTTTTACTATTAACGCTATATAAGGATATATTTAAGCGGGGCCCTTATTATATATAAGAGTATCTTTATAAGTATAATTAGACTAGCTAGGGCCTTAGCTAGATTAAATATTAGTAGTTTAGCCTCTAAATTATTATTATTATTATCTCTTATATCCCCTTCTAGTATATATTATTAATTATACTTTAAGACGTTTTCCCCTAGTTAGTTAAGCCCCGTAATATATAAGTCTATTGTAGGGTATAGTAAGAAGCGGTTATACTCTAATTTCTAAAGTAATTTAATATTTAGATTTATTATTATACTCTATATATCCTCTACTACTAATTTAGACAGGTATTTTATCTTCTTACTATAATAGAATATACTAGAATTAGGACCTTAAGCTTATCGCAGCTTATTAGTTAGTTAATAAGTCCCCTAGTTACCCCTCTAGGACTAGCGCGAATATTAAAAGTCTACTTTTCTTTATATCCTACCTATATCTACACCTACGCTCCATAATATTTTCTACTTAAATAAAGTTATATAAGACATCTATAGCTATTTAAAGCTTTAAAAATTATAAAAATCGGTGTAGTAGTTTAGAAGATATTTCTTTATAAATAAATTTACCTACTAAATTCTATGCGCTAACGGCTAGAATAATTAGATTAATAATAAAAATCCTATTATTATTTATAAATTCCATATTCTACTACGTCACCTACTAACGTCTCTAATATTAGTCTAAATAGGGGGAAATACCCGTCTTATTACCAGGTATATAACGCTATTAGAATAATCTATATCAGTCTATTAGTATATAGGCTAATACTATCGCATTTATAGGCTAAAACGTCTAATTTACTCCCTACTATTTACCTTACCTACTAACGTGTCTAATATACTCCCTACTATCCACCTCACCTACTAACGTGTCTGATATCAGTCTAAATAGGGGGAAATATCCGTCTTATTACTAGGTATAAAACGCTGTCAGAATAATCCATATCGCTATATAGGTGTATAGGCTAATACTATTATATTTATAGGCTACCTACCTACTAACGCGTCAAATATACTCCCTACTATTATATATATAGGCTACCTACCTACTAACGCGTCTAATATACTCCCTACTATTCACGTTACCTACTAACGTGTCTAATATACTCCCTACTATTTACCTTACCTACTAACCTGTCTAATATCGGTCTAAATAGGGGGAAATATCCGTCTTATTACCAGGTATAGAACGCTGTTAGAATAGGTATATGTATCTGATATAGCTAATGCTATCGCATTTATAGGCTACCTACCTACCAACGCGTCTAATATGCTCCCTACTATTCACGTCACCTACTAACGTGTCTGATATGCTCCCTACTATTCACCTCACCTACTAACGTGTCTGATATCGGTCTGAATAGGGGGAAATATCCGTCTCATTGCCAGGTATAGAACGCTGTTAGAATAGGTATATGCATCTGATATAGCTAATGCTGTCGTATATATAGGCTACCTACCTACTAACGTGTCTAATATACTCCCTACTATTCACCTCACCTACTAACGTGTCTGATATCGGTCTAAATAGGGGGAAATATCCGTCTTATTACCAGGTATAGAACGCTGTTAGAATGGGTACATATATCTAATATAGCTAATGCTGTCGTATATATAGGCTACCTACCTAATAACGTGTCTAATATACTCCCTACTATTCACCTCACCTACTAACGTGTCTGATATCGGTCTGAATAGGGGGTGATATCTATCTTATTACCAGGTATATAATACTATTAGAATGATCTATATTACTATATAGGTACATAGGCTCATGCTATTATATTTATAGGCTACCTCCCTACTAACGCGTCTGATATACTCCCTACTATTTACGTCACCTACTAACATGTCTAATATACTCCTTACTATTCACCTCACCTATTAACGTGTCTAATATCGGTCTAAATAGGGGGAAATATCCGTCTTATTACTAGGTATAGAACGCTATTAGAATAGGTGTATATATCTAATATAGCTAATGCTATCGCATTTATAAGCTACCTACCTACTAACGCGTCTGATATACTCCCCGCTATCTACCTCACCTACTAAACGCCAGGTAGTAGGGGTGATTTTCCAACGTAAAAATCTTGAATTTTTACAGGTATTTTCTAGTAGATTATAATTTCTTAAAGCTAAACTTTGTAATTACTTTAACCTCCTAGAAGTATAGTATATTTAACGCCTAATATTCTAGTAGATAATTATTATATTTTAAAAAATAAGATTACTCTTATTAAAATACTTTTAAGCTATTATTTAGTAGTTTAAGTAGATAATTAAGCTTAAAATTTATATCTAGAGCCCCCTATATATTAATAAGGCTATTTAATAATACTACTTCTTAAAGCTAGATAGTAGCTACTAGGCTATCTATTAGGTATATTATATAAAGTAGTATATTTATATATTTAGGTATCTATATAACCTCCGCTTAAAAGATAAGAGAGGTATATCTTAATATATAATAAAGGAGACTAATATCTACGTACTTAATTATATATTAAAGGGTTAGGTATATCTTAATATACTTATAAAAGTTCTAATAGTTACTAAATTATTAATCTTATATAGGAGGCGCTACCCTTGTTTATATAATTAGTAGCTACCTATAAATTCTTTTAGATATATACTTTAGAGCTTTACTTTATAAACTAGGCTATTAGTTAGTAAGCTACTTACGGGTATTATTAATCTTTATAAGATATATTTTTAACTACTAGAGGAGTTATATCTAAATATTATAAATTTAAGATTAATAGCTATATATAACTAACTCTTCTGATACCTAGAAGTTATTAGGTTAGACTACTTATAAGTAATCCTATTAATCGGCCGCGTATTATAGGGTTAATAGGTTAGATACCCCTAGCCTACCCTAATAGATCCTATAAATAAGTTATAGGAAGTTTAGGCGTAAATATTATAGCCTTAGGCTAGGGAGGAGCTAGTTTAAAGAGTTATAATACTATTCTAATATCTTATATTATAGTTCCTTAGTAGAATAGATACGTAGCTATATCTTTAGATCTTTATAAATAAGCTGTAATAACTTACTATATATTAGATCTTTATCCTTAATCCTAATTTACCTCCTGAATATATTAAAGATAATATAGATATTATTAGAAGTTATACTCTTATCCTTTATTACTAGCTTTATAAGGAAGACCCTTATCTTCTAGGGGTCTAACTTTTATATTATAGGTATATCTATATACTATAGAAACTTAGTATTTCTATCTATAGAATAAAAAAGGGCTTAAATTAATAACTAGATATAAAAACTTTAAATCTAGGAGATAGTATAAGTTAATATATAATTATATATATATCTTACTTAGATATATCTACTAGCCTTCTTTATCCCTAGATAGTATATAGTTTATAATGTACTCCGTAGATAAAAGTATTATAGTAGGATACTATATATATTACTCTAATTAGCTATAATTAAAACTATAACCCTTAATTATAAGGTAGGTAGTAATAGACTAGAAGGCTTATTAATTACCTACTTATTCTCTACGTCTTCCTTTTATAAACTTAAAATTATTATATATAATAATACTACTTATAGCTTAGCCTACTAGTTATACCTTCTTCTCTACTTTACTAGTTAGCTTTTTTATCCTCTATTAGAGCGTAGTATAAGATATAATAAGGCTAAGTTAGTATAGTATATTTAAAACTTAGCGCCTAGTAACCCCCTAATAGAGGTATAATCCTAGGATTATTTAGAAGTTTATTACCCTATTAGGCTATAGTAGGTAATAAAGAGATATAAAAATAGTAATAGTTTATTAGATATTAATAGCCTTGCTAGTTAATAACGGGTTTTAGGGCTATACCTATATATAAGCCCGTTTAATAAGACCTAACTATTAAGGTATAAGCTCCTTAATTAATATAATAGCTTTTTCAAGGTTACCTAGTAAGCCTATTCCGCTATCTTCTATTAGTAGTATAAACTACTTAAAGACCTTATACTCTATTAATATAACTACCTTACTACGTAAAGCGCTAATTATATTATCTTAACTCTAATTATTAAGAAACTTAGTCCACCTATCTCTAACTACTTTTATAAATTCTTTATCTTATAGGAAATTATAATAGACTTAGTTAAGGTAATAACTATATAAATACTATATATAAGATATACTTTATTTACACGTTAATATAACTAGGAAATAAGGTATATTCTAATTAACGCCTTTAAGTATCTCTTTAACTTTAAGGAACTTCTTATAACTACTAAGGTAACGTTAGTAGTATTTTACTACCCGCGCTAAATTAAGTAAGAGGGATAGTATACGTAATAATATATATAATAGTCTTAATAAGCTATTATAAGACGAGTTTATCTAGCTTAATAATAACCCTAGCGAGGTACTATATCTATATTATAAAGGTAAGCGAGACGGCCGTATTAGGGGGGAGGAAATATTTAATAGGGATAAAAGGTTACTTATTAGGTTAATAGGCGTTAGATATAAATTAGTAGCTATTATAAATTAAGGACTAAATAAGTAAATAGGGCCTTTAGTAGGGTATATAACTAGATTTAAGAATAATAGTATAAGCTAAATAGACTACGTATTTACTATTAATAAGACTAGTTAATTCCACGCCACGTAGGTTTAACCTATATCTAATTAGATAGTAGACTAGTAGTAAAATAAGCTTAGTAGTAGTATTTATACTACTTAATCTAATTTCCTTCTAATATAATTAAAATAACTCTTATATTTATAAAATACCTACTCTATCCCCTTTATCTTAGGCTATGCTACCTTAAAAGTATATAACGCCTTTAATCTATACCTCTCTATCTCCCTTTTTACTACTACCCTATCTTTACTAAGTATAATATTTATATATACCTAAGCTATAAGATTATCCTAACTTATCCTATATAAGAGAGCCTAGCTAATAGGTAAAGATAGTAGAAGCTATATACTAGGCGGGAACTTATATAATAAAGGGCCGAACTTATTAGGATATCTAGAGGGGGTTAACTTAATAGTAGTCTAGTAAGTATAAGTAATTATAAGATTAATCTACTTATTTAACTCCTTATTATTAAGTATCTCCCTATCCTCCTAAATACCTATAAACTAGGGGAGGATAGTACGGCGAGTTAGGTTACTTATAGTAGCTATAAACCTATATAGGATTTCTAGCCTTATTATATATATATTATCCTATCTATAAGGGACGGGTATATATTAATTAAACTTATTATAGTCTTTAACCTTCTATATCTTCTTAAGGCCGTAAATAGGCCTAGCTAATACTATCTTATATATAATTACTTAATCCTACTATTCCCTAATCTACTTATAAAAACTAGGAAGGATTTTAGTATACCCTTCCTTAATCTTATTATTAAGAGAAATAGAACCCTAAATAATATTAGTACTATATCTATATAATAGATATATTAGAATATTTAGATTAATATACCTAAAGAAGGTAAAGTTACTAGGTTAAGTATACTTTATATAGTAAGGATATAATACTAGGTAATAATTCTAATTTAGCCGGAAGTAGATATATAATACCTAGTACTAGATATCTTACTTAATAACCTACTAGGTTAATATATAGTATATAATCTATAACTAACCCTTATTCTTCTATCTATTATATTCGCCTTAATAGTATAGGTATATAGTAAATTCCTCTACTATTATACTACTAACCTTATCCTTATATAATCCCTTAAAGTTAACGCCCTCCTATAGCTAGGTAAATATCCCTAAGATTATAAGGTTCCTAGATTCCTTCTAATTACTCTATATATCTTTACTAGTAATTTCCTCTATAATAAGGCGGGTAAGGATATTAGAAAGTAGCTTATTAAGAGTAGATATGATAGCGCGTTTAATACAAATACTATAATTATCTTATTTAATCTAAGGCTAATCTTTAACGCGCTACTAATTTAAGGTTAACTAACTAGTCTTAAAGGTATTAATATTACGTCTATTCTCTTAATATAGAATAAGTCTTTCTTAGAGTTTAGGTATTATAAGTATCTTTACCTAGAATCTAAGATAGCCTACTATCCCTTATAAGTATTTAAAATAGATATACTTAAGCGTAGAGTTTATATCTAGAAATTCCTTTAATATTACTAGACCTACGTCTAATACTTTTATACTAGCTACCTCTTAACCCTTTCTTACTACCTAATCTAGGATCCTATAATTTATACCTTTATACTTATACCTACTATTTAGTAGGCGAAGGCTTTAATCTCTTTATAGCTTATCCGCGGCGTTAGATATATCCTTATTTATATTAAGTCTATCTAGCCTATCTAAATCTAATAGTTAGTTATCTATTTACTTAATTAATTAATTATTATTACTAGTAGTTAGATTAACTCTATCTTATTACTTATATTATTTATACTACCTCCTTTTTAACGGGTTTAGCGGTTCCTTATTAGATATTATACTATATTTTACTAGGCTAAGAGCTTCCTAGCTTATCTCTAATTACTTAAGGATAGCGTTAGAAGGGGTAGGGTGACTTAGGAGGTTAATAATCTATACCTTATCTATTAGATCTAGCGCCTTCTAGTCCTAAGTTAAAGCCTACCTTATAGCTACCTAACCTAGTCTACGCTCCTTTATCTAATTATACGCTATTAACCGCACTATCTTTATAATATCTTAGTAGTAATACCTTTTAATAATAGACGCTATTTACTCTAAGTACTTCTTAGCTAAATTACTATTATACTATCTATTTATATCTACCCCTTATACCCCCTTAATTACCTTAATTAATAGTATCTTCTAGTATCTTCTTTTAGTCACCGACCTTTAGATCTCCTAGAGGGTTTTTAAATCTAGGATATTATAGGCTTCCTCCTTTATCTTATACTTAGTACGCTATAATCTATCTTTAGTTATAAGACTCTAGGCCTTGATTACTACCTCTCTAATAATCTCTTCCCCCCTAGAAGTACTATTTAAGATCTACTTAACTATCTCTAACTAGGCCTTTTTATCCCCTATAATAGTAATAAGACTATATATATAGTCGCGGATATTATAAGGTATTAATAATTACTTAATAATTAACTATTTATTAAAGGGGATAACCTCTATAATAAATAGCTAAGAAACTATTAAATATTAAGGAGGTATAAAGAATAAGGGTAAGTACTACCCTTAAATAGATTAAGTTAGAAGATTAGAACCTTAATAATTAATAAGATTATATTAATACTAAAAAATACCTGTAAAAATTCAAGATTTTTACCTAGGAAAAGTATACTTAAAAGTATAATTTTTTATTTATTAGTAAGTAATAATAGTTATAAGGTAAATTTAAGTCTAAATATAATAAATATACATACGAACTATTATAAATACTAAGACCCTCCTTAAGTATTATAAGGGTTATAAGGTAAACGTTAGTAAAGATGTTAATTTTAGACTAAGGAATTATTTACGATAGTTACCTAGTACTAGAGTATTAATAAATAGTTATTAGGTCTACTTATATTATAACTCTACCGTAACGTTACTATTTAGGACTAATAGGGTATAACTAAGTATACTATTATTAGACGACTTATTATATTAGTTATTATTAGGAAAAGATATTATTATTATTAAGATAGAAGTATTAAAAGACTAACGCTATCTACTAGGTACCTAACTAACTACGGGATATCTAGTATAGTAATATTCTATTCTACTAATAACTTCTACGCTACTAGACCGTTTAATATAATTCTTAAATTATTATATCCCTTATATTATAATATATCTTTTATACTCTTATAATAACTATTAATAGTCCTACTAGATTTATCGCGTTAATATAGACGAATCTATTAGATATAAGAGTTAGTACGGCTTAGTATTTATCTAGCCCTCTAAAGTTTAACTAGGGGTATTTAATAAATTGAATAGTAGAATAGCTTATTTTTATTATTAGAAAGTCTAATATTACGGTTTAATATAAAGATATAATTATATAACTAAGTATAGTATTAGGCCGTTTTTCTACTTCTAATATTATAATTAGTATTCTTATAAGCCGCTAAGTAGCTATTAATAGGATCTAGGCGTTAATAATAAGTTACGATTAATATATTAAGGGTAGTCTACCTATTATCTAATAGTACCTACTTATATATAATATTTCTTATTATTCGGCTAGATATATATTTAGGAGTTTTAGGCCTAATAATATAAAGGTTTCCCTATCTTATTACCTGTAATAGAGCTACGTATAGCTAATTATAGCTAAAAGTAGGCCTAGTTTATAAGTTAATACCTACGTACTTTATTAATTAGCCTTATAATTTATTAATAGTTATAATAAACGCTAGTTAGATAGGGTACTACTTATAAATAAAGGGGGTAGGAATCCGCTTATTATTTTCTTTAGATTATAACGGCGTCTTAAATAGTATTACCTTCTCGCCGTCGTAGGTACTACTTATAATCTCCCCCTTAAAGATATACTTACTATATCTTATTACCCGTAGTTAGATCCTATTATATAGACGTGGCGGATTAAGGTTCCTTAGTAGTATAACTAGTACGCCTAGCTTAACATATAACTTATAAGATAGTAGAGAGGGTTTATAAAACCTATAAAAGTACTTAGGGGGGAAGAGTTTATTATCTTCTTCTAATATAGTATAATTAATGCTCTAGTATATTATTATATTACTAGGGATACGCGATATTATCTTAGTATTAATACTAGTAATATCTTTATTAGTAATAGCGAGAGTAGCCTGTTCTAATAGATAAACCCTCTAAGAGATATTTATCCTAATATTAGTATAGATATTCTTAACTAAATTATTAATAGCGTTTCTAGGGGTATAACTATATTTCTAATATAATACGTCTTTATTAGTAGTA
>JAABUV010004301.1_pt1 | contig 17187 bp, 29 predicted proteins | sample 5559971 | NCBI WGS metagenome assembly JAABUV01 (sample SAMN10711881, study PRJNA513362) | rock metagenome | isolation source: Antarctica rocks | place: Antarctica: Victoria Land, Knobhead nord | collected 2015-12-19
AGCCGGCGCCACAGATGAGGCGGCGGTGGCGCGCTGGCACGAGCGTCTGGCAGACGCGCCGCTGCTGCAGCAGCTGCCGCTTGACCTGCCGCGGCCTGCACTCCCAGGCCGTCGCTGCGGCACCGTGCGCGCGCAGCTGCCTGCAGCTCTGGCTGCGGCGGTGCGAGGTGTTGCGGAGGACGAAGGCGCCTCGCTCTTGGACGCGCTGCTGGCAGCATGGCAAGTGCTGCTGCGGCAGTACTTGCGCGCCGAGGAGGTTGTTACTGGCGCTCTTTTGACCAGCTGCAGTCCGGACGACCCAGCAAGTCTCAACGGCGCCAGTGCAAGCCTTGTACCGATACGAACCTCCGTGACAGGTGAAGAGACAGGCGTGTGTGCTCACCTCTTGTGAAGCATCAAAAGGAGAATTTCTCTACAGTGTGATTACATGTGCACGTGCTCAAAGAGATTAATCTGTGCCAAGTCAAATGCTGATTTCTTGCCCTTTGCATGTTAGTATAGCCCTAGGCATGCGCGAAGCCCAGTGCCTGGCTCTTGCCTTTTCAGCAGTCACGCGTTCACACTGCGCAGGTGGGACACCTTTCAGGCAGCTGCTGCGCGCTGTAAAGGCAGCGACAGCCAATGCTTGCGAGGACGGGAGCGTGCCGCTGCCTGCTCTTGCCAAGGCGCTGGGCGTGGACATTGAAGCGGCATCCTTTCCCATCTTCCAGACTGCAGTCGCGCTTTACGACAATGACCGGGAAAGCACGGCACTAATGCAGCTGGCTGCCAATGCATTCGGGGTACGCGCGATCGGCCTGCCTTCATGCCTCTGCATTAGCACGCATCATGTGTTCGTTAACATGATGCACCAGCGCACACGCGGCATGCTGTTAGTCACAAAAAGAGATGCTGATCCCTTGACAATTCCTAGCTGTCTGGGGCCTTGCCTCAAGTTTGGTTGCCTGACTGACGGGGGCCTTCACAGGCGGGTACCAAGTGCGCTTCTCTGGACCTCGCGCTGGATGTAGTTGCAGGCAGCAATGGCGTAATCGCGCTGATACTGCAGTACAACGCTGACTTGTTTACAGAGGCCACCGGGGAGCGCTTGACTGCGCACCTGCTGGCACGCCGCAGCCCTCGCCTTTTGTAGCTGCCTCAGCAGCAGCATAGCGTGCCTGACAACTGTCGTTACTCCCAGGCCCTGCTCTGGAGCGTCATTGACGGCCTGGACAAGCCCATCAGCAGGCTCAGCATGACCTCCGAGGCTGAGCTGGAAGAGGTGCTGCGCGAGTTCAACGCCACGGACGCGGCGCCCTCGGAGGTCATGCACCGCGGGCAGACCGTGCACGGCGCGCTGGAGCACTGGGCGGCCGTGCAGCCGAACGCGCCGGCGCTGGTGTCCGAGGCGCGTGCCCGCATGGCATGTCGGCGGCCGTGCCGTCACTGCTGCGCATCGCATCTGCCGTGCTGACGCGCCGCGGCGCTGCGCGCAGGGGGCCACGATGAGCTACGCCGAGCTGGACGCGCGCGCCAACCAGCTGGCGCACCGCCTCGTTGGCCTGGGCGTGGGCCCAGAGGTGCCGGTGGGCGTGTTGATGCCGCGCTCGCTGGACCTGGTGGTGGCAATGCTCGGCGTGCTCAAGGCCGGCGGCGCCTACGTGCCCATGGACCCCGCCTACCCGGCGGACCGCCTGGCGATGATGATCGAGGACACCGAGGTGTGCGGGAGGGCGATCCGGCTGGGCACTGCTGCAGAATACTGTGCATGGCCCTGACAGTCTGCGATCGCAGGCGCCCCTCGTGCTGAGCCATACAGAGGTGAGCGCCGTGCGTGGCATTGCCACCGAGGCGCGCATACTTCTGGTGCGCCCATCACAGCACTTGGGTTGTGTCAAGCAGTCCTCATGGCCTGGGCGGGGCGGACAGACACTGGTCACGGTGTGGTGCAGGTGGACGAGGAGCGGGATGCCCTGGCAGAGCTGCCGTCCACATCGGTGGGCCAGCGGGCCAGCGCGAGCGGCATGTGCTACATCATCTTCACCTCTGGGAGCACAGGGCGGCCCAAGGGCGCAGTGCTGCAGCACGACAGCGCCGTCAATTTCCTGCACTTCATCAACAGGCGCGCTCACGCCGGGTGCTGGGAGGTGATGCGTCAGGCTGCGGTGCAGAGGGCTGAGCCTGGGCTTGGTGCGTGCAGGCGCATGCGCTGGGGGGAGGGCGTCGTGCTGCAAAAGACGTCCACGAGCTTCGACCCGTCCATCATGGTGCGCCTGGGCTCCTGCCATAGAGAGCGTTGGATGTGGAGAGGCACAGTCCGCCAGTGGCTGCGCTCTCAGCTTGCGCGCTGCGCTGGCGCAGGAGGTCTTCGGCGCCCTATCCAGCGGCGGCAGCCTCGTCGTCGTGGCTCCCGGTGGCGAAAAGGACACGCAGCACCTAGCGCGCGTGTGCAGGCGGCAGAGCGTGACGTGCCTCTGCCTCGTGCCCTCTCAGCTGGAGGCCCTGCTGCGCGTGCGTCCCCGGTCTCTGCCTTGTGGGCTGCTGTCAGGCAGGCAGCTGGGAACCGGACGTCAGATATCAACCACCCGCGGTCGCGCAGGAGCCCGACTTCAGGGCGTGCGCATCGCTGCGCAGCGTGATCTGCGGCGGCGAAGCCATGCGCGCGCCGCTGATCAAGCTCTTCGCCTCGCTGTTGCCGCATGCCCGTCTGTACAACGACTACGGACCCACGGAGGCGACCGTGGCGTCGACAGGTGAGCGCAGCCCCTGCGCATGCAGGGCGCGCTGCAGGGCCGCCGCGCAGCCCCCGTGACCTGCATGCACGGCCGTGCAGGCTACGATACGCGCAAGTTCGGCAGCGGCGCGTCCGTGCCGATCGGGGTCCCGCTGGCGAACCTGCGCTGCTACGTCCTGAGCGAGCACCTGCAGCCGCTGCCGGTGGGCGTGCCGGGCGAGCTGATGGTCAGCGGCATCCAGCTGGCGCGCGGCTATCTGAAGCGGCCGGACCTCACCGCCGAGAAGTTCATCGCCAACCCGTTCGCGGGCGGCGACCTGCACCACAGCCGCATGTACCGCACCGGTGGGTCCCAGCGGGCCAAGTGCAAGGCGTCACCTTGTGCCCAGCAGCTGCGGTGTAAATCTGCTAGCATGGATTGCCCTGCTGGAGCGGCTTATGATACCGCGCGCCAGGCGACCTTGCGCGCTGGCTGCCGGACGGCAACCTGGAGTTCCTGGGCCGCCTGGACCAGCAGGTGCCCTTTGTGCTGCACTTGACTTTGCGTTATACCTGAAATGTCTACGTATGTGCAGTGCTAGGGGTCTTTCAAGTATTGCCTGCAGAGGCTGGCGTGGGTGCCAGTTCTATTCATGTGGATCATTTGAAGTTGCATGCTTTGCTGAATGGCATTGTGCTGGCATGCAGGTCAAGCTCTTGGGCATGCGGGTCGAGCTTGGAGAGGTCGAGCACGCGCTCGCAGAGGTGCCCGGCGTGGAGCTGGTGGTGGCTACCGTGCTGAAGGATCTCGTTGGCGCCCAGCGTTTGGTGGCCTATGTGACGCCTGCTGCCACTGACCCTGCTGATGCGCTAGCAGCAGTGAAGGCACGGCTGCCGGCGCACATGGTGCCCTCCATTGTCGTGCCACTGGATGCGATGCCGCGTCTGCCAAATGGCAAGATCAGCAGGAGCGCGCTGCCGGCGCCGGACTGGGGCGCAGGCATGGCTGGGGAGTACGTAGCGCCCGCCAGCGAGCTGGAGGCGCAGCTGCAGGCGGTGTGGCAGGAGGTGCTCGGCCAGGAGCGCATCAGCGCGCAGGCCGACTTCTTCACGATTGGCGGCAACTCGCTGCAGGCGCGGCCCTCGTGTATAAGTAGGCCGCATGTCCGGATTGCTCAGCGTGACCGCAGAAAAAACAATCAGGGGGTTAACAGGCTGGTACGTGGGGCGACAGGCAAACAGGGTACTGATCAGTATTCGTGAGGCACTGCGCATGGACATACCCACCGCGCAGCTCTTTGGCACTCCAACAATAGCCGGCCTGGCAGAGGCGGTGGCGCGCATGGGCGCAAGCCCCAGCGGCCAGCCCTCCATCCCGCTGGCTGGGTACACTGCCAAGCAGCTGGCCGCGGGCGTGCCCTGCTCGCTCAACCAGGAGCAGATGCTGGTGCTGCATGAGCAGCAGCCGGACAGCACGGCTTACAATGTGCAGGACGCAGTCTGGCTGCGTGGTGACGTCGCTGAGGACGCCTTGGAGGCCGCGCTGACGGCCCTGGCCTGCCGGCAGAGCTCGATGCGAACGCATTTTGTAGAGCTAGATGGCCGGGTGCTGCAGGCGGTGCTGCCCGTCGGTGACCCTCGCGCAGCCGTCAAGCTGCACCGGCGCACTTTGCCGGCGGGGCCGGCCGTGGAAGCAGAGCTGGCGCGGCTGATTGCGCAGCCGTTTGCACTGGTTGGCGGGGGCGTGCCGCTGCGCATCTACCTGCTCAGTGGACGAGACGCGCGCGTGCTGCTGCTGAGCGCACACCATGCCATCAGGTGCTCACAAGCCTGACTATATGCACATGTGCTGGCATACATCCTATACATGTACTCGTAAGCAACACAAATTCAGAGCTGCATGTGGCCTGATGCACCTGGCTCGTTGACCCAACGCTCTGCGGCAGTAAGGGTGCGGTTTGGGGTGCAGCGACGGGTGGAGCATGGGCGTGATGTACAGCGAGCTCGCCGCAATCTACAGCGCGATGCGGCGCGGGGGCGCGCCGCCCCAGCTGCCACAGCTGCCCGTCCAGTATGTGGACTACAGCGCATGGCAGCGTGCGCGCCTGGAGCGCGGCGAGCTGGAGGCGCAGCGCGCGTACTGGCGCCAGCAGCTGGCGGGCGTGCCGCAGCTGCTGGAGCTGCCCACAGACTTCCCGCGGCCGGCCAGCTTCAGCGACCGCTGTGGCTCAGTGCCCGTGGCGGTACCGGCCGCGCAGGCCAGGGCCCTGCGCGCTCTGGCAGCCAGCTGCGGCGCCACCACCTTCATGGCGCTCCTGGCGGTCTGGCAGGTGCGTGCAGAGCAGTCCGAAGAGGCTGCTGCGCTTGCGGGCAGTTCCGCCTTGCTACGATACAGAGCAACACAGTGTGGTTGGCAGACTCACTCAGGGATCTCTTCTCACCATGCAAGCATGTGCTTATCACCAGGTGCTGCTCAGCCGCTACGGCCGCGCTGAGGACGTGGTGACTGGAACGCCCCTTGCCAACCGAAGCCGGCAAGAGCTGGAGGGCCTGTACGGCTACTTTGTAACCTCGGTGGCGCTTCGTACGGACTTATCAGGCATGCTGAGACATTCGACGCTTACAGATTCAGATTTGATCCAGGGGCCTTGTCGCTGACACCTTTGTTGGACTAAGGCAGGGATAGCATGGCTGCTCGAGTGCTATAATCACACTCTGCAATGCCATAGACGCCTTTGAAAGCATGCTAGGCGTGTGGGCCGGAGTCGACCATCCGAGCTGCCTCACGTCTCACGCGCGTGGCTTGCCCCGCACAGGCGCACCAAGCGTCCGGGAGCTGCTGGCGCGCGTGCGCATGCTCGTGCGCGACGCCGTCGCAAACGCAGACGTGCCGTTCGCGGTGGTAGTCCAGGACGCCCGCGTGGCGCGCAGCGCGGCGTATAACCCGGTGTTTCAGAACATGTGCGTGCTGCAGGACGCCGCCTTCTTCCGCCTGCCCAGCCTGGAGGGCGCGACGGCGGAGGCCATGAAGGTGGGCGACCTCACGGCCATGCAATACACGAGTGCCTGGCCTGCTGTATAGCAGCATGCAACAACCTGACGTTTTTTGGACAGTCTCGCGCATGCTCGCAGTGCTGTGACATGCTGCCGATCAGACGCCAGGTGCTTGCACAGCGTCCGGCTGGCGTGCAAGCGCTGCGGTGTGCTGCGCAGCTGGACAGCACCGGCGCGCAAGTGGACCTGGTGCTTACTCTGGCCGAGTCTGGCGATGAGCTCACCGGGACACTGGAGTTCTGCGCCGACTTGTACACAGACGACACTGTTTCGCGCATGGCGGACCACTTTCTGGTAAGGCTGCTTGAAGCTGCCAGTGCTACTCTGTCATGCTGCATGATAGCTACAGCCACTGTTTCAGTGCTGTGCACTTGCCGCTGGTGACCTCCCGCCCAACCCCCCCTGCAGGCACTGCTGGAGAGCGCGACTTCGACACCAAACGCGCCCATTGACCGCCTCGGCTTTGTGTCGCATACAGAGGCAGACATGCTGTTGCACAGCTTCAACGCTGTGGAGCTTGCGCCTTCAAGGCTCATGCATGCCAACCAGACCATCCACGGACTCCTGGAGCACTGGGCCGCGGCAACGCCTGGCGCGAAGGCAGCCATATTCAAGGTGCAAGAGTACGCCTTGTATGAGACTCTGCGTGCCTATAGGGTCTGAAATCGCATGGGTGCTCAAAAGACACACTCGCAGAGAGACCAGATGTTATAGCATCCCGTTCGCTGTTCAGACCTGTGCCATTGCGCAGCATTTGCAGAGGGCGCTGATGTGGTCATAACACCCAAGCGCGTGTGCAGGAGGAGTGTGTCTCCTATGCGGAACTGGACAGGCGGGCCAACCAGCTCGCGCATCGCCTCATAGCCCTGGGCGTGGGGCCGGAAGTGCCTGTGGGCGTCATGATGGAACGCTCGATGGACCTCATAGTGGCGCTGCTGGGCGTGCTGAAGGCGGGCGGCGCCTACGTGCCCATGGACCCCAGCTATCCGCCGGGCCGCCTGGCGTTGATGATGGAGGACTCGGAGGTGCGTGTGAGACCGGCGTTGCTGAAGGCTCCTAATGTGTTTCTGCGGATTGCTGTCTCAGCTGTGCTGCATCACTCGCAGGCGCCAGTGCTGCTGAGCCAGATGGATGTGTACGAGCGTGTGGCTGTGCCGGAAGGCGCGCACGTCCTGCTGGTACGCTCGTGGCATGCCAAGCTCATGTCAGCATTGCGGCGTGACATTCTCACAGAATACCATCACCTCGCCTAACTGAAGTTGGAGGCGATGTCCGCCTAATGGCGCTGCTGCAGGTGGACGGAGAGAAGAGGTCGCTTGCCAGTGAGCCGACCATGCGGCCTCATGCACACGTGGGAGCTGACAACATGTGCTACATCATATTCACATCCGGCAGCACTGGACGGCCCAAGGGCGCCGTGCTGCAGCACGCCGGCGTCATCAACTACCTGCACTGCCTCACAACGTGCGAGGCAGCGCTCCTAAGCAAGCTGTCCAGTCCAGCTGCGCATGTCACTGCAAGCAGGCTAGCTTGCGTACTCATGCGAGTCAGCTGCGGCAGGAAGCTGGACCTGGGGCCGAGTGACGTTTTCCTGCAGAAGGCGCCCGTCAGCTTCGACGCGTCAGTGCAGGAGCTGTTCAACTCGCTCGCCTGCGGCGGCGTGCTGCTGCTGGCGGAGCCTGGCGGCGAGCGAGACACGCAGTACCTGGCGCGCCTGTGCAAGGAGCATTGCGTTACATGCGCCAGCTTCGTGCCGTCGCAGCTGGACGCGCTGCTGCAGGCACAGGCCCAGCATCCTCCAGCTATGTAGAGGACTTCACCAGCAGGACAGTGTTGACGTGTGTGCTGTGCACAGGAGCCGGAGATGTCTGCTTGCAAGTCCATGCGCCATGTGCTGGTAGGTGGCGAGGCGCTGCCGCCTGCTCTGGCAACGCGCTTTCAGCAGCGCCTGCCGCACGCGCACCTGCACAACGCGTACGGACCGACAGAGACAACTGTGGATGCCACAGGTGGGAGCGTTGATGATATGCAGGCTGCATGGGCTCGAAGCATCATCACTGACATCACAACGCCTGTAACCGTTTGCAGGCTATGACATACCCGCCGAGTTCAAGGGCGGCGGCACTGTGCCTATCGGGCAGCCGATCGCCAACCTGCGCTGCTATGTGCTGGACGCGCATCTGCAGCTGGTGCCGGTGGGCGTGCCGGGCGAGCTGATGGTCAGCGGCGTCCAGCTGGCGCGCGGGTACCTGAGGCGCCCAGACCTGACCGCTGAGAAATTTATTGCCAACCCCTTCCCGGGCAGCGACCGTGTCCACAGGCGTTTGTACCGTACAGGTGTGGTCCTGCCTCTGATTTGTTAGATTAGGATGTACTCGCTGCATGCAGCGTGCACCTGCACTTGAACAGCAATGAATAGCTGCAAATTGCTTGGTGCATGTCCAAGGCGACCTGGCGCGCTGGCTGCCGGACGGCAACCTGGAGTTCCTGGGCCGCCTGGACCAGCAGGTGCTCTGCAGTTTTTTTTTTTGCACTGCATGCACTTTCAGCCGCTGCAGGCCATAGTGCAGCGGTGCCACCTGCGCCCAGCACTTGTGTGAAGACATGTATGCATGGCCCAGAATGGCAAATAAGATTGCGTGGCCACTCAGGTTCTGCTGCGTGTCATGCAGGTCAAATTGCTGGGCGTGCGCGTCGAGCTCGGGGAGGTCGAGCACGCGCTCGCAGAGGTGCCCGGCGTGGAGCTGGTGGTGACCTCTGTGCTCATGGACCCCGCTGGCGCTCAGCGCCTGGTGGCGTATGTGACGCCTGCCGCTGTGGACCCTGCCGCTGCGGTAGCAGCACTGAAAGCGCGGCTGCCCGCGCATATGGTGCCGTCCGTGGTGGTCCCGCTGGAAGCCATGCCGCGGCTGCCTAATGACAAGGTCGACAGGAGCGCGCTGCCGGCGCCGGACTGGGGCGCAGCAGTGTCAGCGGAGTATGTGGCGCCCGCCAGCGAGCTGGAGGCGCAACTGCAGGCGGTGTGGCAGGAGGTGCTCGGCCGGGAGCGCATCAGCGCGCAGGCCGACTTCTTCGCGATCGGCGGCAATTCGCTGCAGGCACGTTGTCCATGATGTTGCTGCTGAGCTGCTGCCCTTCACATTAATTCTTATTATAGCGTAGCACTGTAGCAGGCTGGCGTGAGGCAGGCTGACGAGTGGCCCGGTGTGGCATGGCAGGTGGGCGCCGTCATGGCCAAAGTCCGCCAAGCAGCCAAAGTGGGCGTGGCTTCCGCGCAGCTGTTCAGAACCCCAACCATCGCGGGTCTGGCCGCTTTCCTAAGCAGCGCAGCGCCCGCCAGCAGTGCAGCGGCAGCTATACCCCCAGCATCCTTCAGCGCGGCGCAGCGGGAGGCGGGCGTGCCCTGCTCGGCCAACCAGGCGCAGATGGTGGCGCTGTATCACATGGACTCGTACAGCTCTGCATACAACATGCCAGAGGCACTGCGCCTGCACGGCCCCCTAGACGTCGCTGCGCTGCAAGACGCGCTGCGCGCCCTGGCAGCCCGGCATGAGATCTTGCGAACGCAGCTGCTGGAGCGCGACGGGCATGTGCTGCAGTCGGTGTTGCCTGTTGATCACCCGCGCGCACTGCCCACGCTGCTGCGGCACAGCGTGCGCGGCCAGGGCGGCGAGCGAGCTGCGCGTATACTGATTGCCCAGGAAGCCAACCGGCCCTTCCAGTTGATGGGGGAGGTCCCACTTCGCCTGGTGCTGGTGGAGCTTGCAGTGGACGACCACGTGCTGCTCACTGTCATGCATCACATCATGAGGTGCGGCGCGGCCCACCATCACCACGTTCCAAGCTCGACCCTGCCGTCTCTCTCTCAGCACACTGCATATTGCTGACATGATGCAGGCCACTCAGCAGTGATCTGCGCGGCTGGCAGTGATGGGTGGAGCATGGGCGTTTTCTATGAGGAGCTGGGCGCAATGTACAGCGCGGCGCTGGCGGGGCGAGCATGCGACATGCCGCCGCTGCCCATCCAGTACGCGGACTTTGCGGCTTGGCAGGCGGCATACATAGAGAGCGAGCAGTTGCAGGCGCACCTGGGCTACTGGACGCAGCAGCTTGCGGACGCACCGCCGCTCCTGATGGTGCCCACGGACTTCCCGCGACCGGTCGTGCGAGGCGGCGAGGCTGGCTCTGCACCGCTGCGCGTGTCGGCTGACGTGACCGAGCGCCTGAGGCACCTGGCGTCAAATGCCGGGGCGACGATGTTCATGCTGGTCCTTGCAACGTGGCAGGTGCGCGCCTCACATCGAAGGGCTTTCCTGTGCTGAAGCGCTTGGGTCATAAAAATACAGTGGCTGGCTATGTGCTAGTGCTGAGGCTGCCGACAAACAGATTTTTTCATGCAGGTGCTTTTGGGGCGCTACAGCCGCTCTCATGACATTGTTGTGGGCACGCCGCTGGCAAACCGCTCTCGCCCTGAGCTGGAGGGCCTGATTGGCTATTTTGTGAACACTGCTGCGCTTCGCACAGACGTGTCAGGTACCGCCCTTGCAGTCTCCTCGCCCATGTGCATGCAAGAATCACTTGCAGAACATGGGTATGAGTAGTTCCTTAATTTGTATTTCTGTATTTCTGTAGTTGGGGTTGACCAGCTGACAGGCACTATCGCCTGCGAAGTACGTCACAATGTATCCTGGACTAACAAGTGGCGATGTGCACTGCAGGCTCGCCCACGTTCCTGGAGCTTCTGGGGCGCACAAAGCGTGTGGTAACGAGCGCTATCGAGCACGCCGACGCTCACTTCACCCGCGTCGTCGAGGCCACCCGCGTCCCGCGAAGCAGCGCTTACACACCCATCTTTCAGACCCTTCTGACCCTGCAGGGCGCAGCGCATGGCTCACGGAGAAGTGAAGGAGCCGTGAGCCTGCTTCGGCTTGAAGTGGAAGAAGTGGAGGTGTGCTCCCTGCACTCGCTGATCTTCAAGCATGTTCAGGCCTGCGTATTCATGTGGGATCTACATAATGAATGTGCATGAGGCTCGTCAGGCGCTTTTTCCACATGCGCCAGCTGTGTGACCGTCGTCATGCAGCTGCGCTCGTCATGTCGTTTGACGAGGCTGAAGACGCCTGTTGAGCAGGTGGGGTGACGTAAGCTGCCTGTCGTGCGGCAGATGGGCGCCTCGCAGGCGCAGACAGATCTGGTGCTGGCCATGGATGAAGGTCATGAGCTGTCGGGCAGCATCGAGTTTGCGGCTGAGCTGTTCTTGCCGGCTACAGCTGAGCAAATGGCGCGACACCTTGAGGTATCCACCATCACTACTCTCACAATGGTCACATATTCACTCTGCTCGACTGCCACATGGATGGCCCTCAGCATGCTCCTGGGTATGCTAGTACTGCGGCTGACCCCATGCCGTTTCATGACAGGTTCTGTTTGGCAGCATTGCCGCCGCACCAGACTGCCCCGTGGACGACCTGGGCATCATGGCGCCCGAGGAGTGCCGCCTGGTGATGCAGCACACGTTCAGCCCTCTGCGGCTGGGCCCCGCCGTGGGCGCATACGCGCGCCAGACCATCCACGGCATGCTGGAGCACTGGGCAGCGGCTACGCCCGGAGCGCCTGCTGTGTCATTCCAGGTGTGCTGCTGCGTGCTTGCGGCCATGCATGCCGTGCAGCTGCGCCGCAAGCCATAAGTGCGCTGCATTGCTGCGCACAGGGCGCGACTCTAAGCTACGCCGAGCTGGACAAGCGAGCCAACCAGCTGGCGCACCAGCTGATAAGCCTGGGCGTGGGCCCGGAGGTGCCGGTGGGTGTGATGTTGGAGCGGTCGATGGAGCTGGTGGTGGCGCTGCTGGGTGTGCTCAAGGCGGGCGGCGCGTACGTGCCCATGGACCCCAGCTACCCGGCAGACCGCCTGGCGCTGATGATGGAGGACACTGAGGTGTGAAGTGTTACGTGTGGACGCTGACACATGTCAGTTGGGCATCCTCACATGCGCCTGTCTCGCACGCAAGCTCCGACCTGAGCAGTGTGTGCTGTCACAGGCGCCAGTCCTTCTCAGCCACACGGCGGTGCACTCAAGGGTAGGCATGCAGACCAAGGCGCATGTGCTGCTGGTAAGCGCGCGCTGCATCACAGCCATTGTGATTACGCTCCATTCGCTTGCTCTTTGAGACAGCCTGCATGGCAAGCAGCAACGGGGTTGCGTGCCCCACAGGTGGACGGCAGCGCGAACGACCTGGGGCGCCAGCCTGCCATGACGCCCGGGGAGCGAGCTCAGCCGAACAGCATGTGCTACATCATTTTCACGTCCGGTAGCACTGGCCGCCCGAAGGGCACAGTGCTGCAGCACGCGGGCGTCGTCAACTACCTGCACTGCCTCACGCTGTGCGCGCTCCAATGTCCATATAGTACTTGCTGTCCAATCATGGCAGAAGCAAGGACTTACTGGCACCTGCCCCTGCCCTGGCAGGAAGATGGAGCTGGGGCCGCGCGACGTGTTTCTGCAGAAGGCGCCAGTCAGCTTCGATGCGTCGGTGCAGGAGCTCTTCAATCCATATGCATGCGGGGGAATGCTCCTGCTGGCGGCGCCCGGCGGCGAGCGAGATACGCAGTACCTTGCGCGCCTGTGCAAGGAGCAGCGCGTCACCTGCGCCAGCTTCGTGCCCTCGCAGCTGGACGTGTTGCTGCAGGCGCGCACGCTGCTTGCGTGATGATGGCTCCAAGCATTACACACAGGCGCTCTGCTGCTGAGCGGCGGGTGTTACGGCTCAGGAGCCAGAGGTGTCAGCGTGCACGGCCATGCGGCACGTGCTGGTGGGCGGGGAGGCGCTGCCGCCCGCGCTGGCGGCGTGCTTCAAGCAGCGCCTGCCGCGCGCGCACCTGCACAACGCGTACGGGCCGACAGAGACGACCGTCGATGCCACAGGTGCCAGCATGGCTGGGTGTGGTGTGCATTGCGTTGCAAGACCGCGTGTTTGGGTACCTCAGCCGTTGCAGCCATGCAGGCTATGACGTCACCGCGGAGTTCAAGGGCGGCGCGACGGTGCCCATCGGGCAGCCCATTGCCAACCTGCGCTGCTACATCCTGGACGCCCGGCTGCAGCCGCTGCCGGTGGGCGTGCCGGGCGAGCTGATGGTGAGCGGCATCCAGCTGGCGCGCGGCTACATCAAGCGCCCCGACCTGACCGCCGAGAAGTTCATCGCCAACCCGTACTCGAACGGCGACCCAGACCACAGCCGCCTGTACCGCACAGGTGCGCGGTAGTCTGCATACATGCTTGCGCGCGACCACAGCGAGCGCTGTCTCACAGGGACCGCGCTGCAGGCGACCTCGCGTGCTGGCTGCCCGGCGGCGTCATCGACTTCATGGGGCGCCTTGACAACCAGGCATGCCCACCCTCGGGAGGTGTGTTGGTATTGTGCCGCGTCAACGGTGTGGTTGTGACGGCGGTGGTGGGCGCACACCAGGTCAAGCTGCGCGGCTTTAGAGTGGAGCTGGGTGAGATTGAGCACGCGCTTTCCGAGCTCCCTGGCGTCCAGCTGGCGGCGGCTCTGGTGCTCCAGGACCTGACAGGCTCGCAGCGGCTGGTGGCCTACATCACGCCCGCGTCTGCCGACCCCGCAGCAGCCAGAGCGGACCTGAGGGAGCGCCTGCCGGCGCACATGGTGCCGGACGTCGTTGTGCCGCTGGAGCGCATGCCGCTGCTGCCCAACGAGAAGGTGGACCGTAGGGCGCTGCCGGCGCCGGACTGGGGCGCGGGCGCGGCCGAGGAGTACGTGGCGCCCGCCGGCGAGCTGGAGGCGCAGCTGCAGGCGGTGTGGCAGGAGGTGCTGGGCAGGGAGCGCATCAGCGCGCAGGCGGACTTCTTCGCCGTGGGAGGCAACTCGCTGCAGGTGCTGCTTGCATCCCGGCTTCTTGTCGCTCATGCTGGTACTCTTTGCAGCCCCGCAACACAGCAGCTCACTCACCACCCGCACGTGGCAGGCGGGCAAGGTGATGATACGCGTGCGCCAAGTAGTTGGCAAGGACGTGCCGACGGCGCAGCTGTTCCGCACGCCCACCATCGCCGGCCTGGCGCTGGCGCTCGGGCGCATCAACGCCGGGCCCGCGCAGGCGGCCATCCCGCGCGCGGGCTTTAGCGCCGAGCAGCGCGCGGCGGGCGTGCCCTGCTCCGCCAACCAGCAGCAGATGCTGGTGCTGCACCAGATGCAGCCGGACAGCGCGGCCTACAACATGGGCGACGCCCGGCGCCTGCGCGGCGAGGTCAGCGCGGCCGCGCTGCAGCGCGCGCTCGCGTTCCTGGCGCGGCGGCACGAGGTGCTGCGCACGCGCTTCGTGGAGCGCGGCGGCGTCATGCTGCAGGCCGTCGTGCCGGCCGACGACCCGGAGGCGGCGCCGCGCCTGCAGCGCGTGAGCCTGCCGGCGGGCGGCGACGCGGGCGGGCTGGCGCGGGTGGTCGACGACGTCATCAACAGGCCGTTCCAGCTGCTCGGGGCTGGCGTGCCACTGCGAGCAGCGCTTATCTCAGTCGCGCCAACGGAGCACGTGTTCGTGACCGGCATGCACCACATTCTGAGGTGCGCGCGCCATGCACCCTTTATCAGGCTGCTCTGTGTGCGCCGCGCGCGGCGAAGCTGTCTACGCATGTGGTGACGAGCCCGGTGTGTTGCGCAGCGACGGCGTGAGCGCCGGCATCTTCATGACCGAGCTGGCGGCAGCCTACAATGCGATCTCGGCCGGGCGCGCCAAGCCCGACCTGGCCGCCCTGCCGATCCAGTACGCCGACTTCAGCGCCTGGCAGCGCGCGCGCCTGGACGGCGGCGAGCTGGAGGCGCAGCGCGCGCACTGGCGGCAGCAGCTGGCCGACGCGCCGCTGCTGCTGCAGCTGCCCACGGACTTCGCACGGCCGGCCGAGCCCAGCGGCCGCGCCGGCGACGTCGGCCTGGAGGTGTCGGCGGAGGCGACGGCGGGCCTGCGCGCGCTCGCGGCGGGCTGCGGGGCGACGATGTTCACGGTGCTGCTGGCGGCCTGGCAGGTGCGCGGGCCGCGCCCCTGCCCGCCCGGCCGCCCCGCGCTCGGTCCAGCGGCGGGCCTGACGGCGCCCCGCCGCCCGGGCGCCAGGTGCTGCTGGGGCGGTACAGCCGGAGCGAGGACGTGGTGGTGGGCACGCCGCTGGCCAACCGCTCGCGGCCCGAGCTGGAAGGGCTGCTGGGCTACTTCGTCAACACCGTGGCGCTGCGCGGGGACCTGTCGGGTGCGCCTCGCCGCCACGCGCCACCGCAACACGCGTGCTGCTGGCGCCGCCCGGCCGCAGGCACTGCAAACGCTGCGGGACCCTAGGGCCTGCGCCCGCGCGCGCAGGCGACCCCAGCTTCCGCGGCCTGCTGCGGCGGGCGAAGGCGGCGGTGCAAGGCGCGCTGGAGAACGCGGACGTGCCCTTCCAGCAGGTCGTGGCCGATGCCCACGTGCCGCGCAGCTCGGCCTACAGCCCGCTGTTCCAGAACCTGTTCACGCTGGCGAACGCCAGCTTCGAGTCCGCGCTCGAGCTGGACGGTGCGATCGTCGAGCAGGCCGAGGTGCGCCCGCCCGGCAAGGTTCCAGGGCAGGTCCCACCTGGCTGCAGCACTGCGAGCGCAGAGCTGCGGACGCGGCGGGCTGAGCGTCGGCGCGCATGCGCCAGGCCGCCGAAGGCGAAACGCAGTTCGACCTGGTCCTGCAGATGGCCGACGAGGGCGGAACGCTCAGCGGGCAGCTGCAGTTCAGCCGCGACCTGTTCACCGACGACATGGCCGGGCGCATGGCCAGCCATTACGCGGTGCGGTCCCGTCGTGGCAGGGCGGGGCTGCCGCGACACCCGCGGCTGCATGCCTGATGCTGGCCAGGCTCGTGATTTCTCGCGCCGCGCGCGTGCAGGCGCTGCTGGAGAGCGCGGCGGCCGCGCCGGACGCGCACATCCAGCGCCTGAACTTTGTGAGCCCGGCCGAGCGCGCGCTCGTGCTCAGCGCCTTCAACGCCACGGATGCGGCGCCCTCGGAGGTCATGCACCGCGGGCAGACCGTGCACGGCGCGCTGGAGCACTGGGCGGCCGTGCAGCCGGACGCGCCGGCGCTGGTGCTCGAGGCGCGTGCCCGCATGGCCATGTCTGCGGCCGTGCCGTCCGCTGCTGCGCATCGCATCTGCCGTGCTGACGCGCGGCGGCGCTGCGCGCAGGGGGCCACGATGAGCTACGCCGAGCTGGACGCGCGCGCCAACCAGCTCGCGCACCGCCTCGTAGGCCTGGGCGTGGGCCCGGAGGTGCCGGTCGGCGTGCTGATGCCGCGCTCGCTGGACCTGGTCGTGGCAATGCTCGGCGTGCTCAAGGCCGGTGGCGCCTACGTGCCCATGGACCCCGCCTACCCGGCGGACCGCCTGGCGATGATGATCGAGGACACGGAGGTGCGCAGAGAGAGCGATCCGGCTCGGCGCTGTTTCACAAGGGTGCTACGCCATGCCAGGACAGTGCATGCCCCTGACAGTCTGCGTTTGCAGGCGCCGCTCGTGCTGAGCCAGAGAGAGGTGAACGCCGCGCGCAACATCGCCACCGAGGCACGCGTACTTCTGGTGCGCCACTCACAGCAGTAGCATCTGGCAAGCAAGCCTCACTGCCTGGGCAGATACACGGTCAGCCACTGGGCGCGGGTGGTGCAGGTGGACGAGGAGCGGGATGCCCTGGCAGAGCTGCCGTCCATATCGGTGGGCCAGCGCGCTGACGCACGCAACATGTGCTACATCATCTTCACCTCCGGCAGCACAGGGCGGCCCAAGGGCGCGGTGCTGCAGCACGACAGCGCCGTCAACTTCCTGCACTTCATCAACAGGTCCGCTCACATTGGCTGCTGGCAGGCGATGGCACATCAGAGCTGCGGTGCCGAGCCTGGGCTTGGTGCCTGCAGGCGCATGCGCTGGGGCGAGGGCGTCGTGCTGCAGAAGACGTCGACGAGCTTCGATCCATCCATCATGGTGCGCCTGGCCTCCTGCCCGAGAGAGCGATGCATGTGCAGAGGCACAGTCCGCCAGTGGCTGCGCTCTCAGAGTCCGCGCTGCGCTGGCGCAGGAGGTCTTCGGCGCCCTTGCCAGCGGCGGCAGTCTTGTCGTCGTGGCTCCCGGCGGCGAGAAGGACACGCAGCACCTGGCGCGCGTGTGCAGGCGGCACGCCGTGACGTGCCTCTGCCTCGTGCCCTCTCAGCTGGAGGCCCTGCTGCGCGTGCGGCCCCGCCTCGTAGGCTGCTGTGAGGCAGCTGGGTACCAGACCGCAGATGCTGAGCGGGGTCACGGCGTGCAGGAGCCGGACTTCAGGGCGTGCGCATCGCTGCGCAGCGTGATCTGCGGCGGTGAAGCCATGCGCGCGCCGCTGATCAAGCTCTTCGCCTCGCTGTTGCCGCATGCCCGCCTGTACAACGACTAC
>JAABUV010004302.1_pt1 | contig 17184 bp, 28 predicted proteins | sample 5559971 | NCBI WGS metagenome assembly JAABUV01 (sample SAMN10711881, study PRJNA513362) | rock metagenome | isolation source: Antarctica rocks | place: Antarctica: Victoria Land, Knobhead nord | collected 2015-12-19
CGCCTATGCAAATTCGCAAACTGCAGTAGCTCGGTCGCCCTTCTCAACCAGCATGGGTTGCTGCTCTGACGTCATCTGTCTACCTTGCAAATGCTTCAACGCCATCATCGACGTCGTGATAGTGGTACTCTGCTGTCCTTGTCGCTGCTGCTGCGGCTGCCCAATCACAACGACTGAGATATAGCAGATCTTCATACCACGCAATGCAGACAGGGTAAGATTTCCTGTCATGCAGTCTTGCCCATTGCAGACTAGACCCTGGGAAGGCAGACAGACAAGTGTGGTTTGCAGGAACAGCCAACATGGCCTCAAGCTGTACAAGTGATGCCAGGTCGATGCTGTACAGCTGCTGAAGGCCCCACGCATGATGGCAAAGTGCGTCGGCATCCGAAGACACATATGCAAGTCGAGGGCAACAAAACACAGCCGCCCTCGAGGGCCTTGGTACTTGTAGTGCAATATCAACCATTTCACTAGCACACCTCCTGGCTCACACCTGGGCATGTTCATATTGTGCCAACAGAATAGACAGAGCAAGATTGCAGTAAGCAAGCGTCAATTACTCACAGACAACACCAACAGTGCTGCAAATGCACTGTACCAGTGTAGGCGTGACTTTATAGGCTTGCTGTGACCAATTTGACAGAGATACTACACAGCAATTGCTGCTAGCACAATGTTGTTAAACACTTGCGTCTGCACATGCTGAAAGGCAGGTACATGAACAGCTTTATGTTACACTGCTGTACATGTGCAGTGTGTACAGTGAACAGTTTTCACACAAGTGCTACTCATTGTACTGAGCACACCGGTGCGTATTAACGCTGACCACCCTATCACAGAGAGGAAGTGACTGAGCATGACCAACATCCCTCATGTGCAATCCATGAACACGTATGGGGTCTTGCAACATGTTCATTTGTTGTACTATATTAACTATGTCTTACACGGATTGCGCTCGCTTGAACTCAAAGCGCGGCCCTCAATAAATTATCTAAACTGCAACGCAGATGACGCCCATAACGAGGTGCATGCACGAAGTCAGTGTTTGCTTGTCATCATGCACATGCATGAGGTGCATGCTTGTAGCAGGTGGAGCTCCCTTGACCGTGAAAATTCATTGTCATGCCGCAGTGCGTCCTGACGCATTCCGACTATTTGCTTCACGGGCATAGCATGCGAAGTATGACGTTGCTAGCATACCTGCTGCAATAGCGATAAATTCTAGCGTTGCTGGCTTCATTCGCGGGCTTATGTTGCGGTACACACGTCAGCGATCCTGTCCACAGTTTTCTAGCAGTCGGCCTGTCGTGCCGTTCGCCCGTCGTTCGCAAACCTCTAGTATCCACCATCAGCCATATAGGTCTTGGAAGCAGCTGACCAACCACCCCAGACGCAAGTCAAGCTGTACCACCTGCACTGTTGTTGCTCTTGAGGAGCGTGATCCCAGCACATCTTCGATGGACGAAAATCAGATGTGGAGACAGCGTTGGTGAGCGTTTCACACCAGAGTCAAGTTCACCTACCGATAGGGTGGTCCCTAATGATATTTTGTTGCAACAGGAGCAATGGGTCGCCCCCGCATGCTCCAGTCGCTCCACCTCCACACCCTACATACGATCTTGCAGAGGCAAGTAGCAGTCAAACTGGTGGTGACTGATCATATAGGGTCAACCGCAGAAGGCACACGTGTTACAAGATATTCATGTCAATGCCATTCTGCGCAGGTCGTACAATTTGCGCTTGCTGAAGATGCAGGCGAGCTTGGTGATGTCACCACCTTGTCTACGTATGCTAGCACAACTCTTTGGCATTTGCTGCAAGGACTGTTGTCCAAAGCCGTCAGCCTGTCTCAATAAGCTTGCACAGGCTGAACACAGTCACTGCATGGGTCTGGTTGTACAGCAGGTATGTTGTTGATGCAGGGTCCCAGAAGATCTAGAAGGACAAGCCACCTTCTTAGCAAAAGCTGATGGAGTCCTGGCTGGGTTAGCTGTAGCAGATCTTGTAAGTCATGTTGCCTCTGCCCATGTCATGTCAACCCAGATGCTTGGCATTTGCAGATCTTGTAAGTCATGTTGGCTCTGCCCATGTCATGTCAACCCAGATGCTTGGCATTTGCCATGTCCAAATAACACCGCAGTATACAAACCCCTGGCTGACTACTTCCGCATGATGTGCCCTTTGGACACCAAGCTCTTTTTCAAACTCCATATGCTTGCACAGGTGTTCTCCACTGTAGATCCCTGCTTGTCAGTATCATGGTCTGGCAAGGATGGAGATCATGTCAAATCAGGAACTAAGTTTGGAGTTGTGAAAGGCAGTGCGCGGTCAATACTTGTGGCAGAGCGCATTGCTTTGAACTTCATGCAGCGCATGAGCGGCATTGCAACTGCCACTGCTGCAATGACAGACAGAATGCAGGCAAGCACTCTCCCTTCACAAGGTAGCCATTTGTGCAAGAAAAGCCACCATAAATATCATTGTGACATAACAGTGTAGCATCCAGTGGCCCCTTTGCAGCTTCAGGTGATGACATGAGACCATCAGCACTCTTACCCACATGCGTTTTGCCATTAGTAATGATGTCACAATGCCCAATGTGTGGTGCTGTAATGCATGCCGTGTAATCACCCCTCTCAACACCGCTCAATGTTGTCTTTGACACAGTCTGTCTGTCCTTGAGCAATCTGTCATTGCAGCCTGCCGGCCAGAACTTTGCCTTCAGAGCAGTAGGGAAGCACTGGGAATAAACCTCCAGTAACATCATGCCTTGACAGCATGCACACCTGACAGGGCACATCTGCGCGCATCTTGGAGACAAGGAAAACAGCCCCCGGATTGAGGCTACCAGACAAGTGGGCAGTACTCATTGGTGGTGGCAAGAACCATAGAATAGGCTTGTTTGACATGGTCATGATCAAGGACAACCATGTCACGTCAGCGGGAGGCGTCATACCTGCCATCCAACATGCACAGGTTTGCCTTCAGAGTGGTTGTTGGCGTCTAGCAGCAGCTTTACAACAATGCTCATACCATCCTGGCCTTTGTACGTACGAAATAGCCGCCTCTCAAGTTGGTGCTCTGAGCTTGTTACCTGAGTCACCAAGACATTGAGGGCATATTTTAGCTGGTGCAGTATGCCTCTTGCCTTTGGTAATTTTGTTTGAATGTGTGGCTGTATCTTGGATTCAGTTGGTGCGTCACCAAGCCTATTGCCCTTGTGAAGCCTGGTTGCATGCACAACGGTTGCTTTTCTGAATGTGTATGCGTGTGTTATCTGCAGGACTTTGTGCGCCGAAAGCACAAGAACATTCCCATTGAGGTGGAGACACGAACCTTGGAGGAGGTGAAGGAGGTGCTGCAGTTCCTGGAATCTGACAAGCACAGCCTTGTGAAACGCCTCATGCTGGACAACATGACCAAGCTGGATTCCTCTGCTCCAGGTAGACACTGCTGGGCTTGCCTGCATGGTTCAATTGTTGTTCAGTGTCACCAACAAGACTTTTGTTACTCTTGTGCCACTAATGAGAATTGTGTTTATGCTTGTGCTTTCTGTCTTGGCAGGCGAACTGTGGCACCTCTATGGTGCAGCCTGTCTGGCTCACATTGCATGCTTGTCACATCTGCTCTTTGTTATTGTGCCTCTCCTCATGCCAGGCATCTGTTAAAAGTTTGATGTTGCAGAGATAGACAGCATCTGGCTAATGTCACTACCAGGACCAAGTTGCTTTAGCAACTTGCGTGCAACAGGTTGAGCTCAGGGATGTGTGGATTGTGCAGGTGGTGTTGATGTCAGCATGCTGAAGGAGGCGGTCAAGCTGGTCAATGGCAGAGTTGACACAGAGGCTTCTGGCAACGTCACGATAGACACAGTCAAAGCCATTGCACAGTCTGGGGTCACATACATCTCGTGCGGCGCCCTCACACACTCCTTTCAGGCGCTTGATATATCGTTGAAGATAGCTATATTGGATTAGTGTGGCCATTGCAAGTTTGCAGTTTTGATTTTTCACAAGAAAGCTTTTCCTTGAAGTCTGCAGCAATGAACCAGTGTATGGCACCAAAGAGCATACCAGGTCTTTCTGAGGTGCTTTGACAAGACAAGGAAATCACATTCATTGAGTCAAATGATTGAAAGTGTTTGCCAACAAAGGCACTAACAAGGGCTAAAACCCATGTTGCTGCATTAGTTTGCTGTACAGCTGCACTGTGGAGGATGCTGAATCTATGTCATGCTTTGATATGTGTACACAATCTCCATTGCCGGCTTACTTCACTAAAATAACTTCCTGAGTCATGCTGGCTCTGTGCAACAATGCTTGTTGCACATCAGTGCCATATGAAGCACATTCGGCGAACTACAAGCAAAACTACTGAGCAAAATAAAGGCCTTTTTCTAGGGCTGTTCCTACAGAAACCTTTCAGTTTGTGCAGTCATGACTGAGACAACTGCGTCTGAAGAAAGCGTGATTGTTGCAGATGCGGCTGACTACAGCCTGTGATCTGTGATCCTGCAGGTCTCATAGACACGTAGCAGATGAGTGATTTCTGTTGCCAGAGAGCTTGAATCACAAATGTGGACACTGCTGGTGATTTTCACACTGCCTTGTTTCAGAAACAGCTCTATTGGAGCTCTTTGGAGTGCTGCAACATCAGCAGTACGTTTGCAGGCTGTGTTCAGCTGAGCTGTGTGGAGGCTCCTATCCTGTGCCAGCTCTGTCTGCCGCTGTGTCTGAACATAGTGTGTTTGGACAGCCTGTGGACGCAAGTCTTGTATGTCTTCAACGAAGGCATCTTGATTCGAGGCGACGCTTCCCCTCATTGTCAAATAATGCCCGGCTATGAACTCGTTGATACTGCTGCCTGAGGTGTGGACAAGATCCATGCCGGCGATTGAGGGCACGGAGAGCGGAGCGTGTTGACTGATCTCACTTCGAGGTGTCAGGATCGTGCGGGCGGCGACTTCCTTGCGCAAGTCAAACTCCTGCTTGAGCTCGAGGTCGTCGCTGCCAGACTTGATACACAGCTGGGCAGAGGACCACTGTACGGCTCACAACATCACACTTCAAAATCTCGGAAAACCAGAAGAGGTGCAATGCCGCTGCTTGAATTTACTCACCTTCCTGTTCAAAAGCCAATCAGAAAAGCCTCTCTGAGTACAGGATAAGCGGTTATCCATTGGGGCTTCAAGCTCGCGACTTGCCCGCACACGCCTTGCAAGTACGTGCTTGCGTGTGCATAGGACTGCTGCGTCTGCGTCATTACCACTGGTTCGCTGAGGTGTTTTGAATCAAGGCGTCAGATCTGAGCAGCTCCGTCCTTTCTCACAGCCCAGAAGGCTTCCCATGACTGCATCTGTGACTAATCCTGATGACAAATTCGTGAAGCGCAAGCGTTATTGCAGGCGTTATAGATCCAGAGCTACAGCGTCGGACTCCTTTGGCGTGCTATGGCAGCGTCAGACTCTCCTGAAATCAAAAAGAGCTGGTCTCAGATCTGTGAGAGACTCAGCAATCTGATCGCTGACGAGTTTGTGTGCGTCCCGCGCACTTCTGAAATTGCACCGTCCTGCACCGCAAGCCGTTTCAAACCCGATCGGCATACAATCACAAGCCTCTTGCGCTGAGATGTTGACGCAGTGAGCCCTTGCCATATGCCTTCTCCATTCGTGCCCAGGAGAGCAAACCACCCTGAGAGCAGTCAGCAAGTTGAGCACGCATTACGGCCATTTGCGCCGTGGCGATGTATGGCTGCAAGAATTGTCTGGCCAGTCCACTAGTTTTTTGCAAGTTGACTGACACGTTCGTGTACCGCAGGACTGGAATCAACGTCATTCCGTCAGATCGTGGATATTGACTTGAGATGGAGTGAGGATAGCCCTATGAAGCTGTGTTTTGACAATCCAGACAATGAAGAGTACCAGTCAGAATGGCACCCCTTCACAGCCGCCTTTGTCGGGGGCTACATTACTGTCCCAGAATATCTTGGATTATGACATACGGCCCAGCAAGGACAACTTCATGCGCTGGTCTCTTGTTGCACAAGTGAAGCATGATGGCTCTGCAGTGCGTGCCATTGTCCGTCGCCGGTGTGGTACCCTGCCTTCAGGTCTTCTACTTCGTGTGGTGGTGGACAATTTCCACACACAGATGGCACCGCTTATGCAGTACGTTACGCAACTGGAGGCTGATAAGATAGCGCTGCAGGCCAGAGTTGACAAGCACATACAGCTGAACTTTAATGCTCACAATAGATATCAGGTGTGGGACTGCGTCCTACGTGGCACGAGCATTGGTGGCGGCACTGCACAGGAAAGGCTAGATCAGGACTGGGCAACAGTGAATGGTGCGGTAGCTAGAGAAAAGAAAGACTTCAAGTTCAGGGTAAACTATGGCGGTGGCACTCACAATGATGCGCCTGGCCCCATGAGATATTTTGTGCAGAGTTGGTTTGCTAGCAAGGGTCTCAATCGCAAGTTTTCCCAAGAAGAGCCAGAGCCAATCTTATTTCATTTCATTCGTCACAGGCCAATCTGACTCAGTCAATCAGTCACCACTCAAGCTTGTGTTCCCGGATAGTTGTCCACCATCAAATGCGCTGCAGATAGCTTGCTCATAAACATGGCTTTTGTTGGGCTCTGCATATAGATCAGGGGATCCGTGGAAACATGTTTCGAGATCCAATCCATTACTGAAAATCTAGTTTTATATTTGCATGACGTCAACTAACTGTAATCTGGTCATGCATGCCTAATCTGCTTTCTTATGAGTGCTCATCGAAACAGATCTGTGTCGATGAAGCAACTTGTGCGCACACCGTGCTTCCAAGGTAGGCTTCGAACATGAGTGCATAGAATTATATAGCGTGCATACTGTACCATATACTGCCTGCGCGTACCAAAAGCATCAATGCCTTTTGCAGCATTGCACTTGCATGTTCAGTGTGCACAATCATTGTACAGCCGTATAGCGCATGCACTTTACACAGCAGCGGTTTCTTTGACTGCAATGATGGGTGTTTTGCGTGAATGTGACACAAATCCATACGCCAATGCAAGCAGAGCGCACCCATGACCAACAAGGTTCGCATCGTGAGTTCCCAGCTTGCAACAAGCAACGTGGCAAACACACTTGGCCTTGTGTGAGGAGATGTCATACTTGTTTGTGACATACATACAACAGCCTAAACCACCTCTGAAACAACACCAGCGCCAACAGTCCTGCCACCCTCACGAAGAGCAAACCTTAGGCCAGGCTCCATAGCAACTGGAGCAATCAGCTCAAAGTCGGCTGTGACATTGTCTCCAGGCATTACCATCTCAATGCCGGCAGGCAGAGTCACAGTTCCTGCATGCAGAGATAGATAGCGCTCTGGCACAACATTCACACCATGCACGGATGCAACTTGCATGCATTTTGCTCAGGGAGACAGGGAAATGCATACTATCAGACATGCAGCAGCATCTGTCTAGTACACTTGTGGAGAGGAGCAAAGATGAGCTTCAACATGAAGATGCAATTGCATCAGCAGAGGCACAGTACCAGTCTAGCTCAGCGTACACACAGCAGGGAAATGAGTCATGACAGTAATCAGGGAAAGGGGAGTACAGCATGTCGCATTACCTGTGATGTCCGCAGTCCTGAAGAAGAACTGAGGCTTGTAGTTAGTGAAGAAAGGCGTATGTCGACCACCCTCTTCCTTTGTGAGGGCATAGATCTCACCCTTGAACTTCTGGTGGGGTGTCACGCTGCCAGGTTTGCACACTACCTGACCACGCACTACATCATCTCTCTGAATGCGCCGCAACAGCAGACCAACATTGTCGCCTGCCTGCCCCTCGCTCAGAGACTTCTTGAACATCTCCACACCTGCACAAGACCAACACTTGCTCTTGCTTTGACACAGTTGACAGCCAAGAGTCCTGCATCACGCATGCCGCAAAATGGTTTACTACAGCTTTCACATGCAAGCCTGTATGCAAGGGCTGGACAGGACTGCCTAAGCCAGGTAGGCATACCAGACTGAACTGCACAGCAAAACACCCCAGGATCAAGACAGCCATTGAATCCAGCAGTCCTGAGACAGCATTTGATCTGGCCAGCTTTTCAACGACAATGCTCTGTGTTTACCTGTGACAATGGTCTTAGTAGCAGGCTGGATACCAATAATCTCGATTTCTTCCCCGACCTTGACAATACCCTGCTCAATGCGGCCGGTCACCACAGTGCCTCGCCCTTGGATGCTGAAGACATCTTCTACAGGGAGGGAGAAGGGGCGGTCCAGGGCCCTGGTGGGGTCTGGAATGTAGTCATCAATAGCTTGCATCAACTCCAAGATGGCTTTCCTGTAAGCTCATGGCTCAGTCTCAGGCAGGTGCAGCTCATCACTTACCATGCGAGGAAAAAATTGACTTTGCGACTTTTTGACTGGGTTAGGTGTGCTGGTGACTTTATTAGCAGATGTCTGGCCTGCAAACATCATGCTCAATTCCCATGTGTGGGCTGTGTAGCCAACCCTTGGCAGCACCATGTGCATGACAAAGTTAATGCAGTCTGTGATTTGCTGTTTATTGCAATTTTCCAGGCTCTCTCCCAAGCTTTGGTGATGGCTTATCAGCATGCATAATGCAGGCTAAAATCACTGTTATGTCTTGCACTATGACACCAATTACAATTCAAGCGCAAGCTATCACATACAAAAGACCCTAACAGCCATAACCAGACACTCACTTGCCAATCTCTGGGTTGTCTCCCTTCAGAGCTGCCAGTGCTGACCCCCTGACGATTGGAATGTCATCACCTGGGAATTTGTAGAAGGACAGCAGCTCACGCAGCTCCATCTCTACTAGTTCAACCAGCTCCTCATCCTCGACTGCATCAATCTTGTTGAGGAAGCAGACAATGCTGGGCACACCCACTTGCCGTGCCAGCAGAATGTGTTCCCTTGTTTGAGGCATGGGCCCGTCTGTAGCTGAGACTACCAGAATGGCACCGTCCATCTGTGACAGCAAATACATGATTGGCCGCGCATGTGGCTGCTGAGTGAGTAACAGTGTGAGAGTGGAAAGCCTCCTGGATGAGATGCCTTAGCTGCGCCCCATCACTGATGACCCAAGCCACATGTGAGATGCCACGCAATTTTTGCAAGCTGCATCGACCTGTACTCTGTGCAGAGCAAAGGCTGCATATTTTATTCTGCATGGCAAGCTGACAGAAGGAGTGTTAAACAGAGCAGTGCTTCAAAGATTGGGCAAGAAGCATCCCTGCACGAGCAGAAGCTACAGATTTATACCTGCGCTGCTCCTGTAATCATGTTCTTGACGTAGTCAGCATGTCCTGGGCAATCGACATGAGCATAATGCCGCTTGTCTGTCTGGTACTCGACTGCAGGCAGCATTTCTGTTCAGCTACACCTGCCACAACAGCAAGCACAGCACAACAGACATGCAATTTAAATGTCGCACAGCTGCAGCACCTGAGCAAAAGCAACAACAAACACGTGCTTCACAAACAGCTAGGGCCAGCAACACGAACTGCTTGTGATGGACTCATACCATGTGCTGTGGCAATGGTGATACCACGTGCCTTCTCTTCTGGAGCCTGTTGCAAAATGAGCACAGTCTCAGCCAAAATTTCATCATGTGCACGGCAAAAAGCATGATGCAAAACCGGGTGAATGTTTGCTTCTGCAAAACAACTTACTTTGTCAATTTGCTCAAAGGCTGTGGCAGTTGCACCACCTGTCTCAGCAAGCACCTGTACAGATCAATCCATGAGTCGCCAGAGCATTGTGGCATGCTGGAATTTACATACTGTTTGTTGTCACCAACCACCTAAAGAATGCCTATAATGTTGCCTACTACTGTCGATGTGAGATCCTGAACCTTCTGACCTTGGTGATAGCTGCGGTGAGTGTCGTTTTACCATGGTCGACGTGACCTATCGTGCCAACGTTTAAGTGCTGCTTGGTTCTGGTGTTGATGTCGTATGCAGGGGCTGCAAACCCCCTGCGCCAGCATGCAGCCGCCAAGCCATCATGACTTTGTGCGCTGAACCTGCATTAAAATGTGCCTTGCTGACTTAATGCAGGTTCTTTTCTTTCTCATCGGGAAAGACATGCATCTAGTCGCCATATCGTTGAATACCTGGACAATAGCTCGGACGCTGCGCAAGGGCTCTGATGATGCGCACAAGCACCTCTGTGTGACAGAGCACCCGCCAAGGCACCGACTGCCCTCCTACCGAAAGCAGCAGCCATGTTTGCTGCAATCAGGCTGTCAGGCTGCGTGTTCACAACACTATGCAAAAGTGCGACTTGTTATAGACTTATGGCATTTAGTCGGCAAAATAATGCCCGTAACGCCACCGGGTGGGCGTTTTACCGGTTTTGTCGGGCATTCATTCGGCACTCCGCACCATCACCTTGTGCAGGCTGAACAACTCGAAAACTTGACGCTCCTTCGCGCAACCGTAAGGCAGTCTGACCAGTTTGCGTCATCAAGCATGAACGGGACGTCGGGCACCTAGGTCGTCAGATCCGACTCCGGAATCCTACTTGTAAGGAGATTTCATATCAACTAAAAGCATGTCCGGACCGGATGACTTGACTGCTTGCAGGGTATACAGGGGGTTTTCCTTGTCATCGGAGCTTGCTCTCCGCCTTCCAACGCTATCAACAGTGACAAGCCCAAGCCGTGGGTTGCAGCTGCTCCGCCAACTTGCGATTGCCTCCTGATGGTATGCACTGACACTCCTGCTTGTCAAAACACTGCTGTGCCCCAACCCTTGGCCTGTCAGTCAGTGGGTCTGCCTCCTGAAAGGTATGAAGACCCCTTGATGCTGGGCAGCTCACAACTCTCTTGTACTCTGCAGGCACTTTGCACATTTCAACTGCAGAGGGGTGCTTGTAGGCGGAAGCTGATTGATGGCAAATGTCCAATCAAGCACCGTGTCAAGCTGGTGACTAAGCATGCCCACTGTTGACTATTCCTCTGCAAAACTGACTTTATTGTCTTCTCATTCATTGAATGCATCAGATTGTGCACAGGTAAGACAGGCCTGCAATGCTGCTGCTGCTGCTGCTGCTGCTGCTAGCTTGTGTGCACCAAATTGCTGATCTGCGGCGTAGACAGAGCAAGGCACTATGTCGTCGCTTCACTGTCAAAACCTTCCAGAATACTCCTATGTTGACCTCTGTCATGTAGCTGTGTGTCTGTGTTATTGATGAGACACTGTCAAGCAAATGTGTATGTTGACTTTGCATCAAATTTTGCACAGCATGCAGCTGGACAAATGAATGCACAGATGAGGGTGCTGCGTCTCTGGCAAGCAGACAGCACTGACAGCACTCAACACAGCTCCGCATTGCAGGCGTGTGTCAAATTATGCGTCTGAATACCATCAACGTACAGTACAGCCATCCTTTGCCCTGGCTGGTTGCACTGTGCTGATCACTGTAGCACAGCTTCTTTGTCTTGTGTGCAGAGCAGCCTGGATGGTGAGAGTACTGATCCCAAACACAGTAGGGCATGTGGTGATGTGTCAGGAACACCCCCGACTGAGCCAAGCACATCTCAGAGTGGGTCAGTCACACCCCATCGCGTCTCAGACATACCTCCAGATATCACACTTCAGGATGACTCAACTGCTGCTAATTTAGATGCAGACCTGAAGCAAGCAATCAAGGTCGAGGATGATGTCTACTGCCAGGTGGGCAAGTCAGCACAATTATGTGTGTGCACATGGATTTAAGTGGTCTTTGCTTGTTCAACCAGATAGTGCCTTGCATATACTGGCTGCTGTAAGGTGTCCAGCTCACCGTGTTGTGTGTGTGTGTGGGGTGGGAGGAGGGGGAAGGGGGGTGCATGTGTGCAGGTGTGTGTGCAGGTGTTTGTGCAGGTGTGTGTGCGCGTGTGCTGACTGGCTGTCAGCATGCTTCAGATGAATTCCAGACACGGCAAGCAGGAGGCAGATACAAGTTTACTGTCATGCGAGGAGCAGCAAGCAGCTTTACATTGTCAGTGACTACATATCCTGAATGCAGGCAGAATATCTGGCATGCCACACTAGCCTCTTCTGTTCTCAAGTCTTGAGCAGTCCATGACTATCTGTTGTGTATGCAGGATCCTGAGCAAGGCGGCAAGACAAGTGTCACTGCTCCTGCCGTCAAGAGCCAAAGTCCTGACCACAACATGGATGGTTCAATGCAGAGGCTGATGCTGCTTGCAGTGTATGGCCTACAAGCATTGGCTCGTGACTTTGCCAAGCTTCAGATCGTGAGTCAGCAGGCTGGCCCCAGGTGTGCTGAGTCATGATGTTTGCAAGCTGAAGGTCAAAGCCTTCAATGATCGACCCTTATGACTTGCAACATACTCCAAGAGTGCTCTGCATTGCAGCAGGGAAACTGTTGCTCTGAGTGGAGATGCGGGTCAGAAGCAGAGGCTGCAAATTGGCAGCTGGAATGTGCACACCCTCAATCTGAGGGGCGACTTGTTTGCTCAAGGTCAGTGCTCTTCTGTCAACATTCGTGATGGTCATTACTCCTGCTGTTGATCATGAAAGCAGCCAGTAGTTTCCAAGGTACTGAAGCACATTTTCATTGGGGTTTCATGTCTGAACATGGGCATACTCCACGGCTAACGGTTGTGCGCAGTAGCTGTAGCTGCCAATCAGGCCAGACTATATTGAACATTATACTCTGTGGCACGTCACATGCACATTTCATTCGTGAAACATCATGCTCCTCTCAAGTGTTGGCGTGTTCTGTGTGAATTATCTTGCACAGTTGCCTGAGATGTTGTAGTCTATTCAGCACCACTGCACTGTTGCTCACAGCTGTTGTGGTGCAGCTGCTCCCAAGCTCAAGAACATGGCCGGAGAGATAGACAGGAGCAATCTTGACATAGTGGCTCTACAAGAGGTGGTGTCACAGAATGCACTCACACACTTGTGCTCCCTGCTTGGTGATCTTCAAGGCTGCTTCTGGAATTTCTGGTTGTCAGAGCCCTTGAACAACTTTCACCGGCAGGCCTTCATCTGGAGACAGTCTGCTGATTGCAAGCCATGGTCTTTGGGCAAAGGCAACACACGTCAGACAGAGACAAACGTGAGTGGTGTATCATATGCAGTGTTGCATGTCAACTAGATGACCAAGTAGCCCAATACTATGAGCTCTTTGCTGCACAATATCATGCTCACCATGACATCATGCATGGCCTCTGGCCATACGTGACAGCAAAGCTGCAGCAGCTCTTGCTCTGAATAGGCATCAATTCAAGCCTGCCCATCACATCTAAACTGCAACAATGCCAACTGAACAATGTCAATGCACGATCAATGTTGGGAGTTCTGATACTGACATTTGGATGTCTGTCTGCTCCTGGACTGTCACAAGTGTCATGGTGTGCAGATGGCAAAGTGTGTTCAGAGGAGCTTCGAAGTGTTGCACTCAGATGAGCAGCTGTTCAGGAAGATCATCACAGCTGATTTTCGGGTGTTGGGCCACCGCGTGCAGCTGTGGAATTGCCACTTCCCCGCAAAAGACCGTAACGAGACAGAGACGGAAGCACGTGCTGTGGGTCGGCTTGTGAAGTCAAAGTTCCCACATTTGCCGCAGCAGGCACATCTGATAGTGCTGGGCGACTTCAACATGCCCTCTACAGACCCCAACTGGGCAGTCATGAAGGAGTTCATGTGCCCAGTGTCAGCACAGCGAACAGATCAGGGGCTGTTGTGGGGGACCAACTTTGATGGCACCAAACACTATGATGATATTTGGGTGGGGCTTCAGGCACATGAAGGCAGAGACTGGGGCAGCAATGCTCAAATCTGCATACCCCATGAGTCCATACGGGACAAGGGCTGCGAGGCATATGGCATTCGAGCACAACTGAGGTGTGTGCCGGGAGTTGGCACCAGGTCTTCTGAGAAGGTCGCCGCTGTGTATCCAGATCATCGTCTGATCTGGGCAGAATTTGCCTCAGCAGGAGATCTGTAGATCAGCACTCATTGCCCATCACCACCAAGCTTGCGGGAGGAGGAGGCAGCCCCCCCCCCCCTTGGGGGGGGGTGCAGATGCTAGCAAACTGCTGGAAAGCATCGTTTGTACACGGCATGCATTGCATCGTTTGTAAAAACAATGAATATAGCAAATTATTTGCTTTGAACTACGAACAACATATGTATGATTCACTGTTTACAAGAGGTACAATATCATAAATGTCAAACGGATTTCAAAGCTATCAACATGGACATTCAGCTGCTAGTGTCATAAGGCTGCTAGTGTCCTGAATGTCCAAAGGCTTCTCGGACGGCTTTTAAAGATGATATTCCGTGTATAATTGGATGCTGCATCCTGATGTCGCCTGGTTTGGCAGCATTTACACTGTCTAGTCATAGAGTAGACAAACAGCAGCGCCACATGCGCTTCAGCTGTGACAGCTGCGCAGCTGACCAAGAGTGTGATGGCCTCGTCAGCACAGAGGACATGTCCACCCAGAAAATCTTTTCAAGTTTGGGTGAAGCATGCGATCATATGATGGGTTGTAAAGCATCATGTTCGTGCATGCATTGCTAACATGTGAGGACTGCTACCACCACATGTCCAGTACAGTACATGGCTGACGTGAGAGCATGCTGCTTCTGTGCCTGTGTCAATTCAAGCCATGTCAGGAAAGCCCCTGTTGGTGCTCTGAGCTGATTACACACAGCGATGCACCAGCTTGCTGTCAGGAACCCTTAAGCTTGCTACCACTACTTCATGCTTGAAGCTGTTTGTTGTAAAGGCAAACATCACATTTTGAGCCATTCACAAAAGTGGCTCAACGCACATGAACGCCGGCTACCTGGGCTAAGTGTAGGCGACCCCAGAACTGACACATCATTAAGTGTCTGCCTGCTACCTGTACATAAGTCATGTTTGATGCACTTCAAGGTGGGTACCAAGCTGCTGCAAAGCAATTTCTGCTGTCAAGCATGTGCTGAGCAGCGCCTTGTCATCCAGCCTCTGGCATAGCTGCAGAACTGTGTCTTGAAGGACAGCAAGCTGAGCTTCAAGTGCACATGGACTGTCTGGCAATGGAGCGCAGCCAAACTGCTCTTCATCTTCAAAGTGTCTGACATCAAATGCCTGCTTGCTGTCAGCGTCGGCCTGCGTATACACAGCATGTGAGGATAGCAGCAGCTGTGCTACTTGCAACAGCCGCATGGCAGTGCTGATGCACTTCACAGCACCTTTGTACACTTACAAAGTCCATACAATGTTCCAACTTCTATCTCTGTTATACCATAATATGGAACAGGGAGAATAGCAATGCTCACCTGTCCAGCAATCATGGCAGATGGTGTGTCCACATGTGCTACAGCTTGTGCCAGAGCATGCAGGCTGCCTGCACCTGCGTTGGCATGCCTAGCAGGAGCTGTAATGACCCTGTATCCAAAGTCAAATGGCGGCACCAGAATGCTGCTGAGGGCTCGACTGTGGGCCATGTTTGAGTCCACAGCAAGCTTTGTCTGTTCTGCAGCTGTGTCTATGAGCTGCCTCACAAGATGAGCCTGTAGCATCATTGCACATCGTAGCCCGGGCCCGCCCAGCACAGGATGACTGACCTGCATGGCAAATGAGTCATTGGTACACATGCTTGCAGCACGGATTGATGACTCAAGCAAGCCATTTGCTACTGGTGGATTGCACAGTCAGCACGCCCTTCACAACAGCTTGGACAGAAAATGTATCGTGCACAGCAGAGTCCGCCTTGACACTAACTAGCACATAGTTGCTGCCAGACAGGAATTCATGCTGCACAGAATCCAAGTGCCGTGTAACTATAACACTAGCTGCCATATCAAGGGTCTTGGCAATGATGAAGGCAGAGGCAGGCAGGCAGAGGCTGAATGCAAAGGTGAAGTGCAACAGAAAGTGATGCACAACATTGCACGGAAGAGCTGGAAACACTCTTGATGGAGTCCTGGTTCCAGGTCAGAGCAGTGTGCAGCAGGGATGCCAGACAGACAGTAAACACAGCAGCTAACGCGTAGTTGTCTCATCATTTCAGCTTCAGCTTACCTGTTTGGCAGCAGTAGCATGCACAGGCGTTGTCTGTGTTGCTGGCCTGCCTGGCAACAACATGATAGTGCCACTTTGTACTTCCACCGGGGTCGTTGCTGCACAACATTGGCATGGTTGGACCATCCTCAAGGCAAGCAACACATCTTTGTCTTTGTTGAGGGGCCAAACATTGGACTGTGCTGCTGATAGAAGACCGCTGGAAGGCATGAGTGCTGGCACAGCATTAATAGGGCACAATGCTGTGACCATGGCAACCATGTCTGGCACAAACAAGCAATTGACACAGGCTGAACACAGGCCTGCAGAAAAGCAGCACATGCGTCACAGGTCAGCGTACATTTGCCATTTCAACATTTGCTTGGTGCAAGCAAAGTACGGTTGCTTGGTAATGCTGAAGCATTTGTTCCTATCAAGGATTATACATTCACTGCACAATGCTTCCTTTCTGACCCCTGATACCAGGCAAAGTCAATCGTCAACATGGTCACGTCAGTTGTCAGTCATGCAGAATGAAGCAACAGGTCCAGCATTGTTGGAGCTGCATGTAGGATGTGCAACAGTCCTGCTGCGCATGTTTCATGTACCTGAGCAGATGTTGGTCAGCTTGCTGCTGCATCTGCACAAGGCTTGGATATCATACAGGCCTGCCATGGGAGTGCTGCACAGCACAGGGTCAATGATGACGGCATCTGCCGCACTGATCATGTACGCTGCAGCAACTCCATATTGCACCACGGCTTGCTGGCCGTCTTGACCAGCACAGAAGTCCTGCGTGCATGCGTAAGACTGTTTGTAACAGCTTGCCAACAGCGTTTTGGCACAGCGGCAACACTGCAGGGCTTTCACACGTCGCACCATGCTTTTGTGATCTTCACACACACAGATTGAATGTAGGCATGGCATGGTTGTTGTGTTATGGCCTGCTACTGGAAGGCAGGCTGGAGGAGACACTGCAGAGGTGATGCGGTGTACCTTGAGGTGAGGCACCCATTGGCAGGGCATGGTGCTCACAGGACCACCACCACCGCATGCAAACATCAGCACACCACCATCAAGCCTGTGTCTGCCTAGAGCGCTCAGCTGACATGCCATGTTTGGCCTGAGCTGAGCGTTGCA